>Ga0265309_10000221_pt1 | contig 21603 bp, 16 predicted proteins | sample Helome_FD_192492 | JGI IMG/M metagenome (GOLD analysis project Ga0265309, IMG submission 192492) | Marine sediment microbial communities from subtidal zone of North Sea - Hel_20160524 (Illumina Assembly) | ecosystem: Environmental > Aquatic > Marine > Subtidal zone > Sediment ...
TGGGAATTAAATTTTACATTCAAGGTGAACAGCTTATTTGAGGCCAGTTTAGGAACCCATATTATTTATGATGATGATATAAAATTTGACCAAGTGATCTCAGACACCGGAAATGTAATTGATCCCGGGGTTCCGAAAATTCAATTCAATCAGGTCCTTGCTATAGGACTGGCTTATAATTTCTAAAGTTGCTTCCCGCTTATTTTATTATGAATATGCACTGCAGCACTGTCCGACAGGCTCGCAACGAAACAACAGGAATTTAACAAAACAGAATATATTGAGCCTTTCGTATTTCTATATGCATCGGGCAGGGTTTCTATTAAAAGTTTATCATAGTTGGTGGGCTTACCCTCCATTTGCCTAACCAGTGCCCTTGTATATACTTCCAGAATATCAGAAATAATTTTGTAGCCGGCGATTTCTTTTTCTATAACTCCGGGTGAGCGATATATTTTGTCAACACTTAATTGAATAATGTCCTCTATCTGTGCCTTGTAATGACTGCGATCCAGAAGCGAGATCGAAAACTCACCAGCCAGGAAAGCCTCTTCGTTTTCCAGAAAAACCGCAACCGCATCGCTTATTAGGGTATTAATTGCTAAAGCTCTTAAATAGCTAAGCCGGTCCGCCATAATGGTCAATGAATTATACTTTTTCGTATTTATAGTGCCTTTAACCAGTTTAACCAAATACTCCAACGCATATTCTTCCGAGATCAATCCAAGGTTTATACCATCTTCAAAATCAATAATAGTATAACAGATATCATCTGCGGCTTCAACCAAATACGTCAAAGGATGCCTGGAATATGCAATGTTTGCTCCTTCGCTTGTAAGAAGAAGTCCTAATTCCTCAGCAACTTCTTTAAAAAATTCCTTTTGTGATTGAAAAAAACCAAATTTTTTAGCTGCTATGTGAGTTGTTGGCTTCTTTGGAAGAGACTCCTTGGGGTATTTCATAAACGCCCCCAAGGTAGCGTAACTCAATCGGAGTCCGCCAGATACCCCTTCACGTGATTCTGTGAGTAACTTAAACCCATTGGCATTGCCTTCAAAATCAATAATATCCTGATACTCCTTTTGGGATAAAAGTGATTCGTATTTTTTACCTTCCCCATGTTTAAAGAATTCCCCAATGGCCTTTTCACCACTATGACCAAATGGTGGATTGCCAATATCATGCGCCAGCGCTGCAGCCGCTACAATGGCTCCAAAATCTCCAAATTTATACCCGTGGGTTTCCAACAAAAATGGATGTTTTTTTAATAGCTTTTCACCCGCAATTCTTCCCAGGCTTCGCCCAACAACAGAAACTTCCAGGCTATGGGTTAAACGGGTATGAACGAAATCTGTTTTTGAAAGTGGTATTACCTGTGTCTTGTCTTGCAGGCTCCTGAAAGCAGCAGAAAAGATTACTCTGTCATAATCCACTTCAAATCCCAGACGAGTCTCATTTTGCTCATTGCGTAGTCTTTTATGTGTATCTCCAAAACGCTTTAAAGAGAGGAGTTGTTCCCAGTTCATATGTCCTAAATTACGATGGAAAGATACAGTTTTTTAAAGGTGAATATATTTTTAAATAAACCCTTTTTGAACTAATTATTGAACATGGAATTTATGTCTTAACATTTCCTTAATCTGCTAACCTTATAGTAACCTAAACAAAATAAAGGTTTAACCTAGAACTTACACGACTTTTACAACCCTTAGCGTTCTTTGCAGCTGAAAATGTAAATCAACTTGATGAAACAATTTTTTATTGCCCTGCTTACTCTTTTACTTTGCCAATTCATAGGTCATACGCAGGAAGCCGGGAGTATAGTAGGTAAGCTTACAGATAAAGAGATAAATAATGAGCCTCTTGCGTTTGCCAATGTTCTTATAAAAAATACAACTAAAGGAACCACTTCTGACTTCGATGGCTTGTATGAAATTACCGGGGTTACGCCTGGGGAATATACTTTAGTATTTAGTTTTTTGGGTTATGAAACGCTTGAAATTCCTAATGTGGTGGTCGAGAGCGGTAAAGTTACTCAGATTAATACAGCTCTTGGAGCCGGTAGCGTTTCACTGGACGAAGTCGTAATAACTGTTTCGACGAGTAAGGATTCAGAAATAGCATTGTTGCTTGAACAAAAAAAGGCTCTTGTTATTCAGGAGGCTATTAGTGCAGAAGCCCTTAAGCTTAAGGGAATTGACAATGCCGCCGCCGCGGTTGCCCAAATTTCGGGAATCTCAAAACAACAGGGTTCAAGCAATGTTTACGTTAGAGGTTTGGGCGACAGATACCAAAACACGACCATGAACGGACTTTCATTGCCTTCTAACGACGTTAATAAAAAGAATATTGACCTTGATATTTTCGCCTCCGGTATTATAGAAAATGTTTCCGTTAGCAAGGCATATTCTTCTACATTTTATGGGGATTTTGCCGCCGGGAATGTAAATATCGATTCTAAGGATTACACAGGAAATGGGTATCTGGAGGTTTCGCTCGGTAGTGGGTTAAATTCAAACGCAGCCGGTGAAAATTGGGTTCGAAGTGAGGGCCCGAGTAATTTCGGATTCTACAATCGGTATAGTAAAAATCCATTTAACAGAGTTTTGGCGTTTGGTGTAGATCCGCAAGATGCCTGGAGCCCGGTAAACTTTTCCGGAGCAATTGAAGGTGGTTATTCTTTTTCTTTTGGAAAAGAATCCCGCCTAAGCTTTTTTGGAGCAGCATCCTTTGACAATGGCTATGAATTATTGGAAGGTCCTGCGCGTGATTATACCAATGTTCTTAAAACAGACTTCCCTAACGTCCGTGAATATGCCTATAGTACAACAACAACTGCATTAGCCAACATAGGCTATCGAATTAATACCAATAATGCGGTAAAATTCAGCTCATTATTTATCAATAATTCTACTGACGCAGTGGGATACTATGGAATTAACGGTTTAGGAACAAACAGGGATGCAATACTCAATACCGATGAGGGGTTTTATGTAATGAATGTACAGTTTAACCAGGACATGATTTTTGTAAATCAACTTACCGGGATTCACAATTTTGATGATAAAATTTCGCTGGGTTGGGGAATAGGATATAACAATGTATTTTCTGATGAACCCGATAGAAAACGAATTACACTCGAAAATTATCAATTCGCATTAGATAGTGACAATAATACAAACCCTGTTTTTTACACTAATATTCCTTTTGACAATCAAAGGTTCTTTCAAAATATACAAGACGATGAGTTGAATAGCTACATAAATTTAGGCTATGAACTTTCGGAGAAAGTAAAATTAAATTTTGGATATAACGGCAAAACAAAGGAACGTAGGTTCAGTAGTATCAGATATGGATATAAAATACTGGATAGGGATAATACACCCGTGACAGACGTCAATAATTTTAACCCGATTTTTGATGTTTCGAATATCAATATCCCGGAAGGAGAAGGATTGTGGGACTTAATTGTCTTGAATCCAATTTCAGATGAAATAGGAAATAAGAACAGACCCGGTTTACCAGAGAATACATATACTGGAAATCTCGATGTTCAAGGAGTATACGCCTCTGCAGAATTAAGTCTTGGGGAGAAATGGTCTTTGGTTCCCGGTTTTAGAGTAGAATCTTTTACTCAAAAGATAGAATATGACGTAATAAACATAAGACCAGATGATCCGGGTTTTCGTGAAGTATATGAAAATATTTATTTACCCAGTCTGAATGTCCGATTTGCCGTAAATGAAGACTCTAATTTGCGATTTGGGTTCAGTAAAACTGCTTCTTTTCCTGAATTTAAGGAAGTTGCCCCGTTTGTCTATGAAGCCGTAACCATACGTGTCGGTGGTAACCCTGATCTTTTAGGAGGCTTGAATGGTACGGGAGCTACTTATTCCGATGTCTACAACTTTGACCTGAAATACGAATGGTTTTTAGAGCGGGATGAAATCCTGTCTTTGGCGGCCTTTTCAAAAATTATTAAAAATCCAGTGAACAGAGTTGTTGCCGCAGATGCAACCGGAACGCAGCGTTATTTCAGAACAGGAGATCAGGCAGACATCTACGGTGTAGAGCTGGAAGTACGTAAGAATTTTTTATCAGATTCTGATGATAACCCTGTACTGTCATTAGGGCTTAATGCAGCATATACGTATACAAAACAAGATTTAAAAGACATCCCAGCGGGGACCGATAACACTTTTGGGACCTCTTTTGACAGAGATTCGGATGAGTTAGAAGGAGCATCTCCTTTTATTATAAATACTGATGTTAATTATAGTCCGGTTTTCGGGAATTACCAACCCAAAGTTACAGTCGTGTTTTCGTATTTCTCAGATAGAATCTTCTCTTTAGGAGCAGGTAGTTTGGGTAACATTGTTGAAAGATCAGTGCCAACATTAAACTTTATCTGGAGAAATGAAATAGGGGAGCATTTTGAAGCCAATGCATCCGTTATGAACATTCTGAACCCTAATGTTTCTTTTGTCAGGGAAAATACGGGAGTAGGAAATATTATTATAAGAGAATATAACCTTGGGGTTAACTTTGGGCTAACCCTTAAATATAAATTTTAATTCTAATTAATCTTAAAACAATGAAAAACAAGTTTTTATCTTTAGGTATAGCCGCCGCACTGCTATTCGCTTGCGAGAAGGACAATACGCCGGATATTGTTATAAACGATAACAGTGTCACAAATAATGTTTCAGGAGGTGGCGGTGAGCCCGGAGTAACTACGGTTAATTTAAGCGGGGTATACACGGAAAACCTCACCCTGGATCCCGAAATAAATTATGTAATTACAGGCCCTGTATTAATGGCAAGTGGCACAACTTTAAGTATTCCAGCCGGAATGACGGTCAAGGCAGAACCTGTTGGTGTAAATGCCTATATTGCTATCCAACAAGGAGCCCAGATTAATGCTGCAGGTACAGATTCTGATCCAATAATTTTGACTTCAAATGCCGGCAGCCCGTCTGCGGGGGATTGGGGTGGACTTGTTATGTGTGGGAAGGCACCTATCAATTCTACGGCAGATGGATCGGAAGATACTGCAACTTCAGAAGTTGGAGGCTTATCTTATGGTGGAAATACGCCAGCAGACAATTCTGGTAACATTCAATATTTAAGAATTGAATATGCCGGCGGAGCTATTGACGGAAATGCCGAACTAAATGGCTTGTCTTTGTATGGCGTTGGTAATGGCACTACCATCGACTATATTGAGGTTTATGAGGGATCTGATGACGGCATAGAATTTTTTGGAGGAACAGTAAATGCCAGCCACATAGTAATTGTTAATGCGGAGGATGATTCTATGGACTGGACTGAAGGCTATACCGGGACACTAACGGATGTATATGTCCAGCACGGTGTTGCACATGATAAAGCCTTTGAATGTGATGGATATAATACAGATTTTAGTAACGAAGGTGGGTATTTTTCCGCTCCAAATGTTACGAATGTAACAGTGGTAGGCGCCAATGATGCCGGTGAAGCAATACGTCTTAGGGCTGGCACACAAGGGATTTTTACAAACGTAGTTCTTAATGATTTTGACGAAGGTTTTGATTTAGATGGAGATACTGGAGATAATCCTACCGGTCAGGGTGTCCTGGACGGAACTCTTGGTGTTATCGATGTTACTTTTAACAATGTAACTACCAAACTAAAGAATGATACCGGATTTACATTTACAGAGGCCGATTTTATTTCAGGTGATGGTAATGGTACTGGCACAGATGTTTCTGCCTGGGGTAATGGTTGGACTGTGGGTATCAACTAATTCAAAAATATAAATACTTTGATATAAAGCCCGGTAATTCCGGGCTTTTATTTTTATAGTGTTACGAAATTATTTTAGGTAGACCTGGTCTCTGTACTTAAGAATATCCTTTTTTAGAAAATACTCTAATTTATTGGAGCTGATTATTAATTGATTTATCCTACTACAGATCTGTTTCCGCTATATTTTATCTTTTTACTCTATTACGAATAACCATATTGTTACCAAACTTTAATATACGCGTAACCATAGATTTACATTGACTTCTTTATTTTGCACTATAAACAAGACAATAGATGAAAAATTTAGCATTGGTATTTTCTCTGCTCTTTACAACACTGATGTTTTCACAACAACAGGGAGCTGTTGCTGGAACTATACTGGACAAAGAAATGAATAATGAACCTTTGTTATTTGCCAATATACAACTCAAAAACACCCCTAAAAGTATCCAGACTAATTTTCATGGAAATTTTGAAATAGATGATATTAATCCTGGGAATTACACCTTGGTAGTAAGTTATTTGGGATATGAGACTTTAGAAATTCCGATCATTGTTGAGGAAAATAAGATTACTCATGTAATTAATGAACTCGAATCCAAAAAAATAAGTCTAGAGGTTATTGCCAGGATGCAAAGAAAATCAGAAAAACCTGTATACATTACTGCCAATGCTGAACAAAGTTCGCGTAAGTAACAATTAATTTTGGTATTAAAATAAAACATCCCACTTAAAGCGGGATGTTCTTTTTATGATTAATACCATAAAATATTAATGATTGTCGGCTACTCTTGAGGATTTCTTAACTCCATCAACACTTGCAATTTGATTTTTATTGTATTCAACCTCTTTCATTGTATCATTAGACCAAAAAAACCACTTGCCGGACTTATCTCCATTTTCATAACTCCCCTGCGATATTTTATTACCCAAATCATCATAACTAATCCACTCACCATGCAATTCGCCATTTAAATTAAAAGTCCCTTCCTGGCTTATTATACCATTATCATGATAGTCTGTAACTTCTATTAGCTTAGTTACATCATTAAATTTCTGCACTTTCTTATCCTGTCCATAGACCAATACTGTAACAAAGGCCATCACCATAAATAAAACTGCTTTCCTCATGTTTACATTTTTTTGTAATACTTTATTAGCATAAAGATAGATATTTTTAACCTTAAATCAACTTTTGCATAACGTTAATTTTACATTAAAAACGTTAATTATTGATTTATAGTATTTTGCGTTCGTATCCTCTATGGAGGATATTAATGATAATTTAATCTTCACATTACATATACATCAAAACTTTTCTTGAGATTTGCTTTAGTGTTTAAACACAATAATTAGCAAGTTCATATTAGATATTAGTTTTTGTCGACTATCATTTATGAATTCTAATGACTGCCTTTGGCCAAGGCAGTTTTTTTATTTTATAACTTAATGTTTCGTTAACGTTATATTAACAGCTATGTTAGTTCTTTGTTCCCGACAAAAACTAGTACTAAAATGAGGGCTAAACTTCTTACACTTATATTTATATTAACCATTTTTTCCACGGCTATATCTCAGGAAGGCAATTCACCCGGCGTCTTTGGTAAAGGAATATTTAATTTGATGGGAAAGGATAGTACCTGGAGCATGAAGATTGCTGCTCGTATTCAATTATTAGGCAGTGCCGAATGGGAAATAGAACCAGGAGGTGGTTTAGTTGATCCGGCTTCTAATATGCTTGTTCGTCGGGCTCGTCTCAAATTCGATGGATTTGCAGTTTCTCCCAGACTGAAATATAAAATTGAATTAGGGCTCTCTAACCGTGATATGGCAGGACAATCGGAGTTTACCCGAAATGCCCCGAGAATGATCTTGGATGCTGTAGTCATGTGGAATTTCTATGGAAATTTTGTATTATGGGCCGGACAGACAAAATTACCTGGCAATATTGAGCGGGTTATTTCCTCAGGGAACTTACTGCTAGTAGATCGTTCTTTGCTTAACGCTAATTATAATATAGACCGTGATATTGGCTTGCAATTGAGGCATCACTTTAATATTTCTGATAAATTTCTTGTAAGAGAGAAATTTGCATTTTCACAAGGCGAGGGCAGAAACGTGGTTCTTGGAAACCTAGGAGGCCATCAATATACCGGACGATTGGAATTATTACCTTTTGGCAAATTCAAAGGAAAAGGAGACTACTCAGGAGGTGATCTTCTTAGAGAAGAACAACCTAAATTAATGTTCTCAGGTACATATGATATTAATTCCAACGCGGTAAGAACACGAAGTAACCTGGGTGATTTTATGTACAATGATGTAGGTCTTTATGAAACAACTATTAATACACTTTTTGTGGATGCAATGTTTAAATACAGAGGTTTCTCATTTATGGGGGAATATGCAAATAGGACTGCCAAAGACCCAATCGCCAAAAATTCTGATGGAACTGAGACGGGAGATATTGTTAGGGTTGGTAATGGTTTAAACCTTGAAACTGGGTATGTATTTCCAAGTAATTGGGCAATAGTTACAAGGTATTCTAATATAACCCCAGAGGAGATTACCGGTCGAAATCAATCAAATCAATTTACCTTGGGTCTTTCGAAGTTTATAGTAGGACATAAATTAAAAGTACAAACAGATATCAGTTACTTAGATATTCAAGGAGATACAGACACTTTATTATACAGATTGCAAATGGATCTCCATTTTTGATAAAAATAATAACCTTTAGGTAACACATTAAAAAAGTATACTTTAGATATTTACGAATTAATACTTCTCGAATATTATGGATAATATTTACTTAATTATGATAATAGCCCTGGGAGCTTTGGCTATTGCAGATTTGGTGGTTGGTGTAAGCAACGACGCTGTAAACTTTTTAAATTCGGCAATAGGTTCCAAAGCCATCTCCTTCAGAACTATTATGATTGTCGCCAGTTTGGGTATAGCTTGCGGAGCTATCTTTTCCAGTGGAATGATGGAAGTTGCCAGAAAGGGAATCTTTAATCCGGGAGAATTTTACTTCAATGAGATTATGTTCATTTTTATGGCCGTGATGATAACGGATATCTTGTTATTGGATTTCTTTAATACTTTAGGGATGCCTACTTCTACAACGGTTTCTATTGTATTTGAATTGTTAGGTGCTGCGGTAGCCATGTCTATGATAAAAATAGGTGCAGACGGCGGAAGTTTTTCTGAAATCGTAAATTACATTAATACGTCTAAAGCCTTTCAGATAATTATGGGGATATTACTGTCTGTAGTGGTAGCTTTTTCCATAGGAGCTATTGTTCAATGGATTTCCCGAATTTTATTGTCATTTGATTTTGAAAAAAAATCCAAATGGGTAGGCGCAATTTTTGGTGGTGTAGCATTATCCGCAATCACTTATTTTATATTCATGAAAGGCATTAAAGGAACACCTTATGCCGGTGAGAGTTATGATTTAATTGGCGGGGTAAAAATTAGCGCCTTCCTGGAAGATCAGGTTTTACCCATTATTCTGTTCAGTTTTGTATTCTGGTCTTTATTTTCATATATATTGATAAATCTTACCAAAACCAATATTTATAAATTGATTATTGGCGTTGGGACATTCGCATTGGCACTGGCTTTTGCAGGTAATGATCTTGTTAACTTTATCGGTGTGCCAATTGCAGCATATCAGTCTTATGAAGCATGGACAGTTTCCGGAGCAGCCGCTACAGAATTTAGTATGGAAGTATTAGCCTCAAAAGTTCCTACACCTACAGTATTACTGTTCATTTCAGGAATGATAATGGTAGTCACATTATGGTTTTCAAAAAAAGCGCGCTATGTGGCGGATACTGAGATTAATCTGGCAAGAGAGGGAGAAGCCAAAGAACGGTTTAAGCCAAATAACCTATCGAGAGGTTTAGTTAGGTTTACCATATTGGCATCCAAATATACGGAAACGGTATTACCAAAATCCCTGCTTGAAAGAATTAACAAGCAATTTAAAAAACCTACTCTAGCCCTGTCAAAAGGAAAAATACATGAATATGCGGCTTTTGATATGGTTAGAGCTGCTGTAAATCTTATGGTGGCTGGTATACTGATCTCAATTGCAACCTCCTATAAGTTGCCTTTATCTACGACATATGTTACGTTTATGGTGGCTATGGGAACTTCACTTGCAGATCGTGCATGGGGAAGCGAAAGTGCGGTGTATAGAGTGGCCGGTGTATTAAATGTGATTGGAGGTTGGTTTGCCACTGCGATTATTGCTTTCATAGCTGCTGGTACTATCCTGGCGATTATTAGTTTTGGTAAAGGTGCTGCCATTGCGGTATTGCTATTTGTTGCTATTTTATTGTTGGCAAGAAATTACATTTCCTATAAAAGAAAAGCCAAGGCAATACGCGTCGAGGATATGTTGATAAGATCGGAAAGTAGTTCCGTACTGGGTGTAATAGAAGAAAGTGCTCATAATATTTCTAAGGTGCTTAAAAGGAGTAGTAAGCTATATAGAAATAGTATAGATGGTTTGGCGAGGCAAGACTTGGATACACTTAAAAAGAATAAGAATAATGTTGTTAAATTATCGGATGAAATAGATGATCTACGAGACAATTTATTTTACTTTATTAAAAATCTTGATGATAGTAGTATTGAGGCAAGTAATTTTTATATAAATATTTTGGGCTATTTAACAGATATTGTACAATCTCTTGAATACATTACAAAAATCACCCATAAGCACGTAAACAATAACCACAAAAAATTAAAGTACAATCAGGTTAAAGAACTCAGCGAAATAAATCAAGAACTGGAATCGCTTCTTACCCGTTCCAAAAAGGCATTTGATAATCGTTCTTTTGAAGAAATAGGAGAGATAATACAACAGAAGGAAGAATTATATAAACTTGTTTCTCTTAAAGTTGAAAAACAAGTTCAGAGAACCCGTTCGGAAGAATCCAGTCCAAAAAATACCACCTTATATTTTTCATTGCTGTTAGAAACGAAGGATTTAATGACGGCGACTATTAATCTGCTCGAATTATATTATGAGATGCACGATCGTAGCGTGGAAGTTGCCGGGGTAGATTAGCAATAGAATATAAATTAAAAAATGTACCGTATAATTGTCTTCTTGAGCATAATTTATGGTACATTTTACTTTGTTAGGACTAAGGTGTCCTTCTCTTCTTTATCTGTTCTCTTCGTCTCGCTTAAAGATGTATCAGATTGTCCATAGAGTATTTCGGCAACTTCGATAAGTTCTTTTATTAGATTGTTCAGATTATCAGTATCATTCACAAGAGAAGAAGCCATATCTGTGGTTATTAAGTCTTTTCTAATTAACCTGTCTATTTCCAGATTGCTTTTATGTATATTTTCTTTCGCTTGTTGCCTTAGCTCCACCAGCTTTTGATGATATTTTTCTTTTTCTTTTTCAGTTCTGAATAAATAGATAACCCGTAATACTTTAACAACTTTTTGACGAAACGTATTATAAACCTTTTTAATATGTTTATTATCCGAAGCTAAATATCTTGAAACACTATTTCCCAATTCAAGCACATCGCGAATTATTTCAACCATTTTCCTATTAGCTAGCTTAAGTTCCATAATTTGATTGTTTTGTGTGTCACTTAATTTCAGGTTACTTTGGGCATGTACCGCAAACTTTATTATTTCTCCATAAATAGTTTTTACTTTTCTTAAATACAATGCCCGCACATCCGTTTTAAAATCCTTCGTAGATTTTTTAACTATAGTTTTCGGTTTAATATCTGACATTATATCTTCCCGGTGAATATTTAAAGCATGAGCCACAATTTCAAAAATGGCCTTTTTATATAAATATTTGGTTTCCTTTATAAGGGAGGCAATTGCGGTTTCCGGATATCGCAGCATTTTCTCATCCAAATATTTTGGTTCTTCAATGGCCTTTTCAGGATCAAGTTTCTCTGGTACCATTTTTTCTACAAGTCGGGCAATAGGGTTAATAAACCACACAAGAATAAATGTATTTAGAATATTAAAAACCGTATGGAATAAGGAAATAGCAACCGGTATAGCCGCAGCACTTACAAAAGGAGACGCCGACCCTAATTTCTGTACCGCCCAACTTATCATCTGTAAAAATGGAAAGAACACAGCCAGCATCCAGATTACGCCCAAAACATTAAAAATAAAATGGGCCCTTGCCGTTCTTTTTGCCTGGTAATTGCCAACTATTGCCGCAATATTGGCCGTAATGGTGGTTCCAATATTTTCTCCTAAAACCATAGCGGCGGCCAATTCGAATGGAATCCAGCCCTGAGCCGTCATTATTAAGGTAAGGGCCATTGTAGCGCTGGAAGATTGAATGATCAGGGTAAGAATAGTACCAATTAGCAAAAAAAGAAGCACCGACCAAAATCCCGCATTCGTGTACCTTGAAAGAAACTCCAGGATTTGGGGATTATCATTAATATTAGGCATGGCATCCTTTAAAAACTGTAATCCAATGAATAAAATGGCAAACCCTATGATAAACTGACCCCAGTTTTTTGTATTGTCTTTCTTTGAAAACGTAAATAAAAACCCAAAGCCTACTAAAGGGAGTGCTATAGAACTCATGCTTACCTTAAAACCCAGGATTGTAATTAACCATGCCGTAATGGTAGTACCTATATTGGCCCCCATGATTACACTTATGGCCTCCGGCAAGGTTAGCAAAGAAGCATTTGAAAAACTTACTATCATAAGGGTAGTGGCGGAGGAAGATTGTATTACAGATGTAATGAGAAACCCGGTTGTTATACCTAAAAACCTGTTAGAAGTCATGGTTGCAAGAATAGACCGCATTTTATTTCCGGCCAGCCTTAACAAGGCATCGCTCATTACTTTCATCCCAAAGAGAAATAACCCCAGGGAGCCAATCAATTCTAAAATATCGGTAAATCCGTAATTCATCTATCTGTCGCAAGTATAATATTTAAATTTAAGTAAACAAATTGTTAATTCTAAGTAAATTTAAGATATTGTATTTCTTTATAGTACTGATAATAAACAAATCATGACATTTGGCTTACTACTTCGAAAACGTGGGTAAAGGAAACTTCACAAATAAAACTAGAATTGAACAAAAAACAAACTGAATTGTAATTTGAAAATAACTTAGTGAGATAGCCGTTTAGCCAACTAAATCTTCACTAACAATTATAGATTTGTTATCATGGTTTACATAATAGATATGTAATTAATAACTATATTTTATTGTCAGGCATTATTTGACAAATGAAAAAGGAGAAAATGGATAGTTTGCAAAGGCAACTTGACTTACTAAAAGGGATTTCAGAAAAGGCCATCTCATTTCAATGCTATTTTTCATTAAAAGAGGTCACTTATTTTTATAAAAATACTTTGAACGAGGTTAGAGCACGACTTAAAAACCCAATTTCCGCAAAATTCGATGAATTTTATATAAGTAAGTATAAGCCCCAATATAATTCTTATGTGAATACCACTCCAGCCCGTCTGTTTGCTCTCTATGCACCAGGTATAGTCCGCTGCAGATGGCAGCAGATCTTCCTGAAACCTATAACAAACACCTCGATGCTTTTCAATTTATTAAGCATGTCCCCATAGACTGCGTTGAATCCCAGTTGCCGGAGGCAGAACCTGGAGATTATATTACCTATGCAAAAAAAAGGCAACGATAACTGGATTATTGGACGCACAATTAATAAAGAAAAACGTACTTTCGAAATAAGATTTGATTTCTTAACTCCAGGTAATAAGCATTTGGCTACCCTGTATCCGATGCAACAGATGCTCATTACAAGACCAATCCAAAGGCCTATGAAATTAGGAAATATGTTGTGATGAATAAATCAAAACTAAGACAGAATTGTGCTCCTGCCGGAGGTTACGCCATTAGCATTATAGAAACGAAGAATAGAAGTGATTTCAAGTGATTAAAAAAGACTTTAAACCAACTGTAAGCATATGCAAAAAATAGACATTACCCCCGGGGCTCAAATTCATGATTACAAGGCCTATAGTAACCTTAAGAGTGAAGTAGCAAATTTCCTGGAAGTTGTCCAATCATCGGTGGAAGAGCTGAAGGGTTGTACGATCTGGATGATCAACTCAACAGCAACGGGAGGTGGGGTTGCCGAAATGTTACCAAGCGTAATGCGCATTTTAAGAACCCTGGGCGTAAACATTGAGTGGATGGTGATTGAGGCTGATGATCATCATTTTTTCGATCTTACCAAAAGAATTCACAATGCCATTCACGGCAGTGGCGATGGCAGGTTTACTGACGAAGACAGAGCAATTTACGAAAAAGTGAACCAAGCCAATGTGGCCAAAGCTGTGGCTGCTATTCAGGATGGAGACCTGGTAGTAATTCACGATCCACAACCTCTGCCACTGGCAACTTTAATATCTAAGAGGAAAAAAGTAAAAATCTTATGGCGGTGCCATATTGGTTTGGAAGAGCATAACAACACTACCAGAGGAGTTTGGAAGTTCTTAATGCCCTATTTAGAAGCGTACGACCATTTCATATTCAGTCTTGCGGCCTATGTACCGGAACAAATTAAGGACAGAACTACGATTATTCCTCCTGCTATTGATCCATTAAGCCATAAAAACAGGACCTTGTGGATGGCCAAGTGTGTTGGTATCCTGCAGCAATCGGGTATTTTCAATGATCACCAACCGTTGCTCTATCCCTATTATAAACACCAAGTGAGGCGTGTTATGCCCGATGGCAGTTTTAACAAGGTAAATCATCATAGCAACCTGGATATTATATACCGGCCGGTAATTTTGCAAATTTCCAGGTGGGACAGACTCAAAGGCTTTAAAGAATTGCTGGAAGCGTTTATAATAATGAAGAAAAACAATGAAATGAAAGAGGATAAATCCGTAGTTACCTACAAGCGCATTAAATATACCAGATTGGTATTTGGGGGTCCGGATCCTACGTTTGTATCTGACGATCCGGAGGGGATGGAGGTCCTCGATGAATTGATCACGGAATATAAGTCGGTAGGTTCAGATCTACAGGACGACATTGCCATTCTGCTTTTACCACTCGATAATCCTAAGGAGAATGCACTAATTGTAAATGCTCTTCAACGTAGTTCCAGTATCGTTGTGCAGAATTCAATCCAGGAGGGATTTGGTCTTACTGTCACGGAAGCCATGTGGAAGCAACGGCCGGTCCTGGTTTCTGGTGCCTCGGGCCTCAGATCTCAGGTACAACATAATGTAGATGGACTTATTAATGACGATCCTACTAATATTGAGCAATTGGCCAAGGTCATGGAACACATGTTAAACAGCCCTAAGAAAAGGGATCAATGGGCTTTTAATGGAAGAAACAAGGTCATTAATGAATTTACTTTATTCAGTCAGATTAATTCCTGGCTTTCCCTCCTGGCTAAAGTCAGATTATAGGCAAATATTAGCTACCTACACAAGCTTTACAAACATTAAACATCAATAGTACAATAAAAGGAAAACAATTCCGACAAGGGTTTAAAATTCCCAAAATTTATAGGGAGAATTGACTAAAACCTACTAACAAACATTTTTTTTATTATCATACATAATTGGCATGGTACTACAATACAAATGATAAATATTCAAGTACGGATACCTTTACCAAAACATCTACATTAACAGACTAAGTAACATGGCTGATCCGTTCATCGAAAAATAAATACCATTTTGGTAGTGACTGCGTTATTTGGAAAGCAACAAGTAATTACTATGAAATTTCCATCTTCTTTATTGATCTGCTATTTCTTAATTGTTATATGCTTTCTTACACTTATTACTTCATGCAGCAAGGATGAAACAGGACAGGATAACAACCAACAGTTAGAAACCGAACAAGAAATACCAATTGACAATGTTGCCCGGTTAGAAGCAAAGAATCTTTATTTGAATTATTACCTGGCTTCTCAGACTTCCGGATCAGATATGTCATGGACCGGCGATGAGCCTTCCTGTGTCCCAGGAAACGTTCCGGAACCCACAAAGGCCAAAATACTGCAACGTCTGGATTATTACAGAAAGGTAGTAGGTTTAAATAATATAATTTCGGAGAACATGTCGAAAAGCGATAAAGCCCAGATGGCGGCTTTAATTATGAATGCCAATGATCAGCTAGACCACGACCCACCTTCATCATGGAAATGTTACACTACTGAAGGTAAAGAAGGTGCTGGTAATTCTCTTTTGACCATGACCAAAAACGCAGAGGCTATTGATTCATACATAAGAGACCAGGGAGCAGATAATGGCCCTGTGGGTCATAGGAGATGGTTGCTATGGCCCCGTTTACAGGAAATAGGTATTGGCAACACAAATAGGTCCAATGCCATATGGGTATTGGGAAATTCTGGTACTCCGCCGTCCGATGCCCCCGAATTTATCTCCTGGCCTCCTAAGGGTTATATTCCGGATAGGCTTGTTTTCCCAAGATGGTCATTCTCAATTGCCGGGGCAAATTTTTCTTCCACCACGGTTTCAATGCTGGACTCAAATAACAATAATATAAATCTTCAAATTGAGGCATTAAGCAATTCCTATGGAGACCCTACCGTTGTCTGGATACCTGAAAACATCAATACCAATGTAACTACGGACTCATCGTATATAATTACCCTTAAAGATGTGGAGATTAACGGGGTGTTAATGGATTATTCCTACGAGGTAACCTTGTTTGACCCTAATAATTGAACTGACCAAGATCATTTCATAAGAATATTAGCTTTAATACTTTTAACCAGAGTTACGCTACAAAGCGTAAAATTTATCAACATCTAAATCTGGAATTATGAAAAAATTTATTCTTAGTTTATTAGTAATTGGCCTAACTAGCCTGGTATATTCACAAGTCACAAAAGTAGAGGAATTATCTGAAGTAGTCGTTACTGCTGTGAATTACAAGTATTTAAATCAAACTGATAACAAAGTGGCTGCAGTACCTGTTCAAATGCTACAACGTAAAGTTGCCGCATATGATGTAACAACAAAAGACTATTATCAGGATGATTATGATTACTATACCGTAGAGTTTTACATTCCCGATGGAAAGATCGTTGCCGCATATGATCCTGATGGCAAGATTCTGAGAACTATTGAAAAATACAACGACATTAAATTACCAGACGCTGTATCTAAAGCATTGTTAGAGCGTTTTCCTAACTGGGAAATAGTAAGTGATGTTTATCGGGTCACCTATTCAGATAAAAAGGGAGCCAAAAAGAATTACAAACTTAAATTGCAAAATGGGGATAAATCAATGAGAGTTAAGATCAGTGAAGACGGAGAATTCCTATAATTCTCGTCCGTAACAGCAGTTAAAGTTTACCCCATGTAAGCAACTTTGGAAAGGCCCGCTGTTCAATGCACCGGGCCTTTTTTAAATCATGATGCTATCTATAAAAATTCATCTCATCCAAATAAGTCCAGACCGCATCTGGTAGCATTGCCCTAATATTTTTTCCCAACTTATGTTGTTTGCGAATAAATGTGGAAGAGATTTCCATTATGGGCGCATTTACCCACCTTACTTTTGGATGCCCCGTAAATTTGTGATCTGAAGAATCATCAGAAATTCGGGGATAAACATAAATGTCATGATTTTCCAATATTAAATCAAAATTTTTCCACTTATGGAATCCCTTTAAATTATCCTCCCCCATTATCAGGCAAAATTGGTTGTCACTACCAAACTTCTCTCCCAAATGAACTAAGGTATTTATAGTATAATTTGGTTGAGGCAAATCAAATTCAATTCTGCTTGCCTTAAGTCTGGGATAGTCTTTTACAGCTTCAAACACCATTTGGTAGCGATGGTTATTATCCAGTAAGCTCTTTTTTACTTTAAATGGACTTTGTGGTGTAATCACAAACCATACTTCATCAAGATCAGAAAACTCAACTAAATAATTGGCAATTATCAAATGTCCAACATGTATTGGGTTGAATGTCCCGAAATAAAGACCAATTTTTTTCATAAAGAATGGCTATATTCTATTCGTATTTTTATATACCAGGAGAATTTGTTTAATGTAACTTACAAAGCTTATTCTCAACAGAGTTACTTCCGCTCTATCCCAACAAAATTTGCAACTAACTTATGTGCCTCGTTAAGTGCAACTTCCAAATCGTAGTTTTTTATTACTTTATCAAACTGTGGAGCTGTAGCCAATTCCACCGAAGCTTTTGCGATACGCATATTAATTTTATCGTCGCTCTCTGTACTGCGATTTTTAAGCCTTATTTTTAGTTCGTCCACACTTGGTGGTTTTACAAATACCGCCAGCGTCTTATTGGGAAATTTTTTTTTAATCCGCAAACCGCCTGCAACATCAATGTCAAATATTACATTCTTACCTTCCGCCCATAAACGCTCCACTTCACTTTTTAATGTCCCATAAAAATTATCTCTATATACTTCTTCCCATTCCAGGAAATCATCATTTTTTATATGACTTTTAAATTCATTTATTGATATAAAATAGTAGTTTACTCCGTGTTTTTCTTTTCCTCTTTTTGGCCTGGAAGTGGCGGAAACGGAAAATGCCAGATTTAACTCCTCCTGTTCTAATAAATGTTTTACTATTGTTGTTTTGCCGCTTCCCGAGGGAGCCGAGAAAATAATAAGTTTACCTCCGTGTTTCACAGTACGTTGAGCATTTGTTCCTTTATTTTTTCGAGCTCATCTTTCATTTGAACCACTAATTGCTGCATTGGCGCATAATTAGCCTTAGATCCTATTGTATTTATTTCTCTTCCTATTTCCTGACTTATAAATCCCAATTTTTTGCCATTGGAGTCTTCTGATTTTAGCGTGTTTTTAAAATACTCCAGGTGATTCGCCAATCTAACTTTTTCTTCCGTAATATCGAATTTCTCCAAATAGTATATAAGTTCTTGTTCAAATCGGTTCGCATCAACCTCTGTTTTAAGATCGGCTACTGCCTTTTTTAATCGTTCACGAATGCCGGAAATACGTTCCGGATCCATCTGAACTACCTGTTCCAGGAGCGTACTAAGGTTTTGTAAACGAGCCAGAAAGTCTCTTTCCAAAACATTACCCTCCTCTGACCGGAAGGAATTTATTTCAGTTAAAGCAGCTGTTAACGCCTGCCGAATGGTCTTATATTCTTCAGGATCCAGGTCATCACGCTCCGTCTTTAATGTATCGGGCAAGCGCAATGCCATTTCAAGTAAATGCACATCATCTCCGTCAGCGATGGTCCGTAACTGCTTCATGTATTGCCGCACTGCTCCTTCGTTAACTTTAGAGGTTGTTTCGTCGCCGGTAATTTCTACATAAAGGTTAAAGTCTATCTTGCCCCTAACTAACGAATTGGCAATGGTTTTGCGCATTTCCAATTCTTTTTCGCGGTAGGTTGACGGCATTCTGGCATTAAGGTCTAAGGATTTACTGTTCAGCGACTTTAACTCTACCGTTATTTTCTTTGAAGGAAGCTGTATAACATGCTTCCCAAATCCTGTCATGGATTGGATCATTAACTATAATTAAGTTTCGACAAATGTACAAAAAAGTAAGGGTTGGAAAATCAGAATTTCCAAGATAGCAACCTCACTTTAAGATGACTTAAGGACTGCGGATTTTTTATAATGGCTTTATTTTTATGTTTTTAAAATACGCTCTGTTATCATGGTCTTGCAAGGAAATTCTCCCTGGCCCTGAATTTATGAAGTTTTCATAGCCGGCAAATTTACTTCTTGCCACTAATTCAGCATACTCATTGGAATTAAGATCATAGCTTAATACTTGTGTCCCATTAAACCAGTGCTCTACTTTACCATTCTTCTTTATAATTCGCACTTTATTCCAAGTGCCTTGAGTCTTAGCCATAATTCTATTGGAAGGTATCAAATCATAAAGATCTCCGGCCCTATGTTTATCAATGAGTCCATCTTTGTGGCCTTGATTATCAAGGATTTGCATCTCAGGACTGGTATAATAAGCTTCCGCTTCATTTTCATTTTGCACTGTGTAAAATATACCGCTGTTCCCTCCTTCAGTTAATTTCCATTCAATCGTAAATTCGAAATTTTCAAATACTTCATCTGTTATAATTTCTCCCCCTCCATCTCCATATTTATCGGTAGGTCCTCTTTCAAATTTTCGATCATTAATGAAATATTCATATCGTCTTCTTCCCTGAAAAACCAGTAATCCATTTTCAACCTGCCATTTACTTCCAATACTTCCTGGTTTGCCATACGTATGCCATCCATTTGTAGTTTTTCCATCAAACAGTAACTTCCAACCATCTTTCTTTTCTTCCTCACTTAACGAATTACTTAATTCATTGGTGTTGGATTCCTCATCAAACCCTTCCATAGGTTTTACTTTAGACACTTCTATTCCGGAATAAACGCTATCCGGGATCACTTCAAAAGTTTTCCCATCCTTTGACCATTCCAGAACCAGATAAGGATCCTGATTTCCCGGGAAATATTCATAATCAAAAACCGTCGGTCCTTCCGGCAAATATCTTTCGCCCTCTTTAAAAGCATTGGAATGCGATTTTGAATGAACTATTAGGTCTATATTATTTAATTGTAACTTCACTTTGCCATTACTTGTTAATCGGAAATAGTAGGTGTTGCTATCCGAAATGTTAAGAACGCCAAGGCCATGCATAAAAAAATTCCTCTTTTCAGACCAAAATTGGTTTTCATTGATAAGATTTACATTAGGAATTAAGCTACTTTCCATTATAACTTTATCAGTGACATCCGGTTCAAATATAGTGTCATTCACATCGAAAAAAACAACATCATACAGACCTTTCTTATTTATGTCAGATGTCATTTCTGCATTTTTGTCTGTTATATTTTTTGCAGAATTGTCTTTACAGCTAAACACTATTGGTATCAGAAGTAATGTAAAAAGTAGATGTTTCATAAGTATTGATTGTTAACAGGAATTGCTCCAAAATTTAGTTAAGCTATAGCACTATATTAAGAGTATTTTGCTAAAGTTCTTTTATTTTAATATTTCTATATCCTATGCTGATTTTTTCACCATGATCCTGGTAGGCAATTTTCCCGTTTTTGTGCTTTCCGAAAGCTTCCCAATCCGCAAATTTTGAATTGGCTACCATTGTTGCCCATCCTTCCCCAATAACAGGAAATTCTCCGACCATTCTACCATTAAGGACTATAATGCCTTCATTGGTTTTATGATTAATTGTAATCTCAAAGGTATTCCATTCCCCAATAGGTTTTACCACATCCTCAGAAGGTCCAATCATATCATATAACGCTCCCGCCTGGTGCGTTCTGCCATTTTTTGCATCGGGGTGATTAATATTGTCTAACACTTGTATTTCAGGCCCTGTATAGAAGGGTTCAATGTATTTAGGGTCTTCAACAACCCCCCACATAATACCGCTGTTTGCCCCCTCTGTAACCATCCAATCCAGAGATAAAACAAAATCTGTGTACTCTTTGTCTGTCACCAGATTAAACCTGTTGCCATCAACTCGGACGTCATCTGGTCGAAACCGCATAGCTCCATCTTCTATTTGCCATGCAGCAGGAACTTCACTGCCGGGATACACATGCCAGCCATCAAAAGAGGTGCCATCGAACAGTACGGTCCATTCATCCTGATCCATATTCTGATCATCTTCACTTGCCAATTCTTCTGCTGTTGTTTCGTTGTTTAATTTTTCTTTTTTTTCTTTACAACTAACAATAATCAGCATAATTGCGACTATGAGAATCATAAATTTCTTCATGTTCGTATACTTTTAAATTCCTAAGATTTTCTTG
>Ga0265309_10000224_pt1 | contig 21527 bp, 16 predicted proteins | sample Helome_FD_192492 | JGI IMG/M metagenome (GOLD analysis project Ga0265309, IMG submission 192492) | Marine sediment microbial communities from subtidal zone of North Sea - Hel_20160524 (Illumina Assembly) | ecosystem: Environmental > Aquatic > Marine > Subtidal zone > Sediment ...
ACGAAGTTCGCGGGCCGGTTTCAGCGTGCCGTAGCGATCGAGAAACGCCTCGATCTCGTCACCGGACGCGTTCCCCAGCGTGGCTCGCAGATAGGTGGCCCGGAGATCGGGCCAGAGCACATACTGCTGCAGCAGCTGGTGGTCGGTCGGACCGAGCTGCTCCACAGCACCCCAGTTGCCGAGTTCGACGTCGGGGATGACATCCCTGAACAGCTGCCGCTGGCGGTCTGTTTCCGACGCTGCGGCCCACGGTGTGATCAGCGCGGTGCCGATCAATACGATGGCGAGAAGGCGGCTGGCAGGGGTTCTCGATGTCATCGCGGGGTTTCGGCCTCGTTAAGAAGATACATCAGGTAATGCACCTACCTTAATGATCGGCCGAAACATCCGCAACTAACGAATCTGCAGCATCAACGAACGGTCCCCGCGCTGCACGAGCAGGAACAATATGCGGTTGTTGCCTGCGAGGGCCGCGAGATCTTCAAGCGATCGTACGACCGTCCGGTTGACGGCCGTAATGACGTCACCGGCGCGCAGGCCCCGCTGTGCGGCCGGGCTGCCTGGCTCGACCTCGGTTACCTCGACGCCGCCATCACTTTCCGTACTTGCAGGCGCGAATTGCGCGCCTTCCAGGCCGGGATGCAGTTCGGCGCCGGTTGACGCCAGGGTCTGCTGCTGGCCGAGCTCTGCCGTTGTCGTGCGCGTCTTGCTGTCACGTACATACTTGATCCTGACGTCATCACCAGACCGCAGCAGCCCGATCGTATTGCGAAGCTCTGCCGCGTCGTCGACGTCTTTGTCATTGACACCGATGATAATGTCCCCGACCTCGAGTCCTGCCTCCTCGGCAGCCGATTCGGGTTCAATGTTGGTAATCAGCGCGCCGCGCTCGACGTTGGTTTCCAGTGCCGCCGCCATTTCGGCATCGATCGTCTGGATCCTGACACCGAGGAGGCCGCGGCGGATCTCGCCGAAGTCCAGGAGCTGGCTCATTATCGAACTGGCGATCTCGGTCGGTACCGCGAAGCCGATGCCGACGTTGCCGCCCGAACGGCTGATGATCGCGGAGTTGATACCGATCAACTCGCCGTCCATGTTGACGAGCGCGCCACCCGAGTTGCCCGGGTTGATCGAGGCGTCAGTCTGGATGAAATCCTCGTAGCCGTCTCGACTGATGCCCGTGCGACCGAGCGCGCTGATGATGCCGGACGTGACGGTATGCCCGAGCCCGAATGGATTGCCGATGGCGATAACGAAGTCACCCACGCGCGCGCTCTCTGAATCGCCGATCGGCATGTCGACGAGTCCGTTGGCTTCAACTTTAATGACGGCGATGTCCGTCGCGGGATCCGAGCCGACGACCTCGGCGTCGAGTATCTCGCCGTCGATCAGCGAAATCTGGATCGCGTCCGCGTCGGCGACGACATGATGATTGGTCAGGATGTAGCCGCGTTCAGCATCGACAATGACGCCCGAACCGGCGCTCGCGATCTGCCGCTGGCCACCCGGAGAATCCGGGATCCCGAAGAAACGGCGAAACGCATCATCCCCGAACGGATTCCTGCGCGTCACGGTCTGGCTAACACGAATATTGACGACGGCTGGCGAGGCGGCTTCGACCAGTGGCGCGAGACTGGTCACCGGCCGGTCCCCGATACTGACGGGCAGCGCCGCCTGAGCGCCTGCAAACGACAACGCGACAAGTAGCGCGGCCCAGAATAATCGTGTTTTCGTCATCATAGATTGCCTCAATCGACGCCTGACTCTATTAATCAGGCAATCCGTACAAAGAATAGTTTCAAGCAGCTGAATCGCCGGTGAACGAATTGCCGGCTGGCCATTATAGGCCGTAATCAGGAAGATGCCCGGGCGCGGCTGTGCGTCGCACCCGGGCGTCGGGATTCTGAGCTTCAGGCTGCTTCGACGGAAATTCGCCGCGCCTGGATCTCGGGCATCTTCGGGATCGTCACTTCGAGGATGCCGTTGCTGCACCTGGCCGTAATACCTTCTGCGTCGGCCGTTTCCGGCAGCGTGAAGCGCCGGTAGAAGCGGCCGGTCGCGCGCTCGATGCGCTGCGCGCCGGTCTCTTCGCCGCGCTCTTCGGCCTTGCGTTCGCCGGATACGTTGAGCACACCGGCGTCCATCGATACGTCTATGTCCTCGGCGGCAACGCCCGGAACGTCAGCGTGCAGCACGAAACGGTCATGCTCCTCGAAGATGTCTACCGCAGGCACCCAGTCAGCCACCGGGCTGTCGGCGTCGGTGCGCCGCTGACCCGCGAGCCTGTCGAGGTCACGATGCAACAAATCAAGAAAAGTCCAGGGTTCAAAACGAGCAATGGTCATGATTTCCTCCAAAAACATTAATGTGCCGTTGATCGCTGAAGTAAGGGCCCGTTTTTGCTTTTCAAGGCTGCTTTTTGCGGGCAAAAACGACCATAAATGCGGCCCCTGGAGGGACTTGTCATAACGGTTTCGGACCCACTATATGTAGTGGCCGAGAAATTTCACAAAAGTGTCATTTTTTTTCGCTTGTTTTTAAAGCACTTACTCGCAAAGGGTCTGTAACTTATTGATTCTTTGTTGAAAACCCGCATAGAAAAATTTATCGTAAATGCTTGACAGGCGGCTGCTACGGGCATAATCTTGTCACCACTCGGACACAACATCTTGTGTCTCATCAACGAGAGAATAGAGGCCGACAACGGCTCTCGCCGCGCGTTTTCTGGCCGCCGGCGAGTGGGGCCCTTTTCGCTAAAAAAGCTGGTGACAACAACATATTTGGGGTCTCCTTCAGGGAGTTCAGGGGAGTATGAGGACTAATGAAGTCTGCCGTTAGTTTGGACACGCACACGGTTACCGATATTGAATTTCAACCCGCATCGCGCGACATCTGGGATGCCAAGTATCGCCTGACCGCAAAAGACGGCTCGAAGATCGATGCAACGATTGACGACACCTATAAGCGTGTAGCGAAGGCGCTCGCCAGCGTCGAGGTCGAGTCGAAACGCGAACACTACTTCAAGGAGTTCGTCTGGGCACTACGGTCCGGGGCGATTCCGGCGGGCCGCATCATGTCGAACGCGGGTGCCCAGGAGCACAAGCCTGCGACCTCCACGATCAACTGCACGGTGTCGGGTACCGTCGGTGACTCGATGGACAACATCCTCAACAAGGTTCACGAGGCAGGTCTGACGCTCAAGGCCGGCTGTGGCATTGGCTACGAGTTTTCGACATTGCGGCCCAAGGGGGCTTACGTAACCGGCGCAGGTGCCTACACGTCGGGCCCGCTGTCGTTCATGGATATCTACGACAAGATGTGCTTTACGGTGTCGTCCGCCGGCGGGCGCCGCGGCGCGCAGATGGGGACCTTCGATGTCGGTCACCCCGATGTCATGGAGTTCATACGGGCCAAGCGCGAAGACGGGCGCCTGCGCCAGTTCAACCTGTCTTTGCTCGTCACCGACGAGTTCATGCAGGCCGTGGTCAACGATGACGACTGGAAGCTCGCGTTTCCCGTCACGCCCAAGGAAGTCGAAGACGATGCGCTCGACATAACGGCCAGGAGCCTGTTCGTCTGGCGGGACTGGCCCGAGCCCGGCAATTACGTTACGAACGCCGAGGGCCTTGTCGCCTGCAAGATCTACAAGACCATGCCTGCGCGGCGCGTCTGGGACGTCATCATGGCCTCGACATATGATTTCGCGGAGCCAGGATTCGTGTTGATCGACAAGGTCAACGAAATGAACAACAACTGGTTTTGCGAGAACATCCGCGCAACCAACCCCTGCGGCGAACAGCCGCTGCCGCCTTACGGCTCCTGCCTGCTTGGCTCGGTAAACCTCACACGCTTCGTACAGAAGCCTTTCACAGCCGAGGCCAGGTTCGACTGGGATAACTTCCGCAAGGTCGTAAAGGTCTTCACGCGCATGCTCGACAACGTCGTCGAGATCAATGGTCTGCCACTGCCGCAGCAGCGTAACGAGATTCAGCGCAAGCGGCGGCATGGTATGGGTTTCCTGGGTCTCGGCTCGACGATCTCGATGTTGCGTATGCAGTATGGTGATCGGGCGTCGGTCGAGTTTACCGAGGAGGTCGCCAGGCAGCTCGCGCTGGCCGGTTGGGAAGAAGCACTCGATCTCGCCAGGGAAAAGGGGCCTGCGCCGATCATGAACGAGGCGTTCGAGGTCACCGAGGAGATGCTCAGGAAGCGCCCCGAGATGCGCAGTGATGGCTACCAGGCGGGCGACAAGGTACCGGGTCGAATCCTGCACGCGCGTTACAGCCGCTACATGCAGAGAATTGCGGCAGAATTGCCGGAGCTCGTCGAGCAACTGGCGGAGACCGGAGCGCGCTTTACGCACCATAGCTCGATTGCACCGACCGGCACGATTTCGCTGTCACTGGCCAATAACGCCTCGAACGGCATCGAGCCCAGCTTTGCGCACCACTACTTCCGCAACGTGATTCGCCAGGGCAAGAAGACCAAGGAGAAGGTAGACGTCTTCTCGTTCGAGCTGCTGGCCTACAGGGATATGGTTGATCCACTGGGCATACCGTCCGGCGCAGCAGAATCGGAGGCCGGCAACGAACTGCCGGACTACTTCATCACAGCCGACGAGGTCACGCCGACGCAGCACGTCGATATCCAGGCGGCAGCGCAGAAGTGGATCGATTCTTCGATTTCCAAGACCGCGAACGTGCCTACCGACTACCCGTACGCGGATTTCAAGGATATTTACCTCTACGCCTACGAGCAGGGCCTCAAGGGTTGCACGACATTTCGCTTCAACCCCGAAGCGTTCCAGGGGGTTCTTGTCAAGGAGAAGGACCTCAAGAACACCAGCTATACGTTCACGCTCGACGACGGTTCGACCGTCGAACTAAAGGGCGACGAAGAGATCGAATACGATGGTGAGACGCATACTGCCGCGAACCTGTTCGATGCGCTCAAAGAAGGCTATTACGGAAAGTTCTGAATGATCAAAATCGAAAAGAAAATTGTCGGCTATGCCGTCAACAAACCGGCTGGAGAAGAGCAGGCTGCCAAACCCGATTTCAAGCGCGAGGGCGGCGGCGACCGTGCGGAAGTCATCCGCATGCACGAGAAGCTCGAGCGACCCGAAGTCCTGATCGGCTCCACCTACAAGGTCAAGACGCCTGTCTCCGACCACGCGATGTACGTGACGATCAACGACATCATCCTGAACGAGGGGACCGAGCACGAAAAACGCCGCCCGTTCGAGATTTTCATCAACTCGAAAAACCTCGATCACTACCAGTGGATCGTCGCGCTGACCCGCATAATATCTGCGGTATTTCGTAAGGGTGGTGACGTGACGTTCCTCGTCGAGGAACTGCAGGCCGTGTTCGACCCCCGTGGCGGTTACTGGCAGACAGGCGGCAAGTTCATGCCGTCGATCATTGCGGAACTCGGCCACATCGTCGAGAAGCACCTGATCATGATCGGACTCATGGCGGCGCCGGAACTCGACGAGCACCAGAAGAAAGTAATCGCCGAGAAACGTGCGGAGTTCGAGGAGTCACAGAAGCAGCAGGATGCATTTTCGTCCAGCGAATTTCCCGAGGGCGCGCAGCTTTGCACCAAGTGCAACACGGTGGCCGTCATCATGATGGATGGCTGCATGACGTGTCTGAACTGCGGCGACTCGAAATGCGGCTAGGCTAGAACCTGTGCGCCGGCGTCAACGGCCGGCTGCCTTGCCCAGACCAGCCCTTTCGTCAAAGCGATGACCTCGCCCTCACCGAGGGGCTCCCAGGGTTCGTCAGTCAATGGCACACTCGCGACCAGCACCAACTCCTGGGCCACCGGTGCCAGCATGACACCCGACTGAGTCAGGTCGACAGCCTGTTCATTGCTTGAGCGCACCAGGAGGTGCAGGCCCGGTGGCCGCTCCTCGCCGTCATCGTGTTTTCTGCGGTCCGAGTGAATGAAGAGCGTGTCGCCGTCGGAATAGACGAAGTTGCATGGGCCGAGCGGACGCAGCCCTGCAGCGAAGTCGGCAACAAGCTCCAGGCGCGCCTCCACTGCGGGCAGTTTTCCATTGGCCTGATCCCACAGCGCGCCGAGCCGCTGCAGCAGGCTGCAGAACGCGAGCTCGGAGTCGGTTTCGCCAACGGGTGTAAAGCGAGGTGAGTCCAGGCGGCAGTGGCGGCTAATGCCGGGCATATTGCCGTTATGAGCGAACACGTGTGCACGTCCGCCGAGCTCGCGTTGAAATGGCTGGGTATTGCGTAACGCCGGATCCCCCTGGGTGGCAAGGCGGATGTGGGAGAGTACGAGATTGCTCGGAGGGCCATTCTCCTCCATGAATCGCACCAGGTCGCTTTCGGCGGCGGGGCTTGGCTCGCGGAGTAGAAACACGTCACTATCTTCGAAGTAGGCAACGCCCCATCCGTCCTTGTGGGGCCCGTCGTGTCCGCCGCGCCTGGCCAGCGTTTCCAGGGAGAAACCGACAGTCGTCGGGTAGCGGCTCGACATTGCGAATAATTCGCACACGCTCAAATGACTCACGAGTAACAATCTCGTGCCAACTATACGCACACCGATGCTTTGAATTCGACCGACTGGGTAGCAGATTTGGCGCGCAGCGTGCAGGGCCGGTCAATCGGCAGTCGCATCCAGGCCTCTTCCGCACAGCGCTACATGCCGCAGAATTTCACGTCGTACATTCCCTGCGGCTCGATAGCCTGAAGTTCGGCGAGTCGTACTTGGACTGCGTTGGCCAGATCGCGGCTCGATTCGAGACCACGCTCCATACCTTCCTCGGCCCACTCCAGCATGGACTGCTGCATCTCTGCGAGTCCCGGGTAACGGTGCAAGTTGGCTGCGAACGCATACACGACGTCGTCGGGGTTGAGCTCCAGGATATTGTGCCGTGCGCTCATCCAGGCAAAATAACTGCCTTGCACATACCCCCTGAACATGTGTGCGAACTGAGCTTCTTCGGCGATCGTCATTTCCTCATTCGCACAACCCTTGAGCCAGACGTCGATGTTGTCGATGAACAGCTGTCTTGCCGTTACCGATGCATCGAAGAATTGAATCGCCGACTCGCCTTCACCAATCAATTGCGTCTGGCGAACCTGGAAACCCACGAAAATCAGCGACCCCATGATTCCGAACATGCCGATTATCTGCAGCCAGTCGTTGACCTTATCCGAGTTCATGTGATCACCCCACTGTGTATCGAGGTAAGATTACGGCGATATGGACTGTGTGTCTGCTTCGTGCAACAGGCCGTCGGTCGTAATGCCCCGAATGCAGCCGCGCGATCGGCCGCCTCAGGCCGATGTCAGCGCACAGCTACGTCCCCAAATGGCGATCGTGTTAAAGTCCGCGCGTGACGATATCCATACCTGATTTCTCGAAGACCCATGTCGTTGTCGTCGGCGACGTTATGCTCGACCGCTACATGTTCGGTTCGACGGGCCGTATTTCGCCCGAGGCACCGGTACCCGTCGTGCATGTTCATGAGACTGACGATCGTCCCGGCGGCGCAGCGAACGTCGCTGTAAACCTCGCGAGCCTGGGCGCGGCGACGCGACTTGTCGGGGTCGTGGGGCAGGACGCGGCAGCGGCAGAACTCGAGAGAATACTGAGCCAGCGCAACATCGACTGTAATTTCGCAGCAGCAAGCGACCGCCCTACGATCACCAAGACCAGGGTGCAGAGTCGTGGCCAGCAACTCATACGCCTCGACCAGGAAAACGCTGTCGCGATGCCCGGCGACGCTGTCGTTGGCGCACTCCGGAAGTCGCTCAAGAAGTCCGGCGCTGTCGTATTGTCGGATTACGGCAAGGGAGCCCTCGCCGAAGTCCGGGAATTGATTGGCGTGTGTCGTGATGCGAGTGTTCCGGTGCTCGTGGATCCGAAAGGAACCGATTTCAGGAAATACGCCGGCGCGTCTTTGCTGACGCCGAATCAAACCGAGTTCGAAGCCGTGGTGGGCGTGTGCGACAGCGACGAGGATATGGTCGCAAGGGCCCGCACGATGGTGGACGACCTGGACCTTGCCGCGCTGCTCGTCACGCGCAGCGAGAAGGGGATGTTGCTCGTCGAGGCCGGTGCCGACCCCGTATTCTTGTCGACGCAGGCGCGAGAGGTCTATGACGTTACGGGTGCGGGCGACACCGTGATCGCGACGCTCGCCGGCGCGGTCGCCTGTGGCCAGGACTTGCCGTCCGCCGCGGCCCTCGCAAATCTCGCGGCGGGTCTCGTGGTTCGCAAGATCGGTGTCGCGACCGTGACGCCCGGAGAGATCAGCGCGGCTTTGCACCAACGTGGTCAGGGCGGCAGGGGGCTCGTCGACCTCGACGAATTGCTTGCGCTGGTTGCCGAGTCACACGATCGTAACGAGCGTGTCATCATGACCAACGGCTGCTTCGATGTCCTGCATGCGGGTCATGTCGCCTATCTCGAGGAGGCGAAAAGCCTCGGAGATCGCTTGATCGTCGCGGTCAACGATGACGATTCCGTCAGGCGGCTCAAAGGCGAATCGCGACCGATCAATGCGCTGGAGGATCGGCTGCTCGTGCTGGCGGGCCTGGCCGCAGTCGACTGGGTCGTGCCGTTTTCCGAGGACACGCCCGCGTCGCTCATCTCGAAGGTTCTGCCCGACATACTCGTCAAGGGTGGTGACTACAAAACCGAGGAAATCGCCGGCGCGAAGGACGTGTTACAGAACGGCGGCGAGGTGAGGGTGCTCTCGTTTCGCGATGGTCATTCCTCGAGCCGGATCATCGACAGACTGCGCGACTAGACTCCGACAAGTCGTGCGTTTTCTCTACAACCTGCTGAGTTACCTGGCGCTGATACCGTATGCCTGCCTGTTTCTCTTTCGCAGCGTGTCCAACCCGGCCTATCGCAAAAACCTGAGCCAACGATTCGGTTTCGGGTTCCCGAGCATTCGCGAATCGATCTGGCTGCACGCCGTATCGGTCGGCGAGGTGCAGGCCGCGTTGCCCCTGATTCGTGCGCTCAGGCGTCGCTACCCTGGTGTGCGACTGCTCGTGACTACCGTGACACCAACCGGTGCCGCGCGGGTCCGGGCGGCCTTCGGCGACGATGTGGAACACAGCTACATCCCGTTCGAGTTTCCGTACGCCATAAAGCGTTTCTTCCGCGCGGTGAATCCGCAGGCCGCGTTGATTATGGAGACCGAGGTCTGGCCCAACCTCTATCGCGCCTGCGGTGTACGCCGGATTCCGTTGATCCTCGTCAGCGCCAGGATATCGCCACGTTCCGTGCCTGGTTACGCGCGCATGCTGCCGATGATTCGCGAAACCCTGTCTCATGGAATCATCATTGCGGCGCAGAGCCAGTCGGATGCAGACCGGTTTCTCGCCCTTGGCGCTGACCCCGCCCGCACGACCGTGATGGGGAACATCAAGTTCGACGTCGAGTTGCCCGAGGGAACCCGCGAAGCCGGCATCCGGCTGCGGCATGAGACTATTGGCGATCACCCGGTGTGGATCGCCGCCAGTACCCATCGCGGCGAAGAGCAGCAAGTGCTCGATGCTCACCGGACCCTGCTCGAGCGTCATCCCGATCTGCTCCTGATTCTTGTCCCGAGACATCCGGAACGATTTGCCGAGGTACAGAAGCTCGTCGAACAATCAGGTTTCGAGATGATCTCGAGAACCGGGGGCAGCTCGTGCGATCGCTCTACCCAGGTACTGCTTGGCGATACGATGGGCGAGATGTCGCTGTTCTTCGCTGCCAGCGATATCGCTTTCATCGCAGGTAGCCTGGTCCCGATCGGTGGGCACAATCTCCTGGAACCTGCGGCGCAGGGCCTGCCCGTGATCACGGGCCCGCACAATTTCAATGCGCAGGATATAGCCGATCAATTCGTCGAGCTTGGCGCCTGCCGCAGGGTAGCGGACTGGCAGGAACTGGCTGTCACCGTGGACGAACTGCTCGCAGCCCCGGAACGCGCTGCCGAGCAAGGACAAAAAGCGCAAGCCTTGCTCGAACAGAATCGCGGCGCCCTGGCTCGCTTGCTCGTATTGCTCGACCCGCTGCTCGATGAGCGCCAGGCCGGCTAGACCCCGGCCTCCTTTGCCGCTTCGTCGCGAATCGCCTCTTCGGGCGTCTTGCGTTCCTTAAGCCACTGGTCGATTCGCTCGAGATCCTGCACGGCCAGGTTGCCGGCCGCCTGCTTCAGGCGCAGCGCATTGAGTACATAGTCGTAGCGGGCCTGGTAGTAGTTGGTGATCGCGAGGTACAGCGAGAACTGTGAATTCAGTACGTCGACGATCGTGCGGGTGCCAACCTCGAAACCGGCCTGTGTAGCCTCGAGCGCCGTGCGGCTCGACGCCACGGCCTGCTGCAGTGCCTTCACGCGGCTCCGCTCCGAGACAAAGCCGAGGTAGGAGTCGCGCGTCTGGCGCTCCGTCTCACGCGTCACTCGCTGCAGCTGTTCTCGTGAAGCGCGGTGCAGGTACACCGCTTCCCGAACGCGCGAGGAGGTGCCGCCGCCGGTGAAAATAGGCACACTGAGCTGCACAGAAATTGATTCATTTTCGTTGACGTTATCGATAGTCCCCGAGCCGGGATTAGGCCCCCCAATTGTTGAGGAATCGCCTTCCCTCTCGATTCTACTCTTGCGTGCTACCAGTTGAATCGACGGATAGTGTCCGGTTCTCTGGAAGGCGATCTCGTCGCGTGCCAGTTTCTCGTCGAGGCGGCTCGCGATGAGATTCAAATTCTGACTGAGAGCGAGATCGACCCAGCTCGCCTCGTCACTGGGGTCGGGCTCAATTAGCGGGAAGTCTTCTCCGGGTGCCGAGAGGGCCGGAACGAATTGCCCGGTGATCTCGCGCAGGAACTCGCGAGCGGTGGCAAGCACACGTTTGGCGGCGATTTCGTTAGCGACTGCCTGATCGTAGGCGGCCTGCGATTCCTGGACGTCGGTGATGGCGATCAGGCCAACCTCGAAGCGCTGCTTCGCTTGCTCGAGCTGTCGCGCAATTGCAGTGCGGTCAGCATGGATCGAGGTCAGGCGGTCCTCAGCGGCGAGGACGCCGAAGTAACGCTCTGAGACGCGTATGATCAGGTCCTGCTGAGCTGCTTCGCGCACGGCCTCGGCGCGTGCCACCTGTTTATCGGCGCGACGCAGGTTTACGACCTGGTCCCAGCGAAAAAGGGTCTGTGTCAGCTCGAACTGCCATGACGGGCCGTCGACGTCTCGGTCGGAACTGATATCCCCGCCCAGCAAGTCATCGAAGTTCGACCCGGAGGGTTCTTCGGTGGTCCAGTTGCCGCTCGCCGACAATTGCGGCAATAGTACGCTGCGCGCCTGCGGCTTTGCTTCCAGTGCCGCGAGTCGCCGCGCTTCCGCTTCATGAATCTGCGGGTCGGCCTGCAGGGCCTGCTGGTATATCTCGAGCAGCGAGGCAGCCTGTGCCGCTCCAGGCAGCATGAAAGCCCCGAGTACAAGAAATAAGCGGTTGATAATATTAAGTTTATTCATGTTTTCGCGTTCCGGGATTGAGTGGCCAAGCGCCCCAAGGTGTTATAGTCTACTATATCACTAAACCAGTTGCACTGCGGTGCTTCTGCTCTTAGATGCATTAGTGCGGTAACTGGTTTCGTTTGTTCGGTTTTTTTTTGTCCGGGCTAAAATGTAAACTGCGGCGGCAGCGCGCCGTGCACGAGCGGTGCAAGCATCGTCTCAAACAGCGAGCGCGTCTGCCAATCATTGCCATCGCTCCGGTCCACGATCTTCGCTTCCATTGCCGGTGCATCGCCGACGACGACGAACAGGCGTCCATGAGGATTGAGCGCTTCGACGAAGCGTGGGTCGAACGACTGGATCGACCCGGTTACGGCGATCGCGTCGAACCCGCCGCCGGGCAGATCACGCATGGCATCCATCTCGATGAGTTCGACGTTGCCGATGTCGCAGTCATCGAGACGCTTCCTCGCGGCCGCGAGGAAATCGTCGTAGATATCGACGCTGGTTACCTCTGCAGCCAGGGTCGCGAGGCAGGCTGTCATGAAACCGCTGCCCGTACCGATCTCGAGCACGCGTTCGTCGCCCTCGAGAGACAGCGCCTGCAGCAGCCGCCCCTCGACCGTGGGCGTCATCATGTGCTGGCCGTGCCCGATGGCGATCTCCAGGTCCGCGAACGCCAGGGTCTCGAAATCGTCCGGTACAAAGCGCTCTCGCGGCAGCTGTCGAAGCGTTTCCAGGACATCTTCGTCGTAGACGTTCCAGCCCCGCACCTGCTGATTGACCATCTGCAGGCGTGCAAAATCGGTGTTCATGCTTTCGTCACCTATAATTACTTGAATTAAAATGAAAATTCCGAATCGGGCCAGCATCCTCGGTCAGCGAACAAGGTCAATTCAAGTCAGCTCTTCCTGAATTATGGTGAATAGCCGCAGCCGGCCCACGTCGCTGGGATATGCTTACAGATGCTTGGTTTATTTGAGCTTTTTGTACCTCATATCTCCATTATTGGAGATACCTATCGAGCCATAATAATAACAAATGATCCTCACTAACTCGGCTGTATCGCAAACCAGGCTCTGAATGTCAGCAACTACTCTAATTATCATCATCTCGACCCTGGCCCTCGCGGCTATCGCGGTCGGGATCGTAGCCTGGGTCTCGAGGAACCGACTGACGCGCCGCATCAAGCGGCTAAATGAAGAAATGCTCGAGGCTTCCCACGACGCGTCGGTCGGCCGGCGCATGACAATTCCCAAGGACGTGGATACGGCGCAGCTCGCGCACACCGTCAATCGGCTGTTCGATGCACTGGGCGAGCGCGATGAGAAGATCCAGGGTCGAGACCGCCTGTTCAAGGACTTCGCGCGCACGCTGCCCGAGGTCGTCATCATCCACGACGATAAGATCCTGCTTGCGAATGAATCGGCTGCGAGCCTGGTCGGCCTCGAGCCGGCGCAGCTGGTGGGCCGGGAATTCGCGGACCTCGTCAAGCCGGCTTACCGTGCATTGTTCCGCAAGACCGTCGCAAAGCGACTTGCGGGCGAGAATGCGCCGCAGCGCATCGAGATGCAGCTGATTAATGGCAACCAGACCGGCCTGTGGGTGGAAGCCCAGAGTTCAAATATCGAGTTTCATGGTCACAAGTCGATACTGACCGTGGCGCGCGACATCAGTCACCGCAAGAGCCTGGAGGTGTCGCTGTCGCGCAGCAAACGCCAGGCACAGTACACGCTCGAATCCATAGCCGAGGGCATTATTACGACGGATACCGACGGGCGCATCGACTACATGAACCTGGCGGCCGAGACGCTGATTGGCGTTAACCGCGACGATGCGTCCGGGCACCGCGTTGGCGAATTATTCACGCTCGTGGACGATGCAGACCGTCGTCCGCTGGGCGACCCGGTCGATCGCTGCCTGGCGATGCGTCGGCGCGTGAACATGGGGCGACGGGCCGTCCTGGTCAGCATCGACGGTGAGCATGAACACTCGATTGAGATCACGGCATCACCCGTGCGCGGGCCGAGCAACACGATCTCGGGCACCGTGGTCGTATTTCATGATGTGAGCGAATTACGCGGCCTCACGCGCCAGATGTCCTACCAGGCGACGCACGACCCGTTGACCGGGCTCCTCAATCGTCGCGCGTTCGAGCGACGCCTCGACGAGGCCATGGACTCTGCGCACGCCGATGAAGCCGTGCATATGCTGTTCTACATGGACCTCGATCGCTTTAAGGCCGTCAATGACAGTTGCGGCCATCAGGCCGGGGACAACATGCTTCGAGAGGTCGCTACGATTATCAAGGAGCAGGTACGTGATTCGGATTTCGTCGGCCGCCTGGGCGGAGACGAATTCGGCGCTCTGCTCATCGGCTGTCCGATCGAAAAAGCTCGTCAGATCGCGACCGACGTCTGCCATGCGATTGCCGATTACCGCTTCGTATGGAAGGACAAGATATTCAATATCGGCATCTCGATCGGCCTCGTGCAGATCTCTCATGCATCGGGGGAACTCCAGGATGTGATGGCGGCTGCCGACTCAGCGTGCTACATGGCGAAGCAGCAGGGCAGGGGCAAGGTTCACGTCTATTCGGCGCGCGACGAGGCCGTTGCGCGCGAGCGCGGCGATATCCAGTGGCTGCGCCAACTGCAAACCGCGCTCCACGAAGGCAATTTCGAGCTGGCCGCGCAGCCGATCATAGCGATGAGCGGTCGCGCGGAATCCGGTCCGTCCGTCGAGGTATTTATAAGGCATAACGATGGGCAGGGGAGGCCGTCCAATTCAGCGGAGTTCCTGAAGCCCGCGGAGCGCTACCAGATGATGCCGCAGATCGATCGCTGGGTAATCAACGCGGCGCTCGGAGCGATTGCGGGAGGCGAGATCAAGCTGCCGTCTCATCGCAGCTGCGCGATCAACCTGTCGGGCCAGACGCTCGGCGACGAATCCTTCCTTGGCTTCGTCGTCGACGCCCTCGACCGCACGGGCGTTGTACCGTCCTGCATCTGCTTCGAGGTCACCGAAGGTGCCATCCTGTCGAATGTGCAGCAAGCGCAGCGATTCATCGAGGTCCTGCACGGCATCGGCTGCGAGTTCTCGCTCGATGATTTCGGCAGCGGCCTTGGCGCGTTTTCGAGCCTCAAGCATCTGCCGATCGACTACCTGAAGATCGATGGTACTTACACACACAACCTGCAATCAGACCTGGTCAACCAGGAAATGGTGTCCGCAATGATCAAACTTGCGCGTACCATGCAATTTCGGGTCGTTGCCGAGCAGGTCGAACACCAGGAAGACTTCGACTGGCTCAGGGACATCGGCGTCGACTTCGTCCAGGGTCATTTCATCGAGGCGCCAGTCATGCTGGGAACGGCGACGACGGGCACCTATCACATCCTGAAGCCCTAGCCCGGGCAAAAAAAAGGCCGCGGGACCAGGGTCCGGCGGCCTTTATCGATTGTGCCTTGCGTTACAGCAGCGGCACCATCAACAACGCGACGATGTTGATGATCTTGATCAGCGGATTGATCGCGGGACCCGCAGTGTCCTTGTACGGATCGCCGACAGTATCGCCCGTGACCGCGGCTTTGTGGGCATCGGAGCCCTTGCCGCCGCAGTTGCCGTCTTCGATGTACTTCTTGGCGTTGTCCCACGCACCGCCGCCGGCCGTCATAGAGATGGCGACGAACAGGCCGGTGACGATCGTGCCGAGCAGCAGGCCGCCAAGCGCTTTCGGGCCAAGCAGCAGGCCGACGACCAGTGGCACCCCGATCGGCAACAGACTTGGTACGATCATTTCCCTGATGGCCGCCTTGGTCAGCAGGTCGACCGCACGACTGTAATCCGGTTTGCCCGTGCCTTCCATGATGCCGTCGATTTCCTTGAACTGGCGACGAACCTCGTTGACCACCGAGCCGGCGGCTCGGCCGACAGCTTCCATGGCCATGGAGGCGAACAGGAACGGCACGAGGCCGCCGATGAACAGGCCGATGATCACGTAGTGGTCGTCGAGATGGAAAACGGCGTCGATGTTCTGGGCCGCGAGCGCGTTGGTGTAATCCGCGAAAAGTACGAGTGCCGCGAGGCCGGCCGACCCAATGGCATAGCCCTTGGTGACTGCCTTGGTCGTGTTACCGACCGCGTCGAGCTGGTCGGTGATGTTGCGCACCTCGGGCGGCAGCTCTGCCATCTCGGCGATGCCGCCTGCGTTATCCGTGATCGGACCGAACGCGTCGAGTGCTACGACGACACCCGTCATGGACAGCATCGTGGTTGCAGCGATCGCGATGTTGTACAGGCCTGCAAGCTTGTCGCCTTCGGGCGCCAGGGCGAAGGTGCCCCAGATGCTCGCGCAGACCGCCAGCACGGGCAGCACCGTTGCTTTCATCGAAATACCGAGACCCGCGATGATGTTGGTGGCGTCGCCTGTCAGCGATGCATTGGCGATCGTCTTCACCGGCTTGAAGTCAGTGCCCGTGTAATACTCGGTGATCACCACCATGGCCGCCGTCAAAGCAAGACCGATGAGCGACGAGTAGAAGATGGGCATCGCCTGGCCGCTGCCGCCCATCATCATCTGCGTGATGAAGTAGAAGGCGATGGCAGCGAGCACGCCGGCGACGATCATGCCGCGGTAGAGCGCACCCATGATCTTGCCGCCTTCGGAGGTCTTGACGAAAAAGGTGCCGACAATCGATGCGACGATCGACACGGCGCCCAACACCAGCGGATAAACGACGGCTGCAGCACCATAATTGGTCGCGACCAGGCCGCCGAGCAGCATTGTCGCAATAATCGTGACGGCATAAGTCTCGAACAGGTCGGCTGCCATGCCGGCGCAGTCGCCGACGTTGTCGCCCACGTTGTCGGCGATGACGCCGGGATTGCGGGGGTCGTCTTCGGGGATGCCGGCTTCGACCTTGCCTACGAGGTCCGCGCCCACGTCAGCGCCCTTCGTAAAGATGCCGCCGCCGAGCCGGGCGAAGATCGAGATCAGCGAGCCGCCGAACGCCAGGCCAATCAGGGCGTGAACCGCTTCGTCCGAGGTTGCGCCGGTCTTCATCAATATGAAGTAGTAGCCGGCTACGCCCAGCAGGCCCAGGCCGACGACCAGCATTCCCGTGATAGCGCCGCCGCGGAACGCGACGTCGAGCGCCGGGTTGACGCCTTTCGTCGCGGCTTCTGCCGTGCGCACGTTGGCACGAACGGAGACGTACATGCCGATGTATCCCGCCAGTGCCGAGAAGATGGCGCCGATGGCGAAGCCAATGGCCGTACCCCAGTCCAGGGCGAAGCCGAGGACGATGAATAGTACGACACCGACGATGCCGATCGTCGTGTATTGACGATCCATGTAGGCCTTTGCGCCTTCCTGGATCGCGGCCGCGATTTCCTGCATGCGGCTGTTGCCGGCAGGCTGCTTAAGTATCCACTGTGTCGAAATAACTCCGAACAGGATCGCGAGCGCACCCGCGCCGATCGAGAGCCACAGGGCCAACTCGTTAGACATCAGATTATCTCCTGACTTTGTTGCATTGAAATCGAACGCAGCCGTCTACGCCGGCGGCTGAGCCTGGCATACGGTCGCGTTCTTGTTGATTGTTCCCCAAAAGGATTGTTCTTACCGGCTGAGCCGGGCGCGCATCATACCACAAATTTCGTGCCAGTCTTGGGCCTGACGGACCGGCTTCTGAGCTTCGCAACCTTGGGTAAACCATTGATATACGGCGGATAATCCTCGCCGCGGATCAGGGGCTCGAGATACCGGCGCGCGGCCTCGGTGATGCCGAAGCCATCTTTGGTGATATAGCGTCGTGGCAGCATCTTCTCCTTGTTGGCGATACGGCCGAGTGGCGCCGACTCGATTTTCCAGCGATACGGCTTGTCCGAGATGCGCTTGATGACGGGCATGACGGCCGTCTTGCCTTGCAGGGCGAACTGCACGGCAGCCTTGCCGACCGCGTAAGCCTGTTTGACGTCGGTAGCAGACGCAATATGGCGCGCCGAGCGCTGCAGGTAGTCGGCGATCGCATAGTGGTACTTGAACCCGAGGTTTTCCCGCACCATGTTAGCGACGACGGGCGCGACGCCACCCAGTTGTGCGTGACCAAAGGCGTCCCGTGTCCCGGCTTCGGCGAGGAACTTGCCATTGGCAAAGGCTGCGCCTTCGCTGACGACGATTACGCAATAGCCGTAATCGTTCACGCACTGGCGAACCCGCTTCAGGAACTCACGCTTCTTGAACGGGATTTCGGGGAACAGGATGATGTGCGGCGCGTCGCCGGGCTGCTTCCCGGCCAGACCGCCGGCAGCTGCAATCCAGCCGGCATGCCGGCCCATGACCTCGAGGACGAAGACCTTGGTCGACGTCTCGGCCATCGACTCGACGTCGAGAGCGGCTTCCCGGGTCGATACGGCGACGTACTTGGCAACGGAACCGAAACCCGGGCAGTTATCGGTAACCGGCAGGTCGTTGTCGACGGTTTTCGGGACCCCGAGGCAGGTGACCGGAAAGCCCATCTTCTTCGAGATCTGCGACACCTTGTGGGCTGTGTCCATCGAGTCGTTGCCACCGTTGTAGAAGAAGTAGCCGATATTGTGGGCTTTGAAGACTTCGATGAGGCGCTCGTACTCGGCACGATTCTCCTCGATGCCCTTGAGCTTGTAGCGCGCCGACCCGAATGCGCCGCCAGGCGTGTGCATGAGCGCCGCGATCGTGGCCGCGCTCTCCTTGTTGGTATCGATCATGTCCTCGGTCAGCGCGCCGATGATGCCATTTCTGCCCGCATAGACATTGGCGATCTTGTTCGGGTGCTTGCGCGCGGTTTCGATGACTCCGCAAGCTGTCGCATTGATAACGGCTGTAACACCGCCCGACTGGGCGTAGAAGGCGTTCATGGCAGGCATGTCGTTGAATTCCTCGGGGCTGGATGGGCGAGGCGAAGAGCATAGCGGAAACGACTTTGGGGATCATCGGCAATTTCCGAGATGTCGCGTATTCTACGCATTGACCTGTTCCGGCATTGCCGGTAGCGTAATTCGCCCCGGTTAGCGCTGCAGACGAACAGTGAGAGGCAGGACAATGCGTATCGTTTTACTCGGAGCACCAGGATCAGGCAAGGGCACGCAGGCCAAGAAGCTGATGGCGGAAAAGAACGTTCCGCAGATCTCCACGGGCGACATGCTGCGTGAAGCCGTCGCCGCCGGTACGCGCTTCGGCCTCAAGGCGCAATCGGTCATGGACGCGGGCAATCTCGTGCCCGACGAGGTCGTGCTGGGTATCATCAGCGAACGCCTGGCCCAGCCCGACGCCGCGGATGGTTTTATTCTCGATGGCTTTCCGCGCACCAAGCAGCAGGCCCTGGACCTCGAGGAACTGCTCGACCAGCTGGGCACGCCACTCAACACGGCCGTTCTCATGGACGTGGACTTCGACATCCTCATGAAACGCCTGACGGGCCGTCGCACCTGTTCGCTGACCGGCAAGCTCCTCAACGTGTATTTCTCGCCGCAGGAAGAGCTCGACGAGTGCACGAACGCGGGCGGTGAGCTCATCCAGCGCGAGGACGATAACGAAGAGACGATCTCGAATCGCCTGACCGTTTACCGCGAGAACACCGAGCCGCTCATCGACTTTTACGCGAAGCGGGACAAGCTCACGACTGTCGATGCCGAGGGCTTGATCGACGATGTCTACCAAAGGCTGGTTACGGCGCTGTCGTAGCCGCCTCTGCTCAGAGCAGCCTCAACAATTCATCGCCGATGATGTGCTGGCGCCAGCCGCCAAACACGCGTGAATCACGGCCGCCCGAAATAATGATCGAGGACAACTCGCGTTTCGATGCCACGGTTTCCGCAGCGAGCCCCAGTTCCTCGGCGGCGCGCCCGACTTCGGCCTGCATTTCCCTGAGTAAGCCTTTCTGGGCTTCGCTGGGCGGGCGCGGCGGCTTGTAGTCGTTGTCGTCGCTGGCTGAGGCCGCCACGGCTCTCAAGAGCTCCTTGCCCACACGAGATACGAGCTTGGGCGGCATGCCCTCGAGGTCCGCGAGTTTCTGCAGGGAATCGGGCAGGTGATAGGCGATTTCGAGGAGCACGGTGTCCTTCGCGATCCACTGGCGCGGCCGGTCACGGCGAATCGCTTCGGCTTCGCGCCACGCGGCCAGCCGTGCCGCCGCAGCCCGCCGGCGACCACGGAAATTCCTCGCACCTTTGAGCCGGCCGATCGCCTGCTTCTCGTCCACCACGTAGAGGCTCGGTTCGAGCAAAGCCATCGAGTCCTCGCGGGCCCATTCGAGACGGCCCTTCTTTTCGAGTTGCTCGCTCAGGTAGTCGTACGCGGGCAACAGGTGTTCGACATCTTCGGCGGCATACTCAAGGTAGGCCTCGCGCAAGGGCCTTTTGGACCAGTCGGCACGCGTATGCGATTTCGCCATCTCGATTCCGAACAGCTCCCTGACGAGTCCCGCGTAACCCATCTGCGCCGCGTACCCGAGCAGACCCGCGGCGACCTGGGTATCGAACAGCGATGCCGGCATCGCTCCGGCCGCCTGCGACACGACCTCGATATCCTGTCTTGCGGAGTGCACCACCCAGTCGCGAGCCAGGACTTCGCGCCAGAATACCTGCTGCCCCGATTCCACCAGCGGATCCACGCAATAGATTTCATCGGGCGTCGCGACCTGCACCAGGCAAAGCTGCGCGTAATAAGTGCGCTCGCGCATGAATTCGGTGTCTATGCCGACATGTTCCTGGCGAGCGAGAACCGGCTCGAGGGTGTCGGGCTGATCAACAAACTGGTAGTGGGGCATCGGCGGGGTTGCAGAGAGATTCAGAAACACAGGTTAACATGCGATCATCCGTCCACCGCAACCAGGGAATCTTGCACGACCGTGCTGGCACTTTTCGAAACGCTGTTCGACATCATTCGTTTGCGCAAAGGTCCCGACGCCATTCCGCACTCCACCGTGCTCCTGCTGATCGTCTTTGCACTGTGGCTATTTGCTGGAATCGTCGTGACGGTTACGACGCCTGAATTCGACCTGGCAGACTTCGTTGTCGGCACGTTCGCAGGCCTGGCCGGACTTGCCTGTTACGTGGCTATCATCGTGTTGTTCGGAAGGAGCAGACGGTTGCTACAGGCGACGATTGCGGTCCTGGGCTGCGGCGCATTGCTTAGCCTGGTGTCCATCGCCGGCAGCGTGTTTCTGACGCCGTTCTTGAGCGCCAATCTTACCAACGTCATCGTTACGCTGATTCTGCTATGGTCGGTACCGGTCGAAGGGCATATCATTTCGCGAACCATTGAACGGCATTGGTATCTCGGCGTCGCCATCGCGATGGCGGTCTTCATCCTTCAATGGGTCCTGTACAAACAGATTAACCCGACGGCGACCTGAAGCGGCATGCACATACACATTCTAGGAATCTGCGGAACATTCATGGGCGGCGTCGCGGCGCTCGCGCGGGCCGCGGGCCACGACGTTACGGGTTGCGATCACAATGTCTATCCGCCCATGAGCACGCAGCTGCGCAAGCTGGGTATCGATATTCACGAAGGTGTGGATGCGGGCCAGCTGGACATCAACCCGGACTGCGTCGTGGTTGGCAACGTTATGAGTCGCGGCGTTGAAGTCGTCGAGGCCATGCTCGACCGCGGCATGCCTTACAAGTCGGGACCCGGATGGCTGGCCGAGAACGTGCTGTACGACCGCCATGTCCTCGCCGTCGCAGGGACCCACGGCAAGACCACGACCGCAAGCATGCTAGCCTGGATACTCGAGGACGCCGGCCATGCGCCGGGCTTCCTTATTGGCGGTATACCGGCGAATTTCGGGACCTCGGCGCGCTTCGGGGACTCCGAGTATTTCGTCGTTGAAGCGGACGAATACGATACCGCGTTCTTCGACAAGCGGGCCAAGTTCGTTCATTACAGGCCGCGCACCCTGGTCCTGAACAACCTCGAATACGATCATGCCGACATATACAAGGATCTGGAGGCGATCCTCTGGCAGTTTCACCAGCTAATGCGCACGGTACCCGGACACGG
>Ga0265309_10000228_pt1 | contig 21309 bp, 16 predicted proteins | sample Helome_FD_192492 | JGI IMG/M metagenome (GOLD analysis project Ga0265309, IMG submission 192492) | Marine sediment microbial communities from subtidal zone of North Sea - Hel_20160524 (Illumina Assembly) | ecosystem: Environmental > Aquatic > Marine > Subtidal zone > Sediment ...
TGCTCGGCAACCAGGCCGGCGGTGGAACTTGTGTATACGCATCGCCCGTAACCGCGTGCAGTCATTCCCTCGAGCAACAGCCGGGACAGGTGAAAGGGACCGTCGAGATTGATGCGCATCGTGCGTTCCCAGTCTTCGGGTTTCTGCTTCCACACGACACGCTCATGGGCCGAGCCGATGCCATGGTTGCAGATCAGGATATCGACGGGGCCGAGTTTGCGTTCGGCTTCTGCAATCGCTTCTGCGCAGCCGTCTGCACTGCCAAGGTCCGCTATCGCGAAATCGAATCCGGTCGCCGACAATTGCTCCTGGTCGCGTGCAACACACATGACTTTTGCACCGCGACACGCAAGTAGCTTCGCCGTCGCGAGGCCTATGCCGCGACTGCCGCCCGTAATCAGCGCCACACGTCCGTCTACTCCAGCCATTCTGCAAGTATATAGAATCGCGCGCTAGGTACATCCCAGAATTGACGCTCCAATGCGTCGGCGTGAAGCTGCAAGCCACGGATCTCAAGGCGACGTGGTGAGATGGTGAGAACATTACACCTTGTGCGTTACTGCCTCGTCGTGCTGGCTGCATCGCTGACGGCGCCGCTCCTGCACGCAGAGGAGGCGGTCAGGGCAATGGTCTTCTATGAAGAGCCGCTGACGCTTCACGCAGTTCCTGGTAAACAAAGACACCTGCTGGTGGTGCTTCCGCAGCCCGGTATCAGTTCTCCTGTCTATGCGCTGAAGGGCATGGTGCGCCACGACGGTGTTGAAGGTGACGCCTACCTGCAGATGAACAACGATTTCGGCGACAAAGGCGTCTTCTTCACCAAAAGTCTCGCGCCGTCGGGCCCGTTGGGCAAGCTGTCGGGAAGTTCGGACTGGCGTCCGTTCGTTCTGCCGTTTTACTCGAACCAGGGCGACAGCACGCCGGGTGCGTTCCTTGTTCCAGGCGAAGTAACGCTTGCCCTGCACCTGCCCGGGCAGGGGTCCGTGGCGATACGTGACGTCAGGTTGTATCAATACGCCAGCGACGAAGATCCGCTCGCTTCAGCAGGACCAGCCGCCATTGCCGGAGACAAGGAACGTTCGGCACCGATGGTGCTCGTATTCGGACTGCTCGTCGTGCTGGCCCTTGTTCTGCTGGTCGTCCGAAGCCGGGGAGGGCAAAAAAGCCGATAGGCAGGGTGTAATATCGTGTCCATGGCGGCACGAAAACCCAATCTCTCGAAGTCGAAACTGATTTCGGCCTGGCAGTGTCCGAAAAAGCTTCATCTCGAAAAACACCATCCGGAACTTGGCGTGGTGTCGGCACAGACGGAATCGCTGTTTGCGACGGGCCACAAGGTCGGCGCGATTTCGCAACAGGTATACGGCAAACCCGGGTCGGTCGAGATTCCCTTCAATCGCAACATGCACATCATGGTGCGCGAGACGCAGCGGTTGCTGGAGGGCGGCGCCGATTACCCGATCTTCGAAGCGACTTTCCGATGCGCAAACGTATTAGTTCGGGTTGATGTACTGATACCTGACGGTGACGGCTGGCGCGCAATCGAGGTCAAGGCGTCGACGTCAGTCAAGGACTATCACGTCCTTGACTGCGCAATCCAGGACTGGGTCATGCGCAATTCCGGCTTGCCGTTGAAGTCGATTGCGGTCGCGCACATCAATAATCAATTTGTTTATGGCGGAGATGGTAACTACCACGGACTGCTCGAGCTCATCGACCTGACCGATGAGGTGCGTACGGTCGAACCCACGGTCGTCGACATGATCAGCAAGGCCAGCGACGCGATCCTCGGGTACTTTCCGGAGGTCCATGTTGGCGCACAGTGCAACAAGCCCTACGACTGCCAGTTCCAGGAGCATTGCTGGCCCGGCGACACCGCGTACCCGATTCGAGGATTGGGCGGCAGCAAGGCAAAACTGGGCGCTTACGTTGCACTCGGTGCGCGCGACATTCGCGATGTCGCCGCGGAGGACATCACGGCCGACACCCAGCTTCGCATCCACCGGGTGACGTGCGACGGTGAGCCCGAGGTGCTGGACAACGCGCGTCGAATTCTCGAGTCGCTGGCGTACCCTCGCTACTACCTGGACTTCGAGACCATTGCGCCCGCAGTGCCGTTCTGGGAGGGCACGCGGCCTTATGCGGCCGTGCCCGTGCAGTGGTCCTGTCATATCGACGGCGGTGGCGGGGATGGTTCTCTGGCTACGATGCGCCACGAAGAGTTCCTCGACCTGTCAGGCGCTGCGCCGATGCGGGCACTCGCGGAGAAAATGATCGAATGCCTCGCCGACGACGGGCCCGTTCTCATGTATACAAATTACGAGGAGCGTGTGATCGAAGGGCTCATCGAGTTATTCCCCGATCTCAAGGCGCCGCTCAGGGCCATCGTCGATCGCCTTTTCGACCTGCACCCGGTTGTCAAGGACAATTACTACCACCCGGACATGCTGGGCTCCTGGTCAATCAAGGCGGTACTGCCTACTATCGTGCCGCACATGGACTATGCGAACCTCGAAGGCATCAGGGAAGGTACGGGCGCTGCCGACGGGTTTATCCAGGCAATCGACCCAGAAATATCTCCCGAGCGCAAAGCCGAACTCGAGGAGCAGTTATTTCGCTATTGCCGTTTTGATACTGAGGCGATGGTGGAGATTGTGCGATTTTTCACAGATTAGAAGCGGAGACGACCTTGGCCACAAACTATGTTCTGATCGATTTCGAAAACGTTCAGCCGAAGAATCTCGGGCTGCTGAGTGAGCAGCCGTTTCAGGTGTTCGTATTCATCGGGGCAAATCAAACCAAGCTGCCTCGAAACGTCGTCGTCGCGATGCAGGCGCTCGGTGCAAGTGCTCAGTACGTCGAGATTGACGGTTCCGGACCGAATGCGCTTGATTTCCACATCGCCTATTACATGGGCACCCTTACCGCGGCGGATCAGAAAGGCAATTTCATTATCGTCAGCCGGGACAAGGGATTCGATCCATTGATTCGCCACCTCAAGGGTCGAAAGATCCGGGCTCGCCGGGTCATCGATATTGCTGAGATACCGAACTTGAGGATTCCCGGAAAGACGAAGAAGAGCGAGATCATCGATCTCATCGTGAAAAATCTCGTCGACCGCGGGCATTCGAGGCCGCGCAAGGTCAAAACGCTTCAGAACACAATAGACAACCTGATTTCCGACAAGCTGAGCGAGTCCGAGCTGGCAGGGCTGATCGGAGAAATGGAAAAACGGAAACTGATATCAATACAAAAAGGCAACGTAAGGTATACGCTGCCGCGGTGAAGCCGAGGCGGGCGCCGGATCGGGCGTCCGCCAGAATTGAGATGTCCGGCGTCTTTAGCCCGCTTCCGCGATTACGGCCGGATCCACATGCGGAAGATGATGTTCGCATTCTTCCGTCAGGTGCTCGGCATTTCTTATCCAGTTGCAGGTCTCGCAGGTGCAGGTCGTTTCATCGTGCCGCAACTTGCTATGCATCGATTCGACCAGCTTGATGCCTTCGCGCAGTGACACGCTCAGGCTTTCAGTCGTTCTTTTGTCCAGGTCCTTGAAGTCTTGCAGACAGTGGTCCCAACCGCATTCCCCGGATCCGTCGCAATGGTTGCACCGGTCGCCCGTAGCCTCGAAGAGATTCTTATGAACGTAGTTTCCCTCTTCGATGAGCTCCTCGACCATGAGCCGGGGATACATGAGCGCCTCTATCAGTTGTTGTCGCATAGCTAACTCCTCTCAACGGTGAAACCATATTAGGCCGATCCATCGGCGTACTCAACCGCATCTGCCTACTTATGTAAGCAGATGCGGTGGCTGGCTGGCCTGTCAATCAGGGCCAGATGTCCCTCTGCAATATGACCGTCGCGAGCCGTTTGATGGCCATCACGAGCGCCGCATCGCGCAGTATCGGGCCGGCATTCTTGCCGTTGAAACCCGCTTCATGCCGCGTATTGAGCGATGTCCAGCAGTCGACGGTGTCGTCGACAGCGCGGTCCATGCGCTCCTTGAGAAGCCGGTGCACCTTCTCGAGATCCCACTGCTGGTTTTCGAGGTTCTGTACCCACTCGAAGTAGCTGACGACAACGCCACCGGCGTTCGCGACGATATCCGGCAGAACGATTACATTTTTTTCCTGAAGGATTTCGTCGGCCGAGAACGTCAGCGGACCATTGGCGTCCTCAACGATCAGTTTGGCCTTGACGTCTGCCGCATTGTCTGCCCGGATCTGGCATTCAAGCGCCGCAGGAATCAGTATGTCGCATTCGTACGCGAGCAACTCTTCGTTGCTGAGCGCATCCGATCCCGGGAATCCGCTAACGCTGCCGGTTTCCTCCTTGAATTCCTGGACCTTGACCGGATCCAGGCCATCGTCAGAGCAGATACCGCCGCGGGAGTCGCTGACGGCAACGATGCGAGCGCCGACGTCGTGAAACAGCCTTGCAGCTATGCTGCCGGCATTACCGTAACCCTGTACGGCAACGCGAGCGCCTTCCAGCGTCTCGAGACCCGGTACGCCGCCGTGCTTGATCAGTTGTTGCGTGGCATACAGGCTGCCCCTGGCTGTCGCTTCATCCCGTCCCAGCGATCCGCCGATTTCCAGCGGCTTGCCCGTGACAACGGCGAGGTTGTTCTGGCCGGGATGCATCATGTCGAACGTGTCGTAGATCCAGGCCATCGTCTGCTGGTCGGTGTACACGTCCGGCGCCGGAATGTCGGTATACGGGCCGATGTTGTCGCCCAGTTCCGTCACGAATCGCCGCGTGATGCGACGCAGCTCGGCGCGACTGAGCTCTTTCGGGTTGCATATTACTCCCCCCTTGCCACCTCCGAACGGAATATCCACGACGGCGGTCTTCCACGTCATGAAGGTGGCAAGTGCTGTCACCTCTGCTTCGGACACGTTCGGGTGATAACGAATGCCACCCTTGCCCGGTCCGCGAACGCGGTTGTGCAAGACGCGGAAACCATGAAACGTCTTGATCGAGCCATCGTCCATGTGGATGGGGAAGCGCACGTGAAGAGAACGCTTCGGATTGATCATATAGTCGATGAGCCCGACCTTGAGGTCGTCAATCCAGGTCAGGGCGCGCTCGAACTGGCGTTGAGCATTGACGAAAAGATCAAGTTCGTCGGTCTGTCCTACTGGCATATCCATAGCTCGCCTCGTTGAGTGAAACGTTCCAGGGGAAACAAAATTATCCCACCCGCCAACGGCCTGCGCGCTAGGTAGATTCTCGTATTGGAGGTAGTAGTGTAGATTAGTGCCATGGACGCGTTCCTCAGAGCCGCTATCGACGAGGCCCGCAAGGGGCAGCAGGCCGGGGGCATACCCATCGGCTCCGTGCTGGTCCTCGACGGCAAGATCGTGGGCCGGGGCCACAACCAGAGGGTCCAGAAAGGCAGCCCCGTGCTGCACGCCGAGATGGACTGTCTCGAGAACGCCGGCCGGCTCTCGGCATCTGAATACCGAAGGGCGATTCTCTACTCGACTTTGTCGCCCTGCGACATGTGCAGCGGTGCCATCCTGCTGTACGGAATTCGCAGCGTCGTCGTTGGCGAGAACAGGACGTTTCGGGGACCCGAGGAATACCTTCGGTCCCGTGGAGTGGATCTCGAGGTCGTCAATGACGTCCAGTGCCGGGACACGATGCGCAATTTCATCGCCGCAAACCCTGACCTCTGGCACGAAGACATCGGCGAGGTCGAGCAGCAGGTTAGAACAACGCGCGGCTGACGAATTCCTCGGCCACGAAGCCGAGTCCCCATGAAAGCGCCGGAATCAGCAGGTACATAGCGAAGCGAACATAGTTCGATATTGTAAATGGCCACTCCGGCACGTCCTCCACAAGCCGGCGGTAGGTAATCAGATCGGCCATCTCGCCGCGGCGCGGTCCGGAGGAGTCAGCCAGAAACGATGCGCGTTGCTCCGAGATCGCTGCGTTGATGATCTGCAGCTCGGCGTCCTTCGTCTGTCGGATTCGATCATGAACGCCGCGGACCGGGAAAAGCAATGCGATAACTGCAACAACGAGTATCGGTACACCAATCGCAAGCAGGGTTGTAGCGAATCCGGTTTCAATCGTCATCAGGCTGAAGATCGAAAGGCCTCCGATGACGAGCAGGGCATTGTTCAGGCCGAGCCGTGTAAATGGAGCGAGCGGTATGTGATCGAGCAGGTCGATGCGGCTTAGTCTTCTCGCGATGTTGGACAGACGGGTCGATACGGTGACGACTGAATAAGCGTGCCACAAGAGCATGATCATCATCGCGGGTCCGAGGATACGGTGCCAGGTAACCTCGGCATTCCAGCTCGACGGGCGCCACGGTCCTTCGGGTACCGGCGGTACCATATAGGGCCCGATTAAGGCCAGCACGAGCCCGGCCACTCCCAAAACAAGCAGTGCGCGACTGCTCAATTTTACAGTGGCGGCCAGTTGCACACATTCCCGCGGCGAACAGTCCAGTACATCCTGGAGCTCGAGCACCGTGCGTTGCCCATTGCGTAGCGTCTGCAGGAATGCCCCTGTCATGTAGCCGACCAGCAGGCAATGGACAATCGCGAGTCGCACGTCCCGCAAGATGCCGCCGGATACTCGTGCGAGCGGATCGAAATCATCGCCAAAAAACAAAGCGTCCCATCGGCCCAGTGCACTTTCGGCAATGAAGAAAATGGCGAGCAGAAACGCGCTGATCGCCAGCCCGAGCCATATGGGTGAGATTCGGTGAAACAGTCTGTGTCCGGCCATTAAGTGATTGTACGCGGAATGCTAGTATTCGGACATGAACTACAGACACGTTGGTAATGCGGGCATACAGGTCAGCGAATTGTCGCTCGGGTCCTGGGTGACATTTCACAAGCAGTCCGGCCTCGACGACGCCATGCAGATGATGGCCGCGGCCTACGATTCGGGCGTCAACTTCTTTGACAATGCTGAAGCCTACGCGCACGGAAAGTCCGAGGAGATCATGGGCGAGGCATTCAGGCGACTGGGATGGCGACGTGGCAGTTACCTGGTATCGACGAAGTTGTTCTGGGGCCTGCATGACGGCCCCAATGAGAGCAATACGCTAAATCGCAAGTATCTGCTCGAGGCCATCGATGGTTCGCTGCAACGCCTGAACATGGACTACGTGGACCTGCTGTTCTGCCACCGGGCGGACCCAACGACGCCCATCGAGGAAACAGTCCGTGCGATGCACGATATTGTCGAGCGCGGCAAAGCGCTGTATTGGGGCACCTCGGAATGGGAAGCTGCGGAGATCCTGAGCGCGCTTGAGATTGCGGAACGCCACCACCTGCACAAACCTGTTGTCGAGCAGCCGGTTTACAATCTTTTCGAACGCCAGCGTTTCGGGCCCGATTATGCTGACGTGTACGAGGAACACGGTTATGGCTCGACGATCTGGAGCCCGCTCGCTTCGGGATTGCTGACGGGCAAGTACAATGATGGTATTCCGGCTGGCAGCCGGGGCGCACTCGAGGAACTCGATTGGCTGCAGGACCAGCTGACTGACAAAGAGCGTCTTGAGAAAGTAGCGGCGCTGCAGCCTCTTGCCGATGCCATGGGAGCCACGCTCGCGCAGTTTTCCCTGGCGTGGTGTCTGCAAAACCCGCTCGTCAGTACCGTCATGACCGGGGCCAGTCGCGTGGAGCAGGTGCACGAGAACATGAAAGCGCTACAATTCGTCGATCAGTTTACGCCCGACATCATGGCGGAGATCGACCGGATCTTCGCCTGAGTGCGATCTGCGTGTGCCAGATAATCGGGAGCGCGGCGTAACGAAGCGCGCCGGCGTATCAATCGGTCTTGTCGTCCTCGGCGTCATCTCTCGCTGATATCAGGCTGGCGAGGTCGAGATGGCGCTTCGCGCCCTTGCGTGAAAAGCCGCGAAAGTGAAGGCCGACAAAACCGTCCTCGTTGATGCCGAGAAACCACTTGGAGCGCTCGTCCCCGGACAGGGTAAGCAGGGAGAGGCTGCGGATCTTTGTGACTCTCAGGATCGCGTTGCCGTCGTCCACATCGAGATCGAGGGACGTGGTGGGCTCGGGCAGTTCGCCTAAATAGGTCGCCGTGTCGAGCGTGTGACGCAATTGCCAACGCGATTCATACAATCGGTCAAACGTATCGTCAGCATTGGCCGTGGCAGGAAGTAACAGACAGGCGCAGAACAGGGATATCCAGCAGTCTTTCCGCATAAGCTGTTTCTCCAGGCGACTGACCGTGAAGCGTCATTCGGGTCTCCAAGCATGGCAGGGAAAGGCCGATAAGTCGTTTGCCTGTGTCACACAAACAAATGTCGACGTTGCTGCTGTTTATGTAAAAAGGCCCGCACGGGGCGGGCCTTTCGATTCACTCAGAGCGTTCAAGCGTAGTGCGGGTAAATCGGTTTATACATGTTGTCGTGTATATCCGCGAGAATGTCCTCAGGCTCCGGCTTGTCAGTGAACCCGTTGTCGTAAGCCATCTTGGCGACGTCACGCGCGATCAATGCAGAAACCTCGCGAATGCGGGACAGTTTCGGATAGATTCTGCCGCGCTCCAGGTCGGCGTCGCTGACCTGGTTCGCCAACGAGTGCGCCGCGGCGAGGAACATCTCATCGGTGACAATACGGGATTCGCTGACGATGGCGCCCAGGCCGACTCTGGGAAAATGTAGGCGTTGTTGCCCTGGCCGGGAACGAACGTACGGTTGTTGTATTTGACCGGGGCGAACGGGCTGCCACTCGCGAAGATCGCGCGGCCGTCGCTCCAGGTATAAGCCTGCTCGGCCGTGCATTCGGCTTTCGAGGTCGGATTCGAAAGGGCGAAGATGATCGGGCGCTCGTTAATTTCAGACATTGCCTCGACGATTTCCTTGGTGAACGTCTGCGGCTGTCCCGACAGGCCGAGTATCGCCGTCGGTTTAAGTCTCTTAACGGCCTCGAGGAAGTCCGGCGTGAATTCACCTTCGTGCGCATAGGGCACCTTGTGAGCGGCAATGTGGTCCCGACCGTCAACGAGCAAGCCCCTGCTGTCGACGAACCAGCAGTGCTTGCGGGCATCTTCGGTCGACATGCCTTCCTCTCTGAGGGCTGCAACGAAGACATCGGCAATGCCGATGCCCGCCTCGCCGGCGCCAAGGAACAGGATCTTCTGGTCTGACAGACGGTCACCTGTGATACGCATGGCAGCAATAATTCCCGCCACGGCAACGGCGCCAGTGCCCTGTATATCGTCATCGAACAGGCAGGTGCTGTCACGATACTGCTCGAGTAGACGAAACGCGTTGGTATTTCCAAAGTCCTCGATCTGGATCAGGATGTTGGGGAACGTTTCCTTGGCGGCCTCGATAAACTCGGCGAACAGTTCGTCGTATTCCGGGCCACGAACACGTCTGCGTTCGGTGCCGTTGTACAAGGGATCGTTAAGCAGCTTTTCGTTGTTGGTGCCGACGTCGAACATGACCGGCATGCATTGCGTCGGGTGGATGCCCGCGCAGGCTGTGTAAAGCGACAGCTTGCCGATGGCGATGCCCATGCCGTCCGCGCCCAGGTCGCCCAGGCCGAGGATACGCTCGCCATCGGTCACGACGATGATCCTGGCATTCTTGTGCGGCCAGTTCTGCATGATTTCCTTGATGCGGCCCTTGTCCTGCATCGAGACGTAGAAACCGCGCGGCGATCGGTAGATGTGCTGGAATTCCTGGCATGCTTTGCCGACAGTTGGCGTATAGATGATCGGCATCATCTCTTCGAGATTGTTCATGATGACGCGATAGAACAGGTTTTCGTTTCGATCCTGCAACGCGACCAGGTAAAGGTAACGCTCGAGGTCCGTCGCTTTCTCACGCACATTGCCGAGGACACGTAACTCCTGTTCCGCCATTGAGTGGACGCGGGGCGGCAGCAGGCCCCTCAGTTTCAACGCGTCGCGTTCTGCGTCCGTGTAAGCCGTACCCTTGTTACGAACCGGGTCATGCAGGATTTTTACACCCAGGTTGAGGCTGGGAGGAGATTGCGTAGTCACGATTGTGTCCTTCATTTCAGGTGCTCACAAGCAAAGCTCCGGCGGCCGCCGGCAACATGAAAACTACTCCCTTTTTCGCGGTTTTAAATGACGGATTTCACGTAGAGGATTGCGCTACGTAGAAGCGCGTATCGGCCCCGGAGCAGGGCGCGGGTAGCATGCTTGTAACCATCAGTTACCTGAGAAACCGTTATGAGCCGCCGGGTCGTCATAATGGGAGCCGCGGGTCGCGACTTCCACCTCTTCAACTGCTGCTACCGCGACAACGAAGACTTCGAGGTCCTCGCGTTTACAGCGACGCAGATTCCGCACATTGACGATCGTCGCTACCCGGCTTCGCTTTCGGGCGCGCTGTATCCGGACGGAATCCCGATTCATCCCGAAGAGGAACTCGAGGATCTGCTGGCTGGAAACAGGGTCGACGAAGTGGTATTCGCCTACTCGGACGTGCACCTGGACTATGTCGAGGAACGTCGCCAGCGCGTGGAATCTCACGGCGTGCGTTTCTCGACTTTCGATATCGACGCCTCGATGCTGCCGTCGAGCAAGCCCGTCGTTGCGATTACGGCGGTCCGCACGGGTTGTGGCAAGAGCCAGGTATCGCGACGCATCACCGATATTCTGCGCGATCTCGGCCAGAAGACTGTCGCCATCCGGCACCCCATGCCCTACGGAGACCTCGCCCAGCAGGCTGTGCAGCGGTTCGAGACGTATGAAGACCTGGAGACGCATGAATGCACGATCGAGGAACGCGAGGAGTACGAACCACACATCAGTAACGGTGTCATCGTCTATGCCGGCGCCGACTATGGCGCGATCCTGGCCGAGGCAGAAAAAGAGGCCGACGTGATCGTCTGGGACGGCGGCAACAATGACACGCCGTTCTACAAGCCGGACCTCTGGATTACGGTGACGGACCCGCATCGTGCCGGACATGAACTCGAATACTTCCCGGGGACGGTCAATTTCGAACGGGCCGACATCATCCTTGTCAGCAAGATCGGCTATGCCGACGAGGACAAGATCCAGGTCATCGAATCCAACGCTGCAAGGCTCAATCCGGATGCGACCCTGATACGTCGCAAGTCGCCACTGCATGTGCCCGATCCCGATGCAATTACGGACAAGCGCGTTCTCGTCATCGAGGATGGGCCGACGACGACGCACGGCGGTATGCCATTCGGCGCCGGTGTGCTTGCGGCGATGGAAAACCACGCGGGTGAGCTCGTAGACCCACGGCCATGGGCCGTCGGTGAAATCGAGGAGACCTACAGGAAATACCCCGACATTGGTGACCTGCTTCCCGCGATGGGCTACGGCGACGAGCAGATTCGCGATCTCGAGGCAACGGTCAACGCCGTGGACTGCGACCTTGTACTGGTGGCGACACCAATCGATCTTACGCGGCTGATTGACATCGAGAAGCCGACGATGCGAATCGGTTACAGTCTGCCGGCCGATGATGGTACGTTGACCGCGGCCGTAAGGCGTCTGATTTCCTGATTAACGGAGTTTGTCATGCTGAACCGGGTATTCCTGCTCGTCGTACCGCTGTGCTGGTGTATTTCAGGCTGGGCCGAGGAGCCGGCACTGGGTCCCGCGATCGAAGGCTACGGTCCGACCTACCTCGTCGAAAACCGGGATGTCGCCCTCGAGGCGGGGTTCGTTTACAAGGCCGTCTTCGACGTTGCCGCTTACAGGGGGGAGGTGACATCGCTGAACGCTGAACTGGTCAGCGTTGCCCGATTCCTCAATATGCACGCAAGAAACGGCACCCCGCCGGGGGACATGGACCTCGCGGTTGTCATTCACGGTGCAGCGCTCAGGAACCTGCTTACACATGACGCATACCGGACACGCCACGATGTCGATAATCCGAACCTGGAGCTACTCATGAAACTGCACAATGCTGGCGTGCGCATTATGGCCTGTGGTCAGTCCATGGCGTTTGGTGGCATTGAACGGGTCGAGCTGGCAAGCCCTGTAGAGGTGGGGCTGTCGGCGATGACGCTGTTGACCGTGCTGCAGTCGGAGGGTTACGCGCTGTTGCCCTGAGCGACTTCAGTTAGCGGCGTGCATATCGCGGAAATAGCCCTCGATGCTGCCCCGCAAGACCGATTCCTCGTCCTCCCAGCGCTGCATTGCCTGCTGGATGCGTGGATCGGAGACAATCGATTGATACTGGGCCTGGGCCAGGTTGTCCCTCCAGTTGGCGTTCACGGTCACGGGTCTCGTAAATACGCGCTCGAGGGCGACATCGATGGCCTGATCGGTTTCCCCGCGCAGGGCAAGGACGCTGAAATAGGTGTCCGGATCATCCGTGATGTCGAAACCCAACGCCGCTCCGAATGCGATAAGTGCGTCGAGGTGCCGTAACATCTCGTCCCTTGGCATCGTCACATACCATGCATCGAACGCGACGCCCTGTGACTGGCGGTATTTCTGCGGCACGCGTGACGATTCAATATCGAAGATGCCAGGGGACTCATCTTCTATCCAGGCGAGCACGTCCTCGACGTCACCATTGGACAACGCCGTTCGCAGGAGGTGCCTTACAGCGCCGGCATAACCGAAACGGCGATTATCGATGTCGTCTTCAATGGCGCTCTGTGCGCTGGCAACGCTGCCGATGTCGTCGCCGATGGCGACAGCGCGCAACAGCTCGGTCCGGTACGCGATCTCGCTCGTGGGCGCCAGCGCGAGCACTCGGTCACGGAAGTCGTCGGCAATATCGACCAGCCCCAGTCCATAAAGAAAGCCCGCGAGAATGCCCGGTAGTTCGTGGTCCTTGGGATCGACATTGATCGCATTCAGGAATTGCTTGACGAAATCCACGCCGTCGCCCGATTGCAGGCTCAACATGCCGAGATTGGTGTACGCGTTTGGCTGCTCGGGTTCGATCTCGAGTGACTTCGTGAGCGCCGCGCGGGCGTCGTCCCACTGTTCGAGACGAATGTAGGCTGTGCCCAGCTCATAGTGAATAATCGGGTTGAACGGATCACGCTTCAGTGCTTCCTGCAGCACAGGCACCGCTTTCTCATCCTGCCGGAGACCCTGGTACGCCCTGACGAGCAGGACCCGCGGCTGAAGCTCGTCGGGCGCAATGGCGACTATGGTCTCGAGGTCATGCACGAGTTGCGCGCCGACTGCCGCATCTCCCTCGGATCGCTCGCGCGCTGTTTTCGCGTAGATCGAAGCGGCCCGCGCGACGACGTCGCCGGGTTCCACGGCCAGTACCTGGTCCGTAATGGCGATAATCTGGTCGTAGGCTTCCTGTTCTTCCATGAGCCCCGTTTCAAGCTGGTGGATATAGCTGGTCGCCAGTTCGGTTTTTGCCTCCGTGAAGTCGGGATCGATCAGCAAAGCGCCTTTCAACAGGTCCTCGGCTGCGATGAGGCCGCCGAACGAGTAGGTCGCACGTTCCTTGCAGGCCTGCAGGTAAAGGTCGTACGCGTCGGTATTGGTCGTGGTCAGGCTGGCGGCCAGCTTGGTCGGCGTCTCGTCGGAACCGAGCAGTGACACCGACAGGGCGCGGCCGACCTTTTCGGCGATTTCGTCCTGCACGACGAAAATATCGTCGAGCTGGCGATCGAAGTTCTCAGAAAAAACGTGGAAGCCATCGCTCGCGCGAATGAGCTGAGCTGTAATACGGACCCTGTCCCCGGCGCGCTGCACGCTGCCCTCGAGCACATGTGCGACCTCGAGCGCACGGGCGATCTCCTGGATGCTGATGTTCTGGTCCTTGAAAGCGAAGCTCGAGGTTCGTGCTGCGACTTTGAGGTCCGGAATCTGGGCCAGCATGTGCAGCAGCGTTTCGGTCAGTCCATCGGAGAAATACTCATTGTCCTGGTCGTTGGACATGTTGACAAAGGGCAGGACGGCCACCGAGGCGTTGCTGATCGGAACATCATCGGGTGCATTATCGTCCGATGTCTGGCGGGCGCTGAAGAGCCCGACCACGATAATGAGTACGATCGCCGTGCCTATTGTGAAATGGTCTACCTTCTTGCGCGTGCTCAGGGCCCCCGGATCGTCATGATCGACTTCGTGCTCGCGCTTGATGCCATCCGGTGTCAGTTCATAGAACCACGAAATAACGACGGCCGGGACAAATCCGAAGGCAAATATCAGGATAACGGCACGCGAAGCCCAGTCAGGTGCGCCGAGCGTGGGCAGAATCGTCGTCAGCACTTCTGTCAACAGCCAGCCAACCACTAGATAAGCGGCGGCGACCCTGAAAACGTTGCGTCGTCGAAGTTCAGCGACCAGGGACATTCAAAGACTCTTGTGGTGCGAAAGAATAAATTTTACACGATCTTTAGATGCGGCAAGTCACCAATAGGTTTCGTTTATTTCGAGGGAAACCAATTGGTTCAGGCCACATTCACGCAAATTTCAGGCTTCGTTAACCGACACGGCGCTAATCTGAAGGCGAATCAAGAGGATTGTGCTTAAGGAGAGTGACATGGACATCGTATACGCAGCAGAGAAACCCAGCATCGCCAGGTTGTTGAGTGACCACATGCGACGCCGCGTACGGCCCGACGAGATCAAGGTCTCCGAGAACCCTGACGAAACGGGCAGCTTCTATATCGGCTTCAGGCTGGACAAGTTCGTGATGTCGCCGAACGGTGAAATCGAGCCGGACCGTCTGCAGCTCGTCAAGTAAGGCCGGTTTCGTCGGGCATAGCGCCTGAATCGACCTCAGAACCCAATAGTTTCGCCTGTTACGGCGTGCCGTATGCCGCGCAAATCTGTACGCGGTTTCCACAATGCGTGGAAACGGTGCCAATTATAGAATGCATCACAATGACGGGTTGGAGGTATTTTCATGTTGACAGGCGTTCTGACGCTGGCGGCGCTGAGCTTTGTGTTTGCTACCTTGCTCGTGGTGGCAAACAGGGTGCTGCATGTCGACGTGGATCCCCGTATTGAAGGTGCCAACGAGTTGTTGCCCGGCACCAACTGCGGCGCCTGTGGCTTTCCTGGATGCATGGGCCTTGCCGAGGCCATCGTTGCTGGTTCGGCACTTCCCGGTAAATGCACGGTTATGAGCGACGATGAGCGCGAATATCTCGCCAGCTACCTCGGCGTGGATGCCGGCGCGGAAGAAAAAGTCGTCGCACGACTCGCCTGCGCAGGCGGCATCAACGTTGCGCGGAATCGCGCGCACTACGAGGGCATCGAATCCTGTCGTGGCGCCGCGCTGATCGCGGGCGGCGGCAAATCCTGTTTCTGGGGATGCCTCGGCCTCGGAGATTGCGAGGTCGTATGTGATTTCGACGCGATCGTAATGAACGAGCACGAATTGCCGGTCGTCATCGAAGATCTTTGCACGGCCTGCGGCGACTGCGTCGATGCCTGCCCCAAGGACCTGTTCTCTCTGCATCCCGTGAGTCATCGACTGTGGGTTGCCTGCAAGAACCTGGAGCACGGCGATGCCGTGCTCGATGACTGCGACGTCGGCTGCGACGCCTGCGGCCGATGCGCTGTTGACGCACCGAGCGGCCTGGTCACGATGGTCGACAACCTGCCGGTCGTCGACTACAGCCGTAACCACAATGCAAGAGAGGCGATCGAACGCTGTCCGACCGGCGCGATCGTCTGGTACGACCCGAACAAAGGACCTGTCGCCGGCCGCGCGGCGAAGAAAGTTATTCGCCAGAGCGCGCGACAGGCAACTGCGACATAGAGATAGGACCCCCGCATGAAAAAGAAACAACCGACACCCAAGTATCCCGGAACTCGAGCCGCGATGGACGGCAACTCTGCCGCGATCATGTGCGAGCGGGAGTCCTCCGATGGCGCCGGCGCCTATCCGATCACACCATCGACGCAGATGGGAGAGTTCTGGGCGGAGGCCGCCGCGGCCGGGCACATCAATATTTCGGGCCGGCCCCTGATCTTCATCGAGCCCGAAGGCGAGCATGCGGCAGCATCAGTGACCGCGGGTATGTCGATGACCGGTCTGCGGGCGACCAACTTTTCATCCGGCCAGGGCATCGCGTACATGCACGAGAACCTGTATGCCGCCGTTGGCAAGCGCCTGACGTACGTGCTGAACATCGGCTGTCGTGCCATCACCAAGGCCTCCCTGAACGTGCATGCCGGCCACGATGACTACCACTGCGTTGACGACACCGGATTCTTCCAGGTAATGGCCAAGAACGCCCAGGCCGTGGCCGATCTCAACATCATGTCGCACCGGATTGCCGAACTGGCATTGACGCCGGGCATCGTCGGCCAGGACGGCTTCCTGACCACCCATCTGATCGAAACGCTGATGATCCCGGAGCGTGAACTGATCGCCGAATATGTCGGCCGCCCGGACGACATCATCGACACGCCGACCCCGGCCCAGAGGATTATCTACGGCGAGAAACGCCGCCGCATCCCGGAACTGTGGGACGTGGATGACCCCGTGTTGTCGGGCCCGGTGCAGAACCAGGATTCCTACATGCAGAGCGTGGCCGCGCAGCGGCCGTATTTCTTCGACCATGTGCAGGAGATTACGGAAGAAGCGTTCGATGAGTTCTACAAGCTGACCGGACGGCGTTACGACCGCGTCATGACTTATCGCACCGATGACGCGGATTACCTGATCTTAGGTCAGGGCAGCGTTATTCCCACGGCCGAGGCGGTTGCCGACTGGATGCGCGAAGAACACGGCGTCAAAGTCGGCGTCGTCAATCTCGTGATGTTCCGGCCGTTCCCGGGCGACCTGCTGAGCCAGGTGCTGAAAGGCCGCAAAGGCGTCGCCGTGCTTGAGCGCACCGACCAGCCGCTGGCGGCGGACCTGCCGTTGATGCGTGAGATCCGCTCTACCCTGAGCAAGGCCCTTGAAAACGGCCGCAGTCGCAATGGCCTGCCGTACCCCGAGCTCGACAGCTATAAGAAGATCAAGGACCTGCCGGAACTGTATTCCGGTTCCTTCGGCATGGGCAGCCGCGACCTGCAGCCCGAGGGCGTCGTAGCCGCGATAGAGAATATGCTGCCGGACGGCAAGCAGAAACGAATGTATTACCTGTCGATCGACTTCGTACGCGACGGGATGATGACGCCGATGCAGGAGGTCTATAACCAGCAGGTGCTGGACGCCTACCCGCAAGTTAAAGACCTGGCGCTGCGCGGCAGCGAGAACCCCAACCTGATGCCGAAAGAGTCGATAACGGTACGCATGCACTCAGTCGGCGGATGGGGAGCGATCACGACGGGCAAAAACCTCGCCATGACGTTGTATGACCTGCTTGGTTACCATATCAAGGCGAACCCGAAGTACGGCTCCGAAAAGAAGGGCCAGCCGACGTCCTACTATCTCTCCGCGGCGCCCGAGCCCATCCGAATAAACTGCGAGTACTTCTACGTCGACGTGGTGTTATCGCCTGACCCGAACGTCTTTGGACATACCAATGCGCTGGCGGGCCTCAAGAAGGGCGGTGTGCTGGTGATGCAGGGTGACGCCGAATCGGCCGAAGACTTCTGGCACTCGATCCCGATGCGTTATCGCAAGCAGATCGTCGAGAACGATATTCGTGTGTACTATCTCGACGCTTTCCAGATTGCGCGCGACGAAGCGACGGATCCCGAACTTCAACTGCGCATGCAGGGTATCGCTTTCCAGGGCGCGTTCTTCGCGACCTCGCCGCTACTCGAGAAGCACGGCTTGAGCGAAGAAAAGCTGCTGGATGCGATTCGCGACCAGCTGCAGCACAAGTTCGGCTCCAAGGGTGCGCGCGTCGTCGACGACAACATGCGCGTCGTACGCCGCGGCTTCGAGGAGATTACCGAGGTCACGGACAAACACCTCGAGCAGCGAGCTGACAGCAAAGCCGGCGGCAACACGCTTCCAGTGCCCGCGATGGTCAAGCGGCTGCCGGAATCGGAGTCGCCATCGTCGGATATTCACCGTTTCTGGGCCCAGACCGGCAGCATGTATGCCTCGGGACAGGGCGAACAGGTGCCTGCCGACCCGTTTATGAGCATGAGCCTGATGCCCGCGGTCTCGTCACATTTCCGTGACATGACCGGTATCCGCTTCGAGCACCCGGAGTTCATACCCGAAAAATGCACGGGCTGCGGCGACTGCTATACGGTTTGCCCGGACACTGCTATTCCGGGACTGGTCAACGAAGTCGGCCAGGTGCTCGACACGGTCGTCAAGCGACTGAAAAAAGACGGCAAACCGGCCGAGTTCCTGCCGCGCGCCGTGCGCAAGATGGAATCGACATTGCGCAAGACGCTGGCCGAAGCGGCCGAAACGGACTCGGTATCGGACCTCTGGGAAGAGGCCATCCAGGCGACGATCGAAGCGGCCGACGCTGCCGAACGTCAGCAGCTTAGCGACGAATTTGTCGGTTTCCGCGAGGAACTCGGCACGTTCCAGTTCTCGCTGACGCGGCCCTATTTCACGACGCCGGAGAAGAAGCAGTCAGGCAACGGTGGTTTGCTCAGCATCACGGTGAACCCTTATACCTGCAAGGGCTGCATGGAATGCGTCGAGGTCTGCAACGACGAGGCGCTGGTGCCGGTCACGCAGACGCGAGATTCGGTCGCCGACCTGCGCAAGAACTGGGATTTCTGGATGGATCTGCCCAACACGCCGGAGAAGTACATCCGCGTGGACGACCTCGAGGAAGGCATCGGTGCGCTGGAGACGATCCTGCTGAACAAGGACGCCTACCTGCCGTTCGCCAGCGGCGACGGCTCCTGCCTGGGTTGCTCCGAGAAGACCGTGGTCCACCTGTTCGTCGCGACTGTCGAGTCGCTGGTGCAGCCGCGTGTCAAAGCCCATGTGGCCAAGCTTGAAGACCTGATTGCGAAGCTCAAGCAACACATCAAGCTCAAGCTGGTCGGCGAGATCGACGTCGGCGATGCTACTGAAATGGCGGCGGTACTCGACGACGACAGCGACGGTGACCTGACGCTCGCACGAATCGCCGAAAGCGTGGAACGCACGCACGAAGCCGAGCCCATCGACCGCGAGTGGCTCAAACATGTCACGGACCTCGTGGCGAAGCTGCAGGACCTGCGCTGGCGCTACAAGGACGGCACGACCGGAAAAGGCCGCTCCAGCATGGGATTCCTTAATGCCACGGGTTGCACCTCGGTCTGGGGCAGCACCTACCCGTTCAATCCGTATCCGTTCCCGTGGGCCAATCACCTGTTCCAGGATCCCGCATCCATGGCGATGGGCGTATTCGAAGGCCACATGGCGAAGATGGCCGACGGCTTCAAGGCCGTTCGCATGGCCGAGGAGGTGCTCGAAGGCAAGGACAACAAGGAAGATCAGGAAGAGCGCTACCGCTACTTCGACTGGAAGGAATTCACGGACGAGGAATACCACCTGTCTCCGCCCGTGGTCGCGGTCGGTGGCGACGGCGCGATGTACGACATTGGCTTCCAGAACCTGTCGCGCGCGCTGATGTCGGGCAAGCCGATCAAGGTGCTGGTCGTTGATACACAGGTTTACTCCAACACGGGTGGCCAGGCCTGCACCTCGGGCTTCATCGGACAAATCTCCGACATGGCGCAGTTTGGCAAAGCCATCAAGGGTAAGGAAGAAACCCGCAAGGAGATGGGCCTGATCGCGATAGCGCACCGTACGACCTACTTCCTGCAGTCGACGATCGCGCACTCCAACCACATGATCGAAGGTTTCGTGCAGGGACTGATGTCGCGTCGACCGGCGTTGTTCAACCTGTACTCATCGTGCCAGCCGGAACACGGCATTGGTGACGACATGTCGCATCACCAGGCCAAGCTGGCCGTCGAGTCGCGTGCCTACCCGCTGTTCCGTTACGATCCTGACGGCGGCCTCACGGTCGGCGAATGCATCGACCTGGATGGCAACCCGAACCCGGACCTCGACTGGCCCGTGGCGAAGATCGAGTACGTCGACCAGGGACGCGAGCAGGTGATGGAGATTCCAACGACGTTTGTCGACTTCGCCGTCACCGAGACGCGCTTCCGCAAGCAATTCCGCAAGATCCCGCGCGACTCGTGGACCGACGACATGGTGCCTGTCGGCGAGTACCTGGAACTCGACGAAGACGATCGCGAGGACAAGGTGCCCTTCGTCTGGGCGCTAGACGCGAAGCGGCAACTCAGCCGTCTGCTGGTTTCGCAGCCGATGGTCGAGTCCGCAGAAGAGCGGCGAGCGTTCTGGATCATGTTGCGTGACCTCGGCGGGGTCGAGGAGCCCGTGGCCGATGTGGACGAGGTCCAGATCGAGTCCCGCGTACGCCAGGAAGTCGTGCAGAAACTCGCATCCGGCCTGATGGGGCTGGTTAGCGGCAACCAGGCGCTGGACATGGGTGCGATGCTCGATGCCGTATCGACAACGCCTGCGACGGACCAACCTCCGCAGCTCAAGGCTGTGGAGACCGTTGCGCCGGTCGCCGACGGCGATTACATGGCCCCGTGGATCGATACAGAGGAATGCACCACGTGCGATGAATGCATCATCATCAATCCGCAGATATTCGAATACAACGATGACAAGAAGGCGTTTATCAAGAATCCTGACGGTGGGCCGTATCGCGACCTGGTCAAGTCCGCCGAAAAGTGCACGGCGAGTGTGATCCATCCCGGGCTGCCGCGGGACCGTAGCGCCAAGGACATCGACAAGTGGATCAAGCGCGCCGAGAAGTACAACTAGGGCTGCTTGACGATTGAGGCTGATGGCTCCTTAACATGCTGGAACGGTTCCGGAAAAACACCTTCAGGCACGGGGTGCACCCGCCTGAGATGAAGGACGACACGGCGGATCTCGAGATCCGCCAGTTCCCGTTCGCGCCGGTGTTAATCGTGCCGCTCAGCCAGCACCTGGGGAAACCGGCGAAACCGATTGTGCGCGAGGGCCAGGAGGTCATCCGAGGACAGACGATCGCCGTGCCGGATGGCTTCATGTCAGTGGCCATGCACGCGCCTGCGTCAGGAACGGTGCGGCGCATCATGCTTGCGCCGAGTATCACGGGTACCAAGGTCGAGAGCGTCTTCATTGAGCCTCTCCCGGCCTCGACCCAGGACATCGACGACGGCGAACCCTGCGATCTCGATGCCGCGCCTGACGAGATCATCACGGCAATCCAGAATGCCGGCATTGTCGGCCTGGGCGGCGCGGCCTTTCCAACCCACGTCAAGCTGAAACCGCCCGAAGGCAAACGCCTCGACAATTTGTTTGTCAACGGCGTGGAGTGTGAGCCCTTCCTGACCACCGACTACCGCGTGATGCTGGAGCAGACCGAGGACGTGTTCATGGGGATCCGCTACCTGCTGCGGGCCACGGGGACCTCCGAGGTTATC
>Ga0265309_10000233_pt1 | contig 21113 bp, 34 predicted proteins | sample Helome_FD_192492 | JGI IMG/M metagenome (GOLD analysis project Ga0265309, IMG submission 192492) | Marine sediment microbial communities from subtidal zone of North Sea - Hel_20160524 (Illumina Assembly) | ecosystem: Environmental > Aquatic > Marine > Subtidal zone > Sediment ...
ACTTCATCGGCTTTAAAATCGACTCTCAGACCATATTTGACTTTAAGATCCCCCCATAAAAATATTCCATTCCTTTCTATCAATACAATACCACTGTCGATTTGGAGTAAACTCTAAACAAATGCTCTATTGTTGTAGTTTAATGTTAAAAATTACTTGACTTTTTAGTCGTAGTCTGACATAGTCGATTTAAACTACAAAATTATAGAAAGATAAAAATGTTTCAAGAAATCCCAAAAAATTGTCGGTATGCTTATGCCAGAGTGAGTTCTAAATCAAAAGAAGATAATTCGTCCTTAGAATTTCAGAAGCAAAAATTTCTTAAACTCGGCGTTCCGAAAAAAAACATTCGAGTTGAAGTCGGATCTGCTGCTGATAGCATTCAAAACCGACCCATTTTCTATCATTTGATTGATAATGAATTGAAAGAAAATGATTTGTTACTTGTCATTAAGATTGATCGTTGTAGTAGAAACACTTTCGAATTTTTGAAATTGCAAAAAAAACTTTTTGAGAAATCTGTTACTTTCATTGCTTTAGAGCTTCCTTTTTTAAATGATACGGCTATCAATCAATTAATTGCTACTAATTTAGCTGCTATTGCTACCTTTGAGAACATGCGTCAAAAGAAAAAATAACGACAAGGTATTAAAGCCGCCAAAAAAGCTGGTAAGTATATCAAACGAAAAACTGTTATTAACAAGAAATTAATTAATGAGGTGAAATACTTGAAAGAGACTAAGAATTTGTCAAGTACTCAAATAGCCAAACTAACGAGCAAAGCGAAATTTACCATTTATAAAATTATGAAAGAGAAATTAAATTATGTTCCATATAATCGACTAGTTAAACAGGAGAAAATAAATGAACCAAAATAAATTAACGTTCGAATTAGACAATTTAGTTGTTGATTATTTCGAATTGAAATTTGATGTCTTATCTGAACACATAAAACAAAAGATAGTTCAGTCTTTTTTCAAGTTAGGATTTAATTCTTTTGACGTAGATAAGAAATATCGCGATCTTGTTCAGGACAGTATTCAAACGAATCCTAAGAACCAGTACGAAATTCAATTTGTGGTAAATATCAGTAGTTATTGGAACGGCGTTTGTGTTTCTTTTCCAGGACAGAGTGAGGCATTTTTTTATCAGCTTTCAAAAGAAAAAAAGATTGACTGGAACTTATTCGATAGTGCTTCTAGCAATCGATTTGATTTGAATTATCTTCGATCAATTCAACCCAGTCAAGAACGACAAGTGGCAGATTTTTTTAAACAAAGTGAACAAACCATTCATTCTAAAGGAATTAATGCTCATATTAACTCCACAAAAAAAAAGTTAAGTCTAAAAATTGCTTCCAAACGGAGCAACTGATCTGCCAAAATCTATGATGTTGGGCGAAAAGGTCAGTTTTTGAAATTTGAAATGGAAATTCGGAGAAATTTGATTGCAGACTATAAGCCTGATTTCCTAAGCAATAATTTCGAAAAACTAGAAGATTCCTTAATAAGAGAGTTCTTAAATTATTTTTGGAAACTATTGCCTCTAAAAAATAACTATACTGACTAGCTCTCTCAAAAAATCAGACCAATAGCTAATAATGCTAGAATTTCAATTGGACCTTACATCTCCACAGATTATATAAAATCTGAGAAATCTAAATTATCAGCTGTATCACTCAAAAATCTTATAATGTTTTTAAAATTTATAAGATTTACCAAAAAGTTAGAGGATTAGATTCAAAAATTTGATAACATACTTTATCGAGTCATTATATTTAGAGTTAAAGATTTTAGTGATGTCTGTGATTTTACGTTTAAGTCCGATAATCATTCTTATAAGGTTAGGCAGGTTAAGAAATTTCTCCGACAATTACAGCAAAATATCTTTCTAGAGATTTTCAATGACTCTGATTCTATGCAAATTCTTACTTTTGAGCATCAACCAATAATTGAGATAGATCGATTGGCTGGGATTCATCATGTAACAGTCTTTAAACAACCAGGGTCCAAGTATTTATTAGCGAGAGTAGTTCTGATGGATGATTTGTTTCACTACCAATATCCTTTTCGATTACCCGATTTGTTTAAAGTAGATCTTACCGATCAAAAGTTAACCAATTATGAAAATTTGGTTAGAGTTGAATCCATTAGAACTCTCAGTTCCAAAGATGTTGAGAAACTCTTTCATATTAGAGAATTTTTTAATACCTATAAAATCTCTAATCAAAAAATCAAAGAGATAAAACAAATCTTTATTAATATCTTTCAACAGTGTCAACTTATTGAAGACGAGGGTTTACTTATCCCAAATCGAAGTCGGATAAATATTCATAACTTGACTACTTCTAATATTTCAGATGGAATTATTCTTTATGAAAAATTTTCTATTTAAATTACTCACTAATTTATTTATTCTTCATTTAATGTGTTTGAAATTTGTATGGAACTAAACTACATAAAAAATTGATTAAATTTATTCATATAAACTGTTTTTAAGTGTTATTAATAATTTTTTATTCAATTTTAGAAAAAAGATTGCTATTTTTCAAATTTTATAGTAGTATTACAGTAATATTAAAAAAAAGTGAACATTACTATGCGCGATAAAATCTTGGTAGTTTTAATAGCTCTTTATATGGTCTGAACTATTTTAAATGGTCGATAAATTTAAATGTTAAAAGGTATATAGTATAATTTATGAAGTTGAAAATTTATTTGAAATATTTAAAGATTTCGACAAGCATTTTCAATTGATGCCTGATGCGACCAGACACTTTATGTTCATATCACATCGAAATCCTGCTTTTCTAGTTGGAAAAGCTTTACACAAAGTTGACTGTTAAACTGATTTTCCTGTTACTTTAAAAGAAAGCCTGGTTAATTTTTTAACCATTGGTTAATATTTCAGAAAATCTCATAATGTTTCTGATTTTAAAAAACGTACCATTCAAGTAGTTTTAGATACTACTTGTTGTAATTTTATGAAGTTAACTGGCAATGTTTGTACAGGATTAAAAGGAAGCTACTTAGCTTATAAGATTGAACAAATGGCTAAAGCTGTCTCAAAAAATGAAACGATGGCTAATGCAATTTATTTTTTAAAAGAATTTAAAAAGAATAGAAAACGGATAACACTTCGTTTACATGGTCTAAAAGGTAAAATTCGTAGTATGAAGCTTGCTGAAAAGCCACCCCATCCAAAATCAGATGATCTTTTTAATTCTACGAATTCTATATAAAGTTAATGAATATCAATATAAGTTAATGAAATATCAAATCAAAAAAGCTTTTTTGATTTGATCTTGGAAAACAAGAATAAAATTTCGTGTATTTTAATCTATGGAATAATTCTAAATATTAGCTTTAAAAAATTTTCATTTCTTCGGAAGTTTTGCCGAAAAATTTAAAAAATTCCGAATCATTGGATTTTTAAAAACATATTAACAAGAGGTATTATTATTCTTTGGAAATGTACAAATTCATTGGTATAATAAAATTAGAATATTTATTAATATTTTAAATTATATTCAATTGTTAAAAAAAATTGGTTGATTTTGCCCTTGAAATTTTAGGTATAATACTCTTAGTATACTATAAGTAATTATTATCTTCTGAAGCTAAAAAAAAATAAAAATAGGAGTGTTAAATAAGTAATCTATTTTTGAAATAAAAATAGATTACTTGTTTAACGGTTATACTTAGAAAAAATTAATTAAATTTAATTTCGAGTAATTTTAATCAAATCAGAATTAATAGAAATTTTATTTTTTCTTAGCTTTCGAATAATACGTCATTCTAACGCTCAACGAATTTTATCTTCTCGTATAGCTCTTAAGAGTTGTTTCATTAAAACAACAAAACTTGAAAAGTCTGTCTCGTAAAAAATAAGTAAAATTGAAATAATACAAAGTACAAAACTAATATCTTCTAAATTGGTTTTTAAATTCAAATGTTTGAACAATATTAAAAATGTAATTTTTTACTTTCTGTCAAAAAGTATATTTGGATTAATTAACGTTTTAAACAAATATTCTAAATCATTATTCCACATCTTGAGAGGAACAGGAAAAATCCCAGTGTTAATTAATGTATTGATTTTGAAGTTTTATAGACAAGACTTATATAATAGCTCAAATATTTAATCTTTTTTTAAATCTTTTAATAGAATTAAAAATTCTAATCGCGGAATTTCTTAAATTTATTTAAAAAATTTAGTTTAGATGATTTTTTAGTTTTAATATTATTATTTGGTTTTTTTTTATTTTTATCTTTGTATAATATATCTGAATTTTTTTATAGTATTATTAATATTATTAATTTTTGAATAATGGTCCCAAATAGAATACTTATAAGAATATTTTTTTCGCTTTTGTAACTCTTTTACATAATTATTTATTTTATTCAAAATAAACAATTATGTAAAAGTAATCTTAGATACTCTATTTAATAATCTTTTTACGATAAACAAATACGATAAAATACACCAGGTGGTAAATCAGCTTCTGATAATATATTAAAAATATTAACATCTGAATCATAATAAATTTCTAGAATTCGTTTATGAATCCTAACTTCAAAATGTTCTCTTGAATCTTTATCAACATGTGGTGATCGTAAAACACAATAAATTCTTTTATGAGTTGGTAATGGAACCGTCCCAATAGAATTTAAAGGAGTATTTTGTAAGATTTTAATTATTTTTTGACATGAAAATCTTAAAATATTATGATTAAAAGATTCTAATCTTACACGAATTTTTGCATTCGTTTTTATTTCCATAAAAAATTTTAATTATTTAACAATTTTAGAAACTACACCTGCTCCGATAGTACATCCACCTTCCCGAATCGCAAAACGCATTCCATCTTCAATAGCAATAGGATAAATTAATTCCGCGGTCATTTTAATTCTATCTCCTGGCATTACCATCTCTACAGCAGATCCATCATCAGCTGTAAATTGTGTAATAGCACCTGTAACATCAGTTGTTCTTACATAAAATTGCGGTCGATAACCAGTAAAGAATGGAGTACGGCGACCTCCTTCAGCTTTCGTTAAAACATAAACTTCGGCTTCAAAGTTTGTATGAGGTGTAATTGTCCCAGGTTCAGCTAATACCATCCCTCGTTCAATATCTTCACGTGTAACACCTCGTAATAAAATACCTACATTGTCACCAGCAAAGCCTTCATCTAATGTTTTTTGGAACATTTCAATACCTGTAATTGTTGTTGTTTGTGTTTCTCCAATACCAACAATTTCAACGTTATCACCAACTTTAACAATTCCTCTTTCAATTCGACCTGTAGCAACAGTCCCACGACCGGTAATTGAAAAAACATCTTCAATAGCCATTAAAAATGTTTTTTCTGTATCTCGTTCAGGTGTTGGAATATATTCATCAACAGCATCCATTAATGCATAAATTTTATCTACCCAGGGATTATCGCCTCGACGAATGTCTGGATTTGAAGAAATTGCTTCAATCGCTTGTAAAGCAGAGCCTGGACAAATTGGAATATCTTCCCCAGGAAAATCATAAGCTGAAAGTAACTCACGAACTTCTAATTCAACTAATTCTAATAATTCTGCATCATCTACTTGATCTTCTTTATTTAAAAATACCACAATATCAGGAACACCTACCTGTTTAGATAATAAAATGTGTTCACGTGTTTGTGGCATTGGACCATCTGCAGCAGATACTACTAAAATCGCCCCATCCATTTGTGCAGCACCAGTAATCATATTTTTTACATAATCAGCATGACCCGGACAATCTACATGAGCATAATGACGTGTTGCAGTTTCATATTCAACATGAGCTGTGTTAATTGTAATACCACGGGCACGTTCTTCTGGAGCAGCATCAATATCTTCATAACCTTTAACTTCACTATTTCCTTCTAATGCTAAAGTTGCTGTAATTGCTGCTGTTAGCGTTGTTTTACCATGATCCACATGACCAATTGTTCCAATATTAACATGCGGTTTTGTACGTTCAAATTTTTCACGTGCCATTATAAAATTCCTTTAAGTTTTCAAAATTATAATAATCTATTATTAAGCTTTTAGCGAGAGTGAATTAACTTTAAATTAATCTCTAATATCTAAAATGTGCAAATGCTTTATTGGCTTCGGCCATTTTATGTGTTTCTTCTTTTTTTTTAATAGTATTACCAATATCATTGGCTGTGTCAATTATTTCATTAGCTAATTTAATAGCCATACTTCTTCCAACTCTTTGACTTGCATAGTTAATAATCCATCGTAATGATAAATTTGTCGCTCTAAATCCACTAACTTCAACTGGGACTTGATATGTTGAACCTCCAACTCTTCTAGCTTTAACTTCAACAACAGGACTGGCATTTCTAATAGCTTTCTCGAAAACTAATAATGGGTCTTGACTCGTTTTTTTTTTAATAATATCAAATGCTTGATAAACAATATTTTTTGCTAAATTTTTTTTACCAGACTTTAAAATTCGTGTAATCAATAAACTAACAAGATAACTATTATAAATCGAATCAGGTTGTGGAAATCGCTTTTTGGAAATATTTCTACGTGACATAATATAATAATATAAAGGAAGTTAAAATTTTCTTTTCTTAAAAAGTTTAATCAGATAATATTTATTTATCGGCTTTTGGTTTTTTAACACCATATTTTGAACGGCCTTGTGTACGATCTTTAACACCACCAGTATCTAAAGCACCTCTAACTATATGATACCGAACACCTGGTAGATCTTTAACTCGTCCACCTCGAATTAATACTACCGAATGTTCTTGTAAATTATGACCAATTCCAGGAATATAGGCTGTAACTTCAAAACCAGATGTTAAACGAACCCTTGCAACTTTACGTATAGCAGAATTAGGTTTTTTTGGTGTTGTTGTATAAACACGGGTACAAACACCTCGTCTTTGAGGACAATTAACAAGTGCAGGTGACTTTGTTTTTTTTTTTATTTGTATACGTCTTGAACGAACTAATTGTTGTATTGTTGGCATAAAATTTAAAAATTATATGTAAATGTATTTATTAAATTATTTATCGGTTAAATCTAATTGATATTTTTTCATAAACTTTTCAACTCGACCTTCACTATCAATAAGAATTTGTGATTCTGTGTAAAAAGGATGGTTGGCTAACCAAATATCAATATGAAGTTCACGTTTTGTTGAACTAATTAAACAAAGTGGTTTTCCATCACAGATAACTGGAGTATCTTTAAACCAAGTAGGATGTATTTCAGATTTTGGCATATTTTAAAAATTTTAACGTTTTGAATATTGTGGTGCTTTTCGAGCTTTTCTTAAACCATATTTTTTACGTTCTTTTATACGAGAATCACGAGTTAGGAATCCAAAAGGTTTTAATATAGAACGATTTTGTTTTTCCATTTTACATAATAATCGGGCAACTCCTAATTGAATTGCTTGCGTTTGTCCCGTTAAACCTCCACCTTTCACTAATGCTATAATATCAAATTGTTTATCTAGATTTAATTTTTCTAATGGTGACCAAACTAAATTTAAATAACTAGTATTATATTGTAAATATTTTTCACCAGAAACTTTATTAATAATAAGGTTACCTTCTCCAGGGATTAAAAAAACTCTTGCACTTGCTTCTTTTCTTTTTCCAAGACCAATTTGATCTTTTTGAAAAAGTAGTTGGGATTTAGAATTCATATATTTTATAGATTATTAATTAAAGTTTTCGTTAATTTTTTCATATATTGTTTAATTTTTTTTTATAGAATATGATCACAATCTTATTATAAGTTTTATTCTAATTATATAGCAAGGATAGCCTTTTATAAAAATTGACTAATTACTATTATAAAGATCTTTTATCTAACTTGAGAGAAATTTTACCAATATTAAATGTCAATTTTAATAGGATTTTGTGCTTTATGAGAATGTTCTTGGTTACCATATATATTTAATCGTTTCATTAATTTTTTTTTTTTTTATTTAGAAAACATTCCTTTAATAGCACGTTCAATTGTTAATTTAGGAAGAGGAGCATAAATTTTTTTGAGAGATCTACCAGGTCTGCCAGGATTATAAACAGAAAACTGGTGATTATTTTCTTTTAAAATAATTGAATCTGCATTTATTAATATTATATAATCACCGACATCTATAGAAGGATAATAATATGATTTTGTTTTTCCTTTTAATAACTCAACAACCTTTGTTGCTAATCGACCTAATTTTTGTCCTTTACAATCAATAATAAACCAGTTACGATTTTCATATTTTTTACTTGGTAAAAATGTTTTATTTAATAAATTCATAATTCTTTTTTGAAATTTAATAATTAATAGTAATAGTTAAATACTCTTTAAAAATAGATAATAAATTATTTTAAAATAATTCCTAATTTATTTTTTAAAGTAGAAAAAACTTCATCAGCAGATTTACGACCAAAATTTTTAAGCTCTTGTAATTTTTCAGGAGAATATTGTAATAAATCTCCTACAGTATTAATTTGTGCTTTTTTTAAACAATTATATGCTCTAACTGATAACTGTAATTCTTCTATTGCTATATTTGTATATGGTTCAATATTAATTGAAGAAGCTTTTGTTTTTGATTCATTTTCTTTATTTGTAGTCTTATTTTTAATTAATAAAGTAAACAAATCTATAATAATTTGTGCAGCAGATTTTATTGCATCATTTGGGGAAATACTGCCATTAGTCCAAATATCAATGAATAATTGTTCAGTTACATTGTTATTTGTATCATAAACATTTTCTATCTTAAAATCTACTTTTTGAACAGGCATAAAAATTGTATCCAGTTGTAAATAATTATCTTCCTCCTCAGAAATTGTTTGTGATGCTAATTTATATCCCATTCCATATTCAATTTTGAATTCCATTTCTAAAACATTTGATGTAGAAATAGTTGCAATATAATGATTTGAATTTATAATTTCAAAACCGACTGGTAACTCAATTAAATCAGCTGTAACTACAGTTGGACCTTGAACTTTTAAACGTCCAAATTGTAAATCAGTTGTTTTACTTTTTAAAACTATACCTTTTAAATTTAATAATAGTTCAAGAATATCTTCACGAACACCTGGAATAGTTGAAAATTCATGTCTTATCCCTGCAATTCTAACGGCGGAAATTGCTGTTCCACTTAAGTCACCTAAGAGTACTCGTCGTAATTGATTTCCAACTGTAATGCCTTGTCCAGGACGTAAAGAATTTATTAAGAATTGACCATAAATAGCACCAGATTCAATTTTTTCTGATTTAAGACATTTAATAAAAATGTTATTCATATTTAAAATTAATGTTTAAATTATTAGAAATATAAATTCTAAACACGACGTCGTTTTGGTGGGCGACATCCATTGTGTGGAACAGATGTTATATCTTGAATTGAAATAATTTCAAATCCTACTCCTTCAATTGCTCGAATTGCTGTTTCTCGACCTGATCCTTGTCCTTTTACTAAAATTTCGACATTTTTCATACCCTTATTTAAAGCATCTAATCCTGCTTTTTCCGCGGCTGTTTGGGCTGCAAAAGGAGTACTTTTTCGAGCACCTTTAAAACCTGAACTTCCAGCTGAAGCCCAAGATAGAGTATCTCCATTTAAATTAGTAATTGTTACTATTGTGTTATTAAATGTTGATTGAATATGAACAATACCGGTTATAAAATTATTTTTATCTTTTTTACCAATTGATTTTCGAGTTGTTTGTGCCATATAAAATAAAATTTTTAATAAATTTAACTTTATTCTAAATAAAATTATTATTTCTTACCTGTAACAGTCTTCTTGGAACCACGTCTTGAGCGTGCATTTGTTCGAGTTCGTTGGCCCCGAACAGGTAAATTTGATCTATGTCGTTTGCCTCTATGACAATTAATTTCACTTAAACGTTTTATATTTAAGCCATTAAATCTTCTTAAATCACCTTCTAGTTTTAAATCGGTCATTTCAAGTGCTTCACGTAATGCAATTGTTTGTTCCGTTGTTAAATCATCAGTTCTTATGTCTGAACCAATATTTGATAATTTAAGAATTTTTTTTGCAGATGTTAAACCAATACCATGAATATACGTAAGAGCATATGCAATTCTTTTATTTCTTGGTAAATCAACACCAATTAATCTAACCATTTTATAAACTCCTTTAAAATATTATCCTTGTCGTTGTTTATGTTTAGGATTTGGGCAAATTACCATAATTTTACCGTGCCGTTTAATTATTCGACATTTGTCACACATTTTTTTTACTGAAGGACGAACTTTCATTATAAATTTTTAGTTAATAATTTTTTAATATATTTTAACGATACATTTTGTTGTAAATAGTTAAATAAGAGATATTTTCAACTTCTCGTATAATCTCTAAAACTACACCAGCTACGATTAATAAAGATGTTGTACTTAAGCCATTGAGACTGGAAATATTGAAAATTGCTTCAATAATATTTGGGAATGTAGCTAAACTAGCTAACAGAATTGATCCTAAAAATGTTATCCGTTTCATTACTTTAAACAAATAAAGAGTTGTTTCTAAACCCGGGCGGATACCAACTATACTTACAGTCCTATCTTGTAATTGCTCAGATATATCTTTTGGATTTAATATAAGAGTCGAATAAAGTGAACTAAATTTTAAAATTAATACAAAGTAAATAATCCAATAAGAAAACTGTGAAATTGTTGTAAATATTGGATAATTTACATTTGTGTTTATAACTGAGGTTATAACAAACTTACTTAGAAGTCCTGGAACTACTAATACAGCAGTTGTTAAAATTATTGGCATTACACCTGCTTGATTCAAACTTAATGGAATATAATTCGGAACTTGTTCTGAAAATAATAAAGGTGGTTGATTTAATTGTTTAGCTGAAATTAGAGGAATCTTCCTTGAAGCCTTTTGTAAAATAACAATTCCATATAACATTATCAAAAACAATAAACAAATTATTAAACTAGATCCAATATTTAAATTTTCATTATTTTCTGCCAATATTTTCTTAAAAAGATTTGGAAAATTTGAAACAATATTTATATATATAAGTAATGATGCACCATTCCCAAGTCCATAATCAGTAATTAATTCACTAAACCAAAGTACAATCATTGCACCTGCTGTTAACCATACAATAATATCAAAAGCTAAAGATAAATTCCAATCAAATAATACGCGTTTTAAATAGAAAGCAACACTCGAACTTTGAATAACTGCTAAAACTAATGTAATCAAACGAGTTAAACGATTAAGAACTCGTCTACCTGTAGCATCACCTTCTTTTTGTAATTTCTTAAGTTCTGGATAAATATTAACTAGTATTTGTATGAAAATTGAAGCATTTATATAGGGAATTATATTTAATGTAAATAAACCAATTACAATTCCATCATCACCTGAAAATGTACTTACTAAATTTTTAGTAAAAGTATGTCCGTGAATGTAAAATGCTAAATCACTATGATTAATTCCAGGAACAGGCAAAAATGTGCCTATTCGAATAAAAAGTAATACTGCAAGAGTTAATAAGAACCTTTGTAATACAATATCTATAAATCTTTTATCATTTGTTTTGTTAATTATCACTATTCTATTTTTAATTCATGTTTATTAATTTATTTTTAATTAAAATTTCGCTTTTTTTCGACTTCAGATTTAGTTGTTAAATTTTCTAAAGCACAAATAGCTGCTCGTGCATTATTTAATAAATTGTTTGAACCTAATTGTTTAGCAATGACATTTTTAACACCTGCTACTTCTAAAACAATTCTTACAGCTCCACCAGCAATAACACCGGAACCTTCAGTTGCAGGACGCATAATTATTCTACAAGCACCAAAATTTCCCACTATGTGATGTGGTATACTTAATGATTTTGTAATTGGAAGTTTTATTAAATTTTTTCTTCCATCTGTTTTAGCTTTTTTAAAAGCATTAACAACATCATCTGCTTTTGCAACCCCAACCCCAACTGTTCCATTATTATCTCCAACAACAATAATTGCTCGAAAACTTAATTTTTTACCCCCTTTGGTTACTTTTGATACTCGACTAATTTTTATTAACCGTTCTACAAGCTTTGGCTCTTGTAAATTGCTATTACGACGTGAATTTTTTTTTCTTTTGTTTAGTTGTTTGAAATCATTACTCATAAAATTTATTCAACTTTTTTAATTATAGTATTTTTTAAATTTTCAATTAAAATTGTAGACCACCGGCTCTGACTCCATCAGCCAAAGCTTTAATACGTCCATGATATAAATATGAACCACGATCAAAAACAATTTTTGTAATATTTTTTTTTAGACTAATTTCAGCCAATCTTTCTCCCATAAGTCGTGAAGCCTCACAAGTTCGTCCGGTTGAAATACTTAATTTAATTTTACGATCTAAAGTTGAACATGTAAGCAAGGTTTTAGATTTTGTATCATCAATGATCTGTGCATATATATTTTCATTAGAACGAAAAACAGATAATCGTGGTCTTTCTTGTGTACCTTTAATTTTACCTCGTAAAGTTTCACGTTTTAATTTTTTATATTTATTAGGCTTTAATTTCTTATTTTTATTTTTGATTTTTATTAACGTACGTTTTGAAAATTTCATAATTCTATTATTATAATTAATTAAAATATGTTCTAATAAACCCCCAAATATGAAGTTTTAATTTCTATAGAAAATATAATGATCTTAAGTATTCGAACTTATATCTAAAATTACATTGATGAATAGTAATTATTTTATACTTACATTGAAACAATCTTAGGCAAATTTTCTAAGTTTCAAATTTATTAAAAAAATATATCTAAAATTTTGATGAATTTAAGTGGATCTTATTTACCTGATTTACCTGCTTTGCGCAGAACTTTTTCATTTTTATATAAAATTCCTTTTCCTTTATATGGTTCTGGTTTTCGCCATGATCTTATATTTGCAGCAAATAAACCTAACTCTTGCTTATCACATCCTTTTAAATTAATAGTAGTATTTTGAACTACTTCAACCGAGATATTTTTTGGTATAAAGATTTTAACAGGATGACTATAACCTAAATTTAATACTATACAGTCATTTTGAACAGTTGCTCGATATCCAACACCTTGTAACACTAAAGTTATATCAAATTGTTCAGAAACTCCTATAATCATATTATTAATTAATGTACGATACAAACCGTGTAAAGATCGGACACTCCGAGTTTCATTTTTTATATTTACTGACAAAACATTATTATCTTGTTTAATAAAAATAATTTCTGGAATTTTAGTATGTAATGTACCAAATTTTCCTTGAATGGTGATTTCAGATTCACGATAATTAATCTCAACATTTTCTGGAATTTTAATTGGCAATTTTCCGATACGTGACATTTTATTATAACTCCTTTAATTACCAAATATAACATAAGACTTCACCACCAATTCCAAGTTCTTTAGCTTTTAGATTTGTCATTACTCCTTTTGATGTTGAAATAATTGCTATACCTAAATTATCTAAGATTACTGGTAATTTTTTCGAATTAGCATAAACCCGTAAACCAGGTTTACTTACTCTTTGAATTTTACAAATAACAGGTTTACGAGATTTTCCTATGTATTTTAATGATACTAGTAAATATTTTCTACTATTTTCATCATAAATTTCAAAATCTTCAATAAACCCTTCATCTTTAAGAATTGAGATAATAGCTAAAGACATTTTTGTGAATGGAATTTGTACAATTTGATGTTTAACCATATTTGCATTTCTGATTCTTGTTAACATATCTGAAATAGTATCTGTTATCACAATTATCTCCTTATAAAATTTAACATTTTATTTTTTTATTCTTGCGACCAACGTTTTCGTTTTAAAAATTTTTTTCGATCCCAGTTTCGATTAATTTCAGAAAAAGATGAATATTTTTCATAATAACCACAATCATTTAATGGAAATCGTAAAAACTTAAATAAAATCATTCCATTTAAAATTTTATCGATTGTTTTTGATCTGTATTTTGCTGAACCGTCTGATAAAACAATCGTAATCGTAAATCCTCGTGTTTGATCAACATCTTCATAATCAATTTCCGGAAAAATTAATTGTTCTTTTAAACCTAAAGTATAATTTCCAGCCTTATCAAAACTTCTTAATGACAAACCACGAAAATCACGAATTTGAGCAAATGTAAAGAAAATTAATTTAGTCAAAAAAGTGTACATTTTTTCTCCACGTAAGGTTACACTTAATCCTAACTCCATATTTTCACGAATTTTGAAACCAGCAATGGCTTTTTTTGAGTTTGTGATAATTGGTTTCTGACCAGTAATATTAACAAATTCCTCAATACTTTTTTTTAAAACATTATTATTTTGAGCTGCTAAACCAAGTCCACGATTGATTTGAATTTTTTCAAGTTTTGGAACAGTATGTGAATTCCTAAACATTTTTGGACTATTTTTTATTAAAGTGGGTTTTATTCCTTCTTCATATTCTTTTTTTATATTCTCTAATAAACGATGAATTTCAGCAATTTCTTCGAATGAATGTTGATTCAGCATATTAAGATATTTCTTTTATAGTTAATTTTACATTGGAGTGATGAATTGGTGCTTCAAATTGTCGAATTTCACCTATTTCATTTTCATTATTTGGTTTAATATGTTTAAACTTAAAATTAATTCCTTTTACTATAACTTTTCCAGTATTTTTATTAATTTTAATAATTTCGCCTGTTTCATTTTTATTAAAACCTAAAATAATTGTTACTTTATCACCAACTTTAACATGCATTTTTTGTTTTCTTGACATTTATAAAACCTCCGGTGCTAATGAGACAATTTTAGAAAAATTTTTTTCTCTAATTTCACGCGCAACAGGTCCAAAAACTCTAGTACCACGAGGATTATTGTCGATATTAACAATAACTGCTGCGTTATCATCAAATCTAATATACATACCATCTTGGCGTCGAATTGTTTTTCTAGTTCGTACAATGATTGCTCGTACAATATCAGAGCGTTTAATTGGCATATTTGGTATACCTTCTTTAACAACACCAATAATTTTATCACCAATTTCTGCATACTTTTTATTGTTACCTAATATTCGAATACACATAATTTTTTTAGCTCCAGTATTATCGGCTACTGTTAACATTGTTTGAGGATAAATCATAAAAATATCACTTAACTAATTAAAGATGATTTTGAAAGAACTTTGATCAATTTCCAACGTTTTTTTTTACTTAATGGACGACATTCTTGTAGTAGTACTTGATCACCGATATAACACTCATTCTGTTCATCATGAGCTAAGTAATTTTTTGTTTTTATTACTGTTTTAGAATAAAAAGGATGTGGATATCGATTTTCAATTTTTACGACGACAGTTTTTTGCATTTTGTTGCTAATTACAATACCAATTTGTTCTTTTACTGGCATCTAAAACTCCTTAATTTTTTATTATTATAGTTTGAATTTGCTGTTATTTAATTTTAGGTTGTACTTAATTTATTAATTACATTACCTTGTTTTTGTTCAGATTTTTGCAATCTTAATTTTATAATCGTTTTTAATTGAGCTAGACGACATTTAGCATGTTTTATTTCATGAGATTTAAAATTTTGACGGGTGGCTTTTTTAAATTTTAAATTAAATAAGTCATTTTCAGTTTTAATAATTGCTTCTGAAATTTCTGCATTTGAAAGTGAAATAATATCAGTAAATTTGGATATACCCATATTTTATTCAATATTGTCTTTAATAATAAATTTTGTTTTTAATGGTAATTTATACGAAGCTAAATTTAATGCAGCGCGAGCAATTTCTTGAGGAACTGCACTAATTTCAAATAATATGGTTCCTGGTCTCACGACAGCTACCCAATAGTCAACAGCACCTTTACCAGACCCCATTCTTGATTCTGCCGCACGTGCAGTAACAGTTCTATCTGGAAAGATTCTAATCCATAAAGAAGCGCCACGTTTTGTATAGCGTGTAATTGTTCGACGAGCAGCTTCAATTTGACGTGAGCTAATCCAGCTTGGTTCTAAAGCCTGTAAACCAAAATTTCCGAAACATATTTCATTTCCTCGAGTTGCCTTTCCTCTCATTCGTCCGCGATGGTATTTTCTATATTTTGTTCTTTTTGGACTTAACATAATAAATTAATTTACTAAAAATATAAATTTTCTTAAAAATTGAAAATTTTTTTATTTTGCTAAAATTTCACTTTTAAACAACCAAACTTTAATACCTAAAATTCCATAGATAGTATTCGCTTCTTTCGTAGCATATTCGATATCGGCTCGTAAAGTTTGTAAAGGAACACGCCCTTCTCGGATCCATTCACTTCGTGCAATTTCAGCACCATTCAAACGACCTGAAACTTGTATTTTAATACCATTTACATTTTGCTTTTGTGCACGTTGTAGAGCTTCTCGAATTGCACGTCTAAAAGCAATACGTTTTTCTAATTGTTCAACAACTAAATCAGCTAAAAGAGAAGCATTTAAATCAACTTTTTCAACTTCAAAAATATTAATTGTAAGTTGCCGATCTGATGTCAAACATTTTTTAAGATTTGTTAATAAATTCTTAAGTCCTGTTCCTGAATCTCCGACTAATATTCCAGGCTTTCCAGTTTCAATCTTAAGTTGAATTTGATCATTTAAGCTATTTCGATTTATTTTTACATTCGAAATACTACTTGTTTTTGAGATACTATTGAGATAAGTGCGGATCTTATCATCTTCCTTCAATACATTGGCATATTGATTAAAATTAGCATACCATATAGATTTATGTTCTTGTGTAATGCCTAATCTAAATCCTAAAGGATGTGTTTTTTGCCCCATAGAATAATCCTTTTAACTAAATCAAATTTATTATATAATTTTTAAGTACTTGTTTTCATAACAATCGTAATATGACAGGTTGGTTTTAAAATTTTATATGCTCTTCCTTGAGCACGTGGTCGAATTCTTTTTAATTTAGGTCCTTCATTTGCAAATACTTCAGCAATAATTAATTTTTTTTTATCTAATCCATAATTATGTTTGGCATTTGCAGCAGCAGAATGAACTACTTGCCAAATAGGTCCACCAGCACCATAAGGTAAAAATTCTAAAATCATTAAAGCTTCTTGATACGAACGACCTCGAATTTGATTTAAAACTCGACGTATCTTATGTGGAGATATACGAATATATTTAGCTACTGCTTTGACTGATTGTGTGTTCGACATAATCTATTACTACATAAAGGTTAATTTTTAGAAAAGAATTGTTAACTTTTCTTATTTTTATTTATTAATAATATATTAATTATTTATTTCTAAAATCTTAAGGTATTGTTGATAAATTACCATAATGGATCGCGTTTTTTAATAGGTGAGCGAGTTGTATATAAAAATTTGATCGTTATATAATTAAATTGTTCTAAATGTTTATATTGTGTCTTAATAAATCTATTGGATTTTGAACTTTCCGTAATATAAATTTCATGAATCCAAATATCAAAAAAATTAACACAAAAATTATTTTGTAAAGAAAGTACGGGTGAGAATAAGATTGATAAAAGATTATCTCGTTCAACGAGATTTGACTCTAATAAATATAAAATATCATCAATTGCATAATAGAGATATTTATTTTGAAAACTATTTAAAAGAAACTTTGCAATTGTAGATAGTTTTTCTTCGTACTTAATTTGAAACGTTTTTATTATACCATTATTTGGGTATGCAAGTGGTTTACCTTCTGTTCGCTTATTATTTGTTCGTTTTTTTGTTAGTGAAACTAATTCTTTACATTGACATCTGCTTTCATATAAAATTTGATTCATATTTTAATTTAAATTTACTTAACGTTTTGCTTTTCTATCAGTTTTAATATGCGATCTAAAAGTTCGAGTTGAAACAAATTCTCCTAATTTATGTCCAACAAATTGATCAGAAATAAAAATTGGAACATGTTGTCTTCCATTATAGATAGCAATTGTATAACCAACCATACTTGGTAATATTGTTGATGCACGAGACCAAGTAGTAATAGTATCTTTTTTTCCAGTTTTATTCAATTTATTAATTTTTTTTAATAAATGATATGCAACAAATGGCGTTTTTTTTAAGGATCTTGACATCGTAAAATATTATTATTATTTTTTAAATTTTAAAAAAATCAATTAAGAACGTCGTCTAAGAATATAAGCATTACTTAATTTTTTCTTCTTTCGCGTTTTCATTCCTAATGCTGGTTTTCCCCAAGGAGTTAAGGGTTGAGTTCGACCAATAGGGGCTCTTCCTTCTCCACCTCCATGAGGATGATCACATGGATTCATTACAGAACCACGTACGGTTGGACGTTTTCCTAACCATCTTGTTCGCCCTGCTTTTCCACTCTGTATTAAAAAAGCGTCATTATTACTAACTTCTCCAATAGTAGCAAAACATTCTTTTCGAATTAATCGTATTTCTTTTGATGGCAAACGTAATGTAATATAATTGCCTTCTTTTGCTAATATTTTTGCTGCAGTACCACCGGCGCGAACAATTTGACCGCCTCTGTTTGAAATTAATTCAATATTGTGAACTGAAGTGCCTAACGGAATTTCTTCTAATGGTAAACTATTTCCAACAGTTAATGGTACTCCAGATCCAGAAATTATTTTATCCCCAATATTTAAATTTTTTGGATGTAAAATATAACGTTTTTCACCATCTGTATAGTTTGTTAATGCAATTCGAGCATTTCTATTTGGATCATATTCAATTGTTGAGATAATGCCTTCAATATTATATTTATTGCGTTTAAAATCAATTAATCGATAGCGTCTTTTATGACCTCCACCTCTATGGCGAATTGTAATAATACCTCGATTATTTCGACCTTTATTTCGATGATTTTTTTGTAATAATTTTTTTTCTGGTTTATTTTTTGTAATCTCCATAAACGATGAAAGCGCTCTATTACGGGTACCTGGGGTATATGCTTTGTAAAGACGAATACTCATAAACGTGATTATTTCTATATTTATTAATTATCTGTAAATAAGTTGATCATATCAGTTTCTGATAAAGTCACAATCGCTTTTTTATATTGAGGTTTCCAACCTATATATTTACCTACTCGTTTTTTTTTCCGAGGAAGATGAGATGTATTTATTTTTATAACTTTTACCTTAAATAAATATTCAATTGCTGCTTTAATTGCAATTTTATTTGAATAACGATCTACAACAAAACTATATTGATTATTTTCTAAAAGTCTTGTTGCTTTATCTGTAATAATTGGATATTTAATAATTTGTGCATTACTACGAGAAAAAGAATTAATCACAATACATCCCCTTTATATCATTTAAGGCTAATGGTGTTAATATAATTTGTTTTGCTTTTAATAAACTAAGAGTATTTAAATTTATAGCCGAAATTAATTCAACATTTTTAATATTTCGAGTTGATAGTTTTAATGGAATTGTTTTTTTTGATGAAATAATTAACAATTTTTGATTTAAATTTATCCCACAATCGCTACAAATTTTCAAAAATGTTTTTGTTTGTGGCTTAGTAATTTCTTTTTCTAAATCCTCGATAATTAAAATATTTTTCTTCTTGTTATATAACAAAGTTTGTAAAGCTAATTTTCGCTCTTTCTTATTTAATTTCAATTTAACTTTTTTTAGTTTTGGGCCAAAAATAACTCCTCCACCTTTCCATAAAGGTGAGCAATTTGAACCTGCTCGAGCCCGTCCAGTTCCCTTTTGACGCCATGGTTTACGACCACCACCTCGAACATCACTTCTAGTTTTTGTTGAAACTGTTCCTTGTTTTTGGGATGAATAATGACGTAAAATATCTTTATGAACTAAATAATTTCCTGATTTATCAAGAACCGTTAAATTTAATTCATAAATTGAGTTTAATACTTTTCCAGTTATATCTAATGGATTATATTTTACAAATTGTTGAAGGGTCATACCTTATTTTAAATATATTTAATTTTCTAAATTGTTTAAGTTAACTTATTCCGAAGGTATAATACTCAATAAATTTCCAGGTTTTCCTGGAACAGAACCGTTTATTACTAAAACATTTTCTTTTTGATTAATTTGCACAATCTTTAGTTTTTTGATAGTTATCATTTTGTTACCTAATTGACCAGCCATTTTTTTTCCAGGTAATACTCGTCCTGGCGTAGTTCCCATACCTATCGATCCAGGTGCACGATGATTTTTTGATCCATGTGTCATTGGACCTCGAGTAAAATTATAACGTTTTTGAAGTCCCGAAAATCCTTTTCCAACACATTTTCCTCGAATATTGACCAGTTGACCTTCTGAAAATGCATCAACTTTTAAAATTTGTCCAATCTCAAATTCTTCTATTTCATTACTACGAAATTCTTTCAAATATTTTAACGATTGAAGATTTGATGCTTGTAAGTGTCCTAATTCCGGTTGGTTTAATGATTTATTTGAAACATTTCCATAACCAACTTGTATTGAATTATAACCATCTTTTAAAACAGTTTTAACTTGTGTTACAACACAAGGTCCAACTTTTAAAATTGTAACTGGAATAATATTACCTGATTCATCAAAAATTTGAGTCATACCAATTTTATTACCTAATAATCCTACAGTCACAATGTTCCTCCAAGTATTTTCTAGCAATATTAACATAACTGAAGTCAAAGACCATTAATATTTCTAATAATAAATCAATTAAATTGATAAATTGTTAAGTCGATAGTAAAGAATATTATGAGATTTGTCTATATAAGAAAAATAAACAATTTTATTAAAAAATTAAATAATACGGTTAATAAAGTTCTCTAGTTAATCTTATAATAATTTATAATTATCAAAAAATATAAAATATAAAATGGCAAAAGTTGTAGGTATAGATTTAGGAACAACAAATTCAGTAGTAGCCGCAATAGAAGGTGGGCGCCCAAGTGTTATTATAAATGCGGAAGGGTTGCGAACAACTCCTTCAATAGTTGCTTATACGAAAAAACAAGAATTATTAGTTGGTCAAATTGCAAAACGTCAAGCGGTTATTAATCCTGAAAATACATTTTTTTCAGTTAAAAGATTTATAGGAT
>Ga0265309_10000235_pt1 | contig 20995 bp, 17 predicted proteins | sample Helome_FD_192492 | JGI IMG/M metagenome (GOLD analysis project Ga0265309, IMG submission 192492) | Marine sediment microbial communities from subtidal zone of North Sea - Hel_20160524 (Illumina Assembly) | ecosystem: Environmental > Aquatic > Marine > Subtidal zone > Sediment ...
GACGGCCTCCTGCACGGGCGGAGGCGGTGGCCGCATCTCTTCGCGAACCAGCTTGGCTACGCGCTCGGGCACCTCGGTGAGGCGCGAAAGCTCTGGTATTGGCAGGTCGACGACACTCGCCAGCCAGCCTAACAGAACCGCCAGCAATACCGACGTGGCCAGAGATTGCCTGAAACGCTGATCTTCTTCGCAGCCACGCGCCCACGGCATGATCTGCCGAATTTGCGACAGCGTATCGGCTTCGCGTTCGACGAGCCACTCGCGCCGACGGCTCTCTTCACGTTCGGCAGCGTCCAGGAGATCGTAGTGCAGATAATCAAGCTCGAGGTTCTGGCCATCGATCTGATCCAGGATGGCGTCGCGCCGTTTCTCCACCGCGATGATCTCTGCACCGTATTCGTCGATCTTCTCATGCGCATGACGCAGACGCTCGTCACGCAGACCCGGATCCGGCTGATTGTCCCAGAACAGGCTGCCTGCGCCGAGATCGTCCAGCTCCTCGAGCGATCGGCAAATTCGCGACAGCGCATCGTATTGCTGGCCCTTGTCGAGCAACTCCTCGAGTTCCGAGTCGATGGCCCCGAGGTCTTTTTCGAAGCCATCGAGAACGCGCTGGTTCTCTTCGGCCTGCTCGTTGAGCACGAGCTCTTCGGCCGACAACTCCGGGCTCACTGAATCACCCTCTTTCATCGTCGCCTACCGCGCCGCGACCTGCGACGCCTTCTGGATGACCGCCAGGGACACATTCTCGTACCCCTCTCCGGTGCAGGTCGACATGATCTTTTTGACCACGCCGAACGGTACGCTTCGGTCTGCCAGAATTGTGACTTCCTGGCTGCCCGCGACAGCCAGCGTGTTGGGCCCCAGAACATTCTCCTTGAGTTCGGCGAGACGCACTGTAATTGCGTTCAGCGTTGGGGAATCGGCATCCAGTACGTCAGTGACGTAGCCTGCTATCTTGCCCTGCACCAGGACCTCTTCAGGGCTGACGAAAATGACCACGGTCTCGCGCGGTTTTGTTTCAACGCGTGACTCCGGAAGCTTTACGGTCTTGGGGGCCTCCATCACCTCGACAGAACCCGAATTGACCAACAGGAAGAACACGAGGATCGTAAATACATCCATGAGTGACGTCAGGTTCATCTTGGTGATCTTGATACGATTGCGCTTCATGCGCTTGATACGGCGCGTGCTCCTCATGGCGCATCTCCCACGGAGATCTCTGTAAACAGCGCGAACAGCTCGTACTCCTGCTGGTCTTCGCCATCTGCGATCTCCATATCACCATCACCTTCGACCGGTACCTCGACACTCCTCACTGTGTCCATGGTCTGGATCAGGTAGTCATACGGGATCTGCGTTTCCATCAGTACCGAGGCAGCTTCGTGCCTGGGGTATTCCAGCTTGAGTTCGACCATAAAATCGGACAGCGTCTCGAAATCGTATTCGTCTTCCTTTTTCGGGATCGTCGCAATGATTGCGGAACCATTGCTGATCTCGATGCCGGGTTCCCTGACGATGACTTCGACGCGGAAACTGTCTTCTGCGCTGGACGGACCCCCGGCCGAACTCGGCAAGTTGAGTTCGACTATGGTCAGTCGCGAGAACACCGCGGTGATCAACAGGAACGGCACCAGAACCACCATCAGGTTCAGGAACGTCGTAACGTCGATCTCGTAGGCGTTCTCCTTGGTGCGACGCCTGTAATGATGTCGCTTCGCCATTTCGGCTACGCCTCGACTACCCGTTTGGCGCGCCGGGAGAACACGTTCAGCGCCTTAACCGTGGCCATCTCCAGGCTGTCGACGATGTCGCCGGTCTTGCTGGTCAGGATCGCGTGCGTGATGAGCAGCGGGATTGCGACCATCAGGCCGAATGCCGTCGTGTTCATAGCCACGGAGATACTGGCCGACAGCAGGTCAGCCTTCTCCGCAGGGTTCGCGTTTGCGACGGCCGTGAACGCCTGGATCAGGCCCATAATCGTGCCGAGCAGGCCGAGCAGGGTCGCAATACTCGAGGCAAGCGCTACGTAGGGCGTGCGTTTTTCGAGGCGCGGCACGATCTCCATCATGCTTTCCTCCATCGCGATCTCGATGTCCTCGCGACGTCGAACGGCGCCCTGCAGCGACAGTCCCATGTTCAGAACCCTCGAGATCGTCGATTCGTCATTGCTAGTCATCTCGCGCGCTTCATCGAACTCGCCATTGGCCAGCAGCGGCTGAACCTGATCCCAAACGGCCTGGTTTTCGTTGGTCACCATCGTCAGCGTGACGTAGCGTTCGATCGCGATCGCGACGCCAAAAGCGAATACCAGCAGTATCGGATACATGAACAAGCCACCCGACGAGAAGAACCCTACAATCGAATAGAAAAAGTCCATTTTGAAATCCTCATTTGACAGAACGTCCTGTGTCGAACTCAGAACAGACCCAAGAATAATTGTCGCCAGCGGGTGGAAATGTGACGCAGTGCACGTTCAGGACTTATGTTGGATGGAGATTTGGCTACCTTTGACGTAGCTCACGTGATTTACCGCCGCGACAGCGACTATTCGCCCGAACGAATCTCGTAGAAACTCAGCTCGCGCAGAAAGACTTCCTTGTCGACGGGACGCGCGCGGTCGTCCAGCGAATCGGACAGGCTGATGGCATCGCCCATTTCCGATGACTTCCAGGGAATGATAACCAGTGATTTTGGCGCTTCCTCATTGCCCAGGATCGACATGCCCGAGAGCGTCTTCGGCTTCTCGATGCCATCGCCGTTTACTTCCTCGGCCGACACCTCCTCGTCCAACACCGCTTCGGCCTCTTCGGCCTCTTCGGCAAGTGCGAGCGGAGTCGCGACAAGAAGCGCTGCAATGATCAGTAGTCGTCTCATGCCAGTCTCTCCTACTGCCCGGTGCGATTACGCAGGTCCGTAATCCACATCGTCGCCTCGTTGTCGCTCGGGACCGTTGTCATGTACGCCTGGTAGTTCTCGAGCGCACACTGCAGGTCCGCGAGGTAAAGGTCGCAGAGAATCGCGAGGTTGCGTCTCGCAAAATGATATCCCGGGTATACGGCGAGCGCGTTCTCGTACGCCTGCCGTGCTTCGATAAATCGTCCTGTCTTGCGGTAGACAATTCCGAGTTCGTTGTGCGCTATCGGGTGATCGAAGTTCTGCTCGAGCGCGAGCAGCAGGTTGCGCTCCGCTGCTTCCAGGTCACCGGCGCGATGATGGGCAATGCCCAGGTCGATACGCGGCGCACTGAACTGTGGCGCCTCAACCGCTACCTCTTCGAGCAGCGCCATGCCGTCATCATGTCGACCCTGCTCCAGCAGGGTCAACGCCGTCTCGTAGTCGGCGCGCACGTTGCTCGCGATTCTCGCCCGTTCCGTGATAGTGAAACCGACGTTCTCCTGTATCTCGATGCGCGCGGACGAACGCGACGACGGTGTACTCGCGCAGGCCGCGAGTTGTGACAGACACAGTATGACTACAAAGCGTTCGGTCCATGACCTGTTTGAGTTTTTTCCCATCTGCATCGGAAACTCCATGGAAGATCTAGAGGGCGTCCAACGCCGTTTGTGCGGCGGTCTCGACTGACTCGTCGGAATCGTCGGAATCGCCGGTTTCGGTCTCGTCAAGCGCTTCCAGCCCGTCAACTCCCGGCGACGGTGCGATCGGCATGCGATACGCATAGGAGTCGATCGAGCCGACGTAACCGCCGCTGATCTCGCTCTTTGCGTACCGGCCGGGCATCAGTAGCGCCAGCTTGTCGAGACTTTTCTGAACCCAGCCGTTGTAGATACCGCCGGCGAGCAATTCGAAGTTCTCTTCGTGGACCTCGATAGCACGCTCCTCGAACGGGAAGGCTTCCTCCTCAATGACCATTTCGTAGTCGACTTTTTCCGCTTCGCTGAGCTCTGCCGGGCGCTCAGAGTCCAGCAGCGCAGCGCTAAATTCGAAGTAGATTTCGGCAATATAGAAGGTAGCGGCCGCTGTGACGTCGGCCACCTCGTAATCGACGAGCGCCTCGAACACTGTCATCGCGTCGTCCATGCGCCGTTGCTTCTCTGCAAGACTCTGTTTGAACGGCTGTACCAGCTTGAGGTCCAGGAACCGGTTATAGCGCTGCTCAGCCAGCACCAGCGCGGCTTGTGCCGCCAGGTAGCGGCTCCGATCGGTGCGTTCGGCACCGGCATCGCGGTCGACAGTCACTATTTCGTTCAACTGCGCATAGTAGCGATCGTAATCGCTCTCGACCTTGAATATTTCGGCGAGCCGCGAGCGTGTCTCCATGGCGACGTTGAGAGGCTGTGGATAGTCCGCGACGTACTGTTGATACACACGTATCGCATCGCCGATGATGCTGACCTCATCATACAGTTCTGCAGCCGTCAGCAGCGCTGCGCGAGCGAGTTCCGGGTCGGTTGCTTCTGCCGATATGCGCTCGTGTTCACCTGCAGCGCGCTCGGTCTGGCCGTCTTCGCGGTAGATATAGGCCAGCTGCTTGGTCGCTTCGGAGTTGAGTTCGTGGTCGACATGTGTGCTGCGGAACTCCTCGAGCACCGCCGAGGCCTGCGACCAGTCCTCGAGCTTCATCAGTGCGGCCGCGGCATCATACTCGGCGGCGCTGCGAATATTGGAGGTTGGCGCGACGTCCTTGATGCGCAGGAAGTGCACGGCAGCCGTCCGGTGGTCTTCGAGAAGGTTAGCTTGTTCGCCCTGTTTGTAAATCGCGGCTGCCAGGCCGTCGATAACGGCAGGGCGGGACTCATCGTCCTCGGCCGTGAGATCTAGCACATTCATGTACGCGAACTCCGCATCCTGGTACTCGGCGAGATCGATAGATGAATGAGCGACGACTGCCCATGCCGAACGACGCAATGCGGCGTCCGCCCCAGGGTAACGATCGATGAGCGTTTGCGCGGCAGCAATCGCACCCGGGAAGTCCTTCATTTCGTACAGATCGTCCGCGGCGGCGCCCAGCACGACGGCCGCCTGCTCATGCTCAGGGAACGTGTCAGCGAAGCGCAGTGAACTCGTCACAGTGGCCTGTTTGACGTCGCGCTGACGCGCGCCGGTCGCTACCTTGAGGCCTTCGCGATAAGCGTAGATCGCAGCGTAACCTGCTGCCGAGGCCTGCTCATGCGGCTCGTAGTCGTATGCCGTGCGCTCATATTCGAAGGCGGCGGCATCAAAGTCCTCGTTTTCCAGCAGCAGGTCGGCTAGCTGGTAGTTGATCTGCGACGATTCGTCATCCCTGGGAAAAGACCCCAGGAACTGCCGGTACCAGCGGTGTGCCTCGACGAACATTTCAGGCCGCTCGTCGACCAGCGCGTCTTCCTGGTAAAGCGCGTGGTAGTGATTCGCCAGGTCGGTCAGGTTGGTCTTGAGGAATTCGAGAACCTCGGGCGATTCCGCCATGTCGTTATGCTGCCAGTACCCGGCATCCACCGCGTAGTTTGTCGCGAACTCTTTCTTCGATTCCACGACCAGCTTCGGGAATCCCGCCTCGCCGAAAATCTCCACGACGCGCATGCTGAAGTGTGGCGATATTTTGTGATACGGGTTGAGCCTGATGTAGGACTTGTAGACAGAGGTTGCATCGTCATATCGCAGTTTCGCGAAGTAGAATTCGCCCAGGTTGCCGTAAATCTTGTCCCCGTAACTGCGGTGGCCGTTCTGTCGGAAGTAGTCATCCACGACTTCCGGCCCGCCCAGATTCGAGAAGCTCAGGGAGATGACTCGGAAAGTGTCCGTTACGCGGTGTTCGTCGTTCTCCTCTTCAACCTGGTCAAAGTCGTAGCCGATCGACTTGCGGTAGTCGAGCAACGCCATGTAGTTGTGCAGCGCTTCCTCGTACATGAACTGTTTGTAGAACGCCCATCCCTGCTTGTACAGCGCCAGCTCATAATACGACGAGCTCTCGCCCATGCGGATAATCGCGCCATAGGCACTCTCGGCATCGATGAATTTCTTCCTGACGAAATAGTACTCACCACGGCGGAAATAGACCTCGTCCAGGTACCTGGAGTACGGGTATTTCGCGACGAGCTGGTCCATGACAGCCATTGCCTCGTCCGGTTGGCCGATCTCGTCATAGGCGCGCGACATCTGGTACAGCACCTGGTCGTTTCGCTCGTAGTTCGGGTATTTCTCCAGGATCTTCCTGTAGGTCTCGATGGCCTCGCGCGGCCCGGCGGGTATCGTCTCCCCGGTACCGACCAGGTCCCCATCGAGCGCCTGGGCCCTGGACAGTATTTCCTGGTTCGCCGAAGCCCGCTGTTCGAATGCCCGCTCGGATTCGGTCGGCAACGCAGGGCCGGCGGCCGTCTGCGGATTACCAATTTGTGAAACAGTGCTCGAAGCGTCGGGCGCCGCCATCTCGACGACCTGGCCCTGGCCGATAAAGCCATACTCCTGCTCGATCTGCAGGTCAGCGAGGCGCCTCAGTGCCTCGGGCGTCAGCGCGCTTTCGGACGTTTCTTCGAGATACCGGCGGTAGCTCTGCGCCGCCAGTTCGAGACTATCTTCCAGGTAGACTTCATCGACATCGGGGGGAACCTGCTCGAGCTCTGCCAGCGTACCCTGCTCGCTCGTGGTCGCGCACGCCGCGAGTCCGGCTGCCAGCACAAGGAGCAATAGTGCTTTACGCATCATTCGCCCTCTACCCTGGCTTGCGACTGGGTCGCTCGGTCGTAGCTGTCGGCCAGCGCGAATCGTGCCTTGTCACGGTAGTTTTCGAGTCTACCGCGGCGGGCGATGAGTTCTTCGACCGCGACCTTTTCCAGCACGTGTCCCTGCCTCGACATCAGGCGGTCGACCTCCTCGATGGCGTTGCTGACCTGTGCACGCAGCCCGCTGATCGGCTTTTCGTACCCGACGAAACTGTGCGTGGCGGCCTGCCTGGAACGTACGAACCCATCGTATTGTCCCTGCGCAATGGCCATCGCTTCGTCGAGTCCGCGCAGATTCTGGTCAAACTCGGTAAATCGTTCGTGGTACTCGGTCTCGAGCGTAAAGATCAATAATCCCTTGAGCCGCTTCATGCGATTTTGTAGCGAGGATTCGAACGGCGTCTGCGCCCCCAGCAGGAGCGCCTCGATATGCTCCACGCGGCCGAGAAGCGCACGCTCTTCGGGTGTCGCCAGGAATTCGGGTCGCGGCGTCGTCAACAGATCGTCACGCCGACGCACCAGCATCTTGTGCTGCTCTCTGCGCAGGCGCATGCGCGAATCCAGCTGCCGGAACTGCTCGTCAACATCGGGCAACAACGGTTCGTAATGTCCACGACGGATATCGACCATATCGTCGAAGGAATCGAAGCTCGCCTCCCACGTGAGCAGCTTGCGGCGCAGGTCCGCAAGATCGAGGTAGTTCTGCAGACCGGTCTGGAAGTCGTGCGAAGCCAGCAACTGCATGAGGTAGTACGTTTCCGGGGCCTCCGGGAGTGAGCGCAAACGGATCACCCATTCCTTGTCCTTGCGAATCTCCTCGCGCGTCAGTGCCTCCAGGAATTTGCCTTCCCGGATGCTCTCGATCGATGTATTGAGCTTCTCGACCTCTAGTCCGAAGGCGTCGAGTGCTCGCGCGTAGTTGACCGCCGCGCGACCGTGTACATCGAGCTTGCCGTAGGCAAACGGCAGCGCGAGCATCGCCTCCTGGGCCGCGCTGTCGGTAACCTCGCGATCCGCGAGAATCCGCCACGGGACTACAGCTCTTTCGGCGTCGTCGCTGGACATACTGGCCCAGCCCGCGCTCAGAAGGGCCTGGTTCGAGAACGGGCCATCGAGACGCACGCGATTCAGGTACAGGCTCGCATCGTCAAAGCGACCGTCTTCAAGCAGGATCGTGCCGAGAACCAGGTTCGATTTGTCGCGTATGCTCAGTTCGGCCGGATCGTCGGTCTGGATCTGCCCGGCACGCGCCAGCTGCAGGAGCGCCTCCTGTTTCTGGCCCGACTGCAGGTACGCGATTCCGAGGTTATACGACGCGAATCCACCGAAACTCCGCGAATCCTGCAAGTCGCTGAGGATATCGACCGATTCGGCCGGTCGGCCCTCGGCCAGGAAAACATTGGCGCGCAGGAACTCTATATCGTCGCGAATGGACTCGGGCACCTTGCCGTCGATACGATCCAGCGCCCTGAGCGCATCGACCATCTGCCCTTTCTGGAAATGTATGCGTGCGAGCCGGAATGCTGCATCGTTGCGAATCTGCTCGTCAACCGCGCCTTCGAGTACCGCCTTGATCGCGCGTCCTGCGCGATGGTGCATGCGGTAGCGCAGTTCGAAATCACCGAGCGAGAATTCGGCGTCGTTGATGTGATAGTAAAGCGTATCGAGCTCGGGCTCGTCGACGTCGTCATGCTGCGACACCTCGGCATCGAGACGTTCAAGTGCTTCGAAAAAATAGCCCTGGTGCGCGTAATAAAGCGCCTCACCAAAGTGCAGGTCCTGAAGCTCTTCAGCTTGAGATGGACTTGCTGCCAGGCTCGTAATGAACAGGAGTCCGGCTACCGATAGCGGTGCCCGGCGCATGACTTACCAGTCTCCGACCTGGATTCCGCTAACGGTTCCTGAGCCGGGCCGGCCCAGCGTAATGCCAAGCGCCTTCGGCTCGACGCTCTTGGCGAACACGAAGCTGTCTGACTGGCTTAAGTCGTTGCCATTCTTGAGCTTGCCAATCATGGTCACGGTAAGCTGGTGGTCCCCGGTCGGGACGTTGCCCGTGTAGATGCGCTGCACGCCACCTTTCTGCAGAGCTTCGAGTTCCTTGTAGCTGTAGATGTGATGAGTCGCCAGTTCGCCGTTAATCTCGACCTGTACGGCGTCGAGGCGAAATGACTCACCTTCCGCGAACGCAACGAAGAGGGCGACCTGGGTATTCGATGGATACAACAGGCGTTCCTCGAGATTGCCAAGCTCGGACGCAATGCTCAGCACGTCGGACTTGATCTCCTGAACCTGGCCGTCAAGGCTGCGCATATCGTCGCCCGAAATATCCTGCGCAAGCGCTGTAGCCATTGGGCTGCAGGCGATCAGAACCAATATGAGAGAACGGATATGTCTCGACATCGCTAAAGTCCCTCTTGATTTAACTAAATCCCTTTACAGGTGCCGACAGCGCACCAACCGCGTAATGAAACGCAGCGAATTGCTAGTGTTTCGGAAATCATATGCCGAGACTGTGAACTGGCACTCAGTTCGATGGAACTGGGCAAAATTGATAATTGTGATTTCGGTCATGGTTCAGCGCGTTCAGCCGCATCATAGTGCGGCGATACGATTATGAATTTTCAATGGCTCACAGCGCTCTGGGACTACGCCGTATCGATGTACGACACCGTGTCCGCTGCGCCACCGTTACTAGTGTACTTCGTCGCACTTTCGCTTCCCATTCTCGCCTGGTTCATCGTGCGCCTTTATCGAAATATTGCCCGCAATGTCGAGGCGATTATCAGGATCGCGGCCTATCGTATTTCCCATACGCTTGCGAGCTGGAAGACACACCTAATCTGCAAGTTCCGGGAAATCATGCCGCGACGGCGGACAGCGGGCGTCGAGACGGCACCCACCGTGGAATTCGACGATCTCGACCTGGCGGTACTTCGTGCCGCCGCATCGCAGGGACCGGGCATGGCCGTCAATGCGGCTGAGCTGGCCGAGAAATTCCGCCTGCGCCCCGCTCAGGTGGAGCGCAGTCTCAGCAAGCTCAGCAGGAACAAAATGCTCGACTTCGTCATCGGTTCTGATGACGGTTTCGACAATTATTGCCTGACGCAGATGGGCACAGCTTTCATGTCGACGTGGCATCGACAAGCAAGCTAGGCAATTAAGAGAAGGGGACATTCCTAATTTAGCGTATTAGTACATTAAATTAGGAATGTCCCCTTTTACCGCGAGCGAGATCAGAGCTCCGCGAGTTCTCCAGCGCTACGGCCTGCGATGCCCAGTGTCTCGGGCGTGCGCAGCGCTTCACCACGATAGTCGCGCGCCATGACAATCGTCGCCACGTTGATAATCGCGTCCATGCCGGGCGTTTCGACCCCGACCTGTTCGCCAAGTCCAGTCATGAATACCAGCCCGTAGCCCACGTCTTCATTGAGGTAGCGATGGTCGAGCTGCGGTTGCGCGCCGATGCCGAGGAAACCCGGCGCCTTGCGGTATCCTGTTCCGTAGTTGTTTTCGAGCATGTACCCCTGCCGCATGCCCATTTCCGGGTCTGACAGGATCGTGATGCCGAGTTTCTCGCCGATGGCGATGCGCTCCTTGTCCAGCGCTTCAATGAGCCGCCCGACCGAGTCGCTGACACCCTCCTCGTAAAACAGGAAATCACCGCCCGTCATCTCGATGCGCGCCGCATTGCTCAGGGTTACGGCCGGGTGAATGATCGGGTTGGCGTTCTGCAGGCTCGTCTGCAGCACGCTTTCGGCGGACTCCATACTCGGGTAGACATCGGAAATCAGCTCCAGGATCCCGGCAGTATGCTGCTTTGGCAACGCTGCCAGCAGGTTGCCGGCCTTGAGCTTGAGGAATACACGGATTTGGCCAGGCTCTGTGAGCCGAACGGCGTAGTGCAACGTCGAAGTCTCGGCGACCCGAATCGCATCGTCGTCGACATCTAGGCCGGCCGCCCGTTTGAATGCTAGCGCGCCGCCGCAGGAGCCCGGTGTCACGATGACCGTCTGTCCCGAGCTCAGCTTGCCCGCCACAGCCTCGCCGAAGGGTTCCGTGCTGTACGCAGGACCGACAACGTAGATCAGCTCGGCGCCCTCGAGCGCCGCATCGATGTCGTGCCCCGAATACTCAATGGCGCCAAATCCAGAGATGTCGCCCTCGGCATTGATGCCGCCTTGCTTCGCGATCATCGCCACGTTATCCGGAAAATCGGGAAAATCGAACAGCCGGACCTCGTGTCCGTGCGACGCACAATCGTACGCAACTGCAGTTCCGCCCGCGCCTGCTCCGAGTACCGTGATCTTCATGGCCTTCCCCTGCTCGCTGACTAGAGGTGCCCGACTTTAACGTAGATCAACGCGCCCGAGGCATCCGTATAAGGCGCATGCCGGCTCTTGTGCGGATTGCGCAGCCAGCTGCCCTTCGGGTATTCGCCGTGCTCGTCGATGAATTTCCCTTCGATGACGAAGATCTCTTCGCCACCCCAGTGCGTGTGAGGCTTGAACTCCGTGTGCGGGGCCCATTTCACCAGCGCCACCTGCTCGGTACCGAACTCATGCAGGCTCAGCACTTCGAGACCGGGCACCTGGCCCGGCGACCAGTCAGCGTTCAGCGTGTCAATCGAAAACTGCGACTGGTCATCCTGCTCGATCTGCTGCAATTTCACGAAGATGACGCAGCCCTGCTCACCGATGCCTGGCGTATGCTCAGTACCAATCGGATTTCGGACATAGGTCCCGGCCGGGTAGCTTCCGTGCTCGTCACGAAACTCGCCTTCGAGCACGAAGAACTCCTCGCCGCCCGTGTGCTCGTGGCTTGAGAATGTGCTGTTCGGCGCGTATCGAACGAGCGAGGTGGCACGCGCGACTTCAACTCCGATTCTGTCGAGCATCATGCGCTCGACGCCAGGCATCGGAGAAGGGACCCAACTATAGTCCTCGGGGCGTATTACGACTCGCTTGGCAAAATCAGCATTCAGGTGCACTTCTCGCTCCTTGCAGGGTTGCTGAATGTCAGGACGCCGTCCTCAAGCGCGCTGCCGCGGAACATCTTCTTGTCGCGCTTGTAGTTCTGCGGGTTGATCCAGGGCTCGCGATCACCCTGTTTCGGCAGGCGGTTGAGTGACCGCTCGATGTAACCGGGCAGGAACTCGACGAACCACGACCGCGCCGGCATGTCCCCGTCCTCTTCGCGCAGCAGCGGTGTACACTGGCGATAACCCGAATCGGTCATGTGATTGATTACGCGACAGGCGTATTCGCCGGTCAGGTCGGCGCGCAAGGTCCACGAAGCATTGATGTAACCAAATGTCGTGATCATATTCGGCACGCCCGAGTTCATGATGCCCTTGTAAGTGTAGGTGCCCGCAAAGTCGACCGGCTCGCCGTCGACGACAAAGCGCACGCCGCCGAGCACCAGCAGATCGAGCCCGGTTGCGGTAACGATGATGTCCGCTTCGATCTCTTCACCGGAAGTGAGCCAAATGCCTTTCTCGGTAAACGTATCGATGCGGCCGGTAGCGACCGACGCCTTGCCCGAGCGAATCGCGGCGAACAGGTCGCCGTTCGGCACGAGGCAGAGGCGCTGGTCCCACGGGTTGTAGGTTGGTGCAAAGTGCGTCTCCACGTCGTAGCCCTCGCCGAGTTCCTTGCGCACCCAGTCGAGCAGCTTGCGCCGGACGGTTTCGGGGCGCTTGCGAGTCTGGCGATAGATCCATTGCTGTATGACGATGTTTTTCCAGCGCGTGATCCCGTACGCCCATTTCGCCGGCAGGATTTTGCCGAGGAAGTCGGCAACAACGTCGGTATCGGGCCAGGAAATGATGTAGGTCGGTGATCGCTGCAGCATGACAATGTGGCTGGCTTGTTCAGACATCTCCGGCAGCAATGTCACAGCCGTTGCACCGGAACCGATGACGATAACTCGTTTATTGCGGTAATCAAGTCCCTCGGGCCAGTGCTGCGGATGAACGATCTCACCCGCGAAACGATCTCGCCCGGCGAAGTCGGGCGTGTGGCCGTGGTCGTAACGGTAGTAGCCGCTGCACATGAGCAGGAAGTTGCAACGAATCGACACGGTTTCGTCGCTGTCCTCGCGTTGCACCTCGATATCCCAGGCCGCCTCGCGGCTGGACCAGGAGACGCTGATCACGCGGTGCCGGTAGCGGATATGCCTGTCGACACCGCGCTCGGCTGCCGTTTCCTTCACATAGTCGAGTATGGAGGGGCCGTCGGCGATCGCCTTTGCACCACGCCAGGGTTTGAAGTTGTAGCCCATCGTATGCATGTCGCTGTCCGAACGAATGCCCGGATAGCGAAACAGGTCCCACGTTCCGCCCATCGATTCACGGCTCTCCAGAATGACGAAGCGCTTCCCTGGACACTTGTCCAGGAGATGACATGCCGCGCCAATTCCTGACAGGCCGGCGCCGACGACCACAACATCAAAGTACTCACTGCTCACGATCCAATACCGAACGACATCCACAGGCTGCCGCACAGACACGTGGCCGTTTCTGGTCAATGCGACGATTAGCCGCTATTCTGCTGGCTTCGCCGCGTGACGGCAATGCGGTACAGCAGGATAAGTGCCGAGGGGTGACAAGAAAATGTCTGCTGCTAACAAGTTCAAGCCCGACGAACAGTTCATCCAGAATTCGATCGGTTCCGTCTTGCGAATCGGCGTATTGCTGATCATTGCGTACTACAGCCTGCAGATTGTGTCTCCGTTCATCAACCTGGCACTTTGGTCGATAATCCTCGCTGTCGCCCTTTACCCGGCGCACACGAAACTTTCTGCACGGCTCGGGAATCGGCAGAAGCTGTCAGCAACGATCATCGTGTCGGTGTTCCTGTTCATCATCGTGTTCCCGATCACGGTCATGACGGATTCGACCGTGGCTTCAGCAAAAAGCCTCAGTAGCCAACTGCAGTCGGGCGAACTATCCATTCCGCCACCCCGCGACAAAGTCGCAAGCTGGCCTGTCATCGGTGAGACGGTCTACGACGTCTGGAGCGAGGCAGCTGAGAACCTCGAAGACACGATCAATCAATTCGAGCCACAGCTCAGAGCGGCCGGCGAGTGGCTGCTGAAGGCCATCGGCGGTGTTGCCGGAGGCATCCTGACCATTATCGTTTCGATCATACTGTCCGGGTTCTTCATGATCACGGCCGATCGTGGATATGCGGTCTCCAAAAAGATCATGACGCTGCTCCTCGGCGCACGCGGCGAAGCATTGACTGACCTGTCGGTTGCAACGATTCGCAGCGTCGCGAAAGGCGTACTCGGTGTCGCGCTCATCCAGACGGCGCTGGCAGCGATCGGCCTGTTTGCGACGGACGTGCCATACGCTGGCATCCTGCTCGTGATCTTCCTGCTGATCGCCATCGTCCAGATACCGACGACCGTCATCATCCTGCCACTGATCATCTGGATGTATTCGGTCTCCGAGCCGCTGGTCGCGACGATATTCGCCGTCTACATGATCCTGGTCGGTCTGAGCGACAACGTGCTCAAGCCGATGCTGCTCGGACGCGGCGTGCAGATTCCGGCGCTCGTTATCTTGCTCGGCGCTATCGGTGGCATGATTTACGCGGGCGTAATCGGCCTGTTTCTCGGCGCCGTCATACTCGCGCTGGCTTACACGCTTATTCTCGTCTGGATGGACTCGGCGGCCGAAGACCAGACAGCTACCGCGGAATAACCTGCAGGCAGCTATTCGCTGCGGCCGTGCGCCTTGTCCATCAAGGTCCTGAGATCTTTAGCCCATTTATTGATGGCGATCTTGGCATCGCCCATTTCCGTGAAGCCTGCCCTGAGGACACGGCTCCCGCCGCCCCAACGCACGGCTGCAGCAAGCTGCTCACCCGTGATCGAATCGAGCATTTCGCCTTCGGCTGAGGCACCGCCAATGCCGGCGCCCGTCCACTTCGTGTAAATAGTCACGTTCAGTGCGCCGATGGTCTGCTTGACGTCGGCGATACCCATGCGAATGCGGGCCGTTCTCGGACCCGGCTTGGCAACGATCTCGTAACCGTTGTCGCGCGTGAACTCCTCGACCACCGCATCCCGGAAATACTGCTGCAGTTCCAGCAGTTCCTCGTCCGAAAAATTCGGATCGACTTCGTTGGGCGTGAACAGCAACACCACGGGTTCAATGATGAATTTGTCGTAGTCACCCGAATTGCCGGCCGTGTAGAACAGGAAACCCTCGTCCTTCTCTTCGAGATTCGAATAGTCACTTAGGAAACCGGTTTCCTCGGGTTTCTGTACGCCAGCACAACCACCCGCGAACGCCAGCGATATCGTGGCCAGAACTGCTATTTTTAAATTGTTCATTGGTCTGATCCTCGTGTTATGGCGCCAGATTATCATGCGCCTCTCGAGATCGTCGAGGCAATTGTAATACGGATCATCCAGAGCGACGGTATACTCGTTCTCAACTGTCTACGCTCTTGCTGGAGATACTCTCATGGTCGCGCGTTCTGCTGTCATTTCATGTTTCCTCGTAATGATGCTCGCAGCTCTTGGCGAGTCCGCATTGGCGCAGCAGGCAGATAGCTCCGCTGAACAGAAATCGCGGCCGAAGATCGGCCTCGCGCTCAGCGGCGGCGGTGCTCGCGGCGCCGCCCACATTGGCGTCCTCAAGGTACTCGAAGAGAACAACATTCCAATCGACTACATTGCGGGTACCAGTATGGGCTCTATCGTTGGCGGCCTCTACGCCACCGGAATGAACCCGGACGAGATCCTCGAAGGGATCGAGAGCATCGACTGGGAACACGTATTCTCCGACCTGCCTGCACGCCAAGAGCGGTCGTTCCGGCGCAAGCGCGACGATGACCTGTACCTCGTGAAAGCGAAACCCGGCATTGACAAAGACGGCCTCAAGTTCCCGGCCGGTGTGGTGCAGGGCCAGAAAATCAATATGGCGCTTGCACGCTTCACGCGGCATGTCGCGAAGATCAAGAACTTCGATAATTACGCGATTCCCTTTCGCGCCGTTGCCAGCGACATCGCCACGGGCGACGCGGTTGTTCTCGACTCCGGCAATCTCGCCCACGCAATTCGCGCCAGCATGTCGGTCCCGGCCGCATTCGCGCCCATCGAGATCGACGGGCGCCAGCTCGTCGATGGTGGCATTGCGAATAACCTGCCCATTGACGTCGTGCGCTCAATGGGCGCGGACATCGTCATCGCCGTGGACATCAGCACGCCGTTGCTGACCGAAGAGGAACTCGACTCGGTGCTCAATATCACGGTGCAGCTGACAGGGATTCTCACGCGCCGCAATGCCGAGAAGCAGATCGCGACATTGACCGAGGAAGACGTGTTGCTGATTCCGGACCTCGGCGACATCACGTCCGCGGACTTCGAACTTGCCGCCGAAGCGGTCCCCATCGGAACGGTCGCAGCCGAAGCCAGCATCGAGTCGCTGCGTCGATACTCCTTACCCGCCGATGAATACGCGAATTACCGGGCGAGCCTCATACACTTCGACGCCTCGGAGCCTGTCGTCAACTTCGTTCGCTTCGACAACCAGTCACGCTTCGATGACAGCACTCTCGCTTACCGCGTCTACAACACCAAGGTCGGTGAGCCATTCTCGCTTGAAGCCGTCGAAAGAGACGTCGGCCGGATCTATGGACTCGAGCTATTCAGCAACGTGGGATACGACATCTTCGAAGAAGACGGCCAGACGGGGCTGGAGTTCCAGATCAAGGAGCGCCCATGGGGGCCAACGTATCTGCAGATGGGCGCAGAATACAACTCGAACAACGACGGTGACAACATATTCAACCTCGGCGGTGCCCTGTTGTTCACAGGTATCAACGCCTCGCGCGGAGAGGTGCGGATTGGGGCGCAGATCGGTGAAGAGCCTGGTTTGCTTGTCGACTGGCACCAACCGTTCGGCGGCAAAGCCATGTGGTTCGCCAATGCAAAAACGACGATTGGCGAGCGCATCGCCACGATCTACGATGGCGACACAGCGCTTGCCGACTATGAAGTAGGCGAAGCGTCGATCGAGGCCAGCGTCGGACGCGAATTCGGCACCTGGGGCGAGGCACGTGTCGGCGTAAGATACGCCGACGGCGATGCCGAAGCGCGTATCGGCAATCCCGACGACTTCCCGAAGATTCCGTTCGAGCGCGGCGAGCTCTTCGCGCGTTTCTACGTGGACGAACTAGACAGTTTCTTTTTTCCCAGAAGCGGCTACCTGGCGAGGGCCGAGTGGATCGGCAGCCGTGACGGACTGGGCGCCGATGACAAGTTTGACCAACTGCTGTTGAACGGCGCGATCGTGAAATCGTGGGGGCCGCATACGTTGATCGGTGCCATAGACTACCAGTCAACGATCAGCGGCACCGCGCCGATCCAGAGCGTGTTCCGTGCAGGCGGATTCCTGAACCTCTCAGGCTTCAACGCCAACGAGCTCAGCGGCCAGCACTACGCGCGGGCGGCCGCGAGCTATTACCGGGAACTGGGCGACATCAAGTTATTGCCGCTGTATGCGGGCGCGTCCCTCGAACTCGGTAACGTATTTCAGAACCGCGACGATATTGGCGTGAGCGACTCGATCTACGCAGGTAGCCTGTTCCTCGGCGCGGACACTTTTATCGGGCCTGTTTACCTCGCCTACGGTCACGCCGAAGGCGGTAACAGTGCCTACTACATCTTCCTGGGACGAGCGTTCTGATATTCGAAGCAAGGAAGCAACGATGAGTCGAAATGCGAGGTTCTGGATTTCGATGGCCGTTTTTCAGGTGGTTTTCGGTCTAGCGGTGTTCACGATTACCCGGGACTACTACAAAGTCGAGAACATGCCGACTGAAAGCAGCGTTGAAACCACGGTCGCAACACCTGATCGTTTTTCGAGCATCGACGCATCGCTGCTCGGTTCACTGGGCAACGATTCCGCATTTCCTCAGGATCCACTCGAGATCTCGCGTCGGGCCAACGAGCATTTTGCAAACGGGCAATACGACAAAGCGGCCGATCTGTACGAGAAACTGCTGACGATGGACCCCGGCAATGTCGATACGCTGAACAACCTCGGTCTAACGCTCCATTACATCGGTCGATCGCAAGAAGCGCTGCAGAAGCTCAATGAAGGCGTGACTGTGGATCCGAACTACCAGAGAATCTGGCTTACTTTGGGTTTCGTTAACAGCTCGGTGGGCAACATCGAAGCAGCGCGCGAGGCGTTGAGCCAGGCGCTGGCCATGGATCCTGACAATGATGTCGGGCAGTCGGCGTCGAGAATGCTCGATGAACTCTAGCTGGTCCGTCATGCGCCGTCTCGGCGTAATCATGCTGCTGCTGACGAGCGGAGCATCTCTTCAAGCGGCCGAAGCCCCCGGCAAGGACTACGACGGCATGCCGAGGGGAGCCGGTACACATGAAGAACTCGTCGTGCTATGGAATGAATTCCGCACATGGCGCGACGGAACGAGTTTCGACTACGGCAAGGAAGCGATTTCCCGCCGCGAGGAGAAGATGGCCTTGTTTCAGTCACGGCTCGAAGACATGGCCGTCGATCAATGGCCTTTGTCGCAGCAGGCAGAGTTTCTTGCGGTGCGAGCGAAGTTCGACCAGCAGGATTTCACGCTTCGTATCTCGCGGCCCTGGGCACGGGATCCCGGGTTCTACCTTGACCGGATGCTGCGTGTCACATTTGCCGACCTGCCGGTCAATGGCGAGCCGCTCGCTGAACTCGAGCGTCGACTCGATGACATTCCTGCACTCGTAACTCAGGCAAAACAGAATCTGACCGACGTCGCGGCTGACTACGCGGACCTCGCCATTTTCAATCTTTCCAACGCCGACGGAGTCGGTCATGGATTTCCCTATCGAAAAGTACCGCCCGCGGGGCTTATTGGCTGGTATGCCGATTTCCTGGAACGCGCGGAGCGGGATCAGCCCAAGCTAAAAGACCAAATAGCGACGGCGAAGGCGGCGGTCGAGGACCTTCGCGACTGGCTAACGGCCAATCGGGCGAATATGACGGGCAATGCGGGTGTCGGCAAAGCCGCATTCGACTGGTATCTAAGATACGTAAAACTCATGCCCTACTCGACCGAACAAATCGTAACGCTTGGCGAGCGCGAGTTGGACAGGCTGTGGGCACAGTACGCACTCGAACAACACCGTAACAGGGAGCTGGCCGAGATCGAGCTACCGGAATCCGCCGAGGAATACCAGAATCGCATCGACGAAACCGACCGCAAGATTCGACGCTTTCTTGTCGACGAGGAGATCATTACGATCCCTGAATACGTCGGCAAGCTCGACACCAACGTGCCCTGGATTGTGCGTGACGGTGGCCCCAATTTCTGGGAGCAGGTGCAATACCGAAATCCCAGCCCCGATCATCTGCACGCCGTTATTCCGGGCCACCGCTTCGACGCTGTCGTCGAGCGCAACAATCCTCATCCTCTGCGCAGGTATCTCACTGATGATGCGCGTGTCGAAGGCTGGGCTGTGTATCTCGAGGAGGCCATGATGTATGCGGGCCTGCTTGAAGCCCGGCCTCGCGTAAGGGAGCTCATTTATCTATTCGGTATTTTTCGAGCTGCGCGGATGCCAGCTGACGTCTGGTTGCAGACCAATAAGATGACGGCTGACGAGGTCGCTGATTACTGGATTGAGCGTGTGCCCTGGCTTGATCGCGACGTCGCCCGCGTCGACGCGGAGATTTACCTGCGGCGACCACCCGGCTACGGGCTCGGCTACATGACAGGCATGCTCCAGATGCAGCAGCTGCTGGCAAAACGCAAGCGCCAGCTCAGGGACGAGTTCAGGCTATTGGATTTTCACGATGAGCTTATGGCCTTCGGCCGATTGCCCTTGTCGCTGGTCCGCTGGGAGATGACTGGTAACGACGAAGACGTTGCGGCCTTTTGGAAAAGATCACCAATGCCCGTGACCCGGTAATCGTGGATGGCACAGGGACATGATTGAAACGGCGATCGACCTGGTGATCGAACCTCGCGACACCGATCTTGGCGAGTTCACGGTGCGGCGAGCGCTACCCGCGACAGCCTGGGCTTTGCGCCGCCAGGCAGATGCCTGACAACGCTTCCTAACAGGCGGCTTCACGTAGATAATCGAGCCATATCAATAACGAGGGGGACTCGATGCTGAATTTCCAGAAGGAACGGACGAGGCTGTTCTATGCCACGCTGGCGCTGCCAGCAACGTCTTTCGGCCTCGCGCTGTCCGTACAGCTTTCGGCATTGAGCTGGATACTCGTCACGCAGTTCGATCTCGAGATTCACGACATCGGCCTCGTCTGGGCCGCTGGCCCGCTGGCCGGTATCTTCGGCCAGATCATCATCGGCAGCCTGTCCGACCGCGTCTGGTTCTGGAATGGCCGGCGACGCGGCTTCATTCTTATTGGCGGCACGATCGCGGCGCTTTCATTACTGGCACTGCCTCAAATAGGCGTCATCTCGGCGGCCCTGGGGCCCGAAGCCATCGTTGGCGTCGCTCTGACCGTTGCCCTGACGCTCGACTTTGCCGTCAACGTCGGGTTCAACCCGACACGGTCGATCATCGCTGACGTTACGCCCGAAGGCGACGAGCGCACGCGCGGTTATACGTGGATGCAGACCATATCGGGCACGGTCAGCGTCGGCGGCTACGCGATTGGCGCCATCTTCGACAACTTCGTGCTGATCTACACGGGCGCCATACTTGTATTCCTGTTCTCGGTATTGCCCACATTGCTCATCGAAGAGCCGCGCGAAATCGTCCCGGAAGACGAACAACAGGAATCGGCCTCGCTATGGGAGATCGTACTCAGCATCCAGCCGTTGTGGGGCTTTCTGATCTACGACGCGTACGCCATGACGCTGCGTATCGCTGGAATCGAGGTTCAGCATTATTACGCGGAGATTGTTTGCGGCGTGCTGACACTGATTCTCGCCGCGAAGGCGCTGTTCAGGAAGACCTCTGACGCGGGCGTCGTCGGAGCACACCACGGCGAATTCCAGAAGGTGCTTGCGGCGCACTCGTTCAGCTGGATCGGCATCCACACGACATTCGTTTACATGATCGTTTACGTGCAGCAGTACTACCCGACCCTGAGCGACATCGACGCGGGCCGATCGGTGTCGCTCACGTTCCTTGTTCTGAACGCCGTTGGCGCCCTGGTGCCGCTGTTCCTGTTGCAGCCACTCAGTGCCCGCATTGGGCGTATCACTACCCACGCCGCGGCCCTGGGCATCATGGCGGCTTCCTACGTCGTGCTGTACAAGTTCGTCGACTCACTCACGCTCGTTTACGTGCTGATCGGTCTGATCGGCATCGGCTGGGGGTCAATCGTCAGC
>Ga0265309_10000237_pt1 | contig 20940 bp, 14 predicted proteins | sample Helome_FD_192492 | JGI IMG/M metagenome (GOLD analysis project Ga0265309, IMG submission 192492) | Marine sediment microbial communities from subtidal zone of North Sea - Hel_20160524 (Illumina Assembly) | ecosystem: Environmental > Aquatic > Marine > Subtidal zone > Sediment ...
CGCGACCGGCTGCGCGGTTCAGCACACGGGCGATCACAAACAGCAGGTCTGACAGCCGGTTCAGGTATTTCAGCGCGAACTCGTTCACCGACTCCTCACCCGCGAGGGTCCAGCAGCGGCGCTCGGCGCGGCGGCAAACGGCGCGCGCCAGATGACACGTGGCAGCGGCCGGCGTGCCGCCGGGGAGAATGAAGTCCTTTAGAGGCGGCAAGTCGGCATTGAATGCGTCCAGCTGCTCTTCGAGCACCTCGACGGCGTTGGCGCCGATCACAGTATGTCCGGGCATACACAGTTCGCCGCCGATATCGAATAACCGGTGCTGAATGCGAGTCATGCAGCTGCTCACGGTTTCCGGCAGCCCGGTTTCCGCCAGCATAATTCCGATGGCGGAATTGAGTTCATCCACCGTCCCGTAGGCTTCGACGCGCAGGTGGTCCTTGGCGACGCGCTCACCGGTGCCAAGTCCGGTAGTGCCGGCGTCGCCGGTGCGCGTGTAAATCTTGGTGAGTCGATTGCCCATGGATTCATCTTACCCAAGTTAGCGCAGGCGCATCCGAATGCCGGCGTAATAGGCCTCCCCGAGCGTAGCGTAGCCGAACACGTTCTCATAATCCTTGTCGAACAGATTTTCGGCCCTGGCATAGACGGATATTTCTGCCGTGACTGCGTAGCTGGCGACAAGATCCACCAGCGTGTATTCGTCTATCTGTACCCGCTGCCGGGCGAACGTCGGCGGCGGGAAATAATCATCCTTTTGCTTGCCGCTGTATGAGACGTTCAGGTTCAGGTTGGCGCGGTTTTCGAGGAAGCCATAATTCACATTCAGAGCCGCCATGTGGCGGGGTCGGCGAATCTCCCGCCGCTTGCCACCGTTGAGAGAATCCGGTTCCTTCGCGTCGGTATACGTGTAGGTCGCGCTGGCATCCAGTCCGGCCGGCAGTTTTGCATTCAGGCCCACCTCGACACCACTGCGGCGACTCGTGCCGTCTTCGTTCCTGGCAGTGAAAGTGCCGGCACCCGGATCGAAGACGAAGCCGTTAATTTCGTCGTCGACCTCATCGTAAAAGTAGGTCAGGTCCAGTTGCGCGCGCCCGGCGAAGGCGTTTTGAGTGACGCCCGCGTCAAAGCCACGGGATTCCTCGGGCTTCAGGTTCGGGTTGCCGGCGAAATCGCCCGGGAAAAAGCCGAAGCGTTCCGTAAAGGTGGGTGATTTCTGGCCCTTGCCCGCGCTTGCGTGCAGGCGCGTGCCGGTGTTTTGCACGCGCCACGTGCCGGCGAACCGGTATGTGGTTTCGCTGTCGAAGTCGGAATTGTCGTCGTAACGCACGCTCGCTGACAGGTTCACCGATTCCAGTGGCTGCAGCAGGTATTCGGCGATCAGGCCCGTGTTGTCCATTTCCTGGTCCTGGTTCGGATCGCCGAAGACGATGGGGCCGCGCTGCTGATACTCGTCGCGTTCATGGTCTACCGCCAGCGTCAGCCGGTTCGTGCGCGCGACGCTACCGAAGTCGTAGTTGGTCTGGTAGTAGAAGCCGTAACGCTCACCTTCGTAATCCACCGGATCGTTGCCGGCGCGCCCGTCCTTGTTGTCGCGGTCGGAGCCTGCATAAGTGAACTGCAGGCGTTGGGTCCAGCGCCGGTCCAGCAGGGCAAGGTCGCCCGTCGCCCGAATGTAGAGAAGTTCCACATCGCTCTTCAGCGGCGTATCGGCTGGCAGGCCGGTGGCGAAATCGACGTCGTCGAAGTCGGTCGTGGCGTCGGAATAGCGCCCGAACAGGGCGAGACTCAGCTTCTCCGTGGCGTCAAAGCGGCCGTGCAGGCTGGCTGTCACGTTGTCGTAGCCGTCGTCTTCGCCGCCGTTGCGCGAGTTGTTGTCGCCGTCGGTGTCGTAGGCTGATGCGCTGAAATCCACCGCGCCCTTGCCGAAGTCAGCGCCCGCGTGGCCGCCAAAAGCACGGCTGCTGAAGGATCCGGCTTCGGCAAAGGCGCCGATGCGTCGCGAGTCTCCGGTCCGCCGCGTCTCGATATTAATCACACCGGCCATCGCGTCGCTGCCCCACAGGGCACTTTGCGGGCCGCGGACGACCTCCACGCGCTGAATGTCCCAGCTCGTCAGCTGTTCGAAGCTGAACGCGTCGCCGGCGGCCGGGTCATTGGCCTCGACACCGTCGATTAATACCAGTACATGATTGGCTTCCGAACCGCGCACCCGCACCTGGGTCTGGGCGCCGAAACCGCCGACGCGGCTCACGGCCACGCCTGGCAGATCCTGCAAGAGGTCGGAGATGAATACGGGCTTGCGGCGTTCGATCTGTTCGCGGTCGATGACCGATACCGTGCTGCCTACGTGTGTCAAAGGCTGCGCGGTACGGTTCGCACTGATGATCAGGTTATCCATGATCTCCGCCGCGCTGACTGCGCAAGACGACAGAAACGCAATGGCGGCGGTGACGCCGAGATTGCAACGGTTTTGCATGTGCTGTCCCCTCCACGCGGCCCCGCGTGGTTCCGGTTCCCGATCACCAAGGGGAGTGGAGGCACAGCCGTTGTCAGCGACTGGGCGAGCGCCCACCGCACCCTCGTCCCTGGGCCAGGCCGGTCTCCGGGCTGACGAGCAGGCGCATTGCGCCTGGCCGACTCACCTTCCCGCGCATATGCGCAGTGGCTGCGTATCCTGGGTGGATACGCGGAGCCGGTTTCACTCGATCACCGTTGCGGGGGCAGCGCCGGAATCTGCGAACTGCGAAGGTTCAGCAACACCGGCTTCCCGTTATTCCGGCCTGACGGCCGGAAGCACCTGGCTTGCGATGACTCTAAAGGCCCCGTCGGTCGACGGTCAAGGTTGGCGCGCGACGGGGAACAAAACGGTTTGGTCGCCGTGTTGCAGACTGGCGAAGGGTATCTGGTATAGCGTTTCAAGGTGCTCAGCCGTGAGCAAATCCGCGGCCGCGCCGAAGGCCCAGCGACCGTCTCCGTGCAGCAGCAGCGCGTGGCTTGCATAGCGCGCCGCGAGCATGGGGTCGTGCAGGCTGGCGATCACGGCCTTCCCGCCGGCACACAGGGCCTCCAGGCAATCCAGCACCATGAAGCGATGCTGCGGGTCGAGATGATTCAATGGTTCGTCCAGCAGCAACAGGTGCGGGTCCTGGGTCAGCAGTGTGGCCATGGCGAGGCGTCGTCGCTCGCCACCGGACAGGCTAACCGCGGCCCGGTGCTCCAGGCCGTGGAGATCCACGGCCCGCAGCGCGTCGCGGGCCAGTTCGATATCGGCCGGCGACTCCCAGTGCCAGATTCCGGTCTGCGCGTGCCGACCAAGCAGTGCCATTTCCAGGACCGTGGTCGGGAAAGGGTCCGCCTGATGCTGCAACAGCATGCCCAGGTCACGCGCCACCCGGCTTCGCGGCAACTGCCCGAGTGGCGAGCCGCCAAGCTGCACCTGGCCCGCGGTGGCGGGGCGCAAGCCGGCAAGGGTCAACAAGGTCAAGGTCTTGCCGACGCCGTTGGGCCCCAGCATGGCGACAAAGTCGCCTGGCTCGATCTGCAACGCCAGGTCTTCCACCAGCAATCGATCGGCCACGGCAATCGTCAATGCTGAGCAGCTCAGGCGGTTGGCGGGCCTCTGGCTCCGGGCGGGTGTCATGGCTGCAGCATACCGGCTGGCGGCTGCGCAGCCGTCGGCCGGGCAAAAAAAACCCCGCTAGGGAGGCGGGGTATACGGGTTATTGTTGTTGTCGCGAATCGGTTAGAAAGTCAATAGCGAGGCTGTGGTGGATTATCGTTGTTGTTATCGCTCGTGCCTCTACTTCTTATTATTGTTGTACTTCTTATTTTTTGGCGTCTTCTGGCTTCGATGTCTGTAGATCAGATGTCGAACTGCCACTATTGCCCCCAACCTTTTTTGTGCGCATATATAAACAAGCAAGACCCGTGCCAACAGCAAAAATCAGAAGTGCATGAATGGCTTGGCTTGTCCTGATCCAGCATTTTCCGGACGCAGCAGCCAGATGTGTAATGGATTCCGACACCGTCACGCTGCCCCAGATGCTGAAAAACCTTCGTCAGAGTGCTGATCGGGCGGCGAAAAGCCGTGGCTCAAGGCCCCGGCAGGCCTGCGGCTTTGCCCGCCTTCGGAGCTGTGGGCCGGGTTATCAAAACCCGCTAAATGCTGCAGAAACACGCATTTGACCGTTCACGGACTGTAAAACTTTCCAACGCCCGTTGCGGACAGCAGGCTGGCGGCTCGGAACACGCGGCCGTTGATCACTGTCAATTCGACGTTGGCGGCTGCATCGATGTCCTTCAGCGGGTCGCCGCGCACCAGGACCATATCGGCCAGCAGGCCGCTCCGAATGGTCCCGACGGAGTCTGCAGCGCCGATGGCCTCAGCCGCGTCCCGCGTCGCCATCCGCAGCACCTGGAAGGGCTGCAGGCCCGTCTGGCGCAGCAGCCGCAGCTCCGCATGCAGGCCAAGGCCGGCCGGCACAGCCGGGGCTCCGCTGCCGGCCACAATACTGGCGCCCCGGCCAACGGCCCGGAACAGGCTTTGCCCCGCGGTTCGGGCCTCGGCTCGCAGCGCCGTGCTGAAGGTGGTGGCCTGCGCGCTCCAGCTTTGCTGATACCAACTCAACTCGGCCGGTCGCAGCAGGTCGGCAAGGCGCGGATCCGTCGTGAAACCGTCGCCGGCCAGGAGCAGGCCGGGCAGGCCGATTGCGCTCAGGGCAGAGACGCTGGTGAGCCCCGCGGCGCCGGCGACGTCGATCACGTCGCCGTAGATGAAACGGTTGGCGGCGTCCGGATAGCCAACGGTCTCGCCGATGCGCCCGCGCAGCGGGATCTCGCGGGCCCCGAGCAGCGCGCCGGGGAATGCGTCGGCGGCAATGGCCGCCAGCCCGCGGGCGCTGGCCCGCGTGATTGTCTCGGCCCGTTCTGGCCCGCTTCGCTTGCCGCACACGGCGATGGCCACGGCCGCCAGTTGTTGCGCGGCAGCCCAGGCGCTGCCTTCACCGCAATCCGACACCACCGGAAACAGCCGCGGTCCGGGCCGCTGGCCGCTGGCCCAGCTTTCCCGGCGTTCCACGCTGGCGACCCTGTCGTGCACGAGTTCGCGTACGCTGGTGACGCCGTAGGCCAGCCACGCCCGCCCGGCTTGCTGCCCGACGGGTCGCCGCGGCTGCACCGCCAGGTCCATCAGACCGGGCAGTACGGTCAGGTGCCTCGCGTCGAGCAGTTCGCCGGGCGGCGGGTCGCGCCATGGGCCAATGGCCTCGATGCGATTGCCGACCACCACTATGTCCTGGGCAAACTGGTAGCCCGGCCCCAGGCCATCGAAGACCCTGCCTGCTCGAATGACCAGCCGGCGGTCTTTGGGTGGCTGGGCGGGCTGCCATATCAGCGTCACGGGCATGGGCTGCACTTCGCCGCTCGCGGCCGACCAGGTCATGGGCCCCGACGGGCCGAGCCATGCCAGCGAGTTGCCGCCGTCGATCCACTGCGGCCCCGTCGCGCCTGCTGCGGCTGCGGTCACCGGGTCTTCCGCCGGTTGCGAGCCAATGACCCGAGACACAGTCAGGCGGCCGTCGTCGAGGGTTGCCACGTGCGCGCCATCCGGCGACAAGAATTCGTTGGCCACCGGTGACGAACCCGGGTCGGCGAGACTCGCGGTGGTGCCGTCTGCATCGAAAGCCAGCTGACGACCGCCGCCGAGCGCCACGATCAAACGCCCGTCCGGCAGCCATTGCGGCCGGACCGTATCGGGCAGCCCGCGGGCGAGCTCCTGCACCTCGCCCGACTCGATGTCGACGCGCTTCAGCGCCAGCGTGCGTGCGCCGGGATGGGGCTCGGCGAGATAAGCGATGGCCCCGCTGTCCGGTCGCCAGGCCGGATAGAACGCTGCAACGGGTTCAGTCGTCAGCGCTCGCATTGCGTTGTCGCCGAGGTTCAGCAGCCACAGCTGCAAGCCGCCGCCGCGATCGGACACAAAGGCCAGCTGCGTGCCGTCCGGTGCGCCGGCGAGTTGCGTATCCAGGAATGGCGCCGTCGTGAGCTTGCGAACCACACCACCGGACTCATCCAGTTCCCAGACATCGCCGAGCGCGGTCACGAACTGGCGCGAGCCGGCCCGGGCGATGCCGGTAATGCCGCGCACCGGCGTCGGCTCGGCGGCCGGGATGCCGGCGGGTGCAAGGACGCGACTCGTGTCTGGCAGCGTCAACCGGGCCTGGAAAGCTACGTCTGTAGCGCGAAAGTCGTCGAAACGGCGCCGCCGGATGCGGCCGTCGGCCACGTAGATGAACTGTTGCCTGTCGAGCCAGAGCGCAGGTGAGGTCAACACGTTTTCGCCGCGCGTCATCGCCTTGACCACGGGCGGGTCGGACAGAATTGCCATTCGCAACTCGCTGATGCCGGGCGTCCGATACACGAATGTCAGCAAGGTGCCGTCGGGCCGCCAGGACGGCGTGTGCAGTCGGCCGCGGCTGTTGACGATGCGTTCGGCCCGCCCTTCTGCACCGATCGCGTACAGCGCGTCACCGTCAGCTCCGGCCGCTATGTAAGCGAGCCGGTCGCCCCGGGCGGCGTAGGCCGGGTCGCGTTCATCGCCCGCGGCGAAACTGCGTTGGCGCAGGTTTAGCGTATCCGGCTCAATTTCCCAGATACTGAAGTCGCCGCCGCGGTTGGACACGAAGGCGACCCGCTGACCGTCCGGATGCCAGACCGGGCCGTAGTGGTCGTAGTCGCCGTAGGTGAGCTGTTGTGGCGCACTGCCTTGGGCATCGATAGCCCACAGCTGCCGCCGGCCCGGCACGCCGGCATCGAACACGATGCGCTGGCCGTCTGGCGACAGGGCCGGTCGCCTGGCGAGGCGTTCTGGCCCAGTCAGAGCCTGGGCGCTGCCGTCGGCGGCATTCACGGTCCAGATCAACCCGGCGAGGTCGAAGCTGAGCCGGGTGCCGTCGGCGTTTGCCGACACGCGGATGTCGGTGCCTTCCCGCAGCGTCACGATGGTCTGCGAGTGAACCGCGAGGCTGATGCCCAGGACGAAGCTGGCAACCAGCCAGTGACGCGGGCGCTGCACTGTCAGTCTGCAGAGGCCCAGGTGCCGCCGGTACGGCGCGGATCGGCCGCCACCGCGAACCCCTGGCCGGGTGACCAGGACACGGCACCAACACCGCCGAAAAACATCGACAGGGCGGGAAAGCCACGGGTTGGCTGGTCCGCGCCGATATCGAGACCGGCTTCGCAGGCCACGCGGTAATCGTCGCCGGCAAACTCCACGTGCAGCCGCGGATGCCGGACCGCCGCGTCCAGGGGCATCTCAAGCTGCAGGTGATTGATCAGCGTTTGCAGGATCGCCGTAGTGATGCGGTCGGCGCCGGGCGAGCCGATGGCAATGACTTCGCCGTCTGCGCTGACGGCCGTCGTTGGCGCCATATTCGACGGCAGGCGACCGCCGGGTGCGCCGGGCTCCAGGCCGCGCTTGTTCAGTTCCAGTTCGCCGAGACAATTATTCAGCCAGATGCCGGTCTCCGGTGGCATCTCGCCGGCGCCATAACCTGCCGACACTGTAATGCTGCAGGCCAGCCCATCACTGTCCACGGCTGACGTGTGGCAGGTGGAGCCCGATTCCAGGATCGTAGCCAGGTCGCCAGCCCCGGCGGCCGCCAGCAGGCGATCTGCATCGGCCTGGAGATCGTCGCTCAGGTCCAGGCGCGAACACCGGTAACCGAGCACGGCGCGCTGCACGTCGATCAGGTAGGCGAGGCCAGCCTGGTCCCACTGCCGGGCCGGAGCCCGGCTCATCAGTTGCAGCATCGCGCTGAGCACCGCTCCGCCCACGGCCGGTGGCGGGTTGGTGGCGATCTCCCAGTTACCCACACGGCTCACCAGGCTGTCCCGCCGCAGAACCTGGTAGGCGGCCAGGTCCTCTTCGCTCAGCCGGCCGCCCGCAGCTTGTACGAACCCCGCCATGGCCCGGCCCAGTTCCCCGGTGTAGAAATCGGCGGCGCCATGTTTTGCGATGCGCTCCAGCGTATCTGCAAGATGCGGGACCACGATATTTTCACCGGCGCTTTTCAGGCGCCCGTCGGCATGGTGCAGCGCTGAATAGCCTTCGGCGGAGCGCCGGAAAATGGGTTCGCCGGAATATTCGAGGTAATAAAAGGACGCCGGCGGCAGTGGAAACCCTTGCCGCGTGAGCTCGATGACCGGTTCGAACAGGATGGGCCAGGGCAACCGGCCATAGCCTTGCGACGCGGCGTCCAGCAAGGCAACAGCTCCGGGTACCCCGATGGTGTCGGGGCCGACGACGGTATCCACCCCACCGCCGTATTTCATGTGCACCGCCACCGCTTCGCGATCGGCCTTGGCGGGTTGCCGGCCCAGGCCCGGGATGGCGACATAGCCGTCCAGCGTAACCGGTGCCTGGCCGGCTTTGCGGATGGTGGCGTAGCCCCCGCAGCCCAGCGAGCAGACGCCGGGTTCCGTGTTGATGGAGACCAGCGCCGCCGCGACGGCGGCGTCTACCGCATTGCCGCCGGCCTCGGCCATCCGGGCGCCGGCATCGGCAGACATCTGGGAGGTAGAAGCAATTGCAAGTCTGGCAGCCATGATTCGGGCGGGATTGTAGCCGAGCCGCGGCGCGCGAACGTCGGCAAAACTCTGGCGCGTACGTTACCTTATGGCGCCTGATGGACCTCGACGAATTACGCGCCCGGCTGTCGGTCATTGACCGGCAGATCATCGACCTGGCGGCCGAGCGCCAGTCCGTGGTGGACGCCATCGGCGAATTCAAGCGCGCCACCGGCATGGCGACCCGCGACTTCAGCCGCGAGAAGAATGTGCTGGACGCTGCCCGGGCGCAGGCCATCGACCTTGGCCTGCCGACGGAGCTGGCGGCCTCGCTGATGCAACTGCTGATTCACTCATCGCTGACGAAGCAGGAGAGGGCCCGGGTGCGCGCCGAGGGCCGCGGGCACGGCAAGCGGGCCCTGGTGATTGGCGGCAGTGGCAAAATGGGCCACTGGTTCGCCGAGTTTCTCGATTCCCAGGGTTACGCAGTGACAATTGCCGACCCTGTCAAGGCGGCGCCCGATTTCCCGTGGGTGCCCGACTGGCAGCAAACTTCCCCTGACTTCGATATCACGGTGGTGGCTGCGCCCATCAATGCCACCGGCCAGATTCTCGAAGCCTTCGGCGCTGCCGGCCGCGGCGGGCTGGTGTTTGATGTCGCGTCGCTGAAGTCGCCGCTGTTGCCGGCGTTACGCAAGCTCGCGGCGCGGGGTGTCCGCGTAACCTCGTTGCACCCAATGTTCGGCCCCGACACGGAGCTCCTGTCCGGGCGCCACGTGCTGTTCCTGGAAGTCGGTGTGCCGGATGCGACCCGTGAGGCCGTTGCGTTGTTCGAGTCGACCATGGCCCAGCAAATCGAGATGTCCGTGGATGATCACGACCGACTCATCGCGTTTGTGCTCGGCCTGTCCCACGCCCTGAATATTGCGTTCTTCACTGCGCTGGCCGACAGCGGTGAAGCACTGCCGCGCCTGGAAGAATTATCCAGTACCACCTTCGATGCGCAGCTCGAAGTGGCCGCGAAGGTGGCGGAAGAGAATCCGCAACTGTATTTTGAGATTCAGCACGATAATCCCCACGGCCGAGACGCGCTGCTGGCGCTGGCCAGCGCTGTGGACCGCGTGCGCAACGTTGTCGAGGCGGGCGACCGTGCAGCTTTCGTCAAGCTGATGGAAAACGGCCGGGATTATCTCGCCCGCCGCAAGTAGCGATGCTCAGGCCAGCCGCCCGCGGCCCTGGGCCTGGCGCAACAGCAACAGAAATACCGGTACACCGATCAGCGCGGTAATGGCGCCCACCGGCAGCTGCCTGGGGGCCAGTGCCGTGCGTGCCAGCGTGTCAGCGATGACCAGCAGGCTGCCGCCCGCCAGTGCCGCGCCGGGGACCAGGATGCGGTGATCCGTGGCGCCGCACAGGCGCAACAGGTGCGGGATGACCAGGCCCACGAAACCGACGGTACCCGCGGTCGTCACGGCCAGTGCGGTGAGTGCGGCGGCGACCAGGTAGACGCAGTTGCGGGTCTGGGCCACCGGCAGACCGATCAGTGCGGCCTGCTGTTCGCCGGTTGCCAGCAGATTCAGGGCCTGGCCACCGGCTACCCCGGCCACGGCGGCAAGTCCGGCCGCGATCAGCACGCCCAATGGACTCCCCGCGAAAGCAAAGTCGCCCATCAGCCAGAACAGCATGCCGCGCAGGCCGGACTCCGGCGAAGTTGCGAGCAACAGGCTCACCACCGCACCCCAGCCGGCGGCGATAACTACCCCGGTCAGCAGCAGGCGGCCTGGCGCCCACTCGCCGCGCCGCCCGGTCAGGCCGAACACCAGCACGGTGCTGAACAGGGCGCCGGCGAAAGCAGCCCCGTCGATGGCCAGCCCGGCCGCGCCGGCAAGCATTGCGCTCAGCGCGCCTACGGCGGCCCCGCCCGAGGTGCCAAGAATGTAGGGATCTGCAAGCGGATTGCGCAGCATGACCTGCATCAGCACGCCGGCCTGGGCCAGGCAGGCACCGGTGCCGAAAGCGGCCAGGGCCCGAGGTAGGCGCACACGCAGCACAATGTCGCGAATCGCCGCTTCGCCGCCGCCAAGCAGCACGGCGAGGGCCTCGGCACCCGTGCTGTCCCCGCTGCCCACCAGCAATGCCAGCGACAGGGAAGCCACTGCAATGGCAAGCAGCACGAGCAGCAGTGCTTTGGGAATCTGCATTGCGATGCCTTGCCCCGACCGGCCGCCGAGTTTACAGAAGCGAAGCGGCTTCGTGGCGGCCCCTGCCCCGATATGAAAGAATCCCGGCAAACAGGTAGTCAACTCCAAGATGAATGACTGTATCGACCAACGAGGATTCCGGGCCAACGTTGGCATCATTCTCAGTGACAGTGCACGCGCGGTCCTTGTAGGGGGCCGACTCGGCCAGACGGGCTGGCAGTTTCCGCAGGGGGGCATTCAACGGGACGAGTCTCCCGAGCGCGCGATGTACCGGGAATTGCAGGAGGAGATCGGGCTTAAGCCCAATGATGTTCAAGTTCTGGCGTGCACGACCCAGTGGCTGTATTACCGGCTGCCGAAGCGCTTTGTCCGCCGCCATAGCCGGCCGCTTTGCATTGGTCAGAAACAGCGCTGGTACCTGTTGCGCCTGGTCGGCGACCCATGCAATGTGCAGCTGGATACTACGGATTGCCCGGAGTTCGATCGCTGGCGCTGGGTAGATTTCTGGCGACCGGTTAAAGACGTGATCTATTTCAAACGCAAGGTTTACGTTGAGGCGCTGGATGCGCTGGCACCCGCGCTGTTTCCCGATGGTGTTCCGCCCACACCAGGCTGGTGGCCGCAGAGATGGCAGGGCGAGTCCGAATGAAACCCATGTTTCCGACTCAGCCCCGGCCATTCAGCCGCGTGCTCGCCGTGATGGCGTTGCTCGCCGGCATGGGCCTGGCATGGGGTGCGTTCGAACTCGGGCAAGTCCGCGCCGGCCACAACCGCTTTGCCGCCATGGACCGCGAAGCAGACCTGCGTGCGGAACTTGCAGACATGGAGCGGGTGAATGAGCAGCTCGGCGAGCAAGTCGCCATGCTGGAGACAGACAGCAAGGTCAAGGCAGAGGCCTACAACACAGTGGAGCAGCAGCTTGGGGAGCTGCAGGCGCAGATCCAGAAACAGTCGGAAGACATCGCGTTTTACCGCGGCATCGTGGGCGATCAGACCAGCGGCCTGCGCGTGCAGGACTTCGGCTTGTTCCCGGGCGCCGGACCGGGCGATGTGAGTGTGCGGCTCGTGCTGGCCCAGGCCCTGCGCAATGGCCGGCGGGTAAGCGGCACTGTAGAGCTGGCCGTAGCGGGCGAGCAGGATGGCCGCAGCTTGGTCATGGAGCTTCCGGAACTCACCGTAGACGGGCCGGCCAGGCTCAGTTTTTCATTCCGGTATTTCCAGAATCTGGAGGCCGCCCTGCGGTTGCCGAGCGGTTTCGACCCGCAGAGCGTGACGGTGCGTGTGCGGCCCAAAGGCAAGAGCGCCGAGCCCGTGGAGGCCTCATTCGACTGGAAGCTGCGACGCGGCTAGGGGTGATGTGTGAACCCGGTCGGATTTTGGCAAGTCCGCGGGCGCTACACTGAGGCCCGGGCGCGACATATTTGGAGACAGCGCAGATGTTTGGGAAGAAAAAAGGCCGCAACGGTGTGATCCAGACCCTGGTGGGCGACGGCACGCGCATCGAGGGTGACCTGGGGTTCGAGGGCGGTTGTCACATCGATGGCATCGTGCACGGCAGCGTGTTCGCGGACCGGGATCCCGAAGCGTTTCTGAGCATCAGCGAAGACGGCCGGGTAGAAGGCAGCGTGCGCGTGCCGCGCATGGCCCTGAATGGCACCGTCGAGGGCGACGTTTACTGCACCGAGCGGGTGCAGCTTGGAGCCACCGCCCGGGTGAGCGGCAATCTGCACTACGAGTTAATCGAAATGGCCGCCGGGGCGGAGATTAACGGCCAGCTGATCCACCAGCCCGCCCAGGCCAAAACGGCAAGGAAGCCCAAGAGCGATGCCGAGTCGACGCAACCGATGGTCGCGCCGGTTATCGCAGAATCTGAGGGTTAGTGCAGCCAGCACAGAGGACGGCCATGGCCGCCGGATCCGATGCGCGGGTCCTGGCCGCGGTGGACCTCGGTTCCAACAGTTTTCACATGATCGTGGCCCGCGTTTCCCACGGCCAGGTTACGATCATCGACCGCCTGCGTGAAATGGTGCGCCTGGCCGCCGGCCTGGACAAGAACAACGAACTGAATCGCAAGAGCGCGGAGCGAGCCCTGGACTGCCTGTCGCGCTTCGGTGAGCGCATCCGTGAAATGCGCGCCGACCAGGTGCGCGTGGTGGGCACCAACACCTTACGCAAGGCCCGTAGCTCGGGCAGCTTCCTCGCTCAAGCCGCCGAGCGTCTCGGACACGCGGTGGAGATCATTTCCGGTATCGAGGAGGCGCGGCTCATCTACCTCGGCGTCAGCCACAGCATGCCGCTGGTGGACGATCCGCAAATCGTGATCGACATCGGCGGCGGCAGTACGGAAATCATTCGCGGCACCGGCTACGAACCGGCCCTGATGGAAAGCCTGTACCTGGGTTGCGTCAGCCTCAGCAAGGCCGTTTTTGGGCCCAGCAAGCTAACCGCGAGGCGCTTTGAGCGTGCCCGACTGGCCGCGAGACTGGAACTCGAGCCGGTCAGGGCACGCTTTCGCGCGGTGCCAGTGATTCGTCATGTCGGCGCGTCGGGCACCATCCGCGCCGCACAGCGCGTACTGCAGGGCCTGGAAGGCGAAGATGCCCCGCTGACGCGCGCCGGCCTGGAACGATTGATCGAGCGCATGATCGGCGCCGGCAAGCTCGATCGGTTGTCGTTGCCGGGATTGTCGGACCAGCGCAAACCGGTGTTCGCCGGGGGCGTGTCCATTCTCGTCGAATTAATGGCCGCCCTGGACGCAGACCGGATGCACGTGGCCGACGGCGCGCTGCGAGAAGGCATCATCTATGACCTCCTCGGGCGGATGACGGCGGAAGATGAACGCGTGCGCACAGTTCGCGCAATGATGGCCCGTTACAACGTCGACCGCGAGCAGGCCGAACGAGTGGAAACGACCGCCCTGGATTTACTTGCTCAGGCCGCGGACGACTGGGACCTGGAGGCGGTGGAGCATCGTGATGCCCTCACGTGGTCAGCACGGCTCCACGAAATGGGCCTGGACATCGCGCATGCGCACTACCATCGGCATGGTGCCTACCTGCTGGAGCATGCGGATATGCCCGGCTTCCCCCGCGAGGAACAGCGTCTGCTCGCGCGACTGGTTGGTGCCCACCGCAGGTCTTTTCCACGTCAGTCATTCGATGACCTGCCGGGTGCGATGGCAGTGGCCGCTTGCCGGCTCGCGGTGCTGTTGCGCCTGGCCGTGTTGTTTAACCGCAGCCGCACGGATGATGCCAGCGCTCCCGTTGAGGTGCTGGCAAGCAAGGATTCGCTGACGGTGACTGCACCGGTCGCGTGGCTCGAAGACAATCCTCTGACCCTGGCTGACCTTAAGCTGGAAGCCGGGTTTCTCGGCGATGCCGGACTGGAGATGAAACTGGATCGGCGCGTCTAGCGCTCAGGCCCGCTCGGCCAGCTGTCCGAGCATCGTTTCCTGGGCAGAGGCCGGGGCTTCGTCGGAGCCCGGCTTCAGCAGGGCGTAGCTGCCGTCGGACTGCAGTTCCCACGCGTGGGTATTGTCGTTGAGGCAGGTGTCGAGGTCGGCGATCAACCTGGCCTTGAGCTCCGGGTCCAGCACGGGAAAAGCTGTTTCTACCCGCCGGACCAGGTTGCGATCCATCCAGTCTGCACTGGCGCAGTAGACTTTTTCTTCGCCGTTGGCGTGAAAGTAATACACCCGTGAGTGTTCGAGGAAGCGGCCCACAATGGAGCGTACCCGGATGTTGTCCGAGACACCGGGAAGACGCGGCCGCAGGCAGCAAATTCCGCGGACGATCAGGTCGACGAACACGCCGGCGTTGGAAGCCCGGTACAGGGCTTGAATAACGCTCGGTTCCGTCACCGCGTTGATCTTCGCAATGATGTGGCCGTTGCCGCCGGCTGCCACGTTGCGGCTTTCCTGCTCGATTCGTTCGATGAGATCGGCTCGCAGACTGAACGGTGCCTGCGCGATGCGCTTCAACGGCGGCGTCTGCATCATGCTGGTGAGCTGCAAGAACACCTGGTGCACGTCTTCGCCCAGGTCCGGGTCGGCCGTCAGCAGACTGTAGTCCGTGTAGAGCTTGGCCGTGCCCAGGTGGTAGTTGCCGGTACCAAGGTGCACGTAGCGGCGCAGCCTGCCCTTTTCCCGGCGTACCACCATGGCCATCTTGCAGTGCGTTTTGAAGCTGCGCACGCCGTAGACGACATGGGCGCCCGCTGCCTGCAGGCGGTTCGCGAGTTCGATGTTCGCGGCTTCATCGAAGCGGGCACGCAACTCGATGCTGACCGTGACTTCCTTGCCCGCCTGAGCCGCCGCAACCAGGGACTTCACAATGGGCGAATCGGGGCCCGTCCGGTAAAGCGTGATCTTCAGGGCCAGTACATCCGGGTCCTGGGCGGCACGACTGACGAATTCCAGCACCGGTCCGAACGACTCGTAGGGGTGGTGCAGCAGGATGTCCTGGGAGCCGACCGCTGAGAAGATGTCGTCATCGTCGCGCAATGCGCGGGGCATGCTGGCCGTGAAGGGCGCATCTCTCAGGTCTTCACGCTCGGAGAGGTTGTAAACGGCCATTAGCCGGTTCACGTTCACGGGCCCTTCGACGCGGTAGTGGTCGGCCTCTTCGAGGCCGAACATGTCGAGCAGAAAACTGGTCAGTCCGGCCGGGCAGTCGTCGGCGGTTTCCAGGCGCACCGCAGCACCGTAGCGGCTCGCAATCAGCTCGCCTTCCAGCGCGTGCATCAGGTCTTCGACCTCCTCTTCATCCACATACAGGTCGCTGTTGCGGGTGACACGAAACTGGTAGCAGCCGGTGATCTCCATGCCGGTGAAGAGCTCTTCCACGAAGGCGTGAATGATGGACGACAGGAACACGAAGTCGTTCGGCCCGGTGTCAGGCAGGTCGGATGACAGGCGGATCACGCGCGGCAACGACCGGGGCGCCTGCACGATGGCGCGATTACACGGGCGCCCAAAGGCGTGCACGCCATTCAGGCCGACGATGAAATTCAGGCTCTTGTTCAGGATGCGCGGGAAGGGCCGGGCCGGATCGAGGGTAATCGGGCTCAGCACCGGTTCAACCTCCTGGTCGAAGAAATCCCGTAGCCACTCCCGTTGGGCCTGGTTCCAGCGCGTGCGCCGGATAAAACGAATGCCTTCGGAGTTCAGCTGTGGGATCAGGTCTTCGTTCAGCAGGCGGTACTGCCGTTCTACCAGGTCGTGTGCCCGTTCGCTGATGGTGCTCAGCACCTGCTGGGGTGTGAGCATGTCCGGGCCGGCGGGTGCAGAGCCCAGTTCCAGGCGTTGTTTCAGGCCGCTGACCCGGATTTCGAAAAACTCGTCGAGGTTGGTGCTGACAATGCACAGGAACTTCAGGCGTTCCAGCAGCGGCGTCGCGGGGTCGATGGCCTGGTGCAGGACGCGCCAGTTGAATTCGAGCGCACTCAGTTCCCGGTTGATGTAGTAGTCGGGAAGCTTGAGGTTCGGCGTGTCCACGGCGGCGGTCCTTAAGGGGGCCTCTAAATATATCAGCCGCCCTGCGACTAATCGTGGCGGCGGTCACATTTGACGTAATGTGTTCCCGGGCGGCAGGTAGACGCCGCCCAGCGGGGCCGATGTCTTCGCGCCGGTGACAGTGGGCACGTTGCCGGGCCGGCCGGCCAGGCGTTCCTGCGCGAGCCAGGCGAAGGCCGTGGCCTCGACCCAGTCGGGATCGATGCCCCAATGCGCGGTGGTATCGACCGTTGTGCCAGGCAAGCGGTGCTGCAGCCGCGTGACCAGGTCCGCGTTGTGGGCGCCGCCGCCGCAAACCGCGAGCATCGCCGGCATATCGGGGCCGGCGGCCAGGCCGTCGGCGATGGTTGCCGCGCTGAGTTCGGCCAGCGTTGCCTGCGTGTCCTGGGCGCCTGGTGGGGGGTCGAGACGAGCCAGCGCCCGGTCGAGCCACGCGCCGCAGAAATAGTCGGTGCCGGTGCTCTTCGGCGCCGGCGCGGCAAAGTAGGTGTCGCTCTGCAGTGCGTTCAGCAGGTCGGCATGCACGCCGCCGCCGGCCGCCCAGGCCCCACCCCGATCGAAAGCATCCTGATGGTAGCGTCGGTACCAGTCGTCCAGCAGCGTGTTGCCGGGACCGGTGTCGAACCCGGTGACCGGCCCGTTGGCAGGCAGCCGCGTGATATTCGCGATGCCGCCGATATTCACCAGTGCCCGGTCCTCCTTGGGGTTGCCAAACGCGAACTGATGAAACGCCGGCACCAGCGGTGCGCCCTGTCCCCCGAGGGCAAGATCCATATTGCGGAAATCCGCCACGACGGGAATGCTCGTGATGGCCGCCAGCGCACCCGGGTCGCCCACCTGCAGCGAGAATGGCGGGTCAGCCTCCGGAGCATGCAGCAAGGTCTGGCCGTGACTACCGATGGCGCGGACATCAGTGGGCCGTCGGCCGCTGGCTGCCAGCAGGTCTTGCGCGGCGGCGGCAAATTCATGCGCGACCTGAACGTGCAGGCGACCGTAGTCGGCGAGGCTTGCCGACCCAGGTGCTGCGGCCGCAGCGAGCAGCTCGCGCCGCAGCGCGTCCGGATAGGCGCGAGTCTGTGTGCTGTCGATCGTGACGCTGCGGTCGCTGAAGCTGGCCAGCACCGCGTCGATGCCGTCCATGCTGGTGCCCGAAATCAGGCCGATGTAATAGGTCACCGCGCGGCCGGGCGCAGATTCAGTAGCGGGAGCGACCGGCTTCGGCGACGACCACTCCCGGTCGCGCTTCGAGCTGCTCGATCAGCGCGTCGGCCACGGTGCGAAACTGGCTCAGGTAAGCCGGGTCGATGGGTTCGGCATCGGGCAGCTTGACGGTCCGCGGGTTCCGGTGCACGCCGTTGGCGCGGTATTCATAGTGCAGGTGTGGGCCGGTAGCGAGGCCGGTGGCTCCGACGTAGCCGATAATCTGGCCCTGGCGCACGCGCTGGCCGTTACGGTACTTGCCGAACCGGGACAGGTGCGCATACAGCGTGGTGATGTTGCCGCCGTGTTGCAGGATCACGGTATTGCCATAGCCGCCTTTGCGGCTGCGGAAAGAGACTTTGCCGTCGCCGGCAGCCTTCACGGGCGTGCCCCGGGGGGCGGCGTAGTCCACGCCGCGATGAGCACGAATGGTGTTCAGTTTCGGATGCCGCCGCCGTGGGTTGAAGTTGGAGCTGACCCGGCTGAACGACAGCGGAGCACGCACAAAGGCTTTACGCACGCTGCGGCCCTCCGGCGTGTAGTAGTCCACGCGCCCATCGGGATCGGCAAACCGGACTGCCCGGAAGGCCCGGCCCTGGTTTACGAACTCGGCGGCCAGAATGTCGCCATCGGCGAGCCGCTCTCCGTCCCGCCACAGTTCTTCATAGACCAGCCGGAACTCGTCGCCTTCACGAATATCGAGCACGAAGTCGACATCCCAGGCAAAGATGCCGGCGAGGTTCATGATGGTCCGGTCACTGATGCCGGCATCGGCTGCGGCCAGAAACAGAGAGCTTTCAATGCTGCCGCTGGCCACTACGGGCCGGTGTTCCAGCTCGCGCGCTTCCAGCCGCGCCGCGAAAGCGCCGTTGTCCTGCCTGTCGATGCGCAACGATTCCGTGATCCCCACCTCACGCTCCAGGGTCAGGATTCGACCGGCGTCGTGGTGCACGATGATCTCGTCGCCGGGGCGCACCAGCCTGAGGTGCTTGCGGCCCAGATCGGTGGCAATGAGGCCAGCCAGGTCGGCCCGGCTCAGGTCATTGCGGGCGAAGAGCCGGTCGAGGCTGTCCCCACGGCGAATTTTCAGGACTACCTGCGTCCCGGCCGGCGACTGGGCAGTCGGCTCCGCCGTGGCGGGCGTGTCGAGGCTGGGGGTGTCCGTGATGCGGGAGTCATTGCTTAGCAATGGCGCCGGCGCGTCTGCCGCAGCGGTTGCGGTGGCCTCCAGCGGGGTCGTGTCCACCAGCCCGGCCGGGGCGCCGGCTTCAAGGGCAGACACAGATTCAGTATGCGGCTGTTTCTGGGTGCCGATCAGCCCGAAGGCTATCAGCGGGATGCCCAGCCCGGCGGCAAACCATGGCAGGCGGCTGGCGGAGCGCTTGGGCGGATTCAACGGCTTGTAGTCCGGAAATGTCCGGCGTTCAGCGCTCACGATAGCCAACTCCCTGACGGGCTGCCCATTGCCCCACAGTCTCCGACCTCGATGTGGCAGCCATGCATTCAGACGGGTCGGCACGAGATTATCAACAACTACATAAGAGTGGGTCAACAACGCAATAACGACTCTGAGCATCGCGTCTCAACGACTGCCGTTGCCGGGGCGGATCGTATATCCTCGCGCCCGTCTGGGCGCGGAAATCCTGGTATGTCCTCCCTCAAGGAGCAGCTCGACGAGATCCGTCGGGGAACGGAAGAAATTCTCGTTGAAAAGGAGCTGGCGGAGCGCCTGGCCAGTGGCCGCACGCTGCGCATCAAGGCGGGCTTTGACCCCACAGCGCCAGATCTGCACCTCGGCCACACGGTGCTGATCAACAAGATGCGCCAGTTTCAGCAACTGGGGCATGAAGTGATCTTCCTGATCGGCGATTTCACCGGCCTGATTGGCGACCCGACGGGCCGCAATACCACCCGTCCGGCGCTGACGCGGGACGAGGTGATCGAGAACGCCCAGACCTACGAGGCCCAGATCTACAAGATTCTCGATCCGGAACGCACCCTGATCATGTTCAACTCGAGCTGGATGGGCGAGATGTCGGCCGCCGACCTGATCCAGCTGGCGGGCCGGCACACGGTGGCCCGGATGCTGGAGCGGGACGATTTCAGCCAGCGCTATGCCGGGGGTAAGCCCATCGCCATTCACGAGTTTCTGTACCCGCTGGTGCAGGGCTATGACTCGGTCATGCTGAAAGCGGACGTAGAGCTCGGGGGTACCGACCAGAAGTTCAACCTGCTGGTGGGGCGACAGCTGCAGCAAAGCTGGGGGCAGCCGCCCCAGGTGGTGCTGACCATGCCCCTGCTGGAGGGCCTGGACGGCGGCAACAAGATGTCGAAGTCTCTCGGCAATTACGTGGGCATCACCGATGCTCCGGCAGAGATGTTTGGCAAGCTAATGTCGGTTTCCGACGAGCTGATGTGGCGCTATTTCGAGTTGCTCAGTTTCCGGCCGCAGGCTGAAATCGCGGTCCTGCGGGACGAAGTGGCGGCGGGCGCCAACCCGCGCGACGTGAAGTTTGGGCTGGCCCGGGAGCTGGTGGGCCGCTTTCACGGTGCGTCGGCCGCGACGGCGGCCCAGGAGGCTTTCGTCCGGCAGTTCCAGGATGGGGGCCTGCCCGAGGATATGGCCGAGATTGACCTGGAGGCGCCGGACGGCAGCCTCGGCATAGCCAGGCTGCTGTGTGCCGCCCAGCTGGTGAGCAGCAATTCCGAGGCTTTCCGCATGATCCAGCAGGGTGCGGTGCGGATCGACGGCGAGCGCGTCGAGGACCGGGGCCTCGAAATCCCGTCCGGGAGCACCCATGTGTACCAGGTTGGGAAAAGGCGTTTCGCCAGGGTACGGGTCGACTGAATATTCCTGACAGGGGGCTTGCCCCGCAGGCAATTTTGCATATAATTGTCGACTGCCTGCGAAAAACGTGGGCCCGTTCTTTAACAATCAGGAAACAGGTAATTTGTGTGGGCGCTCGCGTCGACATGGCGTCTTGTCATGGCCCGATGTGAGTGACCGAACATACTCGTTACTTAATTTTTTTAGTAATTAGCAGTTCGGGATCTCAATCTTCAAAACTTAAATTGAAGAGTTTGATCCTGGCTCAGATTGAACGCTGGCGGCATGCCTAACACATGCAAGTCGAACGGTAACGCGAGGAGCTTGCTCCTTGGCGACGAGTGGCGGACGGGTGAGTAATGCTTGGGAATCTGCCCTTTAGTGGGGGACAACACGGGGAAACTCGTGCTAATACCGCATACGTCCTACGGGAGAAAGTGGGGGATCTTCGGACCTCACGCTATTGGATGAGCCCAAGTCGGATTAGCTTGTTGGTGGGGTAAAGGCCCACCAAGGCGACGATCCGTAGCTGGTCTGAGAGGACGATCAGCCACACTGGGACTGAGACACGGCCCAGACTCCTACGGGAGGCAGCAGTGGGGAATATTGGACAATGGGGGCAACCCTGATCCAGC
>Ga0265309_10000238_pt1 | contig 20900 bp, 14 predicted proteins | sample Helome_FD_192492 | JGI IMG/M metagenome (GOLD analysis project Ga0265309, IMG submission 192492) | Marine sediment microbial communities from subtidal zone of North Sea - Hel_20160524 (Illumina Assembly) | ecosystem: Environmental > Aquatic > Marine > Subtidal zone > Sediment ...
CGAACAGGCCCAGCAGCGCGCCCGCCATGGCCAGCGGCACGGTCAGCATGATGACCAGCGGGTGAATCCAGCTCTCGAACTGCGCAGCCAGCACCAGGAACACGACCACGATGCCGAGCATGAAGGTGAAGATGATCGATGCGCCACTGAACTGGTAGTCGCGTGACTGTCCCTTGTAGTCGATGATGACATCGCCTGGCAGATGTTCCCTGACCAGCTGGTTGAGTTTGCCGAGGGCATCACCCAGCGAGACACCTTCCTCCAGGTTGGCCGACAGGGTGATCGATCGTACCCGGTTGTAGCGATTGAGTTTGATAGAGTCGGCGAATTCCTCGAGCCTGACGAGGTTGGACAGGGGGATGAGTTCGCTGCTGCGTTGCGAGCGAACGTAGATATTCTCCATACTGGTGGGCGTGCGCTGTTCACTGCGCTCGCCTTCCAGGATGACATCGTATTCCTCGCCTGCATCGATATAGGTCGTCACGCGGCGTGAGCCGAGCAGGGTCTCCAGGGTCCGTCCGATGGTGCCGATGGTCACGCCGAGTTCGGCGGCCCGGTCATAATCGATAATGACCCGCAACTGCGGCTTGGTTTCCTTGTAATCCCAGTCAAGTCCGACCAGCCCGGGGTTGTCTGCCTGTATTTTGCTGACCAGTACGTCGCGCCACTGCGCCAGTTCCTCATAGGTGCCGCCGCCAATGACATACTGCACCGGCTTTTGTACGCGTGCACCGAAACCCTGGCGCATGACCGGAAAGGCACGCACACCCGGCAGGCCGGCGAGCCGCTGGCGCACGTCGTCCATAATGTCCCAGGCCGAGCGCCGGTTCGACCAGTCAGTCAGTACATTGATCACGATACCGGTATTGAAGATCTCGAAATTGCCGAAGGCGCGCGGTGCGCGCACCAGCAGCCGGCTGATCTCGCCGCTCTCGACCAGTGGCATCATGCGCCGCTCGATCTCGGTCATGTAGGTCGAGATGTATTCATAGGAAGAACCTTCCGGACCGGTCACCATCAGGTAGAACACGCCGCGGTCTTCCTTTGGCGTGTATTCGTCCGGAATCTGGTTGAGGAGCCACAGCGAGCTGCCGAGAATGCCGGCAAATACCAGGCCGACGACCCAGGTATGGCGGAGGGCGGCCTGCAGGGCCGTATCGTAGGCCGCCCGCACCCTGTCGAAGGCGCTGTCGACCGCTGCTGACAGTCGCGAGCGCCCGCCCTGTTCGGGCAACAGCTTGGATGCGAGCATCGGCGACAGCGACAGTGCGACGAAGGTCGAAAACGATACGGCGGCAGCCATGGTCAGTGCGAACTCGGTAAACAGACGACCGACATCCCCCTGCAGGAAGGCAATCGGTACGAACACGGCCACCAGTACGACGGTGGTGGCGATCACCGCGAAGCCGACCTGGCGCGCCCCCTTGAAGGCGGCGACCAGGCGCGTCTCGCCATGCGTTTCCATGCGCCGGTGGATATTCTCGAGCACCACGATGGAATCATCGACCACCAGGCCGATGGCAAGCACCAGTGCCAGCAGGGTGATGATATTGAGGGTGAAGCCCAGTGCGAGCAGTACAGTGGCGGTGGCGATCAGCGAGACCGGTACCGTCACGGCGGGCACCAGCATGGCGCGCACACTGCCGAGGAACAGGTAGATTACGCCGATGACCATGCCGATCGCGATGAACAGTGTTTTGTAGACCTCGCGGATCGCCCCCTCGATAAAGACCGAGCTGTCATAGCTCTGTTTGATTTCCATGCCCACGGGCAGGACGGCATTGATGCGGTCCTTTTCCGCCTTCGCCAGCCTCGCCACGGCCAGGGTGTTGGCGGTGGACTGCTTGGTAATGCCGATACCGACCATGGGTACCCCGTTACCGCGGAAAAACAACCGGTCTTCCGTGGTGCCGCGTTCGACGCGCGCGACGTCGCCGAGACGGACAAGGTAGCCATCTGCACCGCGCGCCAGCACCAGGCGGGCGAAGTCTTCGGCATTCGTGAAGGTGCGTTCAGTGCGCACGGTGAACTGCATCAGGTCCGAATCGATACTGCCGGCCGGCAGTTCGAGGTTTTCCGCGCGCAGTGCCGATTCAATGTCCGCTACCGTCAGGTTACGTGCCGCCAGGGCATTGCGGTCGATCCAGATACGCATGGCATAGACTTGTCCACCACCGACGCGCACGCGGGCAACGCCGTCGAGTACCGAGAAGCGGTCGACCAGGTAGCGGCGTGCATAGTCGGTCAGTGCCGGAATATCCATGTTCTCACCGGCGAGGTTGAGCCACATGATGACATCTTCGTTACTGTCTTCTTTCCTGATGTCGGGTGGCTCGGCCTCGACCGGGAGATCATCGAGTATCGCCGAGACTCGGTCGCGCACATCATTGGCGGCCGCATCGATGTCACGGTCAATATCGAACTCAATGGTGGTGCGTGAACGCCCGTCCTCGCTGACCGACGAGATATAGCGAATGCCCTCGACCCCGGAAATACGGTCCTCGATCAGTTCGGTGATGCGGTTCTCGACCACGTTGGCCGCTGCCCCGGGATAGGTTGTCGTGACCGTCACGATGGGCGGGTCGATGTCCGGGTATTCGCGCAAGGGCAGGCGATCGAACGAAACCAGTCCAAAGGCAATCAGCAGCAGCGACATGACCGCTGCGAACACCGGCCGGGTAACGGAGACGTCTGACAGGATCATTTGGCTTTGCTGCTGTCCGGAATGGCGCGCAGGATTTCGGCGAGGGTGCGTGAGCCGTCATCGATGGCAATAACGTTGACTGGCTGGCCCGGGCGTACCTTGAGCGTACCCTGACTGACGATACTGTCTCCGGGCTGCAGGCCCTCGATGACCTCCACCTTGCCGGGGATACGACCACCAATGCGAATTTCGCGCCGGATCGCCTTGTTGTTGTCGGCTGTGTCGATCAGGTAGACAAAATGTTTCTTGCCCGTCGGTATCAGCGCCTCCTCCGGAACGATCAGGGCCTGGCGGGGATTGTTGAGCAGGATGACCTGCAACAACATGCCGGGCTTGAGCAGGCGTTCCGGGTTGGGCAGCAAGGCGCGGACCCTGACAGCGCGTGTCACCGGGTCGATCCGGCTGTCGACTGACTTGACGCTACCCTGAAACTCCTGGCCGGGAACGGCGCGTGAGGTGGCAAGGACCTCGAGGCCGGGTTTGACGGCAGCCAGCACTGTGCCGGGCACCGGAAAATCAAGTTTCATGACGCTGTCGTCATCGAGCGTGGTGATCAGGTCGCCCGGCTTGACCAGGGCGCCCACGCTGATGTCGCGCAGGCCGAGCAGGCCCGCGAAGGGCGCCTTGATCAGGCGGTCGGCCAGGCGTGATTCGATGGCGGTGAGGCGAGCGCGTGCGGTTTCCCATTCACGCTTGCGTTCATCCAGCAGTGATTTGGCCGCCGTGCCTTTTGCCTCCAGCGAACGGATACGTTCGTACTGGCGGCGCGCCTCGTTGACGGTGGCACGGGCCTCTTCCAGCTGGGCGTGTTCCTCGTTGCTGGTCATTTCCACCAGCACCTGGCCGGCCGGCACGCGGTCGCTGTCATCGAAGTGCACGGCACTGACCGTTTCCGTGACCGTGGCCGTCAGTTCAACCGACTCGTTGGCCGAGGTCGTACCCAGGGCTTCCAGTCGATCGGCAAAGTTCTCCAGTTTTACCTCGGTAACGATGACGCTGGCAGGTGGCGGGCCGGCCGCGAGTACCGTGCCAGCCAGCAGGGCTGCAATGCCCGGCAGCAGGCGAAGCAGGTGCAGGTCAGGAATCATGATCATGTGGTTGTCCTGTGTGGCTGTTCTCGTGCAGGAGGTTGTCTTGATCATATAGCACGGTCTACCAGAAATGACAGTACAACCGGCGTGAAGTTCGGGCAACATGCCGGTATCAGCGTCAGGCATCGCCAACGACTGCCTGCTGCCATCACACAGGTGGGCGCGTATCATAATGAAGCTATGGAAGCTGGCATCATACTCCCTCAGCGGCAAGGCACATATGCGCGACTGATCAGACTCGCTTGCCTGTTCTGCTTGCTGTACCCGGTCATGGCGACGGCGGAACCGGTCCTGGAGGTCAAAATCAGCGGCATCGACGGTGTGCTGCTGGATAATGTACGCGCACATCTGTACCTCATACGTTATGCACGCGGAGAACCGGGGCTGCCGCTGATCGACAAAAAAGAGATTCTGCCGTGGCCGGGCGCTGAACAGATTCGCGTCCTGCACCGACGTGCCGCGAAAGAGCTGCGCGCGGCCCTGGAACCCTACGGTTACTACGCACCAGTCATCGATGCCTCGCTTGATGTGCAGGGTGAGCAGTGGCTGGCACAGTACCGGATCGACACCGGTCCGCCGGTATTGCTCGAGTCAATCGATATCAGTATCACCGGAGAGGGTGGTGAGGATGCGGGGCTCGCAGCCGTGCGGGACAAAACCCGCATGCGCAAGGGTGAGCGGCTGCAGCACCCGGATTACGACGACACACGGGCCAAACTCAAACGCACTGCAATCGATGCGGGTTACCTGGATGCGACTTACAAGCAGTCCAGTTTGCGCGTGAATCCCGCCGCGCGCCGTGCAGAGGTCGTATTGCATCTCGATACCGGTGCGCGCTATTACTTCGGCAGGGTACACATCGAGCAGGATATCCTCGATCCCGATTTTGTGTCGCGCTTTGTAACCCTCGAGGAGGGCGCGCCTTTCGACACCGCCAAACTGCTCGACCTGCAGCTGGCGCTTGGTGACAGCGGGTATTTCGAGCAGGTCGAACTGGATGTGCAGCGTGAGCAGGCACAGGACCGTCATGTGCCGGTTGTCGTACACACAACACCGTCACCGCGCGTGCGCTACAAGGCGGGTGTCGGTTTCGGTACCGATACCGGACCGCGTGTGTCGCTGGGCGCGGAATTTCTGCGTATCAATCGCCGCGGTCACAGCATCACGTCCGACCTGCGCCTGTCACCGGTGAAGCAGACGGCCGTGGTGCGCTACAAGATACCGATACGCAACCTGGTCTCCGACCGCCTGGTGTTTGGCGGTGAGGTGGAAAATGCCGAAGTGGCGGATAGCGGGGACAGCCGGCGTTACCAGCTCGATGTCAGTATGAATATCAGCCGCGGCGGCTTCCAGCGCCGTTATTACCTCAACTATCAGCACGAGTCCTTCGATCTGGGCAATGATGATGACAATGTCGACTTTCTGATACCCGGTGCGACCATCTCCCGGCTGAAGAGCGATAATGTACTGTTTCCGCGGCGCGGCTACAGCTGGAGCGCCGACCTGCGCGGTGCGCCCGGCCTGATTTCGTCAACCCGTTTCGCGCGTATCGCGGCCGGTCTGCGTGGCGTCTACCCGCTGGGTGACAAGGGTCGCATCCTCGGTCGCGGACAGGTTGGTGCCATGACGGTTGATGACTTCTCAAAACTGCCGACCACGGAGCGCTTCTTTACCGGCGGCGACCAGAGTGTACGCGGCTATGATTACCAGGAACTGGCACCGGTCGACAGCAGCGGCGAGGTGGTGGGTGGCCAGTACCTGGCGGTGGCCGGCATCGAGTTTGACTACCTGTTTGCCGGCAATTTCGGTGCCGCCGTGTTCGTCGATGCCGGCAATGCCGATGATAGCTTCCTGCCGAGTATGAAGGTCGGTGCCGGCATCGGCTTTCGCTGGCGCAGCCCGGTCGGCATGTTGCGGATCGATGTGGCACACCCGTTCGATGATCAGTTCAACGACTACCGTCTGCATATCAGCATCGGTCCCGACCTGTGAGCTTCATCATCCGCCGCCTCCTGCCGGGTTTGCTTGCCTTGCTGCTGCTGTTGCTGGCGGGGCTGGGCTGGCTGGCCGGTACCGAGTCGGGTCTGCGCCTGCTGTGGAATCACCTGGTCAGGCCGGCCGTGCCGGAACTCTCCTCCGGCGAGGTCACGGGACGCCTGGCCGGTCACATTACGATCAGTGACCTGCGTTACGAAAACGTGCAGCTGTTATTCGCTGCACGGTCCCTGCAGCTCGAGTGGGCACCGGCGGCCCTGCTGGACGGGGTTGTGCAAATACGCCGGCTGGCAGCCGAGGGTCTGCACTACGAGCAGCGCGGGGAGGGTGGCGATGAACCGCTGACATTGCCGGAGCGCATTGCGCTGCCCGTAGTTATCGACCTGCAGGACCTGTCAGTCACCGATGCGGTCATTGTCAGCGCCCCCGGGGCGGACCCCCTGTCGCTGGATTCGCTGCTGCTTGCCGGCACCTGGCGCGACACACGTCTCGACATCACGCAGCTGGCGCTGCGCCGCCCGGACCTCAGTCTCGACGGGGCGGCCACGTTGCAGACGGCAGATGACTTCGGCCTCACGGGTGAGTTGCGCTGGGAGGCGATGCCCCCGGGTTATGCCCCGCTGCAGGCAGAGACCCGACTGTCCGGCAACCTGCGCAGTTTGCGGGTCGAACAGACGGTCGCAGCCCCCTATGCACTGCAGGCCAGTTTGCTGCTGAGCGAACCGCTGGCGACGTTGCTGCTGGATGCGACGGTTGAGTTGCAGGCCAGTGACCTGGTGGCAATCAACAGTACCTGGCCGGACATGCGCCTGGCCGGTACCGTTGCAGCCAGCGGCCCGCCCGATGCACTGCAGCTCGATGGAACGGTCGATATTCGTGATGCCATGGCGGCCACACTGCAGCTGGTGTTTGCCGGCAAGCTGCAGCCGGCGGTCCTGCAGCTTGCCACGCTGCAGCTGTCCTCGCCGGGCCGGCCGGCACAGCTGGATGCGCAGGGCAGTATCGGTCTCGGCGCACAACCGGAATTCGATTTCCAGGCGGAGTGGCGTGCCCTGGCCTGGCCGCTGGAAGGCACGGCCGACTACGAGAGTAAACAGGGACGCTTTACGTTAACCGGCACACCGAACGCTTACCGGCTGGATGCCGCCGGTGACGTGAAGTACCAGGATGTACTGAACGGGCAACTGGCGGTGCGCGCCCGCAGCGGCAGCGAGCCTGGCAGCTGGCAGATCGAAACGGCCAGCCTGTCGCGCGGCACCGCCCGGCTCAGTGCGACCGGGCAGGTCGGCAACCGCTATGACCTCGACTGGCAGGTAAACGCACCGCGCCTGGCTGACCTGTCACCGCAGGCCTCGGGCAGTCTCACTGGCAGTGGCAGACTGGGCGGCAGTCTGCCCGGACTCGCAATCAGCGTGCATGCACAAGGTTCGGCTATGGGTTTCCGGGGTCATCGTATCGGCACGCTCGCAATCGACGGCGATGTGCAACTCGCCGACGACCGCGCCTCCCGACTGCAGGCCACGCTGGCTGATGCACTGCTTGCCGGCATCCGTATAACAAACCTGGAGGTAGAGGGTTCGGGCACCACTGCACAGCATTCGATCAGGCTCGGGGTTGATTCCAGTCATGGCGCCTCGGACCTCGGCGTGACCGGTCGCTGGGACGGCGATACCTGGCATTTCACCATGCAGCAGGCAAACCTGGCCTACCCGAAACTGGCCCCCTGGCGACTGGAACAACCGCTCAGCGGCAAGTTGACGCGTACACGCCTGCAGCTGTCGGAACATTGCTGGGGCAGCGACGCAGCACGCATATGCGGCCAGTTTGCCGGCACGCCGGAGGCATACACCGGCGCATTCTCCCTGACAGACCTGCCGCTGACCTATTTTTCAGCATTACTCCCCCTTGAGTCTGATCTGCAAGGCGTCATACAGGCGCGTGGTGATCTGGGGAAGGTTGCAAAACAGGCTGCCCGGATCAACGTACACCTCGACAGCACGCCGGCCACACTGCGCCTGCCGCAGCAGGATGTTGACGAGCCGTGGCAGCTCGCCTTTGCCCCCGGGAAGGCGGCGTTTACGCTGGCACGGGACAGGGCGGAGCTGTCGGTCGACCTGCCGTTCGCCACCGGCCAGGGTGGTGTGAACGCACGGGTCCTGATGAGCGTGCCGGCCGACGGCGACTGGCTGCAGGGCAGGCTTGACGGCGAGCTGGCATTGCTGTGGCCGGACATCGGTCCAGCAGCCAACTGGCTGCCCGAGGTGGACAAACTGCGCGGGCGCATCGATGGACGCATGCAGCTGGCCGGTACACCGGCTGCCCCGGAGTTGCTGGGGCGGCTGGCACTGACAGAGGCGGGGGCGACACTCGTGACGCCTGGTCTGGCACTCGAGGATATGAATCTGGAGCTGGTCGGCCGGCCGGCCGGTGAAGTGCAGCTCACTGCATCGGTGCGTTCCGGCGACGGCACGTTAAACGGCGACGGTGTCCTGAATCTCCTCGAGCGTACCGCAAGACTGGCAGTAAAAGGCACGCAGTTCCAGGTCATGAACTCGCCGGAGGCAAAGATCTTCGTCTCGCCGGACCTGCAGCTGGCAATGGACAGCCAGCAGATCAACATCAGCGGACAAATCGACGTACCGCGCGCACAGTTGCGCCCGCGCACGTTGCCGGAATCGGCGGTCAGTGTTTCGCCTGACCAGGTGCTGGTGAGCGAGGCTGCGCAGGAAGCGGCGCAGACGCCTTACGCCGTGGATGCCAGGGTAAGGCTGGTGCTGGGTGAAGATGTCGACATCGACGGCTTCGGGCTGAGTGGCAAGCTGCAGGGCAATGTTCTGCTGGTCGATCTGCCGGCACAGCCGGCCACTGCCACCGGCGAGGTGTCCATCAGCGATGGACGCTACCAGGCCTATGGCCAGCAGTTAACCATCCGCACCGGCCGGCTGCTGTTTGCCGGTGGCGCGGTGACGCAGCCCGGACTCGATATCGAGGCCGTGCGCAAGCCTGCCCCCGATGTACTCGTAGGTCTCAAGGTCCGCGGCGGCTTGCAGGCACCGAAATTCACCGTGTTCTCCGAGCCGGCCATGTCGCAATCGGCCAGCTTGTCCTGGCTGGTGCTGGGCCGCCCGCTCGAGCGTGGCGCCTCCGACAGCGAGCGCTCGACCATGCAGGCGGCGACACTGATGCTGGGACTGAGTGGCGGCGAGTCGATCGGCAAGCGCGTGGGTGAACAGCTGGGGCTCGACGAGGTGTCGATCGGCAGTGAAGCGGGTGCAGACGAGACCCAGGCCTCGCTGCTGGTCGGCAAGTACCTGACACCGGAGCTGTTTGTCAGTTACGGCATCGGCCTGTTCGAGCCGTTGACCACGCTGCGCCTGCGCTATGCCCTGTCCAGTCGCTGGAAACTGGTTGGAGAGACCACTGCGATCAGTTCTTCCGCCGATCTGTTCTACGAGATCGAGCGGCGCTAGCAGCTGCAGGTACAGCCGGCAGGCGAATCGCCCTGCCCGTGGATTGTCCTGCTGCGTCACTGCCGGGCGCGTCCCTTGCTGACCGATTTGACACAGCTCAGCCTGCAGGCGGCCACACTCTGGCTGATGGCATCGATTACCTTCGGCCGCGGGAAGGAGACGCGCCAGGCCAGCGCAACGGTGCGCCTGGGTATCGGCCGGGTAAAGCGGCGGATCGACAGCAGGCGTTGTGAATAGCGGTCGGCACCGGCGGCCGTGCACGGCAGTACCGTGACACCGAGACCCGATACCACCATGTGGCGGATGGTTTCCAGCGAGCTGCCGGCGACCGAATTTGACAGGTCATCCCGCAAGCCCGGTTTCGGCAGGCAGGCGGGACAGGCCTCCAGTACCTGGTCACGGAAGCAGTGACCGGCGCCCAGTAGCAGGACCGACTCTTCTTCCAGCAGTTGTGATTTGATGGTCTTGCGCTGCGTCAACGGGTGGGAGGCCGGCAGCACTACGACGAAGGGTTCCTCGTACAGCGGCAGTGTCAGCAGACCCTGGTCACTGAACGGCAGCGAGATGATGATGACATCCAGGTCGCCGCGCTTGAGTTTTTCGGCCAGTACCGCTGTGTAGTTTTCCTCGATGACCAGCGGCATGTCGGGCGCGTGTTTGCGCAGGCGCGGGATCAGATCGGGGAACAGGTAGGGGCCGATCGTGTAAATGGCACCGATCCTGACCGGGCCGGCCAGCTGGTCCTTGCCCTGTTGTGCCGCCACCCTGACGCCTTCGGCCGCTTCCAGGGTGCGTTGCGCCTGTTCGATGATGCGTTCACCGACCGGTGTGACGGAGATATCACCCGACTGGCGCTCGAACAGCTGGACGCCCAGTTCCTCCTCCAGTTTCTTGATGGCGATACTCAGGGTCGGCTGACTGACGTGACACACCCTGGCGGCATGTCCGAAATGCCTCTCCTGCGCCACGGCAACGATGTAGCGCAGTTCGGTGAGCGTCATGCCGGCATCCCGTATAGTGAATATTAATAATGAATGATATATCAATAATGATTGTATAACATGATGATCAGGCTATGTGGTTATTGATGCAGGCTATCGTACTGATTGCGAGTTTTGTCTGGCGCAGTATCATGGGACGACTTATATTCTGTGCACGTTTTTATCGGTCTGTATGCCTGTATTGACACGCCTGTTATCGCAGATAACTTAAATAGGAGAAAACCTTGATGCCAGGGAAAACAAAACTTGCAGCCGCACTGGTCGCAGCAATCATGTCAGCACCGCTGTTTTTCAGCCCGGCAAATGCCGAGCCCGTCGCCAAATCGAACCAGTTCTGGTGGCCCGAAATGCTGAACCTGGAACAACTGCGTTCGCACGATTCCAGGTCCAATCCCTATGGTGACGATTTTGACTACGCCCAGGCCTTCAATAGTGTCGACCTCAAGGCCCTGAAGAAGGACATCGAGAAGGCACTGACCACATCACAGGACTGGTGGCCGGCGGACTGGGGCCACTATGGCGGCCTGATGATCAGGATGGCCTGGCACAGCGCGGGAACCTACCGCGTGGATGACGGCCGCGGCGGTGCCGATGGCGGTCAACAACGCTTCGAGCCGCTCAACAGCTGGCCTGATAACGCCAATCTGGACAAGGCGCGCCGCCTGCTATGGCCGGTCAAGCAAAAATACGGACGTGATGTCTCCTGGGCCGACCTGATGATCCTGGCCGGTAATGTCGCGCTGGAATCGATGGGTTTCGAAACCCTGGGTTTTGCCGGCGGGCGCGTGGACGACTGGGAGGCTGACCTTGTCTACTGGGGGCCCGAGACCGAAATGCTGGCCAACAACAAGCGCTACAACAAGGACGGCAAACTGGAAAAACCGCTGGGGGCCGTGCAGATGGGCCTGATCTATGTGAACCCGGAAGGGCCCGGCGGCAACCTTGATCCGGTCTCCGCTGCCGCGGACATCCGTGAATCTTTTGGCCGCATGGCGATGAACGATGAAGAGATCGTTGCGCTGATCGCGGGTGGCCACACCCTGGGCAAGGTCCACGGCGCCACGAAAGCCGACTGTGTAGGCCCCGAACCTGCCGCCGCTGCGATCGAGGAGCAGGGCCTTGGCTGGAAGAACAAGTGTGGCAAAGGCAATGCGGAAGACACCATGACCAGCGGCCTGGAAGGCGCCTGGACCCAGACGCCGACTGCGTGGTCCATCCTGTACTTCGATAACCTGTTGAGATTCGAATGGGAAAAGCAGAAGACGCCCGCGGGCGGAACCGTGTGGGTGCCGACCGACAAGTCGGCACAGACTGCAGTACCGGATGCCCATGTTGAAGGCAAACGCAATCCGCCGGTCATGTTGACGACGGATCTCTCGCTCAAGGAGGACCCGGGCTTTCGGAAAATCTCCGAGCGATTCCTGAAGAATCCGAAGGAGTTCGATCTCGCGTTTGCCAGGGCCTGGTTCAAACTGACGCATCGCGACCTGGGTCCGCGTGCCCGTTACGTGGGCAGTGAGATTCCACAGGATGTATTCGTCTGGCAAGATCCGGTTCCGGCTGTCGATCACAAGTTGATCAGCGACAGGGATGCGGACAATCTGAAAGCGGTGATCCTGAAGTCCGGTTTGACTGTACCTGAACTGGTCAGAACGGCCTGGGCATCGGCATCTACCTATCGCGGCTCAGACATGCGCGGTGGCGCCAACGGTGCACGTGTTCGCCTGGCCCCGCAGAAGGACTGGAAAGCCAACGATCCGAAAGAACTGGCCAGCGTGTTGAAGAAGCTGGGGGAGGTTCAGAAGGATTCCAGCATGAAAGTCTCCATGGCTGACCTGATCGTACTCGGTGGTGCTGCTGCCATCGAGAAGGCTGCCGGCGATGCTGGCCACAAGGTGAAGGTTCCGTTCAAACCGGGGCGCACTGATGCATCGCAGAAGATGACCGACGTGAATTCGTTTGCCGTGCTCGAGCCGACCGCAGATGCCTTCCGTAATTACTACAGCGACAGAAGTTACGGTCCGCCGACAAAGATGCTGGTTGAAAAGGCCGACCTGTTGACCCTTACCGTGCCGGAAATGACCGCACTGGTCGGTGGCATGCGTGCATTGGGTGCGAATGCCGGCAGCACGAAGCACGGGGTTCTCACCAGCAGGCCTGGACAGCTGAGCAACGACTTTTTCGTCAACCTGCTCGACATGTCCACAAAATGGACGAAATCTGACAAGGCTGAAGGCATTTACGAGGGAAGAGACCGCGCTACCAACAAGTTGAAGTGGACTGCTACTCCCGTAGACCTTGTTTTCGGATCCAGCTCCGAGCTGCGTGCAGTCGCAGAGGCCTATGCCTCGGGTGACGGCAAAGAGCAGTTTGTTAAAGACTTTGTTGCTGCCTGGACCAAGGTGATGTCTCTCGACCGGTTCGATGTGAACTGATGAAGAGCCTGCATGCCAGGTAGCTACCAATAGCATGCCCGGTTAAAACGCCCCCGTAATCGGGGGCGTTTTATTTGTCAGCGGCCTTGTCCTGCAAGCATCCCTAAGGGGGTGGGCACGACAGTTCTGACAGTAATTAATCTTTTCTCTGCGTCCCTTGCGCCTTTGCGGTGCAATTATTTATTTGGGCATCCGGATGTCCCCAGGCAGCTGCCTGTTATTCCTGTAGTGGCAGGAAATAACAGTGAAACCGAATTAAATCAAGCCGCTTAAAAATCTGCCCGCGAGCGCCTATAATGACGGGTCTGTTTATGGTGGCTTGTGCCGGTCCCCCCGCGACGATAAGCTGTGAACCCCGTCAGGCCCGGAAGGGAGCAGCGGCAGCAGTGGACTCGGGTGCCGGGGTGTGGCTGGTACAGGTCGCCTCCAACAGGACACCGGATTCAAGCGAACTTCAGTCGACACAATAAATATGAGCTACCAGGTCCTGGCGCGGAAATGGCGTCCCCGAACCTTCGCCGAACTCGTCGGCCAGGAGCACGTCGAACGTGCGCTGGTCAATGCGCTGGACAACGACCGCCTGCACCATGCCTACCTGTTCACCGGTACCCGCGGCGTGGGCAAGACCACCATCGCACGGATCTTCGCCAAGTCGCTGAACTGCGAGGAGGGCGTCAGCTCGAAGCCCTGTGGCAAGTGCAGTGCCTGCGAGGAGATCGCGGAAGGGCGCTTTATCGACCTGATCGAGGTGGATGCCGCCTCGCGCACCAAGGTCGAGGACACGCGCGAACTGCTGGAAAACGTGCAGTACGCACCGACGCGCGGACGCTACAAGGTCTACCTGATTGACGAGGTGCACATGCTGTCGGGGCACAGCTTCAATGCGCTGCTCAAGACGCTGGAAGAACCCCCGCCGCACGTCAAGTTCCTGCTGGCCACCACCGACCCGCAACGCCTGCCGGTCACCATTCTCTCGCGCTGCCTGCAGTTCAACCTGAAGAGACTGACCCTGGCGCAGATTACCGGCCAGCTGTCGGCCATCCTGGACAGCGAGGGCATCGAGGTCGGGGAGGGCGCTGTGCGGCAGCTGGCGCTCGCCGCCGACGGCAGTATGCGGGACGCGCTCAGTCTGCTCGACCAGGCCATTGCCTTCTGCGACGGCGCCCTGACCGAGAGCGAGGTGCGTGCCATGCTCGGTACCATTGACCGTGACGTGGTCTATCGCCTGCTGGCCGCACTCGGCGCCAGTGATGCCGCCGGCCTGATGAATGAAATCGGCGATGCCGACCAGTATGCGCCGGACTATACGGCGTTACTGGCCGACATCCTGTCGGTGTTGCAGCGTGTGGCCATTGCCCAGATGATTCCGGATGCGGTCGACGATACCGGGGGTGACCGGCAGGCCGTACTCGACCTCGCCGGGAGCATCAGCCGGGAAGACGTACAGCTCTTCTATCAGATCGGACTGGTCGGTCGTCGTGACCTGTCGCTGTCACCCGAGCCCCGCGGTGGTTTCGAAATGGTCATGCTGCGCATGCTGGCGTTCCGGCCCGTCGCAGAGGGCGAGGGCGTCACCCGGCAGGATACCCGGCCTGCCCGGCCGACGTCAGCGGCCGCTGCGGGTGACAAGCGGCAGGAGACCGCACCGCCGATGCAGGTGGATACCCTGCCGCCGCAGTCCGCCAGTGAATGGTCCGGGATTATCGATGCGCTCGGGCTCAAGGGAATGTTGCGCGAGATGGCCCTCAACTGTGCCCTGCAGGGCATCGACGGCGACCGGATCTCGCTGTCCCTGGACGCCGCACATATTCATCTGCTCAACAAGCCGCGCCAGCAGCAGCTGGAAACCGCCCTGAGTGAACATTTCCGTCGCGCGATGAAAGTCGTTATTGCCAGTGAAGGCCAGGCAGAGGTTGAGTCACCGGCACTCAGGCAGTCGCGGGAAAAGGACCGGCGCCAGCAGCGTGCTGTGCAGGCAATCGAGAATGATGAAAATATCAAGGCGATCCAGGATGCCTTCGGTGCCACGGTGTACGAGGAATCTATCCGGCCGCCCGATTGATGGCGGCCTGTGAACTGCCGGATTCGGCAACGAGTGACGTCTGATTTATTTCATGGGCAGAATAACGAGGCTATCAGCAAAATCGAGGTGACGATATGAAAGGTGGATTGGGAAACCTGATGAAACAGGCCCAGGAAATGCAGGCCAATATGCAGAAGGCGCAGGAAAAGCTGGCCGACATGGAAGTGACGGGCGAGTCGGGCGGCGGCCTGGTCAAGGTCACCATGACCGGACGTCACGAGGTGCGCCGGGTCGTCATTGACGATAGCCTGTTGTCCGATGACAAGGACATGCTCGAGGACCTGGTTGCTGCGGCCATCAACGATGCCACGCACAAGGTCGAAACCACCACCCAGGAGCAGATGTCGTCGCTGACGGCCGGCATGAACCTGCCGCCCGGGATGAAATTGCCGTTCTGACGGGGGCGGTATGTCGGGATCTCGCCTGATCGGGCGTCTCATCGAAAGCCTGCGTTGCCTGCCGGGAGTCGGTCCCCGCTCGGCCCAGCGCATGGCCTACCACCTGCTGGAACACAATCGCGATGGCGGGCGCCAGCTTGCCGAGATCCTCGGACTGGCCATGGACCAGGTCGGCAACTGCCGGGACTGTCGAACGCTGAGCGAGGACGCCAGCTGCGCCATCTGCGCAAACGCACGCCGGGACCGGTCAAAATTATGTGTTGTGGAAACACCCGCCGATGTGCAGGCGCTGGAGCAGTCGACCGGTTACCAGGGACTGTATTTCGTGCTGCTGGGCCACCTCTCGCCCCTGGACGGCATCGGCCCGGAGCAGCTCGGTATGGATGCGCTCGAGACGCGACTGGCCTCGGGCGAGGTTGCCGAACTGATCATCGCCACCAACCCGACGGTCGAGGGCGAGGCGACCGCGCATTTCATCAGTGAACTCGCCCGTGTGCAGGGTATTACCGCCACGCGCATCGCCCACGGCGTGCCGATGGGCGGCGAACTCGAATATATCGACGGCGGCACACTGTCGCATGCCTTCGCCAGCCGGCGGGAGATTTGATTTTATTTGCCGCAAAGACGCGAGGCGTGCAAATCATTTCAGATAACAGCCTCGTACCGATTCCCTCTCCCTCCGGGAGAGGGTTAGGGAGAGGGGACATTATTGGATGTTTTGTTGAATAAATCCCCTCTCCCCATCCCTCCCCCTGAGGGGGAGGGGGTAACAAGAGTTGACCTTAGCAAGACTAATGCCTTGTGCGTCTCGCGCCTTTGCGTTGAAAATCAGTTTTCTCCGAATTCAATAAAATCGAGGTATCTGTATGACTGATTGCCTGTTCTGCAAGATGGTGGCCGGTGAGATACAGCCGGATGTGGTCTACGAGGATGATGATGTGCTGGCCTTTCGGGATGTCAATCCCCAGGCGCCCACACATGTGCTGGTGATACCAAAGACACACATTGCAACCACCAATGACCTTGACGGTGAGAATGCACACCTGGTTGGCAAGCTTTACCTGGCGGCCAGGCAGATTGCAGCGGACGAGGGCATTGCCGAACCGGGTTACCGCATGGTCATGAACTGCAACCCGGGTGCAGGGCAGTCGGTGTATCACATTCACCTGCACCTGCTCGGCGGCCGGGCTATGGGCTGGCCACCAGGTTAAAGAATTTTCTCGCGCAAAGCCGCCAAGGCGCAAAGAAAATCTAAAATAAGCCACAGAGAACACAGAGAATTTACCAGTACCCCGTCATTCCCGCGCAGGCGGGAATCCAGTGGTAAAAGATGTGATTACCTGCAATTTTTTCTGCCGGCACAGACACAGTGCCAATAAACAACTGGTTGGCCAAATATAGGTTCAGTTGAAGTTTCCGGGCTGGATTCCCGCCTGCGCGGGAATGACAGAAGAATTAGTATCCCCGGGCAGTTTTTGGTTTTTCAATTAAAATTTCTCTGTGTTCTCTGTGTTCTCTGTGTTCTCTGTGTTCTCTGTGGCTTATTTTAGATTTTCTTTCGCGCCTTGGCGGCTTTGCGCGAAAATGTTATTGAAAATTTCTACGCCTACTGACTCTGCAGCCGGCGATAACTCTCCATGCGCCGTTCGCTGATACGACCCGCCGCCACTGCCTCGATCACCGCGCAGCCCGGTTCGGTGAGGTGCAGACAGTCGTTGAAGCGACACCGGCCGAGATGGGGGATAAATTCCCGGAAGCCGTTGCCGAGTGTGTTCGGGTCAACCTCGCCCAGACGGAAGTCGCGCACGCCGGGCGAATCGACCAGGTTGCCGCCCCCGGGCAGGTGATAAAGCGTGGTGGTGGTGGTGGTGTGCTTGCCCAGGCCGGAGGCCGTGGACAATCTGCCCACCGTGATGTCCTGCTCCGGCAGCAGGCGCTTGATCAGGGAGGACTTGCCGACACCCGACTGCCCGACCAGGATACTGGTCCTGCCGGTCAGCTGGTCCCTGAATTCGTCGATGCCCGTGTTCTTCAGTGCGCTGGTAAACAGGTACCGGTAGCCGATGGCACGGAACTCCTGCATGAGTGTCTCGATGCTGCGGCGGTCTGCAGCAGCCAGCAGATCGGCCTTGTTGATGATGATCAGGGGGGTGGCCCCGGCCAGTTCGGCGGCGATGGTGTACTTGTCGATGAGGAACGCATCCATGGCGGGTTCGGTGGCGGCCTCGATGACCACCTGGTCGAAATTGGCGGCCAGAGGTCGCTGGCGGTTGCGACCGTCCGCCTTGAGCAGGACGGTGTTGCGTGGATGCAGTATCTCCACGACACCCGCCTGCTCGCCGGTCGGCAGCCAGTCGACCAGGTCGCCGCACGCAAGCTGTTGCAGGCCGCGCCGGGCGACGCATTGATACAACACGCCGTCATCGTCCTCGACCAGCAGGTTTTTGCCATAATTGACGATTACCAGCCCGGTGCGGGTGGCAGCGTCGGACTTTCGGTCAGGCGGGTTGCTGTCCGGCGGTTGCCTGGCAGACATGCAGGAGAGGATCAGTCTGCGGGCTGCAGCAGGGTGTCGATCCTCGCTGCGCAGATGAAGTCGTTGTCCGACAAGCCGCCGATGGAGTGGGTGCTGAAATGGATCACGCAACGGTTGTAGCCGACTTCAAGGTCCGGGTGATGGTCTTCGCGGTGCGCCACCCAGGCCAGGGCATTGACGAAGGCCAGCGTTTCGTAATAGTTGCCGAACTTGCAGCTGCGCGTGATCGACTTGCCTGCCGCGTCCATGTCCCAGTCGGTGTGCAGGCTGTCCAGTAATTGCCGTGCCTGTTCGGCCGACAACGGGGGATCACCTTTTTTACAGGGTTGGCAATGCCGTGCAGCAAGGTCAGCGGCAGTCATGACTCGTCAGAACTTGTAGAACGACTTGTTGAGATAGCCCGTTACGTTGTCGATATCCTCATCGAACCACTTCAGCCCGAGTGAGAGTTCACAACGCCTGACCTGCGTCCGCAGACCGTCGAGGGTGGTTACGCGCCGGTTCTCGCGTGTGTAGACGCCGTTGTCGTGGCAGGTCATGCAATGTTGCTGCGCGAGGGTCTTGCCATGCGCGGTGTCTGCAGCAGTGGCCAGCGCTGCCGGGAAAGACAGCAAGGTGAATAAAACAATCTTAAGTTTCGATTTCATAACGGGATATGTCCTTGCATGATCATGCATTCATATTAGCGTAAATCCGTTCAATTCGCACTGGCGCCGGCGGGTGCGAGTCGTGCCAGGCGGAATACAGCGGGTCCGGGGTGAGCGTGCTGGCGTTCTCGCGATACATCTTGACCAGCGCCTGTGCCAGGTCCTTGCCGCTCGACTGCCTGACGGCGTAGGCATCGGCCTCGAATTCGTGTTTGCGCGACAGGCGCGAGAGCAGGGGTTGCAGGATGAACGTGAATACCGGCAGCACCATCATGAACAGCAGCAGGGCCATCCACGGGGAAGGCTGGCTGATACCAAGCCCGTGGAAAAACCAGTCCTGGGCAGCGAGCCAGCCGAGCAGGGCAAGGGCGCAGAAACTGATGGCGGACGTCGACAGCAGGCGTTTCTGGATATGCCTGAGGCGAAAATGACCAAGCTCGTGTGCCAGTACGGCCTCGATTTCATCGGGTTCAAGCGTCTCCAGCAGGGTGTCGAAAAACACGATACGCTTGTTGCTGCCGAAGCCGGTGAAGTAGGCATTGCCGTGTCCGGAGCGTCGCGAGCCATCCATGACAAAGATGCCCTTGCTGCGAAATCCGCACTTGTCCATCAGGGCCTGGATACGCTGCTTCAGTGATTCGTCATCCAGCGGCGAGAAGCGGTTGAACAGGGGAGCGATCAGGGCGGGCCACGCCCAGAACATGACCAGGGTGAAGGTCAGCCAGACCATCCACACGTACAGCCACCAGTTGCCGCCGGTTGTTTCCATGATCCACAGCGCCAGGGCAATCATGGGTGTGCCGATCAGGACCAGCAGCAGGCCGTTTTTCAGCAGATCGGAAATGAAGACGGCCGGTGTGGACCGGTTGAATCCGAAGCGCTCTTCGACCACAAAGGTGTGATACAGGCTGAAAGGCAGATCGAGCAGCGTCATGATGAACAGGGCGCTGAGAATGATCACGCTACCGGTAACGACGGGACTGTAGCCGGCCGAGCGCCAGGCGTTATCCAGCCACTCCAGTCCGCCACCCAGTGTCCAGCCCAGTAACAACAGCGAGTCCCAGGCCAGGGCAAGCATGCCGACGCGGGTATTGGTCATGGTGTAGTCGGCCGCCTTGTGGTGTTCGTCGAGCGCGATACGCCCGGTAAAAGACGACGGAACGGATTCCCGATGGCCACGCACATGGGCGAGGTGGCGCCGGGCCAGCCAGAATCGCAGTCCAGCCGAAGTTGCCAGTGCGGCAATAAACAGGAGGGTGAAGTTATTCATGCCGGGATCGAATTCCATGTTGGTATTTCCGCCAGATTAGCCTCTGGTACAATGCTGCTCAACCACTAATTTTGGAAGGATGAATGATCCATGCCGCAAGACGCCAATAACCTGATCTGGATTGACCTGGAGATGACCGGTCTCGACACGACCACAGACCTGATAATAGAGATCGCCACCATCGTTACCGATGGTCAGCTGAATATACTTGCGGAAGGCCCGGTGCTGGCCATTCACCAGTCAGACGATGCCCTGAACGCGATGGACGAGTGGAACACCCGCCAGCACGGCGGTTCCGGTCTGACCGAACGGGTGCGCAACAGCACCCTGGATGAACGTGCGGCCGAGCGGCAGACGATCGACTTTCTTGCGCAATACGTCCCGGAAAATACCTCGCCGATGTGTGGCAACAGCATCTGCCAGGACCGCCGTTTCATGGCGCGCTGCATGCCCGAGCTGGAGCGATATTTCCACTACCGCAACCTGGATGTCAGTACCATCAAGGAACTGGCGAACCGCTGGGCGCCGGTGGTGGCCAAGGGCTTCAAGAAAGGCAGCACCCACCTGGCACTGGATGATACGCGCGACTCGATTCGCGAGCTGGTGTACTACCGCGAGTATTTCTTTAAATAACGCATCGCACCTGCATGCCACTGCTGTAAAGCAGGCAGCTGTAGGAGCGGACGTTGTCCGCGAATTCACTCTGCGTATAACCACCTGTTCGCGCATGCCTCGGCAACTGCTCCTGCGTCGCTTAAAGCGCCTACTTTTGGTGCTCTACCTCCTGCATGGCCCAGGCCAGCCTCTCGACCGGTTCCCGGTCTCACCTTCTCCCTGCAGTCGTGCGCTCCTGCATCAATCAAGATATATGTGTGTGGGACCACCTCACAGGCGCTAAAAATCATTCAATTGGCAGTTCCGGGTGGTTGCCCCAGTACGACCAGGAGCCGGGATAACCCTTCACACGTTCGTAACCGAGATGCCGCAGCACGATATAGGTGTGTGCGGAGCGGTGGTGAGTCTGGCAATAGGTGATGACTTCCCGGTCCGGGGTGGCGCCGACGGCAGCGAACATGTCTGTCAGTTCGCTGTCCGGTTTCAGGCGCAGGTTGCGCGTCTTGTCCATGACCCCGGTCCACTCGAGGTTGACCGCCCCGGGTATGTGGCCTCCACGGTCGGCAAATCTTTTCACGCCGGTGAATTCCGCCGGGCTGCGCACATCCAGCAGACAGTAACCGGGGTCACCGAGATGCGCGCGGATATAATCCTG
>Ga0265309_10000239_pt1 | contig 20864 bp, 16 predicted proteins | sample Helome_FD_192492 | JGI IMG/M metagenome (GOLD analysis project Ga0265309, IMG submission 192492) | Marine sediment microbial communities from subtidal zone of North Sea - Hel_20160524 (Illumina Assembly) | ecosystem: Environmental > Aquatic > Marine > Subtidal zone > Sediment ...
AGTTTCAGCACCAGAAAGTCTCAATGTCAGATTATCATCATAGAAGCACGTTGCGGAAATTGGTAGTGGTTTTCCCGCCCATTGATTCATTTTTTCAATTGCTGCAGCTTCTTTCATTTGCATACGTAGTGTTAGTTCAATAGGTGGTATTGGTAGTACCTTGATAGAAACCTCTAGTAGTAATCCAAGTGTTCCCATTGAGCCCGTCATTAAACGTGAAATATCATATCCTGCAACATTCTTCATGACTTGCCCACCAAAGTGAAGATTGTTTCCATTACCATCAAGCATTCGTACTCCTAATACAAAATCCCGGGCAGCGCCTACAAATGCTCTGCGCGGACCGGACAGTCCGCTGGCCACACAGCCACCAAGTGTAGCTTCAGGCCCAAAATGGGGTGGTTCAAAACCTAACATTTGATTTTGTTTTTGTAATTCGGCTTCAAGACCAGCTAGCGATGTGCCGGTTCGCGCAGTTATAACCAGCTCAGTTGGGTCGTAATCAACAATTCCAGTATAAGCTGTAACACTAAGAATATCATGACCATCTCTATTAATATTATTGCCATAAAAGTCTTTACTACCCCCTCCACATATAAATAATGGAGCTTTGCACTTTGCAGCTGCACGAATGGTATTTGTGTATTGGGCAATAATATCTTGCATGGATTTTATTTTGAGACTCGACTTAGTTCGTTTAGTCTATTTATTCAGAACCTAGGTAAATCTGGAAACTTATCTTCATTCTGATGTACATGCATAGCTCCATGTTCTGCGCAGCGACGCAAAGAAGGCACTGCTTTTCCTGGGTTTAGCAATCTATCAGGATCAAATGCTGATTTTACTGCATGAAATATTTCTAGCTCTTTTGTTTCAAATTGTGAACACATTTGATTAATCTTTTCTATACCAACGCCGTGCTCACCAGTAATTGTTCCACCAACTTGTATGCACATTTCTAATATTTTTGCCCCAAATTCTTCAGTTTTCTTAAGTTCTCCTGGTTGATTGGCATCGTATAAAATTAATGGGTGTAAATTACCATCACCTGCATGAAAAACATTCATACAACGTAGTCCATATTCTTTAGAAAGTTTTTCAATACCAACTAATACACGTGCAAGGTTTCTACGAGGAATAGTGCCATCCATGCAGTAGTAATCAGGTGAAATACGACCAGCTGCTGGAAATGCAGCTTTACGTCCAGCCCAATATTTAAGCCTCTCAGTTTCATTTTTTGATATTTTTATATCTACTGCACTACTTTTTTTCATAATTTCATTAATATGCTGAATTTCATTCGCTACTTCTTCTTTTGTACCATCAGATTCACATAGTAAAATTGCCTCTGCTTCAAGGTTATAGCCGGCATGGACATATTCTTCAACAGCATGAGTGGTTAGTTTGTCCATCATTTCCATACCAGCAGGAATAATACCTGCTCCGATTACATTGGCTACTGCATCCCCCGCCTTTTGAATGTCATCAAAGGCAGCCATAACTACCTGAGCCTTCTCCGGCCTAGGTAAAAGTTTCACTGTAATTTCTGTAACGATCCCAAGCATACCTTCACTGCCAGTCATAAGTGCTAACAAATCATAGCCCGGCGTATCAAGACAGGCGCCACCAATTTCAAGACATTCTCCTTCAATAGTGATTACTCGTAGTTTAAGAATATTATGTACGGTAAGTCCATATTTTAGGCAGTGCACACCACCCGAGTTTTCAGCTATATTTCCGCCAATGGAACATGCAATTTGTGAAGAAGGATCAGGTGCGTAATATTGATCATATGTCATTGCAGATTCACTAATTGCAAGGTTACGTACTCCTGGCTGTACTCGTGCTGTTCGTGTAATTGGATCGATTTCAAGGATTTTCTTTAATTTGGTAAGCGATAATAAAATTCCTTCTGCATGGGGTAGTGCCCCACCAGATAACCCTGTACCTGCACCCCGCGCTACAACAGGAGTTTTTGAAGCATGACACAAACTCAGTACTCTTATAACCTCTTCTTCAGTTTCAGGTATTACTACAATCATTGGTATTTGTCGGTAAGCTGATAAGCCATCGCACTCATATGGCTTTAGATCCTCTGTTTCATAAAGTACAGAACCAGCTGGTAAAAAATTACGTAGATTGCTGACAAGTTCTTGAGGATGCATAAATTTAGATTTCCTGAGTATTTAGACCCGCCAGTTTCTCCAGAGATCGGATCATTACAGAGCTATCTAATTTGGCATCGCCTCGGGTAATACAGGCGTTAAGTAATTCCTGAGTGACTGTGGTATTAGGTAAATTAATTCCTAGTATTTGCGCATTGGAAAGTGCAATATTCAGGTCCTTCTGGTGTAGTTCCACACGGAATCCGGGCTCAAATGATCTGTCGATCATACGTTTACCATGAACTTCTAAAACACGAGATGAGGCAAACCCACCTAATAGCGCTTGGCGTACTCTGTTCGGATCTACGCCTGCTTTAGATGCAAGTAATAGCGCCTCACCTATTGCTTCAATAGTTAGTCCAACGATAATTTGGTTTGCAATTTTACAGATTTGTCCTGCACCATTGCTACCTACCAGAGTGATGTTCTTACCCATTAATTCAAGAATTGGTTTTACGCTTATAAAGATTTTTTCTTGGGCGCCAACCATAATTGTAAGTGTTGCATTTTTTGCCCCAGTATCACCTCCAGATACAGGGGCATCTACATAGTAGCAATAAAGACGGTTGATACGAGTAGAAAATTTCTTGGTTTCAATAGGAGAAATTGAACTCATGTCCATAACGATTTTGTTCTTGCTTAATCCTTGTGCAACGCCATTCTCACCAAACAGTACTTTTTCTACATCTGGTGTATCCGGTAACATAGTAATGATAATGTCAGCTTTTTGTGCTACTTGTTTGGCAGAGATACAAGGTTCTCCTCCTTGGTCAATTAGTTCTTTAGGTACACCACTTCTTGAGTAGAGGAATACTGAGTGACTACCAGAAATTAGATTCCCAGCCATGGGTTTTCCCATAATACCGAGACCTATAAAGCCAATGTTTGCCATAATCTTACTTTTATTAAAAAACAAAGTTTACTGTTGCAGTACCGATACTCTGTTAAGAGTGTTCTCTAGGCTAATCTTTTTAAAGTTTAATACTTTATATGAAATTTACCCAAATAATTTGGCTAATTCTATGCCGGGGTCATTTGAACGCATCAGAGCTTCTCCTACCAGAAATGTATGGATATGGTGATCACGCATCATAGTCACGTCAGACGGTACTAATATACCGCTTTCAGTGATAACGATATAATCTGTAGAGTTTTTAGTTTTACTCTGTGGGAACTGGTTAAGTAGATTTAACGTAGTGTCTAACCTAGTTTCAAAAGTGTGTAGATTGCGATTATTTATTCCAACTAATGGAGTATTTAATTGGAGTGCAAGTGACAGCTCAGCATCATTGTGTACTTCTACCAAGACTGCCATACCAAGCGAATGGGCCAGAGATTCCAGTTTAAGCATTTGTGAGACCACATTATTTTCTGATCTATTTTTTTCTGTGAATTGCGGAAAATCTAAGAATACAGAGACAATAAGTAAGATACAGTCTGCTTCCATAGCACGCGCCTCAACAACTTGATACTCATCAAGAATAAAATCTTTACGTAGAACTGGCAGATCACATGCTGCACGTGCTAGTTTTAAATTTTCTGCACTACCTTGGAAGAATTGTTTATCAGTCAGCACTGATAAACATGTTGCACCATGTGTTGCGTAGCTGCGGGCAATGTCAGCAGGGTTAAAATGATCTCGTAATAAACCTCTGCTAGGGCTTGCCTTTTTGATCTCTGCAATGACTGCAGAAGAGCCAGTAGCGATTCTATTTCGAATAGCACCGGTAAAGTCCCGTGTCGGTAAAGCAGCTTCAGCTTCAGCTCTAATTGATACTAGAGACTTGCTATTTTTTGCAGCAGAAATCTCTTGTATTTTTGCGGCAAGTATTTTTTGTAGAATATTAGTCATCTGCAGTCTTCATCAAATATTGGTAAGTAAAGTCCTCTTGAATTGAAAAGAGCAGAGAATGAAGGTAAGTTTTACTAATTATTCTTATTAGTAAATTGTATCAGTTCTTGTAGTTTTTCTCTGGCTAAACCTTTTTCTATTACTATGCGTGCTTTCTCCACACCTAGTTCCAGAGAACTTGTTATACCAGAAACATAAATTGCTGCCCCAGCATTAAGTAGCACAATATCTAGCGCTGTTCCGGGCTGATTTTCCAGAACAGATAGTAATATGTCTTTAGACTGTTCTCTATTCTGAACCAGAATAGATGAGATATCGGAAACTTTAATACCAAAGTTTCCTGGTTCAATGGAGTATTCAATTATTTCTCCATTCCTAAGTTCTCCCACTCTGGTTTCGCATGCAGTTGTGATTTCATCCAGTCCATCATGGCCATGTACAACCATTACATGTTGGCTATTTAGACGTTGCAGAACACGAACTAATATACCAACAAGTTCAGGACTAAATACACCTAGCACCTGTTTCTTTGCTCCGGCAGGATTTGTTAGTGGCCCCAATATATTGAATAGGGTACGTACTCCAAGTTTATGTCGTACCGGCGCAACATTTTTCATGGCACTATGGAAATTGGGAGCAAACATAAAGCCCACACCAATTTTATTTATAGCTTGGGCTATTTGTTTTGATGTCTGATTAATGTTGACACCCAGAGCTTCCAGTACATCAGCACTTCCTGACTTACTCGAAACTGAGCGTCCTCCATGTTTTGCAATACGAGCTCCAGCCGCTGCTGCTACAAATGCTACAGCGGTGGAAATATTGAAGGTATGCGCAGTATCACCACCAGTACCACAAGTATCTACCAGATTCTGAGGGTTGCTTAGATCTACTTTTGTAACAAGATTACGTATAACCTGAGAGGCTGCGACTATTTCTCCAATAGTTTCCCTTTTAACTCGTAAACCAACAATGATGGCAGAGATAAGTTCAGGTGAAACTTCTCCTTCAATAATCTGGCGCATGAGTGAGAGCATTTCATCATGCAGAATCTCATGATGATCTATTACTCGCATAAGTGCTTCTTGCGGTTTCATGATTAAATCCTCTGCTAAGATTTCTAATATTATTTACTTATATTAATTACTGGGTAAGAAAATTCTTAAGTAATTTATGTCCATGTTCAGTTAGGAAGGATTCCGGGTGAAATTGTATGCCCTGAACTGCTAAATCTTTGTGCCGTACACCCATAATTTCACCATCCTCGGCCCAAGCAGTTATTTCCAGGCAATCTGGCATACTTTCATTTTCAATTACCAGAGAATGGTAGCGGGTAGCAGTGAATGGGTTTGGTAGATCATAAAATACACCAGTTCCATTATGAGAAATTAGTGTAGTTTTTCCATGTATCGGTTGCTTTGCATGAGTAATTCTTCCTCCAAAAGCCTGCCCTATACTCTGGTGACCCAGGCATACACCCAAAATTGGAATATGTTTACAATAGCGCTTAATCAATGGTACCGATACACCTGCTTCCATAGGCGTGCAGGGCCCAGGAGAAATCACAATAAATGACGGTCTTAGCTTTGTAATTTCATCTGGCGTAATTTCATCATTACGGTATACCATCACTTCTTCCCCTAGTTCTCCAAAATACTGGACTAAGTTATAAGTGAAAGAGTCATAATTATCGATCATCAGCAGCATAACGGCCTGTTCATAGAGAACTCATTAGTATATTAACTGAATTGTTGATTCAGTACCCACAACAATACCCCTAATTAGACTTGGTTTCCTATGATTACTGGGTATTAAAAGAGGTTATATCCCTGGTAGGAGGTACCAAACAAAGCTAGCTAGAATTATGCCATGATAAACTGAAATCATCATAGCTAGATTAGAGAATTCTATATGAAAAAATTATTGTTATTTTTAATCTTGGTTGTTGTAAGCAATAATGCAGTGGCAGAGTGGATTCTAATTAGTGAAAATGACCAGCTTATACTTTATTCTAATCCTGTCACCATTATTAAATCTGGCAACATGGTAAGAATGATACGCCTAACTAATTTTAAAACAGCACAAAGAATCAATGGTAAGTCTTACCTGTCAACAAAGAGACAGGATGAATACGATTGCTTGAAACAACGATATCGAATAATTTATGTAAATGCTTACACTGAGAATATGGGTGAGGGCAAAGTGGTGATCAGAGTAATAAATAAACCTGATGACTGGAAACTAATCTCATCCGGTAGCCAAGGTGAAGCGGTATGGAGTTTTGCCTGTGAAGAATGATTGGCGAATGAAAACTACCCTATATTCTATAAAAGTAATTTCTCTCTTATCTATTACTCCTCAATAAGATCGTCAGTACCACCTGATGCTTGAAACTGGCTACGAATACTCTGAATAGTTCCTTCATCTATGTGGCGTTCTGATATATATCTGTTTCTATTCACCCTGGCTTTTTCCATTTGTGTTTGATATTTTTTTTCTACTATTCGTTTGCTATCAACTGGTGTGTTAACTATATGATGTTCATATCCCTCTTCAGATAACTTATAACCTTCTATTGATCTTTCATGGCCGGTAGATTTACGATAGCCCTCTACAGATGTCTCATAGCCACCAGATCTTTCATAGCCACCAGACTTTCCATAACCAGCTGATTTATCATAAAGCGAACTATGGCCGCCATCAGCAATGGCCGGGTTTATAAATAGCAACAACGAGATTACAGATAATATTTTCATGATGTTGTCTCTTTCCTGCAGAATATTTAATAAGACATTATTTATAGCATTTAAACTCAAATAGAAAGTTAATTTCTCACATTAAGACACATTTATTATAACCAGCATAAAATTCAGTAGTTTTTCTGGTTATATTACCAGTAACACAATGCTACACTTTCTGTTTGTTCATTGAGGCCAGTAGTCTTTGTAATTGGCTGTAGGCAACACTACTTGGCTTAAATTGTGCTGCTTCAAGTTCAATTTTCCTGGTTTCTACCGCAAATCCGGTCTTAAATTTAACTAACCCAGATTCCTGGTTCGGATCATCTGTCCCCCCCAGGTTATGAAATTTTTTTCCTTCTTGACGAAGAATACAGGCAATTTCATGAATAAGAAAATGAGATGCTCCGCAATCCATACCCTCCGGACTGGTGCCCAGCGTATGACTATATCCAGCTGTTTGAGCCATCAAAATAAGGTTAGAAGATACTATCCGATCAGATAATACCGCCTGAAAAATTTCTCCGACACCTGATTCAGTTAATTGTAGGAAATCTATAACGGGGGCAGATGTGGTTACATTTTCTCCTCGATTCTGTCGTCTCTGCATCGAAGAACTAATTAATTGTGCGTGAGCACTGACAGCTTCCTTATCACAAGTACGCCGTATTTCTACACCGGCCTTTCGAGCTCGTTTGATTCTGTAGGCGTGTCCTTTTTTCATTTTTGTAAATACATCAGGGTGAGTTAGATCCAGCACATACTCCCATCGCAGATTACGATCTGTTTCATGATTTAATTGTGGAATTTTGCTACCTTGAGAGCAATAACTATGAACTGATAAATCAGTAACTCCCTTTTTGTGGCAGAAATCTATTAGTTTTGACCAGAATAGAGCATCAATTGGAATGTCAGGAATGGACGGAATTTCTAATGAGCGTCTAAGACGACCAGTTTTCATAAAGGCGGGGCAAAAAGTTTTGGACTGAGTATGGTTCTCGTATACAAAAATCCATGGTGTGTGTCCCTGAGCGAGCTGGTAGTTCATATACTGAGCGGTATAGAAAGGATTTATTGGATTTAATACGGAAATCTCATTGATTAGAGATTGTGCCTTATCTGACACTGCTTTAAATTTTTCACTCATTTCATTTGGATGCCAGCGGATTCAGCCTGCAGCATCAGTGCATCGAGAAAATATTTAGTGGCCCAGTTGGGATATCCAGCAGTCATGTAGGGGCCAGTAATGGGATAAGATCCAGCCATTGCTCCATCAATTCCATCAATCCCGGTATCAACGCGTTGAATAGTTTTGAGATAGTTTACAAGTTTATCTGCAGCTATACGGTAGTTTTGGTTTCCTCGTAACTTAGCAAGCCGATAGGCAATAATTGCGATTTGTGCTGATCCGGTTATGCAGACCCAACGAACTGCTGGATACCACTCAGAATCAAAACGACCTGCCAGATAGCCGTTTTCACCTATATTCGGCAAAATACCCTGTAAGCAGCGTTCACTAGCCTCTACAAAATCTTCACGACCAGCTGCAATACCTACTTCCAGAATACCCTGAGTCGTATAACCTATAGTATGCGTCAAGGGTTTGTGATGATCGTCTAGACAATTTTCTGCAAACCAACCATTTTTTTTCCTCAGCCTTAAGGCACCTTCAACTGCCCGAATAGCAGCATCTGAATAGTACGAGTTTCCGATTAGTTTGCCGAGTCTATACATGGCCCAAGCACACAAGACATTGTAGGTCTTGATTGATTTGGCACTGACGAACTCTCCATTGGTTTTGAACATTCCTTTTTCATCAAGATCTTTTACCAGGAAATCTCCTGCTTTTTCTGCAGCATGTAAGATATCACTATCGTTATGTTCCTGAAGGACTGAAACAAATCCATCAAGTACCATACCTGTGTTAAATGTTGCAGGGCTCTGTTTATCAGGGGTAGTTACCTTGCCACCCTGGACCGCTCCACTAGACATTTGAATATTGGCCTCCCACTGAGCCATACGACTAGCTCGATCAATAAGATCGAGCTGACCAGTAAGTCGCGCAAAATTAATAAAACTCGTCATTATGTAACCGGTTGTTTCAGGGTAGGAAACATCCCATCCATTTGCATGTGATACTGGGAAGTATCCGTACGAGACACCTCCGTCAGCCGTTGCATTTTGAGCAGCAATTAACCATCTGATTGCTGCTGTAGCACGCTCTACCGTTTCACCTGGAGTAGGTAATATCGATTTTGGTGAACGAAATTGATTTTCTAGAACAACATCACGGAATATGTGATTCTTGCCAAGAAGAATTGTTTTCCAGCGCTGAAAATCATGACCGGCATCCCAGTATTTTTGTTTGATTAAGCTCGGCAATGTACCGGTCTCCTATTCTGATTCTTATTGAATGTTGATTTTTTGGTTCTGCCGTTGCTTGTACCATTGTTCTAGCATCATCAACACCCAAACCATCGTACCGTGATAACCGGCATGCTCATTCAAATGTTGTTCAAGCAATTTATTAATAAAATCAGCACGAATAATATTTCGTGACTTTAAATCACTTAAACTATCTGCTGCTAAGGTTTTCAGTGGTTTATGCTTTTGAAGCCACACTCCAAAAGGTAGACCAAATCCATGCTTTTGTTTAGTGATAATTTCGTTTGGCAGGAAATCCCGTAATGCTTCTTTAAAGAAATAACGTAGTTTTGTTCTTCTTAGTTTTAGATTTGGTTCAAGCTGTGCTGAGTAAGCTACAATTTGATCATCAAGAAAAGGAAAAGCCACTTCTACTCCAGCTAATTCACATGATTTAACTACCTTAGGTAAATCATTATCAGCAAGAGTAAATTTAAGATCAAGACTCAGCATACGATTGATTAGACTTTGTGCATGTGATTGGTTGTAGGTTTCATTTATGAGTTCTATCGGTTGTCCTGAATTAACTGTGTTTAGGAATTCATTAGTAAAAACCTCCATATGACCATACCGTCCCAGTAAGTTATAAGTTTCAGTACGGGCCGGCATTGGTATCGTTGCTTGTTCAATATAACTACGAGCTTTGGAAATTATTGGTAAATTTTTACCACCTGGAATACCAAAAATCAGGGGCTCGAGAATTTGCTTACGTAAAACTGTAGGAAGGTGGTCGTAAAACGAGAAAATATATTGTTTTGCATAACGTACGTTACCACCAAATAATTCATCTCCGCCATCTCCACCTAGAAGCCTGGTTATGCCGTCAGATTTGGCTTTACGTGCACAATAGAATGTAGGTATAGCAGACGAATTACCGAAGGGCTGATCAAATATCGCTGCAATCTGTGGTATTGCTTCAACAATATCATCCGGGGTTACATAATATTCATGGTGTTCAGTAGAAAAATGTTGAGCTGCAATCCGGGCATACTCCATTTCATCATAGCCAGCTGCCTCAAAACCAATAGAATATGTACGGGCAGGATGACTACTAATTTCACTCAAAATTCCTGCTATTGTTGAGCTATCAGTCCCGCCGCTAAGAAACGCGCCAACTTTTTCGTCTCCAGCAGCTCTTTCTACACTAGTACGTAACACCCCAAGAAAGTCTTGTTTTAGTTCATCAAAAGGTCGCCGCTCAGACTCAATAAAACTTATTTCCCAGTATCTACCTGATTTTACTTTTCCTTGTTTGTAAGTTAGGAATTCGCCAGGCAGAAGACGTTTCTGTCCCTGATATATAGTGCCAGGGCTCGGTATCATGTGGAAATAGACATAATTATACAAACTCTGAGGATCAACTTCAGGTCGCGCCAGTGGGTTGGCGATAATCGCATCTGCCGATGTACCAAATACTATTCCTTGTCCTGAAGTTTGGTAGGAAAGTGGTTGTGTTCCCATTCGGTCTATCGCCAGAATAGTTTGACCGGAATTTTCATCTAGAATACAGAGTACAAATGTACCAATTAGATCCGCAAATACTTTTTCCCCATTTTTTAGCCAACTGTTAGCAAGCGTTTTTGCCATTCCATCAGTATGTGAAAGCTGGGCCAGACCAGGGTCTGAAAATTTAGCACGACCCCATATAGCAACCATGAGATCTTTATTCTGATAAATATGTGCACTCTCACTATTAGCAGCTACTGCTAAGGCACTGTTTCCTCCAACTAATATCTGAACGTTACTGTCATCACAGCGAACAAGTGGCCTGACCATTTGTTCAACAAGCTGCCTGTTTTCAGTAGTTGTTGAACCATGACCTATCCAGCCACATAGCCCACTCACAACATTTCCTTTGGTATTGTTTGCATTACTATCCTATTATTAAAATAATTACTTCTTAAAAGTATTGGCTAGTCAATATTCCACCCAGTTCTATAAGGTAATTGTATGGAAAAAGATCGCAACTTGAATTTCACTCAGTTCTCAAATTGTATTCTTCGTTAAACAAGTACTTCTACTGGCATCGGGTGATTAAGGAACGATGTTGGACTGGCTGTTAAGCCATAAGCGCCAGATTGGAATACGACAATTAAATCTCCAATATCGGCTTTTGCCATTTCCATTTCATCTGCTAATAAGTCTAATGGAGTACAAAGCGGTCCTACTACTGAAACACTCTCTCTTTCATTTCCCGTGGCTTTATTACCAACAATTACAGGATAATTTTTACGGATTACTTGCCCAAAGTTGCCAGAAGCGGCCAAGTGATGATGTAAGCCTCCATCAGTTACTAAAAAAACCCTTTCTCTTGAAATTTTGCGTTCTAGTACTTTGCATACATAAATACCTGCCTCAGCTACAAGGTATCGTCCAAGTTCAATTGCAATTTTAGTATTAGAAAGATATTTTTTTGTATCTTTGATCAGCAAATTTAAATTTTTACATACAGAGATTAGATCTAGTGATTTTTCACCTGGAAAGTAAGGAACTCCAAATCCACCACCAATATTAAGCAAGCGAACAGAATTAGGGGTATGTTTAGTTAGGCGAAGGCCGAGCTGTATAGTTTTCTCCTGTGCTTCCTGGATAGCAGCAGCGTTTAAATTTTGTGAACCACAAAAAATATGGAATCCTTCAAAATCCAACTTAAGCTTATTGCAACGGGAAAGCATAGATGGCACACGCTCTGCATCAACACCAAACTGCTTGGGTCCCCCACTCATTTTCATGCCAGAAGATTTTAATTCAAAATCTGGGTTGACTCGTATTGCTACCCTTGGGCAGATATCAAGATTCTGCCCAAGGGTAGCAATACGTTCCATCTCTTGCTCGGACTCCATGTTTAAAGTAATTCCAGCAGCTATAGCACAGCTGAGTTCACTATCTTTTTTTCCCGGCCCAGCAAAGCTAATCTGATCTGGAAGTATTGGAGTATCAAGGGCCACTCTTAATTCACCAACTGATGCCACATCTATTCCATCAACTAAGTTAGCTAGATGTTGTACAACTGCAGGCATAGGATTAGCTTTCATTGCATAGTGAATTTGTATCTCAGCAGGCAAGTGTTTACGCAAAAGAGCAACCCGTTCTGTAATCAGCTGTCGGTCATATGCATAAAACGGAGTTGTCCCTACTCGTTGTGCTAGTCTGATTAACGACATACCGCCAATTTGGAGGCAGTCTTTTTTCAGAGGAAACTGGGCCATAGGTACATGTTGTAAAGGTATTTTTCTCATGATTTAGCTTTCAATGGTATCGTCTTGAATTTCCTTGGCAAGTAGTTTCCGGTCAATCTTGCCGTTAGGATTACGAGGTAAAGGCCCTTCTCGTAGCAAGATCTGGTTAGGTAACATAAAAGCAGGGAGATTAAGTTTGCAAGCTGTCAGCAGTTTATCGGTGTCAAGGTTTCCGCCTTCTCGTGGTGTTGCAATTACAACTATAGCTTGACCTAATACAGAGTGGGGGACACCAATAGCTACGGCTTCTCCAACAAGTTCAGTTGCATAAACCACTTCTTCTACTTCGGTGGGGCTTACACGGTAACCTGAAGTTTTTATCATTTCATCACGGCGGCTGATAAAGTATAAGTAACCTTCTTCATCCATACTTACTGTATCACCCGACCATACTGCAATTTCTGGTATAGTAAGTCCTGCTTCTTGCTGAGGAAAGGGTCGGAAACGTACTGATGTTTTTTCCAAGTCGTTCCAGTATCCCATAGATACCAAGGCACCCCTATGTACTAATTCTCCTGGCTCACCAGGTGCACAATGTGTCCCGTCTTCCCGTAGCACCAAAACCTCAGCATTAGGAATTGCTTTTCCAATTGAATTCGGTTTGTTATCTACTTCCTGTGGAGGTAAAAATGTTGAGCGAAAAGCTTCGGTAAGACCATACATTAGAAATACTTTAGTCTTTGGAAGAACACTACGTAGCATATCTAGTGTAGCTTGAGGCATTGCACCTCCAGAATTTGTAATATATCGTAGCGATGTAATTTTAGGCCATTTTAATTGAACTAGCTGCATCCACAATGGCGGCACGGCTGCCAGACCACTGATATTTTCTTCTACAACTGTGTTGATGACATCTCGTGGTAAAAGATGGTTCATTAAGACACAAGTAGCTCCGGTGTGGAATGCTGTAGTTATTTGATTAAATCCATAATCAAAACTTAGTGGTAATACGGATAGAATTCGATCTTCAGGACTATTTTCTAAGTACTGAGCAACACTTTTTGCTCCTGCAACTATATTTCGATGTGAAAGAACTACCCCCTTGGGCTTGCCTGTACTACCAGAAGTATAAAGGATTGCAGCCATATCACTATCAATTATATGGGATCCTCTAACGGAGGAAGAGGGAGAGGATACCTGCTCCCAAGGTATGATATTTAAGCCAGAAATAACAGGTAAATTCTCTGTTGGGCCAACTACAACCACTGTGTGTAAATCGTGACATCGTGGTAGAACAGCAGTGAGTAAATTTAGTCTATCAGTTGAAGTTACTATAATTTTTACATTACAGTCACATAAAATGTAGGCAACTTGTTCTGGTTTGAGAAGAGGATTAACGGGTACAAACACCCCACTTGCTGCGGCGGATCCAAATAGAGAAATGACAGTTTCGTGACATTTTTCAAGATAAACAGCTAGTCGTTCACTGCGATTAAATCCTAGGGAAAGCAAATTCGAAGCAACGTTTTCTACCTCACCAGCTAATGTAGCATAGTCCTTCCTAGAACCCTGATAAATCAGTGCATCTGAATCTGGAGTTTTGTCAGCAGATTTAGAAATTAGTTTATGAATAAGGTCAGACATTTATATAGGCTTGATTTATATCAAATAATACGGATAAATAAATATTTCTATTGAGATAGTTAACTAATTATTTGATTCCATGGCGGTTCATTAGATCATAGACAGTAGGACGACTAACACCAAGTAATTCAGCAGTTTTTGCAATATTTCCATTAACCCTAGCCATTGTTTCTACCAAAGCGTTTCGCTCTGCATTTTCACGAATTTGGCGTAGGTTAATTGGCTTGATTTGGGCTTTGGGAATTTCTAGCCCAAGATCTTCTGCGCTTATTTGTACACCATCGGCCATAATGACTGCACGCTTGATACAATTTTCCATTTCTCGTATGTTGCCAGGCCATTGATGGCTTTCAATTGCAGCCAATGCTTCTTGGCTAAAGTTTAATGAAGGTATTTTTTCTTGCACACTAAACTTATTTTTAAAGAAATGTGCTAGTAATACGGCATCACCTAACCGGTCACGTAAAGGGGGAATCTTAATTAAGATTTCGCTCAGACGATAGTATAGATCTTTACGGAATTGATTCGTTTCAATTAGTTCTTGTAGATTTTGGTGTGTTGCGCAAATAATACGTACATCTACTGGAATCTCTTCACGTCCACCAATTCTTTCAATAACTCTTTCCTGCAAGAATCGTAACAGTTTGGCTTGTAGCACAAAAGGCAAATCACTTACTTCATCAAGAAAAAAAGTACCTCCGTTAGCAAGTTCAATTTTACCTAAAGTTTGTTTGGCAGCACCTGTATAGGCCCCTTTCTCATAGCCAAATAATTCACTTTCTAACAATGTCTCCGGGATAGCTGCACAATTGATCGCAACAAATCGCTTATTCTTTCTCGTACTCAATAGATGGAGGGTTCTTGCCAATACTTCTTTTCCTGTTCCACTTTCACCTAATAGTATGACTGAGGTATCTGAAGGAGCAATTTTTTTAATATTACGACAAACTTTAATTAGAGCGGGATCTCGTGTAATAACTCCAGGTATCGCGCTCATCTGTCCCCCTTTCTCGATAATCAAAGTAGGGTCTTGTGTAAAAATTCTAGATATTGTGCTCATCTTCCTCCCTTTCCTAATACAACGACCTCAATCGTATCTATAATTATGATGATATCGAGAAATAAACTATGATTTTTTACATAGTAAAGATCATACTGCAGCTTCTCGATTGCATCTTTCACTGACGAGCCGTACCTGTATCGTACTTGAGCCCATCCGGTTATACCTGGTTTGATGCTATGTCTTGCATTGTAATAAGGAACTTCGGTACAGAGTTGTTCTACAAAATAAGGTCTTTCAGGACGAGGGCCTACAAAACTCATCTCTCCTTTTAGTACATTTATTATTTGTGGAAGCTCATCAATTCTTAATTTCCTTATAACATTGCCTACTCTTGTTATCCGAGGATCATTTGTTTCTGCCCATTGTGGCTTTCCTTCTTTTTCTGCGTTGTTTCCCATGCTGCGAAACTTAAGCACCATAAATGTTTCGCCACCTTTTCCGACTCTTTCTTGGCGATAAATTATTGGAGCACCACTTTCAATAATGATGCAAATAGCAGCAATCAACATGATTGGAAGCGTAATTATTAGGAGAATTACACTTGCAATTAAATCAAAAGCTCTTTTAACAACTGATCTATATGAACTTTGATCGAATCCATCACCAAAGACTAACCAACTTGGATAGAGAGTATTTACCCGGAGTTGACCTTTTTCACGCTCAAAGAAATCTGCTTCATCAGTTACCTTAATTCCATGGAGCTTACATTCCAGTAATTCTTGGATAGGGAAGCTATTGCCACGTCTATTCTGAATCGCAACAATAATCTCATTTGCATTAAATCGGTTAGCAAAGGATCTTAAAGATTCTGATTCGTGCTTTATTTGTATTTTGGAGGGATCGACACAAGATTTTTCACCAGATATTGGGATAAAGCAGACTATTTTTAGACCTTTTTGGTCAGAATTAATTTCGTGGAGTTTGATGCATTCGTGTGCTTTTATACCTGCACCCAACACTATTGCACGGGATTCCAAGAGCTCCAGATTAAGCCACATTAGAAGGATGCAGCGCGTAATAAGAAGTGTGGGTAATGCAAGAAACATTGCTATGCCTAACATCCCACGACCAAAATACAGTGTAGGTAACAAGTAAAAGATTAAAGTCATAAAGCCGAAACTCAGTACCATCGCTGGCATAAGACGTATCAAAATAGCTTTGATATCTGGCCTGGATTCTAATTGGTACATTCCAATTGTGGCCATACTAAGTATCAGGATGATAGTGAAAGTAGAAGCTTCAGGAAAAAAGTGTGCAAAGGTTTCATAAGAAACCGACATTTCATCATCATCAGGAAAACGAACAAATGCACTAACATAGAAAACCATCATTAGTGCGAAGATTTCCGTACTAAAGAGAAGAAAAACGGTTCTAGAAATGTAGTGATTATAAATACGAAGCATTATTAACTCTTTTAATCTCAGTTTTCTCAGTTCGATCTATATAAAATATTTCGTGCTACTTAGATAATGATCAGCATAGGATTATTTCATGATTAAAATATATTCTCTGTTAAGAATTCACGCTTATAACGAAATAGATTAATTCATAAACAATAAATTAATTCGTTATTAAACAAAAGGTTATATAATTTTAGAGGATAAATACTAGTTTCTGTTACTAATATGCTTGTTTTGGCCAGTGATTCAAGACTATATACAGGTAGATATCCTGCTAAATTATCTAGAGTATATTCGAGAGATGGTTGGAAGTAGATTTGCCATAGGACTATCTAGTATCTTGGTGCAGCATTAATTAAGGATAACTACAGGAGATGATGAAGGGAATAATATTTTTTTATACAATTTTGTATTTAACTTAATCTCCCTAGTCCCTGTTCAGCAAAACGCCATGCAGTATGCATGAGTCGGGAACGGAGAGGATGTGTGGGATGTTTTTTTTGCATAGTTTTAGTGTCAATATCAGAGAAAAGTGCAGTATGAAATTTATCTTGATTATTAGAAAGGAATTCACATAAAAGGTGGAATCGCTCGATATTAATCTTGTCAGGTAAAGGCATAAGTGAAGCCCTCTTTTTTTTGATTAGTTCAAAGCTATGAAGTACCACAACAAAAGAGAACCAACCAGCTTTCCAGGCATCTAATAGCGCTGTTTTTAATTCATAAAAAGAGCACGCACAAAGTTGAGCATGACGGTGATGACCAGGGTAATCTTGAAAAAAAGAAATTGGAAATTCCCAAATACCTTCTATTTCCTCAGGCTGTAGTAAAAGTTGATTAGTTTGAATAGCACAATCAGATTCAAGATAGCATGGGTTATAGCTTGTATCATAAAAAATACCATTTTGTAAAAGTGCACGTAATGTATCGAGATTTGCACCGTAGCTTCCAGCCCGGAAGGCTTGGACATTTTCTACTCCAGCAGCATTTAGATTTTGTATCCCTTTTTTAATCAGTGCTTTTTGCTCATCAAGCGAGAACTGATGCATAAATTCTTTAAATTGTGTTGGAATATCATGGGTTCTTATTTCACTGAGCCATTCGGTATGTAAATGTAGTTGAACGTCGTGGCCATAATTTTGGATCAGACCAACAATATCAGTTAATGTAGAATTTCCAACTCGATTAGAGAAGAGTGCTTCGACAAAATAATTGGCTTTTAAACCATGTTCTTTGAATTTTTGTATTTGATAAGGTAGCCCAAAGTCTCCTTTTGGAGTAGTGCCATAAATATAAGATGAAATTTCTTCAGTAAAATCAGATTTATCTGATGGTAATGCTTTTACAGGCCACCCTTGTGAATGTGGCCATATTTCAGTATCAATTGTGATAAAAACATTTAGCAAAGTAGCTCACCTATTTGTTAGTTTTGATATTGATCCTGACGTATATCATGTTCATTTTTTCTTATGCGCACCCAATTTATTTTTGTGGAGCTAGGTTGCGCAAGAATGATTCAAACATTAGTAAAGTCCACAATGGAGCACTATAATCACGTCTCCCTGATTGATGCTGGTCAAGCATTTCTTTCAGGAAGGCTTGATTAAAGATCCCAGTATTGGCCAATGTAGGGCCCATTAAGGCTTCGTATACTCGTTTACGTAACGGGCCACGAAACCAGTTAGCTAAGGGCACTGCAAATCCCATTTTATCTCGATATAGGATGTCACTTGGAAGATGGTTCTCAAGCGATTTCTTAAAAATATATTTTCCCTCATGGCCTTGTAGTTTTAACGATGGGGGAATACTCGATATCCATTCGACTAGTTTATGATCAAGTAAAGGTACTCGTACTTCTAGAGAGTGTGCCATACTAGCTCTATCAACCTTAGTAAGAATATCCCCGACAAGATAAGTTTTCATATCAAGGTACTGAACTTGGGAAAGAGAGTCTTGTACAGGGCACTTATCAGCATGGAAGCGTAAGACTTCAACAGCCTGATATGATTGTAAGCTACGCTTAAATGAACTACTGAATAAGTTTTTACGCATCTTATCTCCCATAATAGAAACACTATGGAAGTAGCCTTCCACAGAGTCTCGTGAGAGTGACTCAAATGTAGATTTTGCGCGTAAGAATTTAGGGGCCCAATCAGCTTTTGGATAGAGATCTCCCAGTAAACTAAATAATGGTTTTCGTAATCTGGGAGTTAGGGCAGATCTCAATCGCTCTTCATAAAGATGCCAGCGATAACGGCGATAACCTGCTAAATTTTCGTCACCTCCATCTCCAGATAGTGCAACTGTTACACGTTTTTTTGCAAGTTCACATACTCTGTAGGTAGGCATAGCAGAACTGTCTGCAAATGGCTCATCGTAAAGAGAAGCCAATCTGTCAATTAAATCAAAATCATTTTTATCTACCTGTTCTACATGATGTTGAGTGTGATAGTGGTCAGCTACTTTTTGTGCGTATTGTGATTCATTAAAAGCTGGATCACCAAAGGAAATAGAACATGTATTCACGGAATCTTTCATTAGACCAGCCATCATTGCAACAACTGCACTAGAATCAACCCCGCCTGATAGAAAAGCTCCCAAAGGTACTTCTGACATAAGACGAATCTTAACTGCCTCTTGTAGACGAACAATCAGTTCTTCTTGTGCCTCCCGTTCACCGATGGAGCATCCAGGAGAAAAAGGCACATCCCAATATTGACTTGGACTCGGTAAAGGTTGGCCACGATGCAATGTCAGGCTGTGACCAGGAGAGAGCTTGAATGCTTGTTTAAAAATAGTTTTTGGCTCAGGTACATAGCCAAAAGAAAAGTATTCTTCTATAGCATGGGGATCCATTTCGCGTGAGAGATTTGAGTGGGCAAGTAATCCTTTTAATTCAGAAGAGAAAATAAACGTGCCATCATCAAGAGATGCATAATAAAGAGGTTTTATTCCAAGTCGGTCTCGAGATAGAAATAAGACTTCTTGATTCTGATCCCATAAACCGAAGGCGAACATCCCACGAAAGTGATCAACACAGTTTTCACCCCATTCTTCCCAGCCATGTACAATAACTTCAGTATCAGAATGGGTGCGGAAGGTATGACCAAGTTCAGTAAGTTCTGCAGCAAGATCCTGGAAGTTATAGATTTCTCCATTAAAAACCACTACTACGCTACCATCCTCATTAAAAAGTGGTTGGTGCCCGTCAGAAACATCGATTATAGAAAGTCTGCGATGACCAAGGCCCAATCCAGGTTCTATATGTAACTCTCCCTCATCTGGCCCGCGATGGAATAAAGTTTGGTTCATGCGACCAAGAAGCTTCCTGTCAATTTCACTTTTACCACAGGTATCAAATAAACCGACGATTCCACACATACTTATTTCCTCACTTGGGTAACATTCCTTTATCCTAAAGCTTTGTCATAGACTTTAAGATAACTATTGGTCATAGTTTCCATGCTGAACCTTGATTCAATTAGCTTCCTTGCAGACTTGCCATGACTATCAAGTAGGCTAGAATTTCTATAATAGGTAGATATTGCGTCAGCCATCTTTTCGGGTATACCCGGGGGGACAAGTTTACCTGTGCACTCTTCTTCTTTCACTAATTCTGTATTCCCACCTACCCTGGTCGCTACTATAGGTAAACCAGTCGACATAGCTTCTAGAATAGTATTCGAGATTCCTTCTCCAAGAGAAGGAAGCACAAATAAATCCATGGTACGCAATAATTCAGGAATATCGGAGCGTTCTCCAGGAAGCCAGGCTTTGGCTTCAGCACCAGCTTCACGTAACATTTCGATACATTTTTTTCGAGAGTCACCTTCTCCAACGATCAGAAGGCGCAAACGACTTTGCTGCGCAGGCTCCTTTTTTAGTAGTGTTAGAAATGCTTTAACTAAATTTGGGTAGTCTTTTACAGCGGCCATTCTTCCAACACTTCCTATAATAAACGAGTCTTCTGTAAAGAATCCTTCTGGGCCAAATTTATTTGGCGGCCTTTTACTACGCGGGCAAAAGGTATAACTATCAACTCCGTTATAAATCTGATCAATATGGTCTGGCTCTACACTAATTGTGTTGATTAGCCAGTTCTCAAGATCCTTACTTACAGCTATGAAGTGATTAATAGCAGGACGAATTATTTTTCTCAATAAATTATATTTTAGGTTTTTTCCATGGAGATCAAAAACATCTCTACCATGTTCACCATGTATTCGTGTCCGAATTCCTGCTACAGTAGCAATTATTTGTCCCTCAATAGTTGCCAGATTTCTTGTGTGCACTATATCCGGGTTAAGTTCTTTCAGAGTTCTAAAAAGATTTATATAAAGTCTGAAGTCTAGGCCTTCACGCTTATTTAGCGCAATAATTTTTACATTCTTTCTGGTTA
>Ga0265309_10000242_pt1 | contig 20740 bp, 20 predicted proteins | sample Helome_FD_192492 | JGI IMG/M metagenome (GOLD analysis project Ga0265309, IMG submission 192492) | Marine sediment microbial communities from subtidal zone of North Sea - Hel_20160524 (Illumina Assembly) | ecosystem: Environmental > Aquatic > Marine > Subtidal zone > Sediment ...
TCCATCGAGCAGAAATCGACCTCGCACAACCCGCGCTCGACGGTCGGTACCATCACCGAGATCTATGATTACCTGCGCCTGCTGTATGCGCGCGTCGGGACCCCGCATTGCTATAAATGCGGCCAGGAGATCCGTTCCCAGACGTTGGATCAGATCGTCGACCACGTGATGTCATTGGGCGATAAAACTCGAATCATCGTCTTATCTCCGCTCATTTCAGATCAAAAAGGTACGCATGAAAAACTACTCAAACGACTCAAAAAGGAGGGTTTTGCCCGGGTTCTGGTAGACGGGAAAATGAGCGGCATCGAAAATGTCGCTAAACTGGATAAGAATAAAAAGCATTCCGTGGATGTCGTTGTGGATCGTCTTATCATCAATGAAACGGTTAAGAACCGTTTGGCGGACACACTGGAACTGGCCCTGGCCCAATCAAATGGACGCGTTAATGTTGATACCCAGGAGCATGGCTCGATCTTTTTTAACGAACAGGCTGCCTGCACCCGATGCAGTATCAGCTATCCGGAATTTACACCTGCCAGCTTTTCATTTAATTCACCCCAGGGTGCCTGTTCCGATTGTGATGGCCTGGGCTCTATGACGGCGTTTGATCCGGAGCTAATCATTCCAAATCCGGAGCTGACATTGCGCGAAGGCGCCATTGCCCCCTGGGCCAATCGGAATAGTGTCCATTTTGCGGAGTTTTTAGATGCCCTCACACGGCAATACGGCACTGATATTTACACGGCCTACAAAGATCTGCCTGATAAATTCAAACAGGTGTTACTCTATGGCTCGGGGGAGACACCGATTACCTTTTATTTTGAGGATGGTCATCGCCGCATCAGCTATCAAAAACCCTTTGAGGGCATTATCCCGAACCTGCAGCGCCGCTATCGCGAAACCGGTTCAAGCTGGTCGCGCAAAGAAATCGGGCGTTATATGAATTTTCGACCGTGCCCTGAATGCAAAGGCCAAAAATTAAATCGCGCCAGTCGATCCGTCAAAGTGGACGGCCTCACCATTTCGCAATTAACCGCATTATCCATAGCCCAGATTCGCACATTTTTTCTGGATTTGAGACTGGCAGGCAAAAAAGAGATCATCGCCCGACGCATCCTCAAGGAGATCATTGAAAGATTGGGTTTTCTGGAAAATGTCGGGCTTTCCTACCTCACGCTGAACCGCTCCGCCCAATCACTTTCTGGCGGCGAGAGTCAGCGGATTCGCCTGGCCACACAGATCGGATCGAAATTAACGGGGGTACTTTACGTATTGGATGAGCCTAGTATCGGCCTGCACAGGCGGGATAACAAGCGTTTGCTCGAAACCCTGCGACAGATGCGCGATCTTGGAAATACGGTGCTGGTGGTTGAACACGATGAAGAAACCATTCGGGCGGCAGATTATGTAATCGACATCGGTCCGGGAGCCGGAATAACGGGGGGTGAAATTATCTTTGCCGGACCGCCGTCTGAATTGATCGCCCATCAGGCTTCGCTGACGGGCCAGTATTTATCGGGCCGCAGACAGATTGAGGTCCCTGCAACCAGGCGCTCAGATAAAGGCCCGTTTTTGATCATTGAAGGGGCTTCGGCCAACAATTTAAAGACGATTGATGTAAAATTTCCAATGAGCTGCTTCATTTGCATCACCGGTGTATCCGGTTCCGGCAAATCAACCCTCGTGCTGGAAACGCTTTACCGGGCGCTGATGCAAAAATTTTATCGAGCCCGGGTGCCGGCCGGCGCCCACCGGCAAATCAACGGAGTGGAACATATTGATCGCGTTATCCATATCGATCAAAGTCCGATCGGCAGGACACCCCGTTCAAATCCGGGCACGTATACGGGCGCCTTTACCCATATTCGCGAGCTTTTTTCACGCACGCCTGAGGCCCGGATGCGGGGCTACAAGCCGGGACGCTTTAGCTTTAATGTCAAAGGTGGTCGATGTGAAGCGTGCCAGGGAGATGGCATCATTAAAATTGAAATGCATTTTTTGCCGGATGTTTATGTCACCTGTGATGTCTGCCAGGGCCGACGCTATAACCGGGAAACGCTTGAGGCCCGCTACAAGGGCAAAACGATAGCCGAGGTACTGGGCATGACCGTTAATCAGGCGCTGGATTTTTTTAGCCGAATTGGCAAAATACAAACCATCCTGCAAACGCTGACCGATGTCGGTCTGGGCTACATCGAGATTGGTCAGCCGGCGACCACCTTATCCGGCGGTGAAGCGCAGCGCGTAAAGCTTTCAAAAGAACTCAGTAAAAAAGCTACCGGCAATACCGTTTACATTCTTGATGAACCCACCACCGGTTTGCACGTTGATGACATTCAAAAACTGCTCAGGGTGCTCAACATGCTGGTCGATCAGGGCAATACGGTCCTTGTGATCGAACATAACATGGATATCATCAAGACCGCAGATTACGTAGTTGATTTAGGCCCGGAGGGCGGAGATGAGGGCGGGTATATTGTTGGCTGCGGTACGCCGGAGGAAATTGCAGAAATTAAAAATTCGTATACCGGTCGGTATTTAAAGGCAGTCCTTTAGCACTATATCACCGTTTCCAGGAAAAACGTGTAGGCGATGAAATTTTAAAATCAATTCAGGTGCCCTAAAGGAATCCATGGCCCGTGCCTGCGGTGTTTGCGGCGGTAGGACTGCCCGCATAAAAAAACGGGGCGTAGCCGAAAACCCGGTTCGCCCCGTTTGGGGGTAAAAAAAAACGGAAAAAGAAATCAACTAGCCAGCTTAAGCAAATAATGCGGCTATCGACGCTGCCTGCGGATGGGCAAAGATCAGAATCAATGCAACAACCAGCGCATAGATACACAGCGATTCGATCAGGGCCAGGCCAATGATCATGGTAACGGTTACTTTACCCGAGGACTCCGGATTTCGGGCGATACCTTCAACCGCGGACCGCAATCCGATACCCTGGGCAATACCACAGCCAAATGCCGCGATGGCAATTCCGAAACCGGCAGCCGTTACGCAGGCGATAAAAAACTCTAATGCTTGTGTTTGAATCGTCATTCCTTCCATACTATAGACTCCCTCCTTTGCTAGATATATTATTGGGCTTCTTTCATCTTCCCATTAACAGCAATATTTTTAGTGTGCTTCTTCCATGGCCCCCGCAAAATAAATGATCGATAAGAGTAAAAATACGAATGCCTGCAAAAGCGCAACAAAAATGCCCAGTGCCATAATGGGCAGCGGCGCGAAGGCCATACCGGCCAGTAAAAACAGGATTCCCAGCACCAGCTCATGACCGGTAATATTGCCAAACAGACGAATGGATAGTGACAGGATCCTTGCGAAGTGGCCAATCAGTTCAATGATCAATATCAGCGGAGCCAGCCACCAGACGGGCCCCAGAAAGTGTTTGACGTACTTGGCGCCGTGAAATTTAATGCCGATCACATGCGTAAACACCACCACCGTTAGCGCGCAGGAAAGGGTCGTATTAATACTGGCGGTCGGCGGATAAAATCCGGGGATCAAGCCCAGCAGATTGCAGGTGGCTACGTAGAGAAATACCGTGGCGATGAGCGGAAAAAACGGGCGGCCTGCTTCCCCCGTAATATCCACCATAAATTCTTCGATGCCCGAAATAATGATTTCAAAGATATTTTGCGCTTTTGACGGAATCATGTCTATTTTACGAACAGCCAGGAAGGCCAAAACAATCAGCAAAATCATCACAAACCAGGAGTAAATCACCCAGGGGTAAGCATGGGCAAAATGTCCAAATCCGATCAGTTCAAAAAATTTCACAATGAATAGATAGGGATGTTCCATCCTTAGACTGCCTCCTTAAAGAGAAGTTTCTTAACTTCGCAGATGGTTGCCAAAATAATACTGAAAACGACAATGGAAAGGCCGATAATCAGTCCGACAGGATGAACGATGCGGCCAGCAATCAGCAGGAAGATAATAAGTCCGCTGATCAAAAAACGAAGGTAATATTTGGCCAGAACCAGGTTATGGGATGCCAGGTGAGGTGGGGTCAGGGCTTTTTTTAACGTTTTGGCCAACAGATGGAAATTGACGGTGACCAGCACTCCCCCAAAAAGAATACCGAGGGCAATGCCTCTTGAAAAAATCGCAAAACCTGCAATGCTTGCTGCACCAAACAATATCCAATTGGATCGGGTGACAAATTTAATGATGCGCTGCTGAATATCCAATATGTCTTTACCGTTTCGTTGTTTCGGGGCCGATTAGAACTTTCTGGTTTTGCGGATGACGATCGCAATGTTTCGGAAGCCGGCGATGATCCCAATGACCAAAAAAATAAGGGTGCACCACGGCGATGTTGCAAATCGGCGATCCAAATAAATCCCCACAGCCAGACCGATAAATATGGAAAGGGCGACTGAAAACCCCAGACTGCTGTAATATGCCAGTTCCCTCAAAGACCGTTTGGTTTCTTTTTTCATGGAATTCAAGCACCTTCCACCATTTCAGGAAGGTGGCAACCAAACTCATGTGAAGCTTGAGCAACTAACATAGGATCACACCCAAGTCAACGCTAAATGTTGCCCTAATTGGAGATAAACCAAATGAAAATCAGGAGTCGAGTTTCAAATTTTAGATTCTAAGATCACGCGTATCAAAAACCGGTCCGTCTTTACAGGCATGCAAATATCGATTGGTGTCTTTCCGATCGGCAACCGCACATCCTAAACATGCACCCATGCCACAGGCCATCATGGTTTCAATCGAAACCTGGCAGCAAACATTGTATTTTTCTGCAATTCCGGCAACACAGGCGAGCATCTCCATAGGACCGCAGGCAAAAATAATATCTGGCCGGTTTTTGGCCACCGCAAGGTCCAGCGGATCTGTGACCAGGCACTGATCTCCGGAGCTTCCGTCATCGGTGGTCACATGGGCCGGCGTACCGATGGCTGAAAAAGCTTGCAGACATAAAACATCCGCTTTGGTCCTGCCGCCTATAAAAACCTCAACCATTGATAAATTGCGCTTTAATTCGGTGAGCGTTTGGGCTAAAAATACCATTGGGGCCACCCCGATCCCTCCGGCCACAATTTTGACATTCAAAACATTTGCCGGAATTTCAAATCCTTTGCCCAGCGGTCCAGTCATACTTAATATATCTCCGGGCTGCCGGAGCGAAAGCATCTGCGTGCCTTTGCCGACTACCTTGTAAAGCAATTCCAGGCCGACAACCGAACCCTTTTTTTTGACCAATTGATGGATGGAAAACGGACGCGGCAGGAGTGGATCGATCTGCTCGCCTGAATGAACCATAACAAATTGACCGGGAACGGCCTGCGCATAACGCCGGTGGCAGCTTAACCGGATTCGATGGATTCCATTACCCAGCGCAATGTTCGATAACACTTCGACGGTTTGATATGTAATTGGGGTCATCATCAGGCTTTTTGGTGTCTGGTGATACCGATGACCGATGCAAACCGGCCCGTCTGCCCTTCGCCGCGATAAGAGAAAAAAAGCGCCGTATTGCAGCGCGTACATATGTTGCTGACTTCAATATTTTCTGGGAGGACACCCGCATCAGTTAACTGGTCGCGGCTGATGGCCCAGAAGTCAAAATGATCATTGGCCGATTTGTATGGCCACAATATTTCGGGGATTTCTTTACGATATTGAATAAATTCGGCGCAGCAGGGCCCAAGCGAGGGCCCGATCCCCGCCACGAGATGAGCCGGATCGGTCTTAAAATGTTTTTGCATCACAGCCACCGTTCGCCCGGCAATGTTGCGAATGCTGCCGCGCCAGCCGGAATGAATGTTGGCCACAACCTGGCGGGTCGCATCATATAGCAAAATGGACTGGCAATCTGCCAGCTGGATCATTAAAAATTTTCCCGCGGCAGCGGTAACCACGGCATCACCGGCTCCCAGAGCCCGCTCACAGCCAGCATCGAAAACGAATTTTTCTGGATTCAATATGAGCACTTGATCACCGTGAACCTGCTGCGCATCAATCAGATCATTGCCGCCAATTGCCCGGGCGATGACCCGACGGTTCTGCTTTACGTGAGCAGCTGCATCACCCAGACCAAAACTGACATTTAAACTTTCAAAAGGTGCTGAGCTGTTTCCAAAGTGGCGCGTGAAGATGCCATGCCGGATCTCAGAAAATTGGGCCAGGTTTTCAAATTTGTAAAATGATACCCCGTTTTTGTGATTTAGAATCACGATTGAAATCTATCTAGAATTTCTTGAATGATCGTGCTCGTCGACGCATCCTTCACCAGCGGCACCCGCACCACACGACCGCCTCTGGCTTTGACATAATCAGCACCGATTATTTTATCTTCACTCCAGTCCGAACCTTTGACGAGAATTGTCGGTTTTAAGAGTTGAATTAATTTGAGTGGATTAGATTCATCAAAAAGGGTGACATAATCTACAACCTGCAAGCTGGCAAGAATTTCCGCTCTTTGATCCTGCGCCACAATCGGTCGCCGACTTCCTTTGATCAATTTGATGGATTGATCTGAATTTAAACCGACCACCAGTATATCGCCTTCGTTTCTTGCAGCAAACAGATACCGAACATGGCCGACATGTAAAAGATCAAAACATCCGTTGGTAAAAACCACGTTTTTGCCGGCCTTGCGAAGTCCTGCGAGCCTGCTGGCCAGAGTGCGGGCGTCCATTATTTTTAATTGGATATCCATTAAACGGTCGGGGTTCCTTTCTATCCATGTCTTACATATAAATTACAAAATTTGAAAAAGGAATTCTATAAAACCAATTTGCGTTTTGCAAGTTGCATAGCAGGCAACTCACGAGCAGGCATCTTAAAAACACCCTTATCGAGGACGAGGAGCAGCACGAGGACGAGTACGAGGATAAGCAACGGGCCTTCGCTTTCGTACTCGTTGTCGTCCTCGTCCTCGTTATCTAACGCCAAATAACTCCCAATTGATTTTAAATCAATTGGGGCTTTAGATTGCGCGGGCCAGCGTCAAAACATCGACCAGCGCAGCTCCGGCTTTCAACAGTGAGTGGGCACATTCATCGACGGTCGCACCGGTGGTATAAACATCATCAACCACCAGTACCTTCCTGCCGTTAACCGCCTCTCGCAATCGTACGCTGAAGGCCCCCTTGATATTTTTCAAACGCTGACGCCGGCCAAGTCCGGTTTGGGAAACAGTAGCTTTGCTTCTGATGAGCACATCCGTCCTTAGGCGTTTATTGAATGCTGCCACCGGCTTTACCGAGCAAATCGCCTTCCAGCTGTCAATCATCAAATAAGATTGATTAAAGCCACGGCTCCTAAATTTTTGGTTGTGCAAAGGCACCGGTAAGATTAAATCAATGGCTTCAGGATGCCAATACCGCAAATAAGCGTTGAGCATCAAAGCGCCAAAAGGCATTGCCAGCTGAGTTTTGCCGGCGTATTTGAATCGATGAATGACAGCCATCGATTGCTGGTCACATACCATGGCCGCCCGGGCAATCCTGAATTTTTTGGGTTGGATAATGCAATCGCCGCAGAGATGATTGTCTGCTTGCGGCTGTTTAAACATCTTCCCGCAACACGTGCATAATGGTTCGGAAATGGCCATCAACGCATTCACACAATCCCAGCAGCATAATACGTTCAGCAACCGGTGCGCTTGCGGTAACAGGTCTCTAATCTCAGTGACAGTATGCGCTGTTTGGCCGCTTTCGGGGCTGGCAAAAGCGGGCTGAAAAAGACGGCGACACACCAGGCATTTGGGAGGAAAGACAGTGTCCAGAAAACTATTCCAAATGGATCTCAACCCATTGGGTGCTGTAATTTTAGCACTGAGATTTATACCGCTTTCCATATTAAAATTCCGACATACGAAATTAGAGTATAAGCGGTTGTAGAAAAAACGTCGGAATAACGGAACGTTTATTTGACAACCACTATAGATGCACAACCGCAGATTCTGCCAAACGGATGGTGAAAATGATTACAGATTTTCATCGGCCCATCGCTGTCGATAACACTCGTACATTGCGATTGCCCCGGCCACCGAGGCGTTTAGCGACCCGAGCGTTGCGTGCTGGGGGATGGAAATCAAAAAGTCACATGTTTTTTTCACCAGGGGCCGTATCCCTTTTTCTTCTCCGCCGATGACGAGACCAAGTGCCCCTGACAGGGAGGCACCATAAATCGGTTGCCGGGCGTTTGGGTCCAGACCCGCAATCCACACATCCCGTTCTTTGAGGGATTTAACACAGCGCACCATATTGTTGACCTGTGCCACGCACATATGTTCCAGGGCGCCGCTGGATATCTTGCTTACGGCTGGCGACGGATATGCAGAGCGGTCTTTCGGGATAATCACGCCGTCAACACCAGCACAAAGGGCGGTCCGAATAATGGCGCCCAGATTATGCGGGTCCACGATATGATCCAGTAAAAGCAAAAATGGTGAGCGCCCGTCTGATAAAACGGATTTGAGGATATCACCAACATCGGCCAGCGGATACGCGTTTACGCTGGCCGCAATGCCCTGATGAGAGGCATTACCGGCGATGGCTTGAAGTTTAGCAGGGCTAAGCTCTTTTATAGGCAACTTTTTGCGGTCTGCCGTTAACCGAATGCCTTCAATGCGTTTGTTCGGCTCTTGTTTAGAAATATAGATCTTGTAAAAGGTCCGGCGGTCCGCCCTCAAGGCCTCATGAACCGGATGGAAACCATAAAGTATTTCAGCCTTCACGTCGTTTGCTGCCTGTTGATAGTTATTTACGCGTAAGACACGATACTTGAACCTATCTCAAAAATAGTAGCTCACGTCCCCCGCTTGAAGGCGGGGCAACAAGGTCCTTGGACGCCTGGCCGCCGCAGGCGGGTTAGATGTATTTTTGAGATGGTTTTAGGTGCGATACTGCTCGATGATCGATATCAATTGCACCAGGGCAGCTGCGAGCTCATCGTTCACAATAACATGCTGGTATATGTCTTGCTGGGCCATTTCTTTTTCGGCATTTTCCAATCGTACGGCGATGGTTTCAGCACTGTCGGTTCCCCTCTTTTCCAGGCGCTGCCGCAACGCTTCCAGCGATGGCGGCCGGATAAAGATGGCCACACATTCGGCATAACGCTCAAGCAGCTGGCGAGTTCCCTGCACATCCAAATCAAGGAGTAAATCCTTTCCGGCTCTAAGACCCGCATCCAAAAAATCTGCGGATGTGCCGTAATAGTTGCCGTAAACCAGCGCCCATTCCGCCCAGCGTCCATTATCGATACGATTTTCAAATTCATTCCGATCAATGAAATGATAATCGATGCCTTCCTGTTCGCTCCTACGGGGGTTGCGCGACGTGTACGACACCGAATAAAGCATATCTGGAAATTTCTCGTGCACTCGGCGGCAAAGGGTTGTCTTGCCGGCGCCGGAAGGGGCCGAGATAATAAACAGATGTGGTAATCGTGACGGCATGTGAGAGGATAGCCTCCAGCCGTAAAATTGAGCGTTCGAAATAAAATTGCCCTGCCCAAGGTTTCTGTGCTTCGTGATTTAAAATTTAGCGGTTTATGGTTCAGTCAGATCTGTTCTTCTGAACCGATTCCAGTTTTGTTGGTAAAAAATCAAGCGAGCTCTTTGAGCGTTGCGTAACGTTGTGAAACCGTCTCTGCCTGAATGGCTGACAGGACGATATGATTGCTGTCCATAACAATTATTGAACGCGTTCTGCGGCCATGGGTGGCATCAATGAGACGCTTTTCTTCTTTGGCCTCGTCTTTGAGGCGTTTCATCGGAGCGGAATTGGGCGATACGATCGCAACGACACGATCTGCGACTACCGAACTTCCAAACCCAATATTTAGTAATGTCTGGTCCATTTTACCTCCAGGTTTAATTCCTGAATATTACATGAAAATCAATGAGAATGTTAAAATTTCCCGACTTGTGCAAAATCCAGTGAATATATCGCGCAGCGGGCGAACTCAGCGGTTATTCAGAACCAATCACTTTGGGCCAAGGCTTTCACCCTTTGCACGATTCTATTCTACGTTTTGTATTTGCTCCCTTATTTTTTCGAGCTCGGATTTAACATCAATGATTAAATGGGCGATGGCAGCGTCGCCGATCTTAGAACCCATGGTGTTAAATTCTCGATTCAGCTCCTGTAACAAAAAATTTAACTTGCGACCCGCAGGTTCTGCGGCCTTCATGATCTGGTCGAATTGGTTCAGGTGGCTTGAAGCCCGCGTCAGCTCTTCGGAAATATCACTTCGATCTGCTAGAAAGGCAGCTTCCTGGGCAATCCGCGCCGGGTCAAGTTCAACAATGTTTTGGGTTAAAGCCGCAATCCGTTCTTTTAGCCGCTGCTGGTATTGCGTGATCAGATTCGCAGATCCTTTTCTTATCCGGTTCAGACAATCATTGATGTATTCCAGACGGCCCCTAAAATCCGCTGCAATAAAATCGCCTTCTTTGCGCCGCATGGCCTCAAGATCATCAAGCGCCAAAACGATGCAATTTTTTACCACCGGCCATAAAATTTCGTCATTTTGCAGGTTTTCAGCAGGCTTGATTATACCACCGGCGTTGAGCAACATGTCCAACGTTAATTCATGTTTCAATCTAAATTTGCTTTTTAATTCCTCAAAGATGGTCATCAAAGCGTTGGCCCGGGCATCGTCAATCTCAAGGGCGGCGGCTTCCTTGGAGTGATCCTCAATTTGTAGCCGTATCTCAAGTCGCCCCCGGGCAATTCGTGTGCTGATCAGTTCTTTTATTTTATCTTCCAGGAATTGATACGGCGATGGGATCTTTAGAAAAATATCGATGTGTCGGCTGTTATAGGATCGCATTTCAACTGCTGCTGTTAGATCGTCAGTTGTCTTTTCAACCGTTGCATAGGCCGTCATGCTTTTGATCATAATTGTCGTTTATCTCCATTGATTCATCTTCAGAAAGCACAGGTTTTAAGGGTTCTGCTGCGCTTGTAATTGGCACATACTAACAGCCAGCCATAACCATATTGATTCGGCAGGGTTCCCTGCGGGATGCTCAGAGTTTAAAACATCAGGCTTTTGAACGGACATCCCAGATGTACTTACTGCGAACCTGCTCCAAAAAATTGAGCATGCCGTTATCGGCATAATCGGGATAGGTCCACGGTAATCGCTGGAAGTTACCTTTTTGATAAATCAGTGTCAAATCGGCATAAATACCGGCACCGATGCATATGCGATGCGTAAAATTTTTACCGGATGCCAGCACGAATCGCTCGTGCAACATATAGCCCGGATCAATATTAACACGGCGTCGCCCACTTTGTGAATAGGCTTGCTCAATCTGATGAGTAGTAATTTTAACACTGGCCAGATCCTGTTGACCAACCAGCGACTTGAATGAATACAACCGCCTGTGCAAAGGAGATCCCATCTCTGATTCATAATAAGCAGTATAGTTAAATACCATCCAAGGACTCACCAAATCGATTTGACCGAATCGGGAAATGAAATCCGGCACCAGGTTTTCGATAATTTTAATCTCGCCCGTAAAAATACCGATGACCAGTTTTGCTGGCTTGGGCGGTTGCAACACACTCATAGGTATAACGTGATTGGTTATTTGTTATTGGTTATTTGTTCTAATCGGCAGACCTCAACAAATAAGGCGAACACCAATAACGGATAACAATTAACGATTAACTGTTTAACCATCAAGCGGTTTGGCCTCATCGATCAGCATAATCGGGATGTCATCTTTAATTTCGTATACTAGCTTGCAATGATCACAGATCAGTCCATCTTGGCTGTCGTTGAGGTGAATGTCACCTTTGCATTTCGGACATGCCAGTATTTCCAATAACTCCTGACTAATGGCCATAATGTTCTCTCCTTATTCGGCGTTAATCAGATTTAAAACAGCATAACATGAAAAAATAATATTTGAAATCCAGGCAGCGACGATGGGCGGCAGCAACCCGCCATATCCGAGTGATAGGCAAAAACTGTGAAGAACCCAATATAGAAATACCATCACAGCACCATATGCAATGCTAACCGACAGCCCTTCTCGGCCTTTGCGTTTAACGGCAATCCCAATGCCGATAATGCATACAATAACCGTTAGCACGGGAAAGGCAAATCTGGCATGCAGGTCTACCCGAAAAGTCGTCGCATCATAGCCTTCCGATTCTACTTCACGGATATAGGAAAAAAGCTCGGCAACATTCATCTCTTCAGACTTTGTAAACACACGCTTTAAATCCTCCGGCAGAACATCGAGTTTTATTGTTTGCTGGGGATAAATACTAACGACATAGGTTTCCGATTCTTTATCGAGCACCTGTTCCATAATGTCAGAAAAAACCCATTTGCCCTTCTGATACACGCCGCTGGTGGCATCAATTCTTTTGGACAGTTTAAAGGCTCTATCAAAATAGTTCAAAGTGACGCCGGAGACGCTTTGATTCTGAGGGTTAAAATATTTAATATAGTATATGGCGCGATTTCCCTTGATCCAGATATTTTTCTGGCGCGTCGCTAAAACCGGTTTTTTTTTAACTTCACTAAACCAAATTTTGTTGGCCTTGCTGATGGTTATCGGCACGACAACTTCGGATAATAGAAAAAGGGTTATACTGAGAAAAACCGCGATGGCCAAAGCCGCTCTCATTAAAAATAAGACACTGACCCCCCCGCTTTTTAAAGCAAGAATTTCATTGTGCTTATTCATCAAGCCAAAAGCAACCAAAACAGCCAGGAGAATGCCGATTGGTGTAATTTGGACCATGATCTGGGGTAGCTTTAATTGCAGATAGCGGATCAGCCGAGAAATCGATAATCCGGCTTCCGTGAAGTTATCAGCCTTGTTGAAAAATTCGACAATGATATACAATCCCAAGACGACGGTCAAAACGATGACAAAGCATTTGAGAATCTCTTTTACCACATAGCGGTCTAATATCGTCATGGGCTAAGACCTGAATTTTGCGCGGGTCGGAGGCTTTCATATGCAAGGCACTTTAGGGCGAAGCTATAGTGAACTATGCTTCGTCCTTAGTAACGCAGCAGATGCAAGCCTCAGTCCCGCCCATCGGATGAACATTAATGCGATAAAATTATTTTCATCCATTATATCTAACAGGTATTGTGTTGTACTCCTATACTTTGCTTAACGTGCTGCCTTTATAGTGGTTGTAAAAAAATGTTCCGGTATTCAAACGTTTTTTTTACAACCACTTATACCGCAATTCCGTGATTCGGGACATAATTATGGAACGCGGTGAAAATGATATCTTAGCTTCGCATTAATTTTCATGCAAAATTCAGGTAAGAATTTCCGACAGCTTAAATTATCGAGTCCACCTTGATAGTAAGTTTTGCAGCCAATGATAAACAGCGTCGAGCTTTAGCGTGCGTTCATTGGCCGTGCGAATGAGAAAGTACACCCCTAATCCGCCGATGACAGCATTGGGAAGCCACATGCCGATCTGCGGCGGATAAGCCCCTGTTTCTCCATAAACTTTTCCCATAGACATAAGCAGGTAATAAAACAAGAAAAAGAGAAGCCCTAAAACCAGGCCAAACGACCGTTTGGCGGATCTGGCTTGCACACCCAGCGGTACGGCGATCAGTCCGAGCGCAAAACAACCAAACGGGATAGACAATCGCCGATGCAGTTCCAGCAGTATACTGAAATAGCGCCCGTCTTTAGTGTCGGTGTCTCGGAAAAATCGGCGCAATTCGCCGATGCTCATTTCTTTTGGACGCTTCGGTTTTGCATCTTTCCGGGCTGCAGACCGGCTCGTATCAAGGCTGATTTCATAGGTGTCAAAATGAATGGCATGCGCGGTTTTGTCATTCAGGTTGGTTTGATGAATGCTGCCGTTGAAAAGCCGCAAATGGGCAGTGGCAGTGTCGGGGTCGTTAAATATGATGCCCCTCGGTGCGATCACCGTATTGACCTTTTCGGGCTGACGATTGTCTTCAATAAAAACGTCAACCAAATTTTTATTTTTTAAATTGATCTCGTTAACGTAAATGGTGACGCCGCTGAAGCTGTCATCAAAGGTACGCTCTTTTAGACCGATATCGATGCTCTCAGACACCACCTGAACGGTCAACTCTCTGAGCGCAGAGCGTCCCCATGCCTGGCCATAAAGGGTCATGAAAATCGTTAAAACAAATCCGATTAGACAAAACACACATACAGGGGCCAGCAAACCATAAATGCTAATACCACTGGATTTTATTGCCAGAATCTCATTTTCACTGGATAATTTTAAAAAGGTCAATAAAACGGTAATCATGATAGACAGGGGTATGACAAAGATTAAAAAATAAGGTGTCTGGTAAAAAATCATCCGTAAAATGGTCGACAGATTGATATTGTAATTGACGATCCAGTTGGTAATTTGAATGAGTTCGGCCATCAGGAATATAAATGTAAAAAACAATACATTCACCACAAACGGCGGAACAAATTCTTTGAATATATATCTGTTTATCAGAGAAGGTGTTTTCATTTCCTCATTCGAAACCGATGCCGCCTGGTGGGAGCGCCATACCTGACCGTATCGCCAAAAAAGGTGAGGCCGGCTGAGATTAGATACCGCACAATAATGGAAGCAAACTTGAAAAGGCCGATAAGGATTTTACCCGAGCGTGGCCATAATTTCGGCTTCAGCGACAACCTCGTCTTCTACAAACGCTTTGGCGGATGCTTTCACGATATTTGATCGGGATTTTAAAATTTGGATTTTTAATAAAAGCTGATCACCGGGTACAACCGGTTTTCTGAATTTAACTCTATCCAGTCCCATAAAAAAGACCGGCCTGCCTTGTTTTTCGGCGGGCATCGATTCAAGAGCAAGAACGCCTGCTGCCTGAGCCATGGCCTCCACAATCAAGACCCCCGGCATAATCGGATAGGTCGGAAAATGCCCCTGAAAGAAGGGTTCATTAATGGTGACATTTTTAAGGGCAGTGATCATTTCACCCGGTACAAGATTCAGGATTCGGTCTACCAGGATAAACGGATACCGATGGGGCAAAAATTTCATTATGGCCTGAATATCATATGTTTTTTCCATTTTCCCTCCTGATGCGTGCTCTAAGAATGAACCGCACACAACCGGTTTGTACCCGGCGCGCTAATGCCCGGGTCACTTCTTATAGCGGGCATTAAGCTCTTTGATCAGTTGATCGGTAATGTCGATTGAACCCGGTGAATACAAGACGTCAAAGTTATTGATGATCAGCAAATAGCCTCCTTTTTTTCCAATTTCCTCAACCAGCGCGAATACCGCCTTGCGCATCTCGCCCGCCAGTTTTTTTTCGATCGCCTGCAATTCGCCCCGATAGCGCTTCTCAAGTGATTTTAGGTCGTTGAGTTTAATTCGGAATTCTCTTTCCTTGTCCTCGCGTTTCTCCTTGCTCATCACCATTGACTCACGTTCAAGTTGCTTTTTAAGCTCTTCTATCTGGTCGCCCTTTTCTCTTAAAGCCACAGTCATTTTATCACTCTGTTGTTTTATCTGCGCCTTGGCCGCTTTTCCTTGGTTGGATGCACTCATGATTCGTTGAATGTCAACAATGCCAATTTTGGCGACATCCGCTGCATGCGCAGAACCGAGCCAAGCGAGACAAAAAAAGCCGATGACAATAGCTTTATTTATATTAGATGTTCGCATTCTTTTCCCCCTGATTAGTTAAAAAGATGATTTAGGTTGAAATTTAAACGGTTTCAAACCTTTTTAAAAGGCGGACGCCATCGAAAACTCCCAGTTGCCCGGGCCGCTATCTCTTTTTTCTGGGTCAAGAATAAAACCGTAAGCAAAGACGATGGGTCCCATCGGTGACAGCCAGCGGATGCCAAGCCCCGCGCTTTGCCGCAGATCAGCGGGGTTCAATTCTATCTTCTCATTATCGCCATAAACTTTGCCGGTATCAAAAAAAATGTCGCCGTATACCCCCTGGTCTTTTAACAGCGGAAACGTCACATCAAAATTAAACTGAACGTATTTGTCGCCTCCGATGGAGTTTCCGTCCTCGTCTCGCGGGGCCAAATCGTCGCGTTCAAATCCCCGCAGTGAACCGATTCCGCCCAAATAAAACTTCTCATAGTCGGGCAATTTCTTATCTTTGGTTTTATTGACATAGCCGGCTTCTATATGGGGTGCCGCCACAAATTTCCAAAACAAGGGTATGTAATAGGCGGTTTCGCCAATGTATTTCATAAATCCAATATCGCCGCCGAGACCGGCAAATTCAAAGGAAAATCCATGAGTGGATCCTCGTGTCGGGACAAAGGTGCTATCGCGAGAATCATAGCGCAGCCCCGGGGTGATGCTGCTTTTTACGTTTTCGCCTTTAAGCTCCTGGATGGATCCGGGCGCAGAACTGTCAATATTCTGATGTTGGCCAAATCAAAAATATAGCCTGCCCGTGCTCGGGTAAAATTAAAAATGGGGTAGCTAAAACTGAGCCCAACGCCAAAACTGTCCTTATCATACTCATCATAACTGTATTGCCAGTTGTAGAAGTTAATGGTACCGCTTAAGGGAATGTCATAGATATAAGGTTCGGTAAAACTGAGGTTAATATTTTGGGTTTTACTGCCCAGAGTGCCTTTTAGCTCGAGCTTCTGCCCCCGACCAAAAAGGTTGCGTTCGGCAATGGAGATCGTCCCAAACAGCTGATCGGCATTTCCGTAACCGGCCCCAAAACTGAACGCGCCGGTTGATTTTTCGGCAACATCTATTTTTAGGATCATCTTGTCATCGGCACTGCCTTTTGTGGTATCCACTTTAACGTCTTCGAAATAATCCAGGCGATAAAGATTGCGAATACTGCGTTTAAGCCGACGTGAGCTGAAAATCTCCTGTTCGTAAACGCGCAGTTGCCGCCGGATGACTTTATCACGTGTTTTGGTGTTACCAGAGATGATAATTTCTTCAAAATAGACTTCCTGGCCTTTTTTGACATCAAAGGTTATATCAACCACCAATTTTTCAGGATCCTGTTTGACCTGCGGCGCAACATCTGCATAAGCATAACCTTGATCGGCATATAGGTCGGTGAGGTTTAAAACATCGTTGCGCAGTGTTTCACGATTATAAAACTCCTCTGTGCTAATTTTTAGGCTTTCACTCAATTCTTCTTGCGATAAAATCAAATCACCGGTCAGAGCGACCTTGCCGACCTTGAAGCGAGGCCCTTCGACAATTTTTATGGTGATTTCAATCTCTTTACCGACAAAATTTACCACCGGCTCACCCACCCGGGCCTGCATATACCCGTTATTTTTATAAAAGGAAGTTAGCCTGGCGACATCTTGTTCAAGATTATTTTCGTTTAAATCTCCGGCGGTGGTGAACCAGGAAAGGATGTTTGTTTCAGAAGTCGTCATCTGGCGCTTAAGTTCCTTATCTGAAAAGGCCGTGTTACCTTCAAATTTGATTTTTTCAATCTGAAACTTTTCCCCCTCCTCAATAATATACTCAATATCGGCCTGATTGTCTTTATGCTCATAAATTTTATAGTCGACTTTTACGTTGTGGTAATTATCTTCTTTGTACAGCTCTGTAATTCGATCTATATCATTTTGGATAACATTGATGTTTAATATGGTACCTCTTTTGGCTGTAATGACCTCCTCGACTTCCTCATCTTCAAATGCCCAGCGAATACCGCTGAAAAGCACTTTGCGTAAAGTGGGTTTTTCCTTGATATTAAAGGTTACGATCATTCCATCGGGCTGAGTTTCAGCTTCAATTTTAATATCATCAAAATAACCCATGGCGTAAATCGCCTTTAGATCATCTGACAGACTTTTCAGATTATATAGGTCGCCGGGCTGCGTCTTGACAACCCTTTTTATCGCATCAGCCTCAATCCGCTGGTTGCCGTCTACGTTTATGGCCAGAATTTTTTTGCGTTTAAAAACCCTCACGGCCAGTTCTTGCGCAAGTTTGTCCACCGCGGTCGGTAAATTTTCGATCCCCTTGCCTTCAGCTGCAAAAGGACGCGGCCTTTCGTCAGGCGTTTCAAACAATTTTAAGTCCAAGCTGAACTGTTGCCCGATCCAGGTAAGGCTGCCCCAGATAACATGATCAGCTCCGGTCTGAACACTTAGGCCCCGGATCGCTTCTGTACTGGCCACCCGCGTTTTCCATTCCGGCTCTGAAAGCGGATCGAGTAACAAAACCCTTGCGCCTGCCTGTTCGAGAGATTTTTTTAATGCCAAAGGAATTTCAGTTTGCAAATAGGTCAGATCTTTTTCAGAAAATATTTCAAAAGGCAATATAACAACACTCGGCGGTTGCTGAGCGTTTGCTGTTTGCTGGCATATTCCCATTGCGGCAATAATGATCAAACAAATTTTATTGATCACCTGCGTCTTACATGAACGCCACATCCTTAAAACGGCTGAATCGTGTTTGACCATTTATTTTTATCTGCGAAAGAACCAATCGTTTCAAGCTGATTTCGGCTGCATTCAAAAACCGCAAAGACACCGGTCCCAGCAATCACACCTGCTATTTATTTGACTTGCTGCTGCAGTTGCCCTGCGCTTATGGTGACGCAGCGAGACATGTAGGAAGCCAGCTCCATATTGTGGGTCACCACAACCAGTGTCATGGATAGTTCCTGATTGAGTTCCATTATCAACCGATGCACCTGATTACTGTTGCTGTTATCCAGATTACCGGTGGGTTCATCTGCCAGAAGAATAGCCGGCTTCAAAACCAGTGCCCGGGCCAGGGCCACGCGCTGCTGCTCACCGCCTGAAAGCTTGCCAACCCGGTGGTGCAGCCGATCTTGCAAGCCAACCCGAACCAATATTTCTTCAGCAGCCGCAGCAGCCTCCGGTTTGTTTAGGCCACTGATTAAGGCCGGCATCATCGCATTTTCCAGGGCGCTAAATTCAGGTAGCAGGTGATGAAACTGGAAGACAAAACCGATAGTTTGGTTGCGAAATTGTGCCAGTGTAACATCATCATATTGAAAGACGTCCTCACCCTTAAACAGTAAGGTACCGCTGTCCGGCCGGTCAAGAGTGCCGAGGATGTGAAGCAACGTCGATTTGCCGATCCCCGAAGCGCCGACAATTGCCACCGACTCTCCGATGGCCAGATCCAGCTGGACGCCTTTTAAAACATCAATGCTGACCCCTCCGTTCCGAAAACTCTTCACCAGATCCCTGGCACAAACCCAGCAGCCACTCTGCGTACGTTGACGGTCTGTCTGGCCGGATCGTTCTGAATTATCAAAAGCCTCTGAATTATCCATAACGAATGGCCTCCACTGGGTCCAGTTTGGCCGCTTGCCGTGCAGGATAAAGCGTTGCCAGAAAGCAAATGGCCATAGCCGCCGATACGATTCCAAGAACCCATAATATCTCTACTTTTACCGGAAGTGTGGTCGTAAAATAATAGATATCACCGGTTAACTCATAAATATCGTAATGTTTGAGTAAAGTGCAAAGCAAAAGCCCCAGACATAGCCCCAGAAAGGTGCCGATGGCACCAATGACCATCCCGTTAAAGACAAAAATTTTGCGGATGCTTTTGTTTGTGGCGCCCATTGCTTTTAAAATTGCAATGTCGCGCGTTTTTCCCATAACCAGCATGATTAGACTGCTGGCAATGTTAAATGCGGCGACCAAAACGATCAGAATCAAAATGATAGCCATCACCCAGCGTTCCATTTTAAGCGCTCGAAATAAATTTTGATTCATTTGCATCCAGTCCCGCGCCCAGTATGGAAAGCCAAGATCGGAAATGATTTTTTCCGCAATATTCCGAGCCGCGTAGATATCGCTGACTCGAATATCGATACCCGTTACCGAATCGCCCATCCGCAGCATTTTCTGAGCATCATTAATATGAATAAACGCAAAGGTCTGGTCATACTCATACATGCCGGATTGAAAAAAACCGGTTACCCTGAACTGTTTCATCGCCGGGAGATGTCCGATCGGCGACAGCATGCCATGCGCCGATATGAGATAGATCCGGTCACCTTCAATCACCCCAAGGTTGCGGGCCAATTCCTTGCCCAGCACAATGCCAGGCTCCCGGGGTAAAGCCTGCTGGTTGGCCTCCTTCGAAGATAAATCCGGCAAGGTCACCTGTTTGAGGGTTTTCATCACGCGCCCGGCGGTCGCAGGATCGATTCCGCGAATCACAACGCCTGCAGCGCCGGACTTAGACCGCAGCATGGCCTGGGTGACAATAAAGGGGGTTGCCGCTTCAACGCCCTTGGTTTTTTCAACTTTGGCCATTACCATGCGGTAATCCTTAATCTCGCCGCCATGGCGCATCAGCATCACCTGGGACTGTCCTCCAAGGATGCGGGCTTTGAGATCGGCGTCAAAGCCGGTCATCACGGCAATAACGACGATCAAGGCCATCACCCCGACTGTTACGCCGGCAATGGAAAGAATGGTAATCAACGAAACGAAAGCTTGTTTTTGTTTGGCCCTTAGATAACGGCGACCGACATATAATTCAAAAGACATGGATTTGGAATGGACGTATAGTTTATGCGTTATCGGTTAAAGGCTCCCAGACAATAGGCGGACTTTCATTATTTTTTATATAGGCGCTGCTTTGCAGTTTAAAGTCTACATTGCAATTACGCCAAATTCAATATCGCTGAATCACTATAAAAAATAAGATCGTCATTAGCAACTCAGATCAGCCTTTTAGTCCCTGGGTTTCATGTGCGGAAAAAGGATGACCTCGCGAATTGAGTCTGCATCGGTGAGCAGCATCAC
>Ga0265309_10000243_pt1 | contig 20587 bp, 19 predicted proteins | sample Helome_FD_192492 | JGI IMG/M metagenome (GOLD analysis project Ga0265309, IMG submission 192492) | Marine sediment microbial communities from subtidal zone of North Sea - Hel_20160524 (Illumina Assembly) | ecosystem: Environmental > Aquatic > Marine > Subtidal zone > Sediment ...
GTTTCTTTATTTGCTGAGGCAATGGCTTTATCCATAAATACCTTAGTGACCATTTTCCAGAAGGATTGTTGTTCACTTGCCATCACTTCTGATGCGAAACGATCTATGAATAGATGGACCTGTACATCGGAAGCAGATGGGGTGTCAGTCTCTGGTAAAATAATATCCACAAGTTGGGTAAGTGCACGCCCTTCTTCCTGGGAGAAAAAATCAGGCTGCCAATCAAAGGAGGGTTCCCTTTTGCATGATTGCATGATACTTAACAAGGTTGGGGTAGCTACCGTATACCCTAAGGCAACACCCATATTTTTAAGTGCTTTTCTTCTATCCATCAGAGTAGTCCTTTTTTAAGTTGTTCTGCTGCGTGATTAGCTGCTCGTGCCGAGAAAGCCATATAAGTAAGCGACGGGTTTACACATGAAGCTGAGGTCATAAAGGCACCATCTGTTACATATACATTCTTAACCGTATGTATTTGATTGTATCCATTGAGGACCGAAGTCCTTGGACTACGACCCATCCTTGCAGTACCCATTTCATGTATTCCTAACCCAATGGCGCATGGATCATCGTAAGGGGTAACATCCCGAAGTCCAGCTTTGGTAAGCATGTCCACGGCCTGCTCCATTATATCCTTACGCATATTCAACTCGTTCTCCTTTAATTCAGCATCAAAGGTCACAGTAGGCAATCCCCATTTGTCTAATTTATCATAATCCAGGGTCATTCTGTTGTCTTCGTAAGGTAGAACTTCGCCAAAACCACTCATACCAAACGACCAGCCTCCAGGTTTGAGAATGGCTTCTTTCAATGCTTTTCCATGAGACAGCTCGGAAATTGTTTCTTCCCAGTTTCCTCTGCTAGCCCCACCCTGGTATCCATAACCACGTTTGAATGCCTTAGTGTTTGAACTGCCTCCGAGATTCCTGAATCTGGGCAGATAAATTCCAGCGGGCTTCCTGCCTTTATAGAACTTGTCTTCAAATCCATCAAATTTCCCACTGGCACCAACATCCAGATGATGGTCCATTATATTGCGACCCAATTGATCCGAATCATTCCCCATTCCATCTGGGAAGCGATCCGATTTTGATTGCATTAATATAGAAGATGAAGCAATAGACGAAGCACAGAGGAAGATCACCTTCGCCTTGAATTCATAATTTTCTTTGGTAACCCGGTCTATCACTTTAACTCCGGTTGCTTTCTTGGTATCCGGATCGTACATGATCTCATGTACAATGGCATCAGGCCGCAAGGTTAGATTTCCGGTTCGCTCTGCCGCAGGTAAAGTAGAAGAATTACTGCTAAAGTAAGCCCCAAACGGGCAACCTCGGATACAGCGATCTCGGTATTGACATCGCATCCTACCTTCAAATTTTTTATCACTGTTTATGTGTGCTACCCGCCCGGGTGTCATATGCCGATCATCGAAATGCTCTTCCAGTTGTTCGCGTACATGTTGCTCAAGGCAATTTAGCTCCATGGCAGGTTCGAATTTTCCATCAGGAAGTTGACGCAGACCCAGGTTTTCTCCAGTGACACCGATATAGGATTCCACTTTGTCATACCAAGGGGCAATATCTCGATATCGCACAGGCCAATCAATACCAAAACCGTCATCTCGGTTTGCTGTAAAATCTATATCACTCCAGCGATAACTATGACGCCCCCATGTGATGGACCGGCCCCCTACATGATAGCCTCGCATCCATTCAAATCGCTTAATTTCATTATAGGGATGCTCCAGGTCGTTGACAAACCAAAAATTATGCTGGGCACGTACCGTGTATCCGGTGCGCGCTTGTTTCTCTTGTTTTGCCATTTCTTCCCTGGATAGCTGTCCGTTGTTGGGAAAATCCCAATCGTCCAGATTGGCAGTTGGATAATCAGTGATGTGATTAACCATTCGACCGCGTTCCAGCATAAGAGTTTTTACCCCATTTTCACATAATTCTTTGGCCGCCCAACCACCACTAATTCCACTACCAATAACTATGGCATCATAGGATGCCTGCTCTTCATTGTAATAAAATTTACTCATGGAGGTGTTCTCAAAATTTTAGAAGTACTAAATATAAAATTAATTTTCTACATTTAGTCGGAGGTAATCCCCGGAAATAGAATCTCCTGATCACCCGCTGAATTTAAATCAAAACCAATGAAACGAAGAAGTTTATTTACCCAGAGTATAATCGCTGTCATGTGTATGGCGATAATAGGGATGTACAGTTGTAAGCAAAAGAAAGAAACAGAACAAGAAGCTGAAGAAATGGTCGCAGCGTCAGAAGAGGTCACACCATTCTTTGAATTGTCACTGGCCCAATGGTCAATGCACAGGATGATTAGAAATGGAACAGACCCTTATTCCTTTGCTGAAAGTGCAAAAGGTTGGGGTTTTACAGGATTGGAATATGTGAGTCAGCTATACGCCAAAGAATTGGAAGCAGCTGGCTACAGTGAGGAAGCAATGGCCAATTTTGTTGCAAAATGCAACGAAGAAGCTGAAAAACACGGCGTGAAGAATGTATTGATCATGATAGATGGTGAAGGCGATTTAGCCGCTGATGAAGAAGAAGAGCGGAACGAGGCCATTGAAAATCATAAAAAATGGATAGATGCAGCTGCAGCCATGGGATGCCATGCCGTGCGGGTTAATCTTTCAGGAAGTAATGACCCCGATACATGGATGAATAATAGTATAGACGGTTTGGGCAGGCTTTCAGATTACGGCGCTGAAAAGAACATCAAGGTCATCGTAGAAAATCACGGCGGACTCTCTTCCAATGCTTCTATGCTGGCAGGCGTGATGCGGTCAATAAATAAAGAAAATTGTGGCACCCTTCCTGATTTCGGGAATTTCTGTATCCGCCGAAAAGAGTCATCTGATAATGGCAATGGATGTGCCGAAGAATATGACAAATATCAGGGAGTCACCGAACTCATGGCACATGCCAAGGCGGTTAGCGCAAAATCTCATGTATTCGATTCAGAAGGAAATGAATCCAATATTGACTATGTCCGTATGTTGCAAATCGTCAAAGATGCAGGTTATACCGGCTATATAGGAGTTGAGTATGAAGGATCAGAATTAAGTGAAGAAGAAGGCATTATTGCTACACGCGATTTACTTATTAATGCAGCTAAAAAGCTCAATTAGACATGAACGGTGTAACCATTCTCTTGAATGAGTTGTATGACTATAATTTCTTTTGCAATAAGACGATAATCGAATTTGCTGAAGAGAAGGGATCGATCCCGGAAAAAAGTCAAAGACTCTTTAATCACGTCCTGAATGCACACCACATTTGGAATGCGAGGATTAGTAAGTCGGAACCCCAATACGATGTTTGGGAAGAACACGATATAAGCAAATGGGGAGATATTCACTATGATAATCAGCGTAGTTCTTTTGAGATCATCACCAATACAGATGATTTTGAGTTGCGATTAGATTATGAGAATATTGAAGGGCGCTTATTTACCAATACCATTCAGGATATGCTCTTTCACATTGTGAATCACTCAACACATCATCGGGCGCAAATGATGGCTGATTTCAGAGCAAACGGACTGGATCCCTTTGCGCTGGATTATATTTTTTACAAACGATAACAAACCAGCTATTTATGAAAATCGGAACCAATATTCAGCTTTCCGTAATGATGTTCTTAGAATTCTTCATTTGGGGAGGCTGGTTTGTAACCATGGGGATCTACCTCCCGAATTCTTTAAAGTCTTCGGGAGCTGAAATAGCAATGGCATATTCAACTCAATCATGGGGGGCAATTATTGCTCCCTTTATTATTGGTCTTATCGCCGATAGGTATTTCAATGCGGAACGGATCCTTGGGGTTTTACACCTGGTCGGTGCTTTCATGATGTATCAATTAGCCCACGCAGAAAATTTCGGGGCCTTTTTTCCTTATGTCCTCGGTTATATGATCGTTTATATGCCAACATTGGCACTAGTGAATTCTGTGGCTTTTAACCAAATGGACGACCCATCGAAAAATTTTCCCAGAGTACGGGTTTTTGGTACTGTAGGATGGATCGTAGCCGGGCTAGTGATCAGCTATATTTTTCAATGGGATAATGAAGCGAATGTGGCAGGAGGCATGCTGAAAAACACTTTCTTAATGACGGCAGTAGCATCTCTTATCCTGGGAATTTTTAGCTTCACCTTACCTAAAACACCGCCAAAATTAAAAGGACAAAAGGATGTGTCCCTATCTGATATTCTTGGACTGGATGCGCTAAAATTATTGAAAGACCGGAACTTCCTGGTCTTCTTTATTGCTTCCATTTTAATATGTATTCCTCTGTCTTTCTACTATCAGCACGCCGGTCAATTTCTTGGCGAATTAGGAGTGTCTAATGTAGCAGGGAAGATGACGATCGGACAAGCTTCGGAAGTGGTCTTTATGCTCTTATTGCCCTGGTTCTTTACTCGATTTGGTTTTAAAAATACCATGATCCTTGGCATGCTAGCCTGGTCACTTAGATACTTGCTTTTTGCCTATGGTAATGCTGGCGAACTGGCATTCATGCTCTTAATGGGTATTGCACTTCACGGGATCTGTTATGATTTCTTCTTCGTTTCCGGCCAAATATATACGGATAGCAAAGCCGGAGAGAAATACAAAAGTGCCGCTCAGGGATTGATTACGCTCGCAACCTATGGTTTGGGTATGCTGATAGGATTTTGGGTTGCCGGACAGATTACAGATATCTATGCCTTGACAGAAAACAGCCATGAATGGAAGAACATCTGGCGTATTCCGGGTGTTTTTGCCTTTGCCGTGGCGGTGCTGTTTGCTTTGCTGTTCAAGAATGAAAAAATAGAATATAAAAAATAGACCCAGCTATGCCAAAAAAAATAAGACTTGGACTCATTGGAGGTGGTGGTGATTCCTTAATAGGTATTCTTCATCGAATCGCTTCTTTTATTAATGATAACTATCAAATAGTCGGGGGTGTCTTTAGTATAGATTACGAAGGTAGTCTTGAATTTGCGGATGAGATCGACGTACCAAAATCCAGAGTTTATAAAGACTTTGACACTTTTATTGAAGAGGAGTTAAAATTACCTGAAGATCAACGTATCCAGGTATGTTCTGTACTTACGCCAAATTTTTTGCATTTTCCCATGGCCAGGAGATTACTGGAAAATGGCTTTCATGTGATTTGTGAAAAACCCATGACTATGACCCTGGAAGAGGCACACGAATTGCAGGCAGTTCACAAAGCTTCAGGCAAAGTTTTTGCTTTGACGCATACGTATACCGGTTATCCCATGGTCCGTCAAATGAAGGAAATGATCAAGGAGGGTGCCCTGGGTAAGATCCATAAAGTTGATGCACGATACTACCAGGGATGGATCAACCCTGTTATTCACGACCAGGATCAAAGAGCTTCGGTATGGCGACTCGATCCCGAAAAAGCTGGAATTAGCTGCTGTATGGGCGATATTGGCACACATGCATTCAATTTGATCGAATATACGACCGGCTTAAAAGTGAAATCCCTTTTAGCTGATTTCAATTATCTATACGAGGATAATAAGATGGACGTAGATGGCACTGTGCTTATTCGAATCGATACACATGTCAAAGGCGTGATCCGTTCGAGTCAGGTGGCAACCGGAGAAGAAAATGACCTGGCAATAGCTATATATGGAGAAAAAGCTGCCTTTCGTTGGGAACAGGAAAAACCCAACTTCCTGTACAAATTAAGTGATACGGAACCCACTCAAATCTACAAGCCCGGGCATGGATACAATTCTGAACTTTCCCTGGCAGGAACTAAATTACCACCAGGCCATCCCGAGGGTATCTTTGACTCTATGGCGAATATATATCTGGGTGCAGCCAAAGCTATTAGGGGTCAATCTTATGATCCTGCTGAATATCCTTCTATGGAAGATGGGGTACGTGGATTGAATTTTGTGGAGGCTACGGTAGCTTCACACAAGGGAGGTAATGTTTGGGTAGATCTGGAAGACTAAACGGGATATACTTTCTCGAATTCCTCACAAACGACGATCATACTATCAACTGGAACCCGGCCAAAGGACTCTAATTCGCGCTGGTAATAGTCCCAATGGGTTTTCTTCCAATATTCAAGAGAACCGTCTCCTTCGCCCTCTATTCGGGCGTACTCATCGGTTATGCTGAAAAAAGGCCTCATTCTTACCGAAGTAGTTCGGACAATACATTTGGCTTTGCCCTCCCAATCCGTAATTATCGAAAAATCTCCGATCTTGGGCAGTACTTCTTCTCTGTTCTGAAGGCCAAGCAAGGAGTGAGTAGTTGCCTTTTTTTTGCCGGCAAGTACCAGCTTCAGGCAGTCATTGGAATCTTTCTCATTATCGCAGAAATGAGTAACCCTGGGTTCCTCTACAAAAGCATGTTCCAGGTGTTTATCCAGATAATCACCCCACATATTTCTGGCAGATCTATTTTCCATTGATAATAGTACTGGTTATTAGGTTTTTATGCCTAACTCAATTGAGTTGCATTAATAGTAACGCTTTTTTATGGTATTCCTTATATTTATAACTTAGACCAGGAAGCCAACCGCAACCGATACGAAGGCTAAATATAGGATTATTTACCCTAATCTTACAAGGCGGTTTCCTATTGAATACTTACAAGGATATTTATGAAGACAATAAAAGGCCCGGCTGTTTTTCTAGCCCAATTTGTAGATGAGAAAGCGCCGTTCAACACCTTGGATGGAATGTGTAAATGGGCTTCAGACCTAGGATATAAAGGCATTCAGATCCCCACATGGGAATCTTTCCTGATCGACATTGATAAGGCTGCGGAAAGTCAGGACTACTGCGATGAGCTTAAAGGAAAGATCAACAGTTATGGCCTGGAGATAACGGAATTATCTACACACCTTCAGGGCCAATTAGTTGCCGTTCACCCGGCTTATGATCTGATGTTCGACAATTTTGCGCCAGACGCAGTAAAAAACAATCCTAAAGCCCGGACAGAATGGGCCGTAGATGTTGTTAAGAAGGCAGCAACGGCCAGCAGGCGATTAGGATTAAACGCACACGCAACATTTTCAGGAGCCTTATTGTGGCACACATGGCATCCCTGGCCCCAAAGGCCACCCGGACTTTTAGAATTAGGCTTTGAAGAGTTGGCTAAAAGATGGAAACCCATACTGGATCACTATGACAAGGAAGGAGTGGATGTATGCTACGAGATCCACCCCGGTGAGGACCTTCACGATGGGGATACCTTTGAACGATTCTTGGAAGCAACGGGCAATCATAAACGGGTAAATATTCTCTATGACCCCAGCCATTTTGTACTTCAGCAATTAGACTACATAACCTATATTGATCATTACCACGAATTTATAAAGTCGTTTCATGTCAAGGATTCAGAATTTAATCCAACTGGGAAAAAAGGCGCTTTTGGAGGCTATAACGATTGGGGCGATCGGGCAGGCAGATATCGCTCCCCGGGAGATGGACAGGTCGACTTTAAAACGATCTTTTCTAAACTCACCCAATATGGTTGCGATGTTTGGGCAGTAATGGAATGGGAATGCTGTATAAAAAGCCCGGAACAGGGAGCTCGCGAAGGGGCAAAGTTCATCCAGGACCATATTATTGAAGCTACTGAAAAGACCTTTGATGATTTTGCCGGAGGCGATATTGATCAGGAAAAATTAAAGAGAATATTAGGACTTTAAACTACAAAAATGATTAGAAAAATAGCAGGATTGCTACTACTTGCACTTTTTGTACAGTGCAAGGAAAAAGAAATGGAAACTAAAGATTCAATGGCTATGGATGAAGCAACACAAGTTACCTCTGATACAGGATCAATGGACGAATGGACCGTCCTTTTTGATGGTACGAATTTCGATTCCTGGAAAGGATACTTACAAGATGGCGTCTCGGATACCTGGAAAATAGAAGATGGAGCTATGGTATTCTACCCACCGGAGAACAGGCCCGAAGGTGAGAGCTATAACATTGTCACAAAGGACGAATTCAACAGTTTTGTTCTTTCGCTGGAATGGAAAATATCGGAAGCCGGAAACAGCGGCATATTTTGGGCCGTAGTTGAAGATGAGCAATTCTCAGAGGCTTATCAAACGGGACCCGAGATCCAGGTATTGGACAATGCCGGACATCCGGATGCCAACGCCGGCGGCGGAACACATACGGCGGGCGCTTTATATGACATGGTAGCTCCCAGTGAAGATGTTACTAGACCAGCAGGAGAATGGAATAGCTGTGTATTGACCGTTGATTATAATACAAACAAAGGCTCTGTCGTATTGAACGATGTGTTGATCGTGGAATTTGAACCTTCAGGAGATGTTTGGGATGGCATGATCGCCAAATCAAAATTTGCTGATTGGCCTGGATTTGCGAAAACACAAACAGGTAAGATCGGCTTGCAGGATCATGGAGATATTGTAGCCTACAGAAATATCAAGGTTAAAAATTTATAGCTTAAGGTTCTCCCTCAGCTTCGATGGATATATTATTCTGGCTTACAATAGGACAAGGTGCATTGCTGACGCTTATTGGCGTGATCTATGCACAATACCCACCCAAGAAGATCAACCCTGTATATGGCTACCGGACAAGACGCACCATGGCCAATCAAACCGTATGGGATTACGCCAATAAGATAGGCGCCAGGATGATCATTAGGACGGGATTGCTCTGTATTGCAATGAGTGCGATCGTCTATTTTATCTATCCGAATGCCTATGCCATAGCTATTTCTTCAGCCATAATAGTGATAGGCCTGATTTTGGGGCTGTTCTTATGTGAAAAAGACCTGAATTCACATTTCGACAAAAATGGCAACCCCAGATCAAAACTCTAATTTTGGTTACCTTTGAGCCAATATAATCAGCACTTATGATCCAATCCATGACCGGATTTGGGAAACACAGCATTCAACTTCCCACAAAAAAGATCACCATTGAGTTAAAATCCCTCAATAGCAAGACATTAGATATCAATGCCCGCATGCCAGTGGCCTACAGGGAAAAGGAATTGGAGCTCAGAAAAACGATCGCCAAAAAATTGCTGAGGGGGAAAGTAGATTTTGGTTTGTATGTGGAATACACGGGCCAGGAGGCATCTGCAGATATTAATGTAGGGGTTGTACAGGAGTATATGAATCAGTTGAAAGATATTGCAACCGGAGATGATCTAAAGTTGATGGAAATGGCTTTACGTTTGCCCGATGCCTTACGGACCCATCGGAACCAGTTAGATGAAGAAGAATATAAATCTATTTGTGACACCCTCGATACTGCCCTTGTAGAGATACAGAATTTCCGCAATAGTGAAGGAGATGTACTAAAAACTGATTTTGAAAAACGACTTGCTATTCTGGGCGAATTGATGGAAGAAGTAGAACGCTTGGATCCCGAAAGGAAGGATGCCCTCCGGGAACGTTTGACAAAGGCCATTCAGGAATTGAAAACGGAAGTAGATGATAATCGCTTTGAACAAGAATTGATCTACTATCTTGAAAAATACGATATCACAGAAGAAAAGGTCCGACTAAAAAACCATATGTCTTATTTTCTGGAAACACTGCAAACTCCGGATTCCAATGGGAAAAAGCTTGGTTTTATCACCCAGGAAATGGGCAGGGAGATCAATACCATTGGTTCTAAAGCTAACTATGCTGCATTACAACAGGTGGTGGTACAAATGAAAGATGAGTTAGAGAAAGTTAAAGAACAAATGCTTAATGTACTCTGATGAAAGGCGGAAAACTGCTGATTTTTTCTGCCCCGTCAGGCAGTGGCAAGACAACAATAGTTAGACACTTACTAGAACAGCCGGAACTAAACCTGGCATTTTCAGTTTCTGCTACATCAAGACCCCGACGAGGTGATGAAGTGGAAGGAGTGAATTACTACTACATGACTTCCGAAGAGTTCATTCAGAAGATAAAGAATGAAGAATTCCTGGAATGGGAAGAGGTTTACCGCGATAATTTTTACGGAACGTTTAAGACTGAGGTAGAGAAGCTTTGGGCGGAAGGTAAAAATGTCATTTTTGATATTGATGTAGCAGGCGGACTTCGAATAAAAAGGAAGTTGCCCGAACAAACATTAGCAGTATTTGTGAAACCACCGAGTATTGATGAGTTAAAAATCCGTTTAAAAAAGCGAAGCACTGAAAGTGATGACAAGATCAATATGCGGATCGCTAAAGCGTCTGTGGAGATGGCAACCGAACCCCTCTTTGATACCGTGATAAAAAACTACAAGCTTAAGGAAGCCCTTGAGGAAGCCCATCGATTGGTCGCTAAATTTGTCGGCGCCCCCGAACCGGATTTTGAGGATAGCGAAGAATAGTGCAATGAAAACTGTAGGCTTGTTTTTTGGAACCTTTAACCCCATTCACCTGGGGCATCTTGTGATTGCACAGTATCTGGCAGAATTTACAGAAATGGACGAAGTTTGGTTTGTCTTAACCCCGCGGAGTCCGTTTAAAATGAAGAAAACACTGCTGGATAATAACCACAGATATCAAATGATCTACGAGGCGATCAAGGAATACCCTAAATTGAAAGTCAGCACAATTGAGTTTAAATTACCCCAACCCAACTATACCATTAATACCTTGGTACACCTGGCAGAAAAGCATGGAGCAGACCATGACTTTTCCTTGATCATGGGGTCTGATAATCTTCAGCATTTCCACAAATGGAAGAATTACGAGGCTATCCTTGAGAATTACTCCATCTATGTTTATCCCAGGATCACCGAACATTCGGAGACTCCCTTTTTAGATCATCCTAAAGTACATATGACGGAAGCACCGGTAATGGAAATATCTTCTACCTTCATACGTAAGGCCAGAGAAGAGGGAAAGGATATTCGTGCCATGCTTCCCGAGGCTGTCTGGGCATATATGGATGAAATGAATTTCTACAGGGGCTCCTGAATTATTAAAAAGTACAAATTTCAACGCCGGGATATAATTGATTTCAACAAATTTGCTACCTTGGTTTTTATCATGAAATCCTGAAGGTTTTATGGAATATGGAATAAAAGACATTCTGGAGCTTATTGGTTCGTTGGGCCTCTTCCTGTTTGGCATGAAAGTAATGAGCGACGCATTATTGCTACTGGCAGGAGATCAAATGCGTGACATTTTAGCCCGGATGACCTCAAACCGCTTCTTAGGCATCGTCACAGGATTTCTGATCACTTCCGTTATTCAATCTTCCTCTGCTACCACCTTAATGGTAGTAAGCTTCTCAAATGCTTCCCTGCTAACCTTAACAGAAGCGATCTCGGTGATCATGGGTGCCAATATAGGGACAACGATCACAGCGTGGCTTATTACGATCCTGGGGTTTAAGGTAAGCATGAGCTCCATAGCCTTACCCCTGGTAGGTTTTGGCTTTCTTTTTACGTTTTCTAAAAAAGAAAATACTAAGAATTGGGGAGGCTTTATCATAGGATTTGCTTTATTATTTATTGGGCTACAGTTTTTAAAAGAAGCCATGCCGAATATAAATGAAAATCCGGAGATCCTGGCTTTTCTGAACCAGTATACGGATGCCGGATTCTGGTCTGTCTTACTTTTTTTATTGATAGGAACATTACTCACTGTAGTTATACAATCCTCAAGTGCAACTATGGCTCTTACGCTTATCATGACCGCCGAGGGTTGGATCCCATTTGAATTAGCGGCGGCCATGGTATTGGGAGAGAATATCGGGACGACAATTACGGCTAATATTGCGGCCCTAGTGGCCAATTATCAGGCAAAGCGAACAGCCAGAGCTCATTTAATTTTCAATATTGCTGGAGTAATTTGGATGCTCGTTGTTTTCTATCCATTTGTGGAGATGATCAGTTGGCTTGCTCAAAAGACCGGATCCGAAAATCCATATATTACTGCCGCAGCTATTCCTGTTGCTATTTCGTTTTTTCATACGGTTTTTAATATTCTAAATACATTCTTTTTGGTTTGGTTTGTCAAGCCCATCGCAAAAATTGTAGAACGGATAGTGCCGGAAAAAATCATTCCTGAAATGGCCATTGAAGAGCCTAAATTTCTTAGCGATAAAATGCTTAAGTATCCTGAAACAGCTATTGCCACTCTGGTTAAGGAAAGCAAATATTTGTATAAGAATGCCATTTTTGAGATCGTTGCGCATGGCCTGAATATTCACCGGGAAGATATTATGTCCGAGTTAAAAGCTAAGAAAGTAGTTAAACGTTCTACTACGGACATGAAAGCGGATGTTCGGGAATTGTATTTGACCAAAGTTAAAAGTATTTATGGGGAGATCATTCGGTTTGCAACAAGAGCACAAAGTTCCTTAAAGATGAAAGACATGCACAACAACCGCATAATGGAAATAAAATTGGCCAATAGAAAAATGGTTGAGATGATTAGGGATGTGCGATCTTTGGGACTTAACGTAAGTAAGTATCTCGATTCCGAGAACAAGGATATTAAAAAGACGTATGATGGTTTCAGGAAAAAAGTCGTAAAGGTAATACGTGTGATCAATTTATTTCGTACAGAAAAAGATCAGGAATTCTATCGTATCAAATTAACGGAGTTAAAAGAGGAAGCTGAAAAAAATATAGAACAAGGGAATAAGGAGATCAACGAGCTGATCAAGGATGACAAGATTACCACAGACATGGCATCATCCCTGGTTAATGATCACGTTAATGTGAACAGTCTTATAAAAAACATGATCGAAGTAGCTGAACTCTTATATGGATATAGAGATCCCTTGGTTGAAAGCGGGATCAAGAAGAAACAAAAGAAAAAGGCCGCTTAGCGGCCTTTCTTTATTCAATTTCGGTTGATTCTACAGGAATAATAGCCGGGTCATTATATAAATCGGCTTTGTTGTAATACTCCTGTAATAAATTCATCGTCGCCGTGATGAGATCCTTAGTCTCCAAAAGAATTGAGAAATATAAGGTTGTATTTTTTGGACTGGAATCTTCCTCACGCGTCCTGGCAATTTGGATAGCGATCTTCTCGGAGACCCTATCGTATAATTCTTGTTTCTTATCCAAAATAAGTCCGATCTCCTCAAAGGATCTATTATCATAAGCCTGCTTGGTACTGCTTAATAATTTTTCCAGATCAGAATTGATCTCTGTAAGATCTTTGACCTGGTTGTACTTAAGTTTCTTATGATTGTTGTTGACATGCTTGTGGCTGATCTTTGTTATATATTCAATAGATTGTGTGAAGTCTGTCAGATGCCCCAGAATATTCATATAAAAATTACTGGCCTCAGTAGAGCTATCTTCCAGGTTCTTAATGAAATAGAACAGGTGGTCACGCAAATCTTCTACTTCGGTTGACAATTTATATACATTGTCCTTATTTTTCTTGAGCTGGTCCAGATTCTGCTTGGCCAAACCATCAATACTATTGCGGTATAGTTTCGAGCCTCTTTTTACGGCCTTGGAGATGTTCCGGGCACTTTCTTCAATTACGCCTTTGATCGAACGACTTTCGGATTTTGTTATTCTGTCTTCAGTCAGTATGGCTTTACTCCTTTTATTATAAGCAATATAGTTTCTGGCAAGGATCAGAATGGCCGCGAACAACAAGATGCCTATAGCCGTCCCCTTTCCAAAGCTTATCAATGATAGAATAATACCTGATGCGATGAATGCTATGATCGCAGTCATGAACCACCCCCCAATTACATTAAGTACACCTGCAACACGGTATACAGCACTATCCCTTCCCCAGGCGCGGTCTGCGAGACTGGTTCCCATTGCCACCATGAAAGTGACATAGGTTGTAGACAATGGAAGCTTATACGAGGTAGCAATTGATATTAGTATTCCAGCAACCATAAGGTTAACCGAAGCTCTTACCATATCAAAAGCCGGTAATTCATGCGTTTTACCTTTTGCGAGTTTTACCACAGGCTTTTTAAATTGCTTATCAACGCTAGCACCTAGTTTGTTTGGGATCACTGTAGCCGTATATTCAGAGACCATAGTGGTAAAACGTACAAGTAGCCGGGACAAGGAATTAGGTTCAAACCGTTCCTTCACTTCATCCTGAGCAGCAAGGTTAATTTCCGTGTCAGCTACATAACGTGCTTTTTTAGAGAACCATAAGGTGACTACCATGACCATACCTGAAAGGAATAATAAGAGTGTAGGTGTAGGTACTTTACTCGCCATTACTTCCATGGAAAAGCTGTTCGGATCCATACCAGAAGCCGACCAGGCCTCAAAAGATTGGTAAGCAGCTATTGGAACCCCGATAAAGTTTACCAGGTCATTCCCTGCAAAAGCCAGGGCAAGACCAAAAGTACCAACGCCAATGACAATTTTATATATGTTGAATTTAAAGACATTGATAAATACAGAGGATAAAAGAAACCAGAATACCACGCTTGCCGCAACAATGCCGAATACTTTCTGTTCCAGGAAGTCTTTGATGGTCATGCCTCCTAATATATCCAGGGAGTCTCCGGCTATAGGGGTGCCTTTAATCCCCTTCATCAATATAAAATAAGTTAAAGCAGCTAATGCGAGTCCGCCAAAAATGGCGCCAACCCACTTTGCCTTACGTTCGAAATCATATGAAAGCAATATCCGTGAGAACCATTGTACTATAGCGCCAATGGAAAAGGCAACAACCACGGAGAGCAATATTCCCATGATTATCTGAAAGGCTTTCGTTGTATTTATATAGTTTACTATATCACCATAATCTCCACCGGCGTTTCCAATTTTAATTATAGACATGGCTACCGCAGCACCTAATAATTCGAATACGATAGAAACCGTCGTGGATGTGGGCATGCCCAGGGTATTAAAAAAGTCGAGCAGAAGAATATCGGTGATCATCACTGCCATAAAGATGAACATGACTTCGGCGAACATGAATTCACCCGGATTGAAGATCCCTTTTCGGGCTACCTCCATCATTCCGCTTGAAAATATTGCCCCACAAGCAATTCCCAAGCTGGCTACGATCATAATGGTTCTAAAAGGAATGGCTTTAGAGCCAATGGCGGAGTTTAGGAAATTGACCGCATCATTACTAACACCTACAACAAGGTCTGCTACCGCCAGAATGGCCAGCGCGATTACCATCAATAAGTATATATTTTCCATTTTCTGTTGGTTCGAGTAAGTTTTAAATATCTAAACTCCTTCTCAATCGAATGTTATTAAATTGTTATGTTTTAAAAATGCACATCCAACTGCAAGCGATACATCCAGTTATCTGTTCCCCCATCTACATCCAGGTAGCTGAGATCTGTTTGTACTTTCAGTTTATGGCCTACAATATATCGGGATAGGCCAATGGTATATTGGGTTTCAGGAGCCCTACCTGTAATTCCTTCGTCTAGTTTAATGTTGGTATACCTTCCAGAGACCTCCCAATTGCTGGGAAATAAATACCCCGACTGAAGGTTTAAACCATTACCCACCTGGACAACGTCGCCTGTTGGGCTTCCATCAGAATTGGTTGCAATAGGATCATCGGCATCCCTATCGGCATATTCCCACATAAAGGAGAAACCGTTGTACTTGAACATGCCATCAAAGAAAAACGTATTAATGGTAGTCTCATAGAGGCCGACATCATTAATCATATAAGACCCCAGGTTACTTCTTGTTTTGACAGCGTCATTATTAATATCATAATTGACTGCGAACATCAGCTTGGGCGTCTCTTCTCGTTTGAGGTCACTACCACTGTAGTCGCCTTTGCTTTTGAACTTACCGAAAGGTAAGAATTCAAGACGGCCAGTATATTGATGTCCTCCTTCGTTCCCCTGGGTGACATTCCGGCCTTCTCCCTGAGACAACGCAATCTTTTCACGGATCAGGAAATTGTCAGATACGTTAAAGTGGTGCCTAAGCTGGAATCCCACATCGCGATCGATATTAAATCTGCTGTTAACCAGAGAGCGATCTACTTGTTGAAGATTTCCTGAGGAGATTACCCGTTCTATGTTTCCTGGGAGTTTAGTCTGTCCTGCCCAAAGTTCAAAATTGCCGGCGAAGTTCCACATAACTACGGCATCCAATATATACCTCGGTGTGTTTCTTGTAAATTCTGAAGCGCCGGAAATATCCCGATTAGACAAGCCGAGCTCAATTTTATATTTTAGTTTAGGGGAATAGGCAAAACCGTCAAATTTCAGACGTGCACGACGGATCAAAAAGTTCTGCTCTGGATTAACTAGTCCGCCATCTTCAACTTTGTCCCATTCGGCAATTGTTAAAAATTGCATACGGGTCCCGATTTTCATTGTCCATGTACTGTCCTTACCGACCAGGTTAAATAAGCCCTTTCCAAAAGCGGGCGCATTAGTTTCCTGAGCGGAAACAACCATAAAGAGAAGTAAAAAGGTTGGTAGTATTAATAGTTTTTTCATTGTATTGATTTTATGGCCGCAAGAAACAAATGGGATGTAAATTTTTTGTTAAGCGTATGTTATGATTTAACCTTTTTATTAGGGGCAAGATAGTTTCAGGAAATAGCCTATTTAATGATAAAAATCAGGAATTGGAATGTGGTTAAAAGATGTAACTTGCGCTAATTTTTCTATTAGAATTGAGCGGCCGTTCTGCTACATAAAAATTATAACTAAAGATTTACATTAGTGCCAATGGAGTTTAAATTGGATGATACGTATTTTATGAAGAAAGCGCTGCAAGAGGCAGAGTTGGCAATGGAAAAAGGCGAGGTACCAATTGGAGCAGTTATTGTTGTACAAGAACGGATTATTGCACGGGCCCATAATCTCACCGAGCAATTGCACGATGTCACCGCTCATGCAGAGATGCAGGCCATAACAGCGGCAGCCAATTTTCTCGGCGGTAAATATCTCTATGATTGCACTTTGTATGTGACCCTTGAACCATGCCAGATGTGCGCGGGCGCTTTATACTGGAGCCAGATCCCAAGGATCGTATATGGTGCAACGGATCCCCAACGGGGCTATGTCGCCTTGGGCGGAAAATTGCACCCTAAAACTCAGGTCAAAAATGGAGTGTTGGCAGAAGAATCAGATGAGCTACTTACAAGATTCTTCATTCAGAAAAGAAATTTAAATTAAAAAAACCCCTGACGCTGCGGTCAGGGGCTCTAGATCTTCAAAATAAAACATGACTAGTTGATCACTTGCACATTGCCAGCAACCACACCTTTTCTTCCTTCAGTTTCTTCGTATTCTACTTTGTCTCCTTCATTCAGATCAACGCCATCTAGTGACGTTACATGAACAAAGATGTCTTCACCTGTTTCATCATTGGTGATGAAACCATATCCCTTGGATACATTAAAAAATTTGACGGTACCTGTCATAAATAAAAAAATTAAATAAAAAATATGCTACAAAATTAGGCTTTTTATGGCTTTGAGCGAGGGAATTCCTCTAATTTTCACCCCTATTTTCGTTTTCTGATTGCTTGGACTGACTATTGCGCATCTTGTGTATATTTTCCTCGTTCAGCATATAATCTTTCATTTTCTTATCGCGACTAACTCTGATCAAAAACATGGGCATAGCAAGAAGGAAAAGTGCCAATGTTCCGGAACCGATCCATTTTTTGGCTATATCAGGGGACTCATCCTGAAGCGTAAACCCGTAAATAATGGCGGCTACTGAGGCCAGGGTAACCAGGATATTTATGTATTTCAAAAGTCCCTTCATTTTACGGGGTAAATTGGATCAATTGTTTTCTGTAGGCTGTCAATAACTTAGATTTGGAAATAAAGCCATAGTACTTTCCATTTTTGATGACAGGCAAGTTCCAGGCATTACTCCGTGTAAATTTGTCCATGACCTCCTGCATTGTGTCTGTATCATATAAGACTTGCTCTGGGGGGGTGTGCATAAATGAAATCACTTTCATCTTCTCGTACAAGGTCTGATCAAACATATACTCCCGAATATCGTCCAGCAGGACGATTCCACTCAATTCTCCTTGATTGCTAACCACAGGGAACAAATTACGAGTAGATTTGGACACAGCATCCTGAACCATTTGCCCCAGTGTCATGTAAGGTGAAACAGTCATAAAATCCTGTTCAATAACCTCGTCCATCTCCATTACCGTCAGTACATTTTGATCTTTGTTATGAGTAAGAAGTGCACCTGCTTCAGCGAGCTCTCGGGTATAGATAGAATTCTCCACCTTGTTCTTTGTATATAAAAAGGAGATGGCGCAGGTTATCATTAAAGGCACAAATAATTCGTATCCCCCGGTGATCTCTGCTATTAAAAAAATAGCGGTCAAAGGGGCATGAAGTACTCCGGCTATCAATCCTGCCATGCCCATCAGGGTGAAATTACTTTCGTTCACCTCAAAGCCTAATCCAATGTTATTAATTGTTTTAGCCAGCAGGTTACCCAAGGCGCTTCCCATGACCATAGTTGGAATAAAAATACCTCCGCTTCCCCCTGCGGCAAAAGTAGTTGTCATCGCAATCGCCTTAAAGATGGTAATTCCAAACAGTAGGAGTATGACTACCCAAATGTTATCTAAGTAGGCATCAAATGGCGTGTAACCCAAGGCTTGTATGGCCTGGCCGTCTAACAGGTCATTTATAAATCCAAAACCTTCCCCGTAGAGGGGGGGGATAACATACAACATGGTGCCAATGGCCAATCCGCCCACGATCAATTTCCCGACCGGACCTTTGAATTTTTCAAATAGGGCATGTATCCAGAAATACATTTTGGTGAAATAGATGGAAGCAATGGCAGTGCCTAAGCCCAGAAGGACATAAAAAAGTGTGTCACGGATCTCAAAAGTTTCCGTAACCCTAAAGCTAAAGAGAGTTTCATCCCCCAGAAAAAAATAAGAAGTCAGTACTCCGGAAACAGACGCAAATAACATGGGGAGTAGAGACAGCAATGTCAGATCCAAACTAAAAACTTCGACGGCAAAGATTATTGCAGCGATAGGGGATTGGAAGATAGAGCTTATAGCACCTGCAGAAGCACAGGCGATCAGCAGAGATCTATCCTTAGGGTTGTTGTGCAGCCAGCGTGAAATGTTAGAGCTGATTGCAGCACCTGAGGCAACCGCAGGGCCTAACAAACCAACAGAACCCCCGAAACCAACAGTTAGCGGGGCGGTTATGAGTGGCGTATATATTTTTCTAAGCGGGATGATTCCCTTTCGTTTCGACAGCGAAAACAGAATGGATGAAACCGCATGTTCCAATTTGCCCTTATAGATATATTTGGCATACAGATAGACCAGGGTGAGGCCAATGATCGGAAGAATAAAATAGAGTTCATTGCTTATTCCAAAAACCCCTTTTTCCGAGAGGGATTGAATTAAGTAGGTGATATTCTTAAGGGTAACCGCGGCAAGTCCTGCGAGCAGACCTACCAGGACACTCATTAATTGGATAAATGTCCTGCTGGAGATATGATGATACCTCCACTTATAAAGTCGTTTCCAAAGTCCCTTAAAATCGGGCATATATTATTCTGAAGGGAGATCCAGTTTTAAATGCAGCTCCTTCAATTGATCGTTATCTATGGTGGCAGGGGCATCGATCATAACATCTCTACCGCTATTATTTTTAGGGAAAGCTATAAAATCTCGAATCGTTTCTTGTCCGCCAAGAATGGCTACGAATCTGTCCAGACCAAAGGCAATACCCCCATGTGGTGGGGCGCCATACTGGAAGGCATCCATTAAAAATCCAAACTGCGATTTCGCTTCTTCCTCTGTAAAGCCCAGGTGCTTGAACATAAGTTTTTGCACATCTTTATCGTGGATACGGATAGAGCCTCCCCCAATTTCATTACCATTCAGAACCAGGTCATAGGCATTAGCCCTGACGGCTTTTGGATCTGTATCGAGTAGGGATAACTGATCAGGTTTAGGGGATGTAAACGGATGATGCATGGCATGATAGCTCTCAGATTCTTCATCCCATTCCAATAAAGGAAAATCGGTTACCCAAAGCGGGGCAAATTCATTTGGTTTTCTAAGTCCGAGGGTATTGGCCAACTCCATACGGAGTGCATTCAATTGGTTTCTACTGGCAGATGATTCGCCGGAAATGATCAGGAGCAGATCTCCTTTTTCTGCCCCAAGAACTTCGGCCCACTTGGCCAGGTCTTCGGTCTCATAGAATTTGTCAACGGACGATTTATAAGATCCATCAGCATTACATTTTACATAGACCAGCCCTTTAGCGCCTACCTGAGGCCGTTTTACCCAATCTACCCAGGCATCAATTTCTTTCCTCGACCACTCAGCGCCTCCGGGAACGGCAAACCCCACGACTAATTCCGCCTGGTTGAACACATTAAAATCCCGATGCTGCGCAAGCTCATTCAACTCTCCGAATTCCATTCCAAACCGTATGTCAGGCTTATCACTGCCATATCGTTGAATGGCCTCATCATAGGTCATCCTTGGAAATGCCCCCGGATCTATTCCGTGGATCGACTTCAAAACATGCCTGGTTAAGCCTTCAAAAGTCTCTAATATATCTTCTTGTTCTACAAAAGCCATTTCACAGTCGATCTGCGTAAACTCAGGTTGACGGTCGGCTCTTAAGTCTTCATCTCGAAAG
>Ga0265309_10000245_pt1 | contig 20498 bp, 18 predicted proteins | sample Helome_FD_192492 | JGI IMG/M metagenome (GOLD analysis project Ga0265309, IMG submission 192492) | Marine sediment microbial communities from subtidal zone of North Sea - Hel_20160524 (Illumina Assembly) | ecosystem: Environmental > Aquatic > Marine > Subtidal zone > Sediment ...
CGGCCGCAGCGAATTCGGGCCACCGGCCTCGGGTAACCAGTGGTCCAACGGCGCGATCGGCTGCCCCGAATGGACCGGTGTTCGCCTCAAGGACGTGCTCAAGCACGTCGGCGTCAAGGACGATGCCGTCTACGTCGCTTACCACGGCGCTGATCTGCATGCGAGCGGCGACGCCAGCAAGGTGCCAATCTCGCGCGGCGTGCCGGTCGCAAAGGCACTCGAGGACGAGACGCTCATTGCCTGGGCCATGAACGGGGAAGACATCCCGCCGATGAACGGTTACCCGCTCAGGCTCGTGTGCGCGGGCTGGCCCGGCTCGGTCAGTGGCAAATGGCTGAAGAAGATTGTCGTTCGCAACCAGGTCCACGACGGACCGAAGATGACAGGAACCTCCTATCGCGTCCCTTGCAATCCCGTCGCACCCGGCACGACGGTCCCGGACGACGAGATGTGCATCATCGAGTCGATGCCCGTGAAGTCGCTGGTCACGTTTCCGAAGTCGGGCATCACGCATGCGATGGGCGAGAAACTCGCCGTGCGGGGCCATGCCTGGGCCGGCGACCTTGAAGTGGCCGAGGTCCATGTTTCGGTCGACTTTGGTGCGACCTGGAAAAAAGCGGCACTCGAGGCGCCTGCGAACCGGTTCGCCTGGCAGCACTGGAACGCCGAGGTCGACTTTCCCGAGATCGGCTACTACGAAGTATGGGCACGCGCTACCGATAGCGCGGGTCGTGCGCAGCCTATGGTGCTACCCGGGTGGAACCCGAAAGGCTACCTGAACAACGCCTGCCACCGCATCGCCGTACAGGTCACCTGATGCGGTTCGTCGCTCTGATCATGCTCGCGTTGCTCGTCGCTTGCGCCGAGAAGGACGAGTCTGTCGAGGCAGCGCCAGAGGCGGTACCCGAGCCGCTTGCCGCCAGCGAACCGGCGATCGATCCCGTGACGGGCTTCAAGATGACGGGCGACTGGGAACTCGTGCGTGGCAACTGCACCGCCTGTCATTCGGCGAAGCTGATCACGCAGCAGCGCGGCACGACCGAGCAATGGCTCGCCATGATCCGCTGGATGCAAAAAAAACAGAATCTGTGGCAATTCGATCCGGGCACTGAGGGGCGCATCATCGCTTACCTCGCTGAGAACTATCCGCCGGATGCAGCGCGACGTCGCGCACCGATTCCGCCCGACCTGATGCCGCCGAACCCTTATTCCTCAAGCAACTAATTTTCCAGGAGTTCTGCCATGCTCGTTTCACCATCTGAAGTCGTGGCCCGCGCCAAAGCGACGATCAAGGAATGCACCGTTTCCGAGGCGAAACAATTCCTGACCCCGGAAATCCTGCTCATCGATATCCGCGAAGCGGCGGAATTCCAGCGCGGCTACATTCCGGGTGCCGTACTCTCGCCACGTGGCCTGCTCGAGTTCGATATTCACGGGCTCGTCGAGCGCACGGCAACGAATGCCGAAGTCGCTCCCGAAGATCGCGAGATCGTTCTCTACTGCGGCACCGGAGGGCGTTCCGCCCTCGCCGCCGAAACGCTGAACAAGATGGGCTACAGGAACGCGCAGTCCATGGACGGCGGCATCGTCGCCTGGTCAGCAGCGCAGTTGCCGATCGAAGTTCCGTAGCCGGAGTTTCCTAGAGACGGATACAGGCAAGGTCTTCAGCGAGAACGACGTCGCCGTCGTAACGCGCCCGGACCCTCTCGACGTTCGCGTCGAGGTCCCTCAGGCTACGCGCCATGAAATGACTCAAGACCAGTCGTTGCGGCCCCGCCCTGTCCGCGATCGTACCGATGACGCTCGGTGGCGCGTGCAGGCGGCGCGCGACGCCGCTCGCATCCTCGGGCACGACGAGATGCATCACGAGTAGCGACGCACCCTCGGCAAAGTCGACGAACTCGGCCTTGCTACCGTTCTGATCGGATGCGAATACCAGCGTTTCTTCCCCGACACTCACTTTGAACGCGACCGCAGGCACGATGCCGTGGGGCACATGCATGGCTTCGACGACCATGTCGTCACTCGTGTATACGAGTTTGGATCCTTCGCCGCCAACTTCCTTCGGCAGCAGCATGGACAGGCCACCCGTGCCATCCAGGTAACCCGACAGGTAAGCGTACGCCCCGGTGTCTTTGTGCAGCAGGCTTTCGAGCCACGACTCGAGACCCGGGAACGGCCCGTCGGCGTCTGGGCCCGCGAGGTGCAGAGGTCGGTCACGGCCCGAAAAATTACCCGACTTGAGCAAGGCCGGGAAGTCGGCCGAATGGTCGGTATGCATGTGACTCAGACCGACGAAGTCGAGGTCCACAAAATTCGCGCCGGCCTCGCCGAAACGCAGAAACGTCCCGCCGCCCGCATCGATAAGTATTCTGGACACACCGTCGACCCAGACGATGTAGCCGGACGATGCGCGGCCGTCGTCGGCGATCGGGCCGCCGGAGCCCAGGACCTGCAGAGCGATGCCGTCGCCAGCTGGGCACTCTGCCTCCGGTCGCGTGCACGCGCTCGTCAGAAGCACGGCGACGAGCAGCAACAACCTGTTGAGACGCATTCGCATTTTTCCTCGGGACTTATTCGTACAAACCAGTATATCGACCTCTCGGACAATTAATTAGTCTTTCCTAATACGAGGGGTTATCCAGTGTCTGCACGAGCGAAATCTATCGCAGTCGTTGGAATCGGCAACAGTTTACTGACGGACGACGGCGCCGGTATCCATACGCTTACGCGATTCGCCGAAGACAATACGATCGAAGAAGTCGTTTGTCTCGATGGCGGCACGGTAGGCCTTGCACTGCTCGACCGGCTCGAAAACCTCGATGGGCTCGTCGCCCTCGACGCTATGAAACTCGGTCTCTCACCGGGCGCCGTCACGGTGCTGCAGGGCGAAGACATGGATGCCCACCTGCGCAACCAGCACGGCAGCGTTCACGAGGTCGGTTTGTCAGATCTCATGGACGCAATGCGGCTGCGCGGCCAGCTACCGAAGAAGCGCGCACTGATCGGCATAGAACCCGCAGACATGGATTGGGGAACCGAACCGACCGAAGCCGTCGCCGCCGCGCTGCCCGAAGCCGCCGACGCGGCGCATCAACTGGTGCGGGAATGGCGCGCCGACTCGGGACAACGACAGTGACGTCGCTCGACAATATCGGCGTTCAGGTCGAGGCCGTGCACGGTAATGTGCGGCCGATTCTCAATGAAGTCCTGCACGCGCTCGACAAACTCATCGACAACAACGAAACGACGGTAATTGACCTCGCCGGGTTGCCATTCGCGCCCGGCGAGCTCGATGTGCTGGAAGAAACGCTCGGCCAGGGCGAGCTTTCGGCGCAACTGGATGCACTGGGTTCCAGCCGCATCCAGGAAACTACCTACCCCGGCGTCTGGTGGATAGAGCATCGCAACGCGCACGACGAAGTGGTAGGCCGCTACCTGGAAATCACGCGAATTCCAGAGATTCTGTCGTCCCAGGATGCCGACATCTGCGCCGGCCGCGCACGCCTGGGAGAGCAGTTCTAACAAGTTTTGCGGGAGGAAGACAGCATGAAGAACAAACCGACCGTTGGGGAAATTCTGCAAGCCAAAGGCGTGTCGCGCCGCGGATTTCTCAAGTACTGCGCGACCACGGCCTCGTTGCTGGCTTTGCCGCCCGCGATGATCCCGCGGATCGCCAAGGCCATTGAGAGCGCGAGGCGACCATCGGTCATCTGGCTTTCCTTCCAGGAGTGCACGGGCTGCACCGAGTCGCTCACGCGATCGGCAGCGCCGACCGTCGAGGGGCTGATTTTCGATGCGATCTCACTCGACTATCACCACACGTTGCAGGCCGCATCGGGCGAACAGGCCGAAGCGGCGCGACATGCCGCGATGGAAGAGAATGAGGGCGGTTACCTGGTTCTTGTCGATGGCTCGATCCCGATGGGCAACCCGGGATTCTCGACGATCGCCGGCATCAGCAATCACGACATGCTCATGGAAACGGTTGCAGGCGCAGCGGCCGTCGTTTCGATCGGCACGTGCGCAGCGTTCGGCGGCATCCCGGGCGCCAACCCGAATCCGACCGGTGCCGTCGCGGTCCAGGACCTGGTCAAGGACAAACCGATCATCAACGTGCCCGGCTGCCCGCCGATTCCGATGGTCATGACCGCTGTGCTGACGCAGTTCCTGACCTTCGGACAACTGCCCGAAGTCGACAAATTCGGACGGCCGCTGGCGTTCTTCGGCCAGACGATTCACGACCGCTGCTACCGGCGCCCGTTCTACGAGCAGGGCAAATTCGCCAACACGTTCGACGACGAAGGCGCAAAAGCCGGTTGGTGCCTGTACAAACTCGGCTGCAAGGGCCCGACCACCTACAACGCCTGCGCCACCGCGAAGTGGAACCAGGGTACGAGCTTCCCGATCGAGTCCGGCCACCCGTGCCTCGGTTGCTCGGAACCCGGCTTCTGGGACAAAGGCGGCTTCTACGAGCCGTTGTCTACCGGCAAGTTCGGCAGCGGCGCGAAAGTCGCCGGTGCGGCAGCTGCCGGCGTCGCGCTCGGTGTGGCCGCCGCAGCAGCCGGCCGCAGCCGTCAAGCCAAGTTTACAAAGGAGGGATGACATGGACCTTCTGGATTTTGCAAGAGGCCCCGCGCTGCAGTGGGCTGCCTACATCCTCGTCGCAGGAACGATCTGGCGCATCGTCGGGATCACCCTGCTGAAGGAAAAACCTGACTACTCAGAGCCGCGCAAGAGTGCCGGCTATCCCGCTGCGCTCAAGGTCATCTGGACCCGCGCATTTACTGCCGAGCCGTTCGCGAAAGCGACCTTGTACCCGAAAATGATGGCCTACGTCATGCATATCGGCCTGTTCGCGGTCATTTTCCTGTTTACGCCGCACATCGTGTTCTTCGAGGGCTGGACAGGACTGGACTGGCCCGGATTGCCGAACAGCGTCATCTTCTTTCTCGGCGTTGCCACGGTAGTCTCGGCGGTCGCGTTACTCGTGCGGCGGCTGACCAATCCCGTCCTGAAGCTGATCTCGAATTTCGACGATTACTTCAGCTGGTTCGTGAGCACCTTACCGGTGGTTACCGGGCTGCTAATTCCCGTACGAGTCGGTTTGCGGTACGAAGACTTGCTTGCGGTACACATTCTCAGCGTGGCGCTGCTGCTCATCTGGCTGCCATTCGGCAAATTGGGACATACCTTCCTGGTATTCGTCACACGCGGCACCACCGGAATGGTCTTTGAACGCAGGGGGGCCAAGACATGACCACTGTAGACGGCAGACATGAACTCGATCGTGAAGCTGAACGGCTGGCTTACAAACCACCCGAGATTCGTCACGACAAACAGGGCGATATGGAGTCGGAGGAACGCATCAACAAAGCGATGCATCACTTCGTCAAGAACTTCAACACGCAGACGGCGTCCTATCTCGACGGCTGCCTGCACTGCGGAATGTGCGCCGACGCCTGTCATTTCCATGTGCGCACGGACGATCCGCGTTACACGCCGATCTGGAAGATCGAGCTGTTCAAGCGGACCTACAAACGGCAGGTCGGTCCGTTCGCGTTCTTCTATCGATTACTGGGTCTGAAGCGGCACGTCACGATCGAGGACCTCGAGGAATGGCAGCACCTGCTGTATGACAGCTGCACAGTTTGCGGCCGCTGTTCGCTGGTTTGCCCGATGGGCATCGATGTTGCCGGGCTGATCTCGATGGCGCGGCACGGCATGTTCAAGGCCGGGCTGATTCCGGAGGAACTGCATGACGTCGCCAAGCGCGCTGCCGAAACGGGTAGCCCGCTCGGTATCACGCCCGACAAGTTCGAGGATCGCGTCGAGTGGATGGCGGACGAGCACGACGTCGAAATCCCGATGGATGTCGAGCAGGCCGACGTACTCGCCGTAATGTCCTCGATCGAAATCCAGAAGTACCCGCAATCGATCGCGGCAACCGCGAAAATACTCAATGCGGCGGGCGAGAGCTGGACGTTCCGAACCGACGGCTTCGAGGCAACCAACTTCGGCATGTTGTCGGGCAACCCCGACTGGCAGAAAGAAGCGACGATGAAACTCATTGATGCGGCCATCAAGATCGGCGCGAAGATGATCGTCCTTCCCGAATGCGGGCACGCCTACATGGCGCTGCGCTGGATGGGTGCCAACATGTACGGCAAACCATTACCGTTCAAGGTATATCACATCTCCGAGTACATGGCGGATGCGTTGAACACGGGCAAGATCAAGGTGAAAAAGGTCGAAAAGAGTGTCACTTATCACGATCCCTGCCAGGTTTCACGTCGAGGCGGCGCCACGCAGGCCGCACGCGACGTCATCAAGCACCTCGGTGTCGATTTCCGCGAGATGGAGTATGGCGGCGATTACAACTGGTGCTGCGGTGGTGGCGGCGGTGTGGTCACGATCAAGCGTGCCGATCCCCTCAGGCATCGCGTCTTCAAACTGAAGATGGACCAGGTCGAGAAGACCGAGGCCGACGAACTGTTGTCGAGCTGCGCGAATTGCCGCCAGAGCTTCGACGACTCCCAGCAGCATTTCAACTGGGACTACACCATGGGTAGCCTGATGGAAATGGTTGCCGAAAACCTTGAGGAGGACAACTCATGAGCTCTCGAGTCGTCGTAGATCCCATCACGAGGATCGAAGGTCACCTCCGCATAGAAGCGCAGATGGACGGCAACCAGATCGGCCAGGCCTACTCGTCCGGCACGATGGTACGCGGTATCGAAATCATCCTGCAGGGTCGCGATCCGCGCGATGCCTGGGCATTCGCCCAGCGCATCTGCGGCGTGTGCACGCTGGTCCACGGCATAGCATCGATTCGGTCGGTCGAAAACGCCGTGGGCGCCAAAGTGCCGCCAAACGCAGAGTTGATTCGCAACCTCATGATCGGTGCACAGTACATTCACGATCACGTGATGCACTTCTATCACCTGCACGCGCTCGACTGGGTCGATGTCGTATCGGCACTGAGCGCGGATCCGGCCGCAACCTCCGCGCTCGCGCAGTCCCTGAGCAGCTACCCGCGCTCGTCGGAGGGTTATTTCAGGGACGTGCAGAAGAAAGTCGCCGACTTCGTCGCCGCGGGGCAACTCGGTATCTTCGCGAAGGCCTACTGGGGCCACCCCGAGTACAAGCTGCCGGCCGAAGCCAATCTCATGGCCGTTGCACATTATCTCGACGCGCTCGAATGGCAGCGCGACGTGGCACGCCTGCACGCAATCTTCGGTGGCAAGAACCCGCACCCGAACTTCGTCGTCGGTGGCGTACCGTGCCCGATCGACCTCAACTCCGATTCGGCGATCAACTCGAAACGGCTCGCGCAGGTCCAGGACATCGTCAACAAGATGAAGACCTTTGTAGAACAGGTTTACGTCCCGGACACGATTGCGATCGCCAGTTTCTATAAGGACTGGTTCGCACGCGGCGAAGGACTGGGCAATTTCCTGTGCTTCGGCGACCTGCCGAGCAACGGAATGGGCGATCCCGACTCGTTCCTGTTCCCGCGCGGCGCGATACTCGACCGTGACCTCACGACGATCCACGAGGTCAAACTCGACGACCCGGCCGGCGTACAGGAATTCGTATCGCACTCCTGGTACGACTATTCAGGCGGCAAGGAAGTCGGCCTGCACCCGTGGAGCGGCGAAACCAACCTGAACTACACGGGACCGCAGCCGCCTTACGACCAGCTCGACATCGAACAGAGCTACTCGTGGCTGAAATCGCCACGCTGGAAAGGCAAGGCCATGGAAGTCGGGCCGCTGGCACGCGTGCTGATGCTGTACGTCAAGGGTCACGAACTGACGCAACACCTCGTCAACAGCACGCTGTCGAAGCTTGATCTGCCGCCACGCGCACTGTTCTCGACGCTCGGCCGCACGGCGGCACGTACGCTCGAGACCGCGATTCTCGCGGACGGCATGCAGGGCTGGCTCGACTCGCTGATCGGCAACATCAAGGCCGGTGATACCAAGACCTTCGATGACACGCTGTGGGAGCCCGAAAGCTGGCCGCAGGAATGCAAGGGCGTCGGTGTGATGGAAGCACCGCGCGGCGCCCTGTCGCACTGGGTCGTCATCAAGGACGGCAAGATCGCCAACTACCAGGCGGTCGTGCCGAGCACCTGGAACGCCGGACCTCGCGATCCCGTGGGTCAACCCGGCGCGTACGAGGCCGCACTCGAGGACGCTCACATCATGCACGATCCGGAACAGCCCCTCGAAATACTGCGCACGATACACAGCTTTGACCCGTGCATCGCCTGCGCAGTGCACGTCACTGATCCGGAAGGGGAAGAACTCGTGAAGGTCGCAGTAAGGTAGCGATCACTCCGTGGCGAGTTTCTCCGGCAGCGGTGCGGGGGTCCAGACCTCCGCACCCTGTCTGAGCTGCTTCATTCGTGCGTCCAGTTGTCCGGATTCGTCGAGTCGCCGGGTGACAAGCCGATAATATCTCCGCTCGTGTCGATACCGAGACCCAACACTGTCCGATTGGCGTATCCGAAATAGGCCGTCACCTGGTTGATCTCGAGTATCTGCCCGTCGTCGAGACCCGCTGCGCGCATGCCCTCAATGTCCTCTTGCGTTACCGACGGCGCGGCGCCAGTCAATTTTGCCGCGTAGTTCAATCCCGCCAGCTGTGCACCCTGAAAAGCGTCCTCGGGCCGTCCGGACTGCAGTGCCTTCCTGATCGCCTCCGACCGAACCGCGTCATCAAGCAGGCGCGACATGCCGGCAAAATGGTGCTCGAGACAATAGCCACACTCATTGAGGTGACTCACATACACGCCGATGGCCTCGAGATAGGCCTTGGGCAGGGTGTTGCGTGGGTGGTGCAATACATACTTGTAGATCGTCATGTGACCCTGCATCGAGTGCGGACGCAACGAGTGCGCCAGCATGATGTTGTCGACGTTGTCGTCGGGACCCTTGATTCGATCGTACAGCTGCCTGAGCTCGCCGTTCGCATCTTCGTACGCAATCGTGTCTATCCAGGTCATCGCACCGCCCGCTATTCTGACGCCAGTTTTTCGAGCAACGGTGCCGGGGTCCAGGCCTCCGCGCCGAAGCGATCGCGGAATTCGCACACGCGCTCGTAGACACGCTTGATGCCCACGGCGTCAGCGTAGTGCATCGGCCCGCCGCGCGTTGCCGGGAAACCGTAGCCGTAAACATAAACGACGTCGATGTCGCTCGGGCGCTGCGCGATGCCCTCCTCGACGATACGCATGCCTTCGTTGACGAGCCCGTAGACCAGCCGATCAACGATTTCCTCGTCGGGAATCTCACGCCGCTCGATACCGAAGGTCGCTGCTTCGCGCTCGATAATCTCGGTGACTTCCGGGTCACTCGAGTGCCTGCGCGTCTCGGGATCGTACTGGTAGAAGCCGGCGCCTGTCTTTTGTCCGAGACGCCCCATTTCAGCCAGCACATCCGCAACACGATAGGCCCTCGGGTCGCCACGCTGATCTTCGGACAGCGCCTGGCGTGCCTTGTAGCCCACGTCGATGCCGGCCAGGTCCGCGACACGCAACGGGCCCATCGCCATGCCCCAGCTTTCCATCGCGTTGTCGACCTGCTCCGGGGTCGCGCCCTCGATCACGCAAAGCTGTGCCTCGCGGAAATAAGGTTGCAGCATGCGGTTGCCAATGAAGCCGTAGCAGACGCCGGACATCACGGGCACCTTGCGGATCTTCCTCGCGAGCTTCATGCAGGTTGCGAGCACATCGTCCGCGGTCTTCTCTGCACGCACGACCTCGAGCAGCTTCATGATGTTCGCGGGGCTGAAAAAATGCAGGCCGATGACATCCTCGGGTCGGCCCGTCGCCGCGGCGATCAGGTTGACGTCCTGGTACGAGGTGTTGGTCGCGAGAATCGCCCCCGGCCTGCACACGCCATCGAGCCTGGCGAATATCTCCTTCTTGAGTCCGGGGTCTTCGAACACGGCCTCGATGACGAGGTCGACGTCAGCGAGATCACCATAATCCGTCGAGCCCGTTATGAGTCCCCTGAAGTGCGCAGCGTCTTGTTCGCTTAGCTTGCCGCGCTTGACGCTGCCCGCGTAATTCCTGTCGACGATGCCGAGGCCGCGCTCGAGTGCTTCGTCGTTGACCTCGACCATCGTCACGGGAATGCCCGCGTTCGCAAAACTCATCGCGATGCCACCGCCCATCGTGCCACCGCCGACGATACCGACGCTGTCGACGTCCCGGAGTGCCGTATCCTTCGGCAAGCCGTCGATCTTCGCCGCCTGGCGCTCGGCGAAAAACAGGTGCCGCATCGCGGCCGACTGTGAGCCCTGCATGAGTTCCATGAATTTCTCGCGCTCCACCGTGGCGCCTTCCGCGAATGGCATGCTCGTTGCCGCCTGCACGCAGTCGATGATGCGCTGCGGGGCAACCTGTCCACGCGCTCGTTTCTCCGCCATGCCCCGGGCCGCGTCGAACACGGCAGGATCATGATCGGGCACGGGCAGCAACGAACTCCGCCGCACGGGCGCGTTTTCCGCGACGAGTTCTTCGGCCCAGGCATGCGCTCCCGCGCGCAGGTCGCCGTCAATTATCTTGTCGATCAGTCCGAGTTCGACCGCCGTTGTCGCGGGAATCGGATTGCCGCTCGTCATGAGCTCGAGGGCCGCCTCCACGCCGGCCAGTCTCGGACTCCTCTGCGTACCGCCTGCGCCGGGCAGCAGGCCGAGTTTCACCTCGGGCAATCCGATCTTCGCGCTCGACACCGCACACCTGTAGTGCGACGCCAGCGCTGTCTCGAAGCCGCCGCCGAGCGCCGTGCCATGGATCGCGGCGATTACGGGTTTGTCGAGCGCCTCCAGCCGGTCGAAAACCTCCGGCAACCAGGGTTCCGCAGGAGGTTTGCCGAACTCGCTGATATCGGCCCCGGCAATAAAGGTGCGTCCCTCGCAAACGATGACTACTGCCTTGCTGGCGTCCCCTGCAGCCGTGGCGACTGCGTCCAAGATGCCTTGTCGAACCGCCTGGGAAAGCGCGTTGACGGGCGGGTTGTCGACCGTAATAACGCCAATATTGCCTTCAAGACCATAACTGACCGGGGATGACATGCTCTCTCCTTTGCAAATGTTCACGCACACTGTAATGTAGTCTGGCAAGCCAGAATCAACTGGGCATAACCACGATGTACCGGCAACTCACAGACCAGGCCGAGAAATACCTGAAATCGCTCTACCAGCAGGACGATATAGCAGGCGAGCTGAAACGCAAGCTTGCCGACCTGATGGCAAGAGGCGAAGCGAACGCCGATGCCGCCTGCCGTGCATTGAGGCTGAGCCGGCGTACCCTGCAGCGACGTCTCAAGGCCGAGAAGACGAGTTTCCAGAAGGTCCTCAAGGAAGTGCGCGCGGAACTCGCGGTTAATTACCTCAAGGACGCAAGGCTCAAATCACTCGAGATCGCGATGCTGCTCGGCTATTCCAATATCAGCTCCTTCACAACGGCATTCAAGTCCTGGTACAAGATGCCGCCGGCCGAATACCGCGAGAAGATCCTCACCGCCTGAGTCGGTCCGGGCATTGTCGCATCCCGGCTACCCGTAGCGTCAAATTAGGCTATTATGCGCGCCTCATTCGAGGAGGAGCGTACATGCTCGAGAAGCTGCAATTCTATATCGACGGCAAATGGGTGGACCCAGTGGAGGCTCGCCCGCACGACGTCGTAAACCCGGCGACCGAAGAAGTCTACGGCCGTATCAGCCTGGGCTCCGCCGCCGATGTCGATCTAGCCGTGGCTGCTGCAAAGCGTGCATTCGAGGATTACTCGCAAAGCACCCGGGAGCAGCGCATGGAACTGCTGCAATCCATTCTCGATGTATTCTCCCGCCGCCACGACGACGTCGCCGAAGCAATCATGGACGAAATGGGCGCGCCCTGGGGACTCGCCAAAGGCGCACAGGCAGCCAGTGGCCCGCAGCACATCAAGGCCGCGCTCAGGGCGCTCAAGACCTTCGAATTCGAAGAGCGCATCCGCACGACCCTGGTCGTCAAGGAGCCCATCGGCGTTTGCGGCCTCATCACGCCCTGGAACTGGCCGATGAACCAGATCGCCGTGAAGGTTGCTCCCGCGCTTGCGGCCGGCTGCACGATGGTCCTGAAGCCCAGCGAGATTGCACCGTTCGACGCCATGATCTTCGCCGAGATACTCCACGAAGCGGGCGTCCCGGCCGGAGTGTTCAACCTCGTCAACGGTGATGGTCCCGGCGTAGGCAGCGCATTGAGCGGCCACCCCGACATCGCGATGGTGTCGTTCACGGGGTCGACGCGCGCCGGCGTGCTCGTGGCACAGAACGCGGCACCATCCGTCAAACGCGTGGCCCAGGAACTGGGTGGCAAGTCGGCAAACATCCTGCTCGATGACGCCGATTTCGACAAAGCCGTGGCGAGTGGCGCCGGGGACATGTTCGAGAACACGGGGCAGTCCTGCGACGCGCCCTCCCGCATGCTCGTGCCGAAGGAGCGCGTGCAGGAAGCGGCCGGGATCGCGGCGAAGGTCGCGGCCGAGACGAAGGTGGGCGATCCGCGCGACGAAGGCGTCGAGGTGGGCCCGGTCGTTTCCGAGCAGCAGTGGTCGAAGATCCAGGACCTGATTCAGCAAGGCATCGATGAAGGCGCGACGCTCGCCGCGGGCGGCACTGGCCGTCCCGAAGGGCTGGACAAAGGTTACTACGTGAAACCAACCGTGTTCGCGAATGTCACTAATGACATGACTATCGCCCGCGAAGAAATCTTCGGCCCCGTATTGTCGATCATCCCTTACGAGGACGAAGACCATGCGGTTCGCATCGCCAACGATACGCCTTACGGCCTGTCGGGTTACGTCACGTCATCGGATCTCGACCGGGCGCGACGCGTGGCGTCGAAGATGCGCACCGGAATGGTACATATCAACGGGGCCTGGCTGGATTCGGCGGCACCGTTCGGTGGCTACAAGCAATCAGGCAACGGGCGCGAATGGGGCGCCCATGGCATCGAAGAATTCCTCGAAGTCAAGTCGATCTACGGCTATGAGGAGAGAGACAAGCAATGAAACGGATTTCCGCAGTACTCGCGGCCTGCCTGCTGGCGGCCTGCGGCAGCGATTCGAGCCTGCCCGAAGCGAGCGGCAAGGCCAACTTCCGGGCGATCAACTCCATCCCGACGTCCGGTGAGATCGCCTTCCTGATCGAGGAACGCGCGAACGGCACCGCCGGGTACCAGGACGTCACGGCGACCACCGAGTGGGACGACCTTTCTTACAACTTCAATTTCGACGTGTTCTTCGCAGGCGAGACCGGGCTGACCCGGATCGCGACCCAGTTGGTGGATGCCGTGGCGGACCGCGACTACACGTTCCTGATTTCCGGCTCGATCGCGAATCCGACGCTGACACTTTACGAAGACGAGGTCCGGGAATTTGACACGGACGGCACCATCTTCGCCGCCAAGTTCCTGCACTCATCGACGAGGCCGGGTGCTCTCGACTTCTACTTCGCGGATCCTGCGATTTCTCCCGTTCTTGGTGAGCAGGTTGCCACGCTGTCTCCGGGCGAGCTTTCCACGAGTGCCGACTTCGACGCGGGCGAATATGTCGTGACGCTGACCACGGCTGGTGACCCGAACGACATCGTGTACCGATCCGAGACCGTACCGTTCGTTCCCGGCAACTCGTTCTTCATCACGCTGTTCGATGGCGATGCCAACGATACGGCGCCGCTCATCGTCCAGGCGCTGCCGAGCAGGGGCACCTCGGTCGCGATGCCGGACCCGAGCTATCTGCCTGCAGTCGAATTCATCAACATCTCCATGGATCTTGGCGCGTCGGACATCTATGACGATGAAGCGCTAACCTCCCTCATCGTGCAGGATCACGGTTTTCGTGACGTCGAAGACGAACGCGAGACCGCATCGGGAGCGAATACGTTCTATTACACGCCCACGGGCGACACGAGTGCCGTTACGCTCGAAGGCGAACTCACGGCGACAAGTGGCACACGTTACCGGTTTTACGCGGCGGGCGTCGCGGGCGCTTTCGACACGGACATCGTGGTCCCCGACCGGAAGTCACTCGAGACGATGGTCAAGCTCACGATGTATCACGGCGCCAACAATTTCGATTTCCTCAATCTCTATGCCGTCGATGCCGGCGAGAGCGTCGACGATAACTTTCCGGTGCTGGCCGCAATTTCAAGGGGTTCGCAGTCCCCCAACGTTGCGCTCACCGCCGGTGTCTACGATATCTACGTGACCGAGTTCAACGACAAGACCGTGCTTGCCGGACCGTACCGCTTCGACACGTCCCTCGGTGACATTGTGGATCTCGTCGTCGTCGACACCGTCGACCCGGCCGTCCTGGACGCACTTTTCCTGTCAGGTACGCTTGTTCGCTGAGGCGTGAATAGCGGCCAGTGCTGCTGACAGTTCGGCCGCGCCAAGTTCGTCGAGCGGTAACTCGAGCATCGCCACGATGCGACGCCTGAGCCTCCTGTAAGCACTGTCGAAATCGCCGTCGCTCGCCGGGTCCGGGATACCCCAGTGGGCCGTGACGGGGGTGCCATTCCAGGTCGGGCAGGTCTCGCCGGCCGCGTTGTCACACACGGTTATAATGACGTCGATCGGGGGTGCATCGCTGCCACTGAATCGGTCCCAGGACTTGGATTCCAGCCCATCGATCGAGCGCCCTTCGCGCGACAACTTGTCGATTGCGCCCGGGTTCACCTCCCCGGTCGGGTGACTGCCCGCACTAAACGCACGCAGCCTGCCGCCGCCGAGTTCGTTGATGAGCACCTCGCCAAGGATGCTGCGGGCGGAATTCCCCGTGCACAGGACGAGGACGTGGATGGGTCGCTTCGTTTCTGCTGTGCGGGACATGCCCGCGATCCTACAGCAGTACGGCCTAGTTTGCCGTCGCCCGATCGACATAGGACGCGGCGTCGTTCGCCGCCTCCTCGTCCGAGATCGCCTTGGCGTCGTACATCGCCTGGTCCGCAACGCCGAGCAGGTGCCACAGCTCCTCGCCGTGCTTCGGCATCAGCGAGATTCCGACGCTGGCCGTGCATTCAATTTCCTGTCCCTGGATGATGTACGCCTCGCCCGCGGTCTGCACGAGACGCTGCGCAATATGCCTGACGTCCTCGGGGGTGACACCGGGCAATACGATGGCGAATTCGTCGCCGCCGAGCCGGCCGAGTACGTCTTCGGGACGCAGGCAGAATCCGAGCCGGTGCCCGAATGCCTTGAGCAGCGCATCGCCGGCCTGGTGACCGAATCGATCGTTGATCGACTTGAACTGGTTGAGATCGAGATACAGGACTGCGCCGTTCTCGTGTTTGCGGATTGCGGCTGCACCTTGCTGTTCGAAACCGCGCCTGTTGAGCACGCCGGTCAACGGGTCTCGCAGCGCATCGGCCATCATCTTGTCTTCGTTGCGTTTACGCTGCGTGATATCGACGAGCGTCACCGAAAAGTCTTCGCCCACGGGTTCAGCGACGATCCTGAGCCAGCTCTCCTCATCGCCGTCGTCGTCACAAACTTCGAAGCTGATCTGCTTGACGGGTTGATCCTCGGCGAGAAAGTGCTTCATGAGCCGTTCCGGGTCCAGTTGCCGGAGCTTGCCGAGTGGCATGCCGATGAGCGTGGCCTGGCCGTCCCCCACGAACGACTGTGCCGAGCGATTGGCAAAAACACAGCGGAACTTGTGGTCGGGATCGTTTTCGTCCCTGGCGAGTCGCAGGATGCCGTTCGATGACGTTTCAATCAGCGTACGGATCAGGTGCTCGCTGTCGGCAAGCTGGCTCAGCGCCTTGCGTCGCTCCGTCACATCGCGGCACACGACCACCATGCCCATGTTCTGTCCCTTCGGTCCCGTCAGGGGACCGACGCTAACCTCGTAGACGTTGTTCGTGTCCATCGTCAGCGTTTGCGTCAGGTCGAGTTCCTTGGCCTGCTGGAGGATCGCGCGCGCGGCAGGGAAGTCCTCCCAGAGCATGCCGCCGATCAGGTCTTTCTCGGTACCGCCGAGCAGTTCCTGCGCCGCGTGGTTCGCGCAGATGATGCATTGATCATTGTCGATAACGAAGATCGGATCGCGAACGTGGTTGAACAGCGTCTGGTAAGCCACAGGACTGAACTCGTGTACGCGCGTCTTGACGCTGAGATACGCGAAGAACGGCCAGAGCAGCGTCAGCGTCATGGCCGAGTACGGCACCTTCGGCGGCCCCATGTTCACGTAGTTGTTCGCGAAGCCGACCGCGAAGGGCAGCATTCCGCAGACCAGGAGCAACAGCACGGTCTTGCGATGTGCGGGAGCGATTGATGGCAGCCGACCTGCCAATGCAACTGCGGAAAAACCGATCAGGCCGAAGAAGTAAGGCGCATAGACGCGCGTGTACCAGTAGTGACCGGTCGCGCCCGTGAAGCTGACGCCTTCGGGCGTCACGACGGTCGTCCACAGAATGTTGTGCATCGAGTTGGTCAGCGCAATTGCCGTCGTCGCGATCGGGATGATCGACAGCATCGCGATGACCAGGGTGGGCGGAGGCCCTACCGTGTACTCACGGTAGATTATGTAGAAGACGATCGGCAGGAACCCGGCCGAGAAGAAATTCAGGACTCGCCCGATGTCGTACATGACGGGATCCGTCGTACCGTAGGCGAACGCGGCCCCCGCTACGACGCCGGCGAGCAGGAACATGAGAAAGCTGATCATGCTCTTCGCGTATTGCGGGCCCGAGCGGGAAACGCGCACGGCAAGGCCGGCGTACGCCATGGCGGCGACGCCCAGCACAGGCGGCAGGAACTGCTCCAATACCTCCTGCATCACCGGGTTCCGGGGGTTCCGGATTGGTCTCTGGAGAACATATGACAATGCTAGCGGGGCGCAGGGCAACATAATGCGACGCACTGCGCATTACGGTCCCGCGAGTGTGCCGCAGGTCACATTTCGGGCCCCGAGAGGCCCGCGGGGCGGGCTGGAGGCCGCGTTCTCAGAGGCCTTCGGCAGTGTCTGCGATCAGGGTGTCCACAACCGCCTTCAGGCTGTCTTCGACACTGGCACCGGAGGCGCGCTCGAGTTCGTAGCTCTTGAGCTGGCGGTGCGCGCTCGTGCCCCGCGTCAGGATGTCGCGCACGCCCGCGATTTCATCTTCGCAGCCGAGCGCCCGGGCATCCTGTGCCACGAGCGAGCAAAGCTCGTCGAGCAGTTCTTCGAACGGCACGACGTCCCCCTTGGCGAGATCGATCAGGCCTTCGTCGAAGCTGTAGCGCATCGCGCGCCAGCGGTTCTCGCGGATCAGCATGGGCGTGTAGATGCGCCAGCGCTGGTTGCGCGTTCGCAGCCGATACAGCATGCGCAAGATGCAGGACAAGAGCGCCGCGAGTGCGACGCTATCATCAAGCCGCGTGCAAACGTCCATGATGCGCGTCTCGAGCGTCGGGAATCGAGCGCTCGGTCGCAGGTCCCACCAGATACGCGTCGAATCATCGATGATTCCGGCGTTCATCATGATGCGGACATGACGCTCGTATTCGGCGAAGCTCGCAAAGCGTTCCGGCAGGCCGCTACGCGGCATCGCATCGAAGATCGTCAGCCGGTAACTCTTGAGCCCGGTGTCCTGGCCCAGCCAGAATGGCGAGGAACACGACAGTGCGAGGAGATGCGGCAGGAAATACGACAGCTGGTTCATGAGGTCGATGCGCAACTCGTCGTCTTCGATTCCCACATGGACATGCATGCCACAGATAACGAGTCGCCGAGCTGCACCCTGCATCTCGTGCGTGAGATCGTCGTAGCGTTCCTTGCGCGTATGTTTCTGCTCGGTCCAGCGCGAGAACGGATGCGTCGATGCGGCGATCGGCGCCAGCCCGTGACGATCGGCGACTTCGATGACGCTCCGGCGCAGCCGCGCCAGGTCCTCGCGCGCTTCCCTCACGTTATTGCAGACCTTGGTACCGACCTCGATCTGTGAGCGCAGCAGCTCGGCCGTCACCTGCGAGCCGCACATCTCCTCGGCCTCCGCCATCAACGTTGACGGTGGTTCGATGACCAGTCCGCGGGTTTCCTTGTCGACCAGCAGGTATTCTTCTTCTACGCCGATCGTGAATGCCGGTTCTTTGCTGGCCATATTCAGCTTCCCCCTGTTGCGTTTCCCCATTTACGCCGTGATGCGTTCGTCCTTCAATCCAACTTTTTCAGGAAGTGACTCGATTATTCCGTGCATCACCTTTGCGATCTGTGCAACGCCCTCTTCATCGTCGACGAGGTCCTGGCGGATTTCCAGGCCGACGTGCGGCAGCCCGTTGTCCTCGGCATGGTGGTCGATCGTAAAGTCCTGCGGAGCCTTGCCTGAATACGGTTCGTTGTCGCCGACGTAGTAACCCGTGTCACGAAAGCCCTCGATGAAGACCTCCTTGACGCGTTCATCCTTGTCCCACAGCACGCCGATCTGCCATGCCCTCGATTCGCCGTTGAGCACCGGAGTGAAACTGTGAATAGATATAAAAAAAGGCGAAGGCCCTAGTTTGCGCAATCGCTGCACCTGCTCGTCAATCGCACGATGATACGGCCAGTAAAGTGCGTCGGCGCGCAACTCTTTTTCCTCACGGTGCAGGTTGTGATTGCCTGGCACGAAGATGCCGTCGCCGAATTCGAGGAATGCGCCCGGGTCCATGAGATGCCGGTTGCTGTCGACGATGAGGCGCGAGTAATTATGGACGACTGCCGTTACGCCCAGGCTCTCGGCCAGGCTCTCGGTCAGCGGGCCTGCCCCGATATCGATAGCCAGGTGGCAGCGGCGCGCGAAAGGGTCGAGGCCCATATCGCCGAGCGACGCCGGAAACCGGCAGGACGCGTGATCACAGACCAGCAGCACGGGCAATTCGGCGAGCGGGTTGACGACCCTGAACGGCCCGGGTTCGTTAGCAGCAAGGAATGTCGATAGTCTGTTGTTTTTATTGGGGCCTTCCGGCATACCGCACCGTAATATCGTCAGCTATCGGTCAGTGTACCGTATCGGTGGCCAAGCGCCACCCGTGGCAATATCGAATGGTCCTCAGGCGAGCTTCTGCGAGGCCGAGTCGTCGCTCCAGGGTTCGAAGGTATCGACCGAGGCCGGGCGGGCGATGTAGTAGCCCTGCGCGAACTCCACCCCGAGAGAACCCAGCTTCTCGAGTACCTCGCGGGTCTCGACACGTTCGGCGATCGTCTCGATGCCCATGGCGTGCCCGACTTCGTGAATGGCCTTGACCATGCTCTCGTCGACGTTGTCTTCGACAACGTTGCGGATGAACTGTCCGTCGATCTTGAGGTAGTCCACGGGCAGGTTCTTGAGATAGGTAAATGACGACAGCCCGCTGCCGAAATCGTCCAGCGAGAACTTGCAGCCCAGCTTCTTGAGCGCCTGCATGAAGTGCACGACGCGCGACAGGTTTGAAATCGCCGCGGTTTCGGTGATCTCGAAGCAGATCGCGCCTTCGGGTAGCTGCTGCTTCCCGAGTTCGTCGATCACAAAATCGAGGAAGCGGTCCTCGCTCAGGGAAGTACCCGAGAGATTGATCGCCAGCGTGTAGCGTGCATCGCCGTCGGTGTTGCGGTCGGCGAGTTCGGACAAGGCCTCATGGATCACCCAGCGATCCAGCGTCGACATGAGATTGTAGCGCTCGGCAGCCGGGATGAACTGGTCCGGACCGACGAGCTCGCCGCTCTCATCGCGCATGCGCAGTAGCAATTCATAGTGGCCGCGCGCCGTGCCGTCGTGCTCGCCGATGCCGATAATCGGCTGGTAAAACAATTCGAGGCGGTCGTCTTCAACGGCGCTCGTGATGCGCGACACCCACTTCATTTCCTCGTGCCGCATCGATGCGTCGCTGTCCCGGTAGAGATGCACCTGGTTGCGACCCATGTCTTTCGCGGAATAGCAGGCGACGTCCGCCGAACTCATGACGCTCGCGACGTCGGCATTCTCGCTGTTGATCAGCACGACACCGATCGAGCAGCGTACGCTCGTGAATGAGTCCTGCCATTCGAAGCGATGACCCTCGATCGCGCCGCGGATGGCTTCTGCAACCTCTATGGCGCGTTGTTCGTCGCAACGCTCGAGCAAAATGGCGAATTCATCGCCGCCGAGGCGCGACAGCAGGTCCGTGGAACGGATGTTCGCCTGGATACGCTCGGTCAGCTGCCGCAGTAGCGCATCGCCCGCCGTATGCCCGAAGGTATCGTTGACAACCTTGAACTGGTCGAGATCGATGTACAGCAGCGCGTGTGTTTCCTCGGTGTTCTCGTGTGCTTTTTCGAGCGCAAGCACGAGTCGGTTCTCGAACTCACGGCGATTAACCAGCCCGGTCAGCGTATCGTGCGACGCCTGGTAGCTCAGCTGGCGGAACAGTCGCGACTCCTTGCTGACGTCGTGGAAAACCATGACGGAGCCGATGATGTTGCCGATGCGATCGCGGATCGGCGCCGCTGAGTCCTGGATCGGTACCTC
>Ga0265309_10000246_pt1 | contig 20476 bp, 19 predicted proteins | sample Helome_FD_192492 | JGI IMG/M metagenome (GOLD analysis project Ga0265309, IMG submission 192492) | Marine sediment microbial communities from subtidal zone of North Sea - Hel_20160524 (Illumina Assembly) | ecosystem: Environmental > Aquatic > Marine > Subtidal zone > Sediment ...
TCCGCCGGCTTCGAGATAATCCATCCCGAGTATCGCATCCTGCGCGAAAACCAGGACGCGGCCACAAACGACTCGCTCACCCCGATTTATCCGGCAACCGAGGGCGTGCAACAAGGGCGCTTGCGCAACCTCACCGACCAGGCCTTGCAGGCCATGCACGAGATGCCTCCGGTCGAGCTCCTGCCGGCAAACATCACGAAGAAGCTCGGCATGCCGTCACTCGCAGAGGCTATTCAATACCTTCACAGGCCGCCGCCGGACGCGAATGTCGAGCAGATGTTGCAGGGCCTCCATCCGTGCCAGCGTCGACTCGCTTTCGAAGAGCTGCTCGCGCATTACCTCAGTTTGCGGAACTTGCGCGCATTGGCCGAGACGAAGGACGCACCAGCATTGGTGGACGGCGATGCCGAGGTCAGCAAATTTGTCGACGACCTGCCCTTCGAACTAACCGGCGCACAGGCGCGCGTTGTCGACGAAATTCTCTCCGACCTCGCGAGACCGCATCCAATGATGCGGCTTATCCAGGGAGATGTGGGTTCAGGCAAGACCGTAGTCGCGGCGATTGCCTGTCTGAAGGCTGTTGCCTGTGGCGTCCAGGCCGCGATTATGGCGCCCACTGAAATCCTCGCCGAACAGCACTGGCGCAATTTCTCGGGGTGGTTTCGCCCGCTTGGCGTCGAGCCAGCCTGGCTCAGCGGCAGCCAGCGAGCAGTCGCGCGCCGCGAGTCGCTGGCGTCGATTGCCGATGGTCAGGCGCGTCTCGTCGTTGGCACTCACGCATTGTTCCAGGAAGGCGTGGAATTCAGTCGCCTCGCACTTGTGATTATCGACGAACAACATCGCTTCGGTGTTCATCAGCGTATGGCGCTGCGGGATAAAGGTGTATCCGCAGGGGATCATCCGCACCAGCTCGTGATGACGGCCACGCCAATTCCGCGCACGTTGGCAATGGCGGCGTATGCCGATCTCGACACTTCCGTCATCGACGAACTACCGCCCGGACGGCCGCCTGTTTCGACAATTGCCATTCCGGATACGCGTCGCGACGAGATCGTCGAGCGAGTACGCTCGGCCTGCGGTGCAGGCCAGCAGGCTTACTGGGTTTGTCCCCTCATTGAAGAATCGGAGGTATTCGACTATCAGGCGGCTGAGGCCAGCTATCAAATGCTGTCCGAAGCCCTTCCGGACCTGCGCGTCGGCTTGCTGCACGGACGCATGCGCCCCGCCGAGAAAGAAAGCGGCATGCGCGCGTTCAAAGAAGGGCTGATCCAGCTCCTTGTTGCGACCACAGTGATCGAAGTGGGCGTGGATGTACCGAACGCGAGCCTGATGATCATCGAGAATGCGGAGCGCATGGGTCTTTCACAGTTGCATCAGCTTCGCGGCCGGGTCGGGCGCGGCGCTTCGAAGAGCCACTGCGTGTTGCTGTACAAACCGCCTTTGGGTCGTGTCGCGAAGGAACGCCTTGCGGTCTTGCGCGACACCAATGATGGCTTTGTCGTCGCACAGCGTGACCTGGAGTTGCGCGGACCCGGAGAACTACTCGGCACACGCCAAACCGGATTACCGGACTATCGCATCGCCAACCTGGTTCGCGATGCTGACCTCATGCCGCAGGTGCAAATCGCAGCTGAGACCCTGCAGAAGAGTTCCGAAACGAAAACCGCCGACATCGTCCGCCGCTGGCTTGGCGACGCAGCACGATACGGCAAAGTGTAGGAGCCGCTCCAGCGCGCGACCAACATCCAGAAAAAGAACCGCGCGCTGCAGCGCGCTCCTACGATGACCTCTTGTAAAGTACACTACTCCCCATGAAATCTGTGCTCGCCCGCGCGTTCGCGCCGCAACTCCTTAGCCAGCTACGCAACTACGGCAAGCTAATGCGCCTCGATAAACCGATTGGCATCTGGCTTCTACTTTGGCCAACACTCTGGGCGCTGTGGCTCGCGGGCGAGGGCACGCCGGACCAGGGCCTCTTCATCATCTTTGTTATCGGCGTCGTCGTGATGCGCTCCGCCGGCTGCGTTTTAAATGATTATGCCGATCGAAAGATCGACCCCTATGTCGAGCGCACGAGAGCGCGGCCTATCGCCTCCGGCGCTGTCGCGCCTTTGGAAGCGCTTACGCTATTCGCCGCGCTTGCGCTTATCGCTATCGGTCTTGCGACGATGCTCAATACGCCCGCACGCTTGCTTGCCGTCGTCGGTGCCCTTCTGACCATCGCATATCCTTTCGTCAAACGCTTCCTGTCGATCCCGCAGTTTGTGCTCGGCGCAGCGTTTGGCTGGGGTGTGCCGATGGCGTTCGCCGCGCAGACAGGCAACACTCCGGAACTTGCCTGGCTCGTCTTCGGTACGGCCATGATCTGGGCCATTATTTACGACACCTTTTACGCAATGGTGGATCGTGAAGACGACAAGAAAGTCGGCGTCAAGTCGACGGCCATTCTGTTCGGCGAAGTCGACCTTTTCGTCATTGCCGGCCTGCAGGCACTGATGCTTGTCGCGCTCCTCCTGATCGGCCTTCGCGCGGGACTGGGGTTCTGGTATTACCTGTCCGTCGTGTGCGCCGCAGGTCTGATGGGCTGGCATCAGTGGCTCGCGCGTGACCGGCAACCGGCCGGCTGTTTCGCCGCCTTCCTGCACAATCACCTTATTGGCATGGCTGTCTTCATTGGCATCGTGCTGCACTACACGTTCAACCCGCCGGGATTGGCTTGATTCACACGGCCCTCGCCACCGCGAGGACGCTGACCTTCTCTACCCCGGACTTGATGAGCGCGCTCGCGAGTTGCCGCGTAGTCTCGCCGGTCGTTATGACGTCATCGATCAGCAGGACGTGCCGGGACGCCGGTGATTTTCGCACCGCGAAAGCGTGCCGCAGATTCTTGCGTCGCAGAGACGCCGGCAACCCGGACTGAAACGGAGTGGCTCGACGTCGCGCGACGCCCGTGATGATCGGTAACGCGTAGCGCCTGGCGAGCGGTCTGCAAAGCTCGGTGGCCTGGTTGAATCCGCGAAACGCTTGTCGGCGCCAGTGCAGTGGCACGGGCAGCAACGCGTCGATGTCCGGTGAGAGGCGGTGCATCTCTGCCTCGAGGAGCTCGGCAAACGCCGGTGCATAGTACAGCTTGCGGCCAAACTTCAGGGCCTTCAGGCCCACGTCGACGGGGAACTCATACAACAAGGGTGCAACAGTTGCCTGGAAAGGCGGTTGGCGCATCTGGCACGCGGCACAACAGACACCGTTCGGCAACGCGATAGAAACGGGCTGCGCACAGCGCGGACAGGCGCTGCCCAGCCAGGGCAGGTCACGACGGCATGCCTCACAGATTCGCCTTTCCGGTGTGCGCGAAAGCGTCCCGCAGAACACGCAGCGCAACGGCATGATCGAGTCATCCAGTCGCCGCAAAACCCGTCCCGCGAGCGTCCAACATGCACGTAGTACCGCTGTGCATTGCATGAAGCTATTGGTAGCGGGATTGTCGTTTCCCCACCATGCCTGAAACGCGGCGATACGTGGCAAAAAGCATGGTAGCGTTGTTGCCTTCCGGCAAAGGCCATTGCAGCGCTTGAACGACAAAGGAACGATAAACCTGGGAGATGTGCGCCGTCGCTTCGATACAGCGGCGGCAAACTTTGATTCGGCGGACTTCGTCCATGCCGTCACACGCGAAGGCTTGTTCACGAGGCTCCAGCCACTCGTAGTGGACGCGGACAGCGTCCTCGACCTCGGCGCCGCAACCGGCAGTGCGGAGAGGCAACTCCGCAAGCGGTTTCGCCGGGCGCATGTCGTATCGCTGGATATCTCTCGCCCCATGCTGCGCCAGGGCATGCTCAAACGACCGTGGTTTTCGCGTTTCCTCAATGGCCCGTCTTCCTCCGTTCAGGCGGACGCATCGAATCTGCCACTCAAGGATCAGAGCATCGACCTCGTATTTTCGAACCTGTTGCTGCCCTGCATTGACCGACCCGAAGTCGTGTTCGGGGAAGTCGCGCGAGTACTCCGCAAAGACGGTGTGTTTGCTTTCGCGACCCTGGGTCCTGACAGCCTCCTCGAAATCAGCCGCGCCTGGAGCCGCGTCGACGCACATGCGCACGTCAATCGCTTCCCGGACATGCACGATATTGGTGACGGCCTGGTGCGGGCCGGCCTTCGCGATCCGGTCCTGGACGTCGATCGCCTTACCGTCCGCTACCAGGATCCCGAAAAATTATTCGCCGACCTGACAAGTGTTGGCGCGAGAAACACGCTGCAACGCCGTAATCGATCGATGGTCGGCAAGCGGCATTTTCGGCAAATGACGGCCGCGCTTGCTCGCTCGGGTGAGATCAGTCTTGATCTCGAGCTTGTCTATGGCCACTGTTGGGGCGGTGGGCCCGCGGTCGATCCGGCGAATTACCGGATCGATGCGGGCGGGATTCCGGTTCGTCGTACATCACGATAACTCGTTGTTAAATAAGAATTAATCTCAATATCGACCAAGCGCGAAGGTTTGCATGAGTGCCGCCTTTTCAGTACACTTCGCGTGCTTTTTTGACCGGCGCACGGTCAGGGCGGCCGACCGACAAGTGTCCGGGGTCACCGGGCCACTGTGAACCTGGCGGTTCCAGTATCTGTCACATCAGGAACCAGAAATACGACGCGATCGCTGCGGCGCTTCGCAGGACGAACAATCAATGTTACGAAAATTGTTTTTTAGCTTGCCGGCCCTGGGCCTGGCGGTCACGGCGAAGGCGGAATGGGCGCTGAACATGCCGAAGGGCGTCACTGATCTCAGCGCCGAGACCTACAACCTGCACATGATGGTCTTCTGGTGGTGTGTCGCGATCGGCGTCATCGTATTCGGCGTGATGATCATATCGCTGATCAAGCACCGCAAATCGAAAGGCGTGAAGCCCGCGACATTCTCGCACAGCATGACGGCCGAAGTTATCTGGACAGCGATTCCGGTCGTTATCCTGATGCTCATGGCGGTGCCCGCCGCCGAAACGATGATAAGGCTCGAAGACTCGCGTGATCCGGACATTTCGGTCGTTATCACAGGCTACCAGTGGAAGTGGCACTACCGATACCAGGATGAGGGCATCGCTTTCTATTCAAGCCTGGCGCGATCGAGCATCGAGGCGCGCCGCAAACAGTCCGGCGTCGACCCTAATACCGTGGACAATTACCTGTTGGATGTTGATCGGCCGCTCGTGGTTCCGCGGGGCGCGAAAGTCCGACTGCTGCTTACCTCGAATGACGTCGTGCACTCATGGTGGGTCCCCGATCTCGCCATCAAGAAGGACGCCGTGCCTGGCATCGTTAACGAGACCTGGTTCAACGCCAAAGAGGCGGGCACTTATCGTGGCCAGTGCGCCGAACTCTGCGGCAAGGACCATGGCTATATGCCGATCGTGGTCGAAGTCGTCGAGCCCGACGCCTACCTCGCTTGGGTCGAGGCGTGGAAGGAAGACGCGCCGAAGCTCGCGAGCATGCATCAGTAAATATGGAGTTCAGACGTGCCGTTAACGACGACACGCAGATGGAGTAACACGGTATGAGCACGACAGTAGCTGATCTTCACGATCATCACGAGGACCACGGACCGGCGAAAGGAATCGGGCGCTGGCTGTTTTCGACGAATCACAAGGACATCGGCACGATGTACCTTGTTTTCAGCCTCACCATGTTCTTCATCGGCGGCGCGATGGCGTTGGTAATTCGCTCCGAGCTCGCGATTCCCGGGCTGCAGTTCGTGCACCCGGAATTTTTCAACTCGATGACGACGATGCACGCGCTGATCATGGTTTTCGGCGCGGTAATGCCGGCGTTCGTCGGCCTTGCCAACTGGATGATCCCACTCATGATCGGCGCACCTGACATGGCGCTGCCGCGCATGAATAACTGGTCGTTCTGGATCCTGCCGGTCGCGTTCGGCATCCTGCTGTCCACATTGCTGATGCCGGGCGGCGCACCCGCGAGCGGCTGGACCATGTATCCGCCACTCGTGCTACAGACCGGCGACGCGTTCCCGTTCCTGATCTTTTCGGTCCACCTGATGGGTATTTCGTCGATCATGGGCGCAATCAATGTCATCGTGACGATCATCAACATGCGGGCACCGGAAATGTCTCTGCTGAAGATGCCGATGTTCGTCTGGACCTGGTTGATTACCGCTTACCTGTTGATTGCCGTAATGCCTGTACTTGCCGGTGCCGTTACGATGCTGTTGACCGACCAGTTCTTCGGCACCAGCTTCTTTCTTGCCGCCGGCGGCGGTGACCCTGTCATGTTCCAGCACATCTTCTGGTTCTTCGGTCACCCCGAGGTCTACATCATGATTCTGCCGGCGTTCGGTGTGGTTTCGGAGATCATTCCGACATTCTCGCGCAAGAAGCTGTTCGGTCACGATTCGATGGTTTACGCCGCGTCGAGCATCGCGTTTCTGTCATTCATCGTGTGGGCGCACCACATGTTCACGGTCGGCATGCCCCTGACGGGGCAGATGTTCTTCATGTTTGCAACCATGCTCATCGCTGTTCCGACCGGTGTGAAGGTCTTCAACTGGGTCGCGACAATGTGGCGTGGTGCGATGACCTTCGAGACGCCAATGCTGTTCTCGCTGGCTTTCGTGTTTCTGTTCACAATCGGCGGTTTCTCAGGCCTGATGCTCGCCATCGCGCCGGCCGATATCCAGTATCACGATACCTATTTTGTCGTGGCGCATTTTCACTACGTTCTTGTGCCGGGCTCGATTTTTGCCATCATGGCCGGCGCCTACTACTGGTTGCCGAAGTGGACCGGGCACATGTACAACGAGAGCCTTGGTAAGCTGCACTTCTGGACGTCGACCATTTTCGTGAACCTCACGTTCTTCCCCATGCACTTCCTGGGGCTGGCCGGCATGCCTCGTCGTATTCCGGACTACTCAACGCAGTTCACAGACTTCAATACGATCGCCAGCATTGGCGCGATCGGTTTCGGTGTGTCTCAGCTGCTCTTCGTGGGTGTAATCCTGAGCGCATGGAAAGGCAGCAAGGCGACAGACCGCGTCTGGGAGGGGTCGCACGGCCTCGAGTGGACCGTGCCTTCGCCGGCACCGTATCACACGTTCGAGACACCGCCGAGGGCGCGTATCGCTGACGAAGCGTTTGACTAAGAATGAACGATGCTGAACGCAAGAAAGGTATTCGCAGGACGGCCCTGGTCGTCGCTGCGATCGCTATCGCTTTCTATGTTGGTTTCATCATGATCGGTGTATTGCGCTCCTGAACCGTATGAACGACACGCGACAAAACCTGAAAACCGAGAACCGGGCCCTGACCGGCCGCCTGCTCGTGCTGGTTGCCGCCATGTTCGGTTTCGGCTTCCTGCTGGTGCCGTTATACGACGTGTTTTGCGAAATCACAGGGTTCGGCGGCCGCACCAACACGACGGCTGCCGTTGCAGACGAGGTGCCGGACCTGTCGCGCGAAATTCGTGTCGAGTTTGTAACGACTGTTAATTCGTATGCACCATTCGAGTTCGGCGCCGACGTTGACAGCATGACCGTGCACCCGGGCAAGATGTACTTCGCAACGTTCACGGCGAAGAATCTTTCCGGGGCAGACAAGGTCGCACAGGCCGTTCCGAGCGTCGCGCCGGTTTCGGCCGCAGAACATTTCAAGAAGATCGAGTGCTTTTGCTTCACAAGACAGGAATTCATCGCTGACGAAGCGCGCGCAATGCCGCTGCAGTTCATTGTGGATCCGGACCTGCCGGAATACGTTGACACGATTACTTTGCAATACACTTTTTTTGACACAGCCCGGATGGCTGCGAATACCACGCTTTAACCTTGGAAGTTGACCTGACATGACGACACACACTGACGATCGTTACTACGTTCCTCACGGCAGCCATTGGCCCGTCGTCGGATCTGCGGGCCTGTTGCTGCTGATGACCGGCGTCTCGAGCTGGCTGAACGGCGCGGGTGCGGGCTTCTACATCATGCTGGCGGGCCTGCTGGTCCTTATTTTTATGATCACGGGCTGGTTCGGCACTGTCATCGGCGAGAGCCAGGGCGGTTTGTACAACGCCCAGGTCGACAAGTCTTTCCGGCAGGGTATGTTCTGGTTCATCTTCTCCGAAGTGATGTTTTTCGCGGCGTTCTTTGGCGCCTTGTTCTACGCGCGCAACATGGCTGTACCCTGGCTTGGCGGTTCCAGCAATAACTTCTTTACCAACCTGCTGCTCTGGGAAGGCTACGAAAGCACCTGGCCCACGGACGGCCCGGGACACATCGGCGGCGAGTACGAGGCCATGCCACCGTTCGGCCTGCCGCTGATCAATACCGCGTTACTGCTGACGAGTAGTATTACCGTTACGATCGCGCATCATTCGCTGCTCGCTGGCCACCGCAAGCGCCTGGCAATATTTCTCGCGGCTACGTTCCTCCTGGGTTTTACCTTTGTCTACCTGCAGGGCGTCGAGTACGTTGAGGCCTACGAGCACATGAACCTGAAGCTGAGTTCAGGCATCTATGGCTCGACGTTCTTCATGCTCACGGGCTTCCATGGCATGCACGTCACGATTGGCGCGATCATGCTGACGATAATTTTCTTCAGGGTCCTGAAAGGTCACTTCTCGAAGGAGAAACACTTCGCATTCGAGGCCGTCGCCTGGTATTGGCACTTTGTCGATGTGGTCTGGATTGGCCTGTACGTGTTCGTCTACTGGATGTGACCGCCGCAGTCACGATGAGGAAATTCAAGCGGGCGCCAAGGCGCCCGCTTTGCGCTTTCGATGGTGCCCTGTGCTGTTACTGTGTGGGTGGAACGATCCAGCCCAGGAAGTAAGACGCGACGAGAAACAGGATCAGAATAAGCGACAGCCCGACCCGAATCTCAAGTGCACGGAGCATTTTTGGTGAATCAGCATCTTCGCGGCGCAGATAGAAGAGCCCGGTGCCCAGGCTGACTACAATTGCGGCTAACAGGACGAATACAACGTATTTCATAACAGCACCCTCTCGAGCAATTATTATACCGTGAACACCAAGACGAAGAAGCGTTTACCATCCTGGCTACCGCTGGTCGTCGGCACGTTGTTGGTTGTGCAATTTGCAGGGCTTGCCGCATGGCAAGTCAGCCGCGGGTTGGAAAAGCGCGCCGACCACGCGGCGTTTCGCGACGAGACCGGCTTTGCCACCTGGCAGGATGGCATGGAGATTCGTCCGTATCAACGACTCAAGGCGACCGGGCGCTACGACAATGAGCGCCAATTCTTGCTTGAGAACATTATTGTCAACAGTCGCTATGGCTATTACGTGCTGACGCCGTTGACCGCGCAGGAGGACGAACCTGTCTTGCTCGTCAACCGCGGCTGGATCGAGAAAGACGGCCGCGGCTTCGATGTCCGCCGGTTGGATGTGCCAACAACACGGACGACCGTTCGCGGTCGGGCCGGATCCCTGCCGCGCGCCGGCTACAAGATGGGCGCCGCCATTGATCCGGCCGGCCCCTGGCCGAAAGCTGCGGTCTATCCCTCTGGCGACGAAGTGGCTGCCGCACTGGGTGTCGAGGTGCAACCATTCGTGTTGCTCATGGATCATGAAGAACAACACGGCTTTCTGCGCCACTGGGTCCCAAGCGAATTCGGCCCCGGGAAGCACTTTGCTTATGCTCTGCAGTGGTTTGCGATGGCTGCGGTCCTTTCAGGCCTGCTCGTGTGGAACTATCGCAAGAAGCGGTTCGAGTCATGACCAGACAAAAGGACATTCGCGGTCGCCTGCAGCTGACCCTGATCGCCCTGGTGTTTTTCGGGCCGCTGATTCTCGCGACCTGGCTGTACTTTGGTGGCGGTGGCTTCCGCCCTGAGGGCAGAACCAACCATGGCCAGCTACTACAGCCTTTGGTCAATATTGGCGACGCGCTCCCTGCCTCGGCAATACACGAACAGAGCAACGGCCGCTGGTTGTTGGTCTACGCGCATGACGGAGCTTGCGACGAAGTCTGCGAAGATGCGTTGTATACGCTTCGTCAGTCGCGACTGATGCTCGGTAAGGAGATGGACCGACTCGTGCGGGTTTTCTTGCACGGTGATACGGCGCTCGATACAGTGCTTCTTGCGGATGAGCACGCAGGCCTGATTGCCCTTAGTGACGGCAGTTTCAGCGACCTGCTCGAGAACAAGAAGCCCGCAGAATTATCGGCTGGTGGCTATTACCTCGTCGATCCGGTGAAAAACCTGGTCATGTACTTCCGCCCGGACATCGACCCGGCCGATATGGTCGAAGACATCAAACATCTGCTGGAGCTATCTCGCATTGGCTGAGTGGAATTCGAGCTTGAACACAAGTGTAGAAACATACATAGACTGGCGTGACTATTACGAGCTAACCAAGCCGCGCGTCGTCATGTTGATCGTGTTTACGGCAATTGTCGGCATGTTCGTCTCTGTGCCGGGATGGCCTGGCGCCGTCCCGCTTGTATTTGGCACTGTGGGTATCGGCCTTGCCGCGTCGTCTGCTGCCGTATTCAACCATGTGCTTGACGCCCGCATCGATATTCAAATGATGCGCACACGCGGCCGGCCGCTGCCACAGGGCAAGCTCACAGAAAAAGCGGCCCTGACGTTCGCATCGGGACTGTGCGTAATCTCCATGTCAATCTTGTGGTTCATCGTGAATCCGCTGACAGCGGTGCTGACGTTTATTTCACTTATCGGTTACGCCGTCATCTATACCGTTTTCCTCAAGCGCGCGACGCCACAGAATATCGTCATTGGCGGCGCCGCGGGTGCAGCGCCGCCCGTCCTGGGTTGGACGGCGGTCACCAATGAAGTCCACAGCGGCGCGCTACTGATGTTCCTTATCGTGTTTGTCTGGACGCCGCCACACTTCTGGGCACTCGCGATCGCGCGGAAAGAGGAATACGCGAAAGTCGACATTCCCATGCTGCCCGTTACTCACGGCGAGGCGTACACGCGTCTCAACATCCTCCTGTACACGATTCTCCTCGTACTTGTAACGATTCTGCCGTACCTGATCGGCATGAGCGGCCTGATCTATCTTCTGTCGGCGATCGTGCTGGATGCTTTTTTCCTTTATTACGCAATACAAATGTATCGCTTGCCCGGCGCTGACGATTTGCCCATGAAGACCTTCAGGTTCTCGATCAGCTACCTGGGGTTTCTGTTTGCGGCAATTCTGATCGATCACTACCTGCTGTTTCGCGTAAGCCTCTGAAAATGCCAAGTCGGTCGCGTTCTGTTGCGAGATGCCGTAATAGACTTTGAGACGGTATGCGCGAAGATGATCACAACGCCGAGAAACTGGCTTTTGAACGCCTGGTTCGGCCACATTTCGACCGACTCTATCGTCTCGCGTGGCGCCTGGCAGGCCATAAAGCCGAGGCAGAGGATCTTTTTCAGGAGCTCCTGATAAAGGCATACGCCAAACTCGATGAGCTGGCGAAGATCGACGAGCCTGGTTCATGGCTCTCTCGGGTCATGTACAACCTTTTTATCGATGAACGGCGGCGTTTCGCCCGGCGACGCATGCATACCGTCGAAGAAGGACAGTTGCCTGGCGACGGGCTTGCGGGATTGCCGGGCACGGAGGATCCGGTGCTGGACAACCAGCGCTGGGAGAAAATTCGGGCGCTTGACGCGGCCTTGTCGCAACTTAGTGATGAGCATCGAATTGTCGTGCTTCTGCACGACACAGAAGGCTACAAACTGGAAGAAATACATAAGCTCACCGGCATTCCTGTCGGGACTGTAAAATCGCGGCTACACCGCGCGAGAGTGCGCCTGCGGGATATTCTGACGCGGAGCGGAACCTTTTCCTGACACCAATCGTGTAAAGAGTCATGCAGGACGAGAACATGCAAACCGACAACACAGACAAGCGGGATCAGGAGGTCCTGGCGTTGTTAAAGGATTATCCGGCGCCCCGGGCGACCGCGACCTTTTACGACCGGGCGCTGGCTCGTGCGACACAGGAAGGTACCCGCCGGCAGCGCAACCGCTGGCTTATGACCGGGTTTGGCTCTGCCGTGGCGGCCGGTGTTCTGCTCTGGCTGGTCGGTGGTTTCTTCCTGACGTCTCCTGTTATGCCAGATGTCGACCCGGGCATTCCGGGCATCACGATGACGCTCGAGGAGCCCCGCACCGTCAATCTGATGTTTGCGTCGGCAACAGCGCTCGACTCGGCAATACTCACAGTCACGCTCCCCGACGGCATAGAGCTTGCCGGATTTCCAGGACAACGTGTCATCACATGGCAGACCAGCCTGAACGAAGGAAATAATTTGCTGCCGCTCGAGCTAATCGCCGTATCGCCAGTCGGCGGCGAAGTACTTGCGCGCCTCGAACACAACGATCGCGACCGAACGTTTCGGTTGCGTATAGACGTGAGCTAATGGAGTAGTTCAATGAAACACGTAAATGTATTTTTCGCGATCGTGGCATTGACCATCATCGCCTTTTTCCCGGCGGCGGTACGCGCCGACGAAATGGATGACCTCGAAGTTACGATGGAAGTGCTGGATGACGTCGCCGACCTCGATGACGCCATGTCGAGAATGCGTGGCCCGGATGACGATGGCGTCGACGAAGACGACTGGACGGACGACGACGAAGAAGACGAGGCGGACGAGCGCGATGGCGAAGGGTTCGACGAAGACTCCGACGGCGATTCCGATCAAGAAGCTGACGATGATGAAGACGAAGACTTCAGCGACGACGAAATGGACGATGAGTTCGAAGGCGACTCCGGCGACGAGTTCGAAGAAGACGAGATGGAAGACGAAGACGACTTCGAAGACGGTGACGACGTCGACCTGGACGAGTTCGACGAAGAGGACGATGAGGATGAAGAAGAGGATGACGACGACGATGTTGATGACTAGATAAGCGGTCAGCGGACACAAAGTATCCAGAAACTCGAAATACCCCCGTTTGTTAACCAGTCGGGGGTATTTTCATGGACCACGTCATAGTTTTGACACCGGCAATACCGTTACCCTTGCGATCTGACATAACGCTGTAGCGCATGACCTACATGGCCAAGAACACATTTCTCGCGGGCTTGCTCTTGCTAATCACCGCTCTGAGCGTACTGACACCGGTTCGATCGGCGTCCGCTATGACGGCTGAACAGTATTTCGAGGACGGCAACCGGCTGTTTCGCGATGACCTGTACTGGGCCGCATTGCTGCGCTATAGCCAGGCTGCGGAGGAAGGCCTCGACTCGACCGTCTTACACTACAACACCGGTGTAGCCCATTACCGCGCCAGGCAACACATTCGCGCTCGTGAGTCATTGCAGAAAGCACTGTCGGACCCCGCCTTGCGCGTTGCGACGCAATACAACCTCGGCCTCAACGCTTATGCGGCAGGTAATAATGAAGAAGCATTGCGCTGGTTTCGCCTGGTCCGCGACCAGGCCGTGAACAAGGAACTGCAGAAATATGCCGTGGTGGCAATATCCAGAATTCGCGCCGCTGAAGAGACGCCGGATGCGTTCGACGTCCGCGTCGCCGAGCGCAAAGAGAAGAGGAACCCCGCCGACTTCGAATTCCGGGTTCGCGTGAGCTTCGCCCACGATGACAACGTTTTTCGCTCGCCGGACCAGCCCTACGTCGACTTTGCCGACGACAACCTGCCGCTGGTAACGCCGGAAGTAAAAAGCGGGGCGTACATGCCTTTGAGCATGAGCGCCAAGTACATGATCAACAGCCTGCCGTTCGAGGGCTTCTACGGCGCGTATCGGTTGGCGGGCCGCTATTACCAGGATAAGGAGCTCGACAACGCCAACGAGTACATCCACGAAGCGAGCTTCGGCAGCGAGTACAGCCGCACTGAAGGTTCCATGAGACGCGAGGTTGACAGCGCGTTCAAAATCGCCCAACACGATGAAATCTATTACGACCCGGATAATGGCGGGGACCGGGTGGTCGACGGCGTCCCTATAGACGACCGTATGAACTACCTCCGCTACGGACCGGAGCTTTCCTTGCGGCAAGCGCACGAACGCCTCTCCTTCGGCGTCAAGCTCAAAGGGCAGCTCTGGGACTACGATGACATCGGTGTCGTACCCGAGTACGACCACGAGTACTACCTCGTCAGTCTGCATGGTCAGTACAAGTTCGCGCCGACCTCGCTGCTTCGCCTGACGGCCGAGTACTACAGTCGGCGTTACGGGGAGCGACCCTCCTACGATCTCGACGGCCAGCAACTGCTCGGAAACCCCGCTATGCGCTACGACTATCTGTCATTCACGCTGCGGGCGCGACAACGCATTGCCGACAACATGTGGTTCGGCTGGGAAGTCGAACACACGGAGCGCACCGACAAGTACGTTGGCTACAACGATTACACGCGAGATGACTTTCGCCTGGAGTTCCACTGGTCACCCGGGGATCGCTTCGACCTGGAGGTCAATGGCGCCTACCGCAACTACGATTACTCCAATGCCTTCGCTTTTCACAATTCCCTTCTCGCCCGTAAAACGCAGGAATCGTCCGATGCCAGCATCATCGGCACCTATCACATGACCAGGCATTTGAGTCTCGTCGGCGAAGCCCGGTATGACGAGACCATCTCGAACGACACGCGCATTCAGTACGAGCGCTTCCAGTACATTCTCGGGGTACGTTGGATACGGTAATTCTCTGCTAGACTTGCCGGCTTTCGAATCCCCGCGACGGTCTGTTGTCTTTCTCCTCCCAGCCCCCAATGGATGTCACACCAATCCTCGCCAATCTGAATGACGCGCAGCGTCAGGCCGTAACTGCGCCTGCGGATCCGACCCTCGTCATCGCCGGCGCCGGCAGCGGCAAGACCCGGGTCCTCGTCCATCGCGCCGCGTGGCTCATCGATGTCGAACGACTGTCACCGCAGAGCCTGCTTGCCGTGACCTTCACCAACAAGGCGGCGGCTGAGATGCGCAACCGCATCGAGGCGCTGCTTAGCCTGCCGGTTCAACACCTCTGGATAGGTACATTTCACGGTCTCGCGCACCGCATGTTACGTCGCCACTGGCGCGAGGCCGGTTTGCCGCAGAACTTTCAGATCATCGACTCCGATGACCAGCTGCGACTGATCAAGCGCTTGCTCAAGAATCTCGAGATCGACGATGGCCGCTGGGTCCCGAAGGAAATCCAGTGGTTCATCAACGCGCAGAAGGACGAAGGCCTGCGTCCGCAGCACCTCGACGACGAGGGCGACGTTGATCGCCGACAGATGATCTCACTGTACCAGTCCTACGAAGAAGTTTGTCAGCGCGGCGGACTCGTGGATTTTGCGGAGCTGCTGTTGCGCGCTCACGAACTGTTACGCGATAACGCCGAGCTGTTGTCGCATTACCGACGCCGCTTTCAACACCTGCTCGTTGACGAGTTTCAGGATACCAATGCCATTCAATACGCCTGGTTGCGGCTACTCGCGGGCGATCAGGGCGTGCCATTCGTGGTCGGCGATGACGATCAGTCGATCTACCGCTGGCGAGGTGCGCGCATCGAACACATACATCGTTTTCAGAAAGATTTTCCGGGCACCCGGGTCATCAAGCTGGAGCAAAACTACCGGTCGACGGCGACGATTCTGAATGCCGCCAATGCCGTCATCGCCAACAACAGTTCGCGCCTGGGAAAGAACCTCTGGACCGAGGGCGCCGAGGGCGAAGCGATCCGGGTCTACTCGGCCTACAACGAGCGCGACGAGGCGGACTTCGTCATCGGTCGCCTGCGGGACTGGATCGACCAGGGAAACGCTCGCGCCGATTCGGCGATCCTGTATCGCTCGAATGCACAGTCGCGGGTACTGGAAGAAGGCCTGATCAACGCGCGCATTCCCTATCGCGTTTACGGCGGACTGCGATTCTTCGAACGCGCGGAGATCAAGGACGCGCTTGCTTATCTGCGCCTGATTGCGAATCGAGATGACGACAACTCGTTTGAACGTGTCGTCAACAGGCCTGCTCGCGGCATTGGTGCCCGGACAGTCGAGCTGATGCGCTCATACGCACGTGCCAACGCCTGTTCAATGTGGCGGGCGGCTGCGGCTACCGCGAGCGACGAACTGGGCAGTCGGGCGGCGAACGCCGTAAATGCCTTCATGTCGCTTGTCGAGCGCATGGCACGCGAGACGCAAGGCCTGGAATTGCACGACCAGGTTGATCACGTTATTCACGCCAGCGGCCTCATCGACCTGTTCAAGAAAGAAAAGGGCGAGAAGGGCGAGACCCGGGTAGAAAACCTGCTCGAACTGGTCAGCGCCGCGCGCAGCTTTGAGCCCGACCCGGCTGAGGAAATGGCCCCGCTGGATGAATTCCTGTCACATGCGGCGCTCGAGGCTGGCGAAGGTCAGGCCGAAGCCTGGGAAGACTGCGTGCAACTGATGACCATGCATTCGGCAAAGGGCCTCGAGTTCCCGCTGGTCTTCATGTGCGGCATGGAAGACGGCCTGTTCCCGCATCAGCGGTCGATCGCAGATCCCGACGGCCTGGAGGAAGAGCGCCGCCTTTGCTACGTGGGTATCACTCGCGCCAAGCAGACGCTTTTTATCACCTACGCCGAGCAGCGGCGCCTGCACGGCATGGATAACTTCTCGCAACCATCCCGATTCATCGCCGAAATTCCCGACGAACACGTGGAGGAGGTCCGGCCGCGGGTACAGGTATCGCGACCTCTGCGTCAGGCGCGCTCATCACAACGCAGGCGGGCATCGGTGGCGCCCGGAGATGAACTCGGAATTCGCCTTGGCCAGCGTGTCCGCCACAAGAAATTTGGCGACGGGGTGATCCTTAATTGCGAAGGGCAGGGTGCCCATGCCCGGGTCGAAGTGAATTTTGAGACGGCGGGCACAAAATGGCTTGTTCTGAGCTATGCGAATTTGGAAATGGTCTCATAAGCGGCTCACGAGTATTTGTGAGGCCGCTTCCTGATCTGATGTAAACTACGCGCGATGAAGATTCTCATTCTCGGCGCCGGTCAGGTTGGCTCTTCGGCGGCGTACCATTTATCTCGAGAGGAAGCTAACGAGGTCACCGTTGTCGACAGGCGGCCCGAGGTGCTTCGTGAGCTGCAGGATCGACTCGATATTCGGACCGTTGTCGGTCACGCCGCCTATCCTGAAGTTCTCGAACGTGCAGGCGCGAGCGATGCGGATATCGTTGTAGCCCTCACTGACAGTGACGAAACCAACATGGTCGCCTGCCAGGTCGCTTACACCCAATTTCGGACACCCACTAAAATCGCTCGCATTCGGTCGGCCGAATACATGAATGCGAACAAGCTGTTTGCGCAGGACGCCATTCCAATCGACGTACGTATCAGCCCGGAGCAACTGGTCTGTTCGTACGTCGAGCAGCTCATTCTTTATCCGGGCTCGTCGCAGGTCCTCGACTTTGCCGACGGCCGCGTACGACTGGTTGGCGTCAGGGCGGACCGTGACGGCCTGCTTGTCGGCCAGCGTATCGCGACGCTGAAAGACCACATTCCGAATACCGAGGGCCGTATTGCGGCGATCTACCGCCAGGGCAAAGCCATGCTCCCCGACGGCGACACGGTGATCCAGGAAGACGATGAAGTCTTTTTTGTCGCTGACCGGAAAGACATCCGGGTGTTCATGAGTGAGATGCGGCGGCTCGAGGATCCGGTGCGTCGTGTCGTCATCGCCGGTGGCGGCAATATTGGTGTGCGACTGGCGCTCGCCCTGGAACAGACCAACCAGGTCAAGATCATCGAGCGCGATCTGCTGCGTGCACGCGACATCTCCGAGCAGCTCAACAAGGCTATCGTGCTGGTCGGCGACGCCGCGGACGAAGAGTTGCTGCTCGAGGAAAACATCGACAATGTCGACGTCTTCTGCGCAATAACGAATTCGGAAGAGGCCAACATCCTGAGTTCGATGCTCTCCAAGCGCCTGGGTGCGCACAAAGTTATGGCGTTGATCAATCGGGCATCCTACGTAGACCTCGTCGAGTCGGGCAGCATCGATATCGCAATATCGCCGCAGCAGATCACGATCGGGTCCCTGCTCGCACACGTTCGTCGCGGTGACGTCGTTAAAGTGCACTCCTTGCGGCGCGGCGCCGCTGAAGCCATGGAAGCGATCGCGCACGGTAACGAGGATAACTCCAGGGTAGTTGGTCGCGCGATCGAGGACATCGATTTACCGAAAGGAACGGCGATTATCGCAATTGTGCGTGGCGACCAGGTCATCATCGCTCATCATGACACCGTTATCGAAGCCGACGATCATATGATTCTGTTTATGACCGATCGTCGCAAGATCGAGAGTCTCGAAAGCCTGTTTCAAGTCGGCGTCTCTTTCGTGTAGGGCATGCCCAAATGAACTGGACGATTGTACAGCGAATTCTGGGCTTGCTGCTGATGGTGTTCAGCCTGACCATGCTGCCGCCGATTCTGTTCAGCCTGTATTACGACGATCATTCCTGGCTGCCATTCGTCGAGGGTTTCGGGCTGACGCTCGTCGCGGGCTTTATCTGTTGGTTGCCTGTTCGTCGTTCCGGCAGAGACCTCCGGTTGCGTGACGGCTTCCTGGTCGTCGCGGCATTCTGGACAGTCCTCGGTACGTTTGGCGCCGCGCCACTATTTTTCGCCGATGGCCTGTCGCTGTCATTCACAGATGCGGTTTTCGAGTCGATGTCGGGCCTGACGACAACCGGTGCAACCGTGCTCACGGGCCTCGATGATCTTCCCGTGTCGATACTCTATTACCGCCAACAGCTGCAGTGGCTGGGCGGCATGGGCATCATCGTTCTGGCCGTCGCCGTCTTGCCCATGCTCGGCGTCGGCGGTATGCAGCTGTATCGGGCTGAAACGCCGGGCCCGGTGAAAGACACGAAGCTCACGCCTCGCATAACGGAGACGGCGAAAGCACTTTGGTACGTATATCTCGCTTTTACGATTACCTGCATGCTCGCTTACCGCGTCGCCGGCATGGGCTGGTTTGACGCCCTTTGTCACGCGTTTTCGACCGTCGCGATCGGCGGCTTCTCGACGCATGACCTGAGCATCGGTCATTTCAACAGCGCTTATATCGACCTCGTCGCCGTGTTTTTCATGTTTGTCGCCGGCATCAACTTTTCATTACACTTTTTTGCCTGGCGCTACGTCTCTGTTAAGCACTATTTTCAGGACCCGGAGTTCCGCGCTTACAGTTTCGTTCTGATCACTGTTTCAGCGCTTGTCGTTGTCATCCTCTACTCGCACAGGGGTTTTGTCGACCCCGGTCAGACCTTCATCAACGGCCTGTTCCAGGCGGTATCGATCGCGACGACGACCGGATTCACCACCGAGAACTTTTCGATATGGCCAGCGGCTTTGCCTGTACTGCTGATATTCGCGAGTTTTATTGGCGGCTCCGCCGGGTCGACGGCTGGCGGCATCAAGGTCATTCGCTTTCTACTTGTTTACAAACAAGGCGTTCGTGAAATTGTACGCCTCGTGCATCCGAGCGCCGAGATTCCCGTCAAACTGGGGAACAAGGCCGTTCCTTATCGCGTCGTCGACGCGGTCTGGGGCTTCTTTTCCGTTTACATGATCACCTTCGGCATCATGCTGCTTGCGATGATGTCGACGGGTCTCGATCAGGTCACGGCGTTTTCGGCCGTGGCGGCAACCCTGAATAACCTCGGACCCGGACTCGGCGATGTCTCCTCGGGCTTCATGTCTATTAGCGATACCGCCAAGTGGATCTCGGTGGCTGGCATGCTGCTTGGCCGCCTGGAAATCTTTACGCTGTTGGTCTTGATTACGCCCACCTTCTGGCGCACCTGAGCGCGAGGTGGTTCCTGTGGACAGCGAATCGCCTGCAGGCCCGTTCGATCGAATAAGCATGATTGTCGGCAAAACGTCCGCCTGGCTGACCCTGTTCATGGTAATGGTCACGTTCATTGTCGTCGTGATGCGCTACGTGTTTGATGCCGGGCTGATCTGGCTGCAGGAGTCGGTAATCTGGATGCACGCCGTGGTCTTCATGATGGGTGCCGCCTACACCTTGCAACAGGAAGAGCACGTGCGCGTCGATATCTTCTATCGGACGGCAAGCGCTACGAGGCGCGCGTGGACCGACCTGATTGGCGTCATCGTCTTCCTGTGGCCGCTCTGTGCTTTGCTGGCCTGGACGTCCTACGATTTCGTCGCCGCGTCCTGGGCCGTGCGCGAAGCGTCAAGGGAATCCGGGGGCTTGCCGTACCCGCTCATTCCCTTACTCAAGTCGGTGTTGCTCGTCATGCCGATCGCCGTGGCTTTGCAGGGCACCTCTTTGCTGTTGCGCTCGCTCAAAACCCTGAGGCGGCGCTGAACATGGAGTGGGTAGCAGCACTGTTGTTTCTAACGGTGATCCTGGTGTTGCTGGCGGGTTTTCCGGTTGCCTTTACGCTTGGTGGTACCGCCCTGATTTTCGCGGGCGCCGGGGTATTGGGCGGTGGTTTCAACGAGGCGTTGCTGCACGGCTTACCAAACCGCGTCTTCGGCAT
>Ga0265309_10000249_pt1 | contig 20362 bp, 23 predicted proteins | sample Helome_FD_192492 | JGI IMG/M metagenome (GOLD analysis project Ga0265309, IMG submission 192492) | Marine sediment microbial communities from subtidal zone of North Sea - Hel_20160524 (Illumina Assembly) | ecosystem: Environmental > Aquatic > Marine > Subtidal zone > Sediment ...
ATTGGCCAACCAGAGTATCCCCATATTCAACAGCTGATTTTCATTACTCCTATCCATAAAGAAGTAAATGAATACGGCTGCCAGGAAAAAGACCAAGAATAATTCCAGGATTTTAGCAATCCTGTTTTCTCTAAGGAGTGTGCCAAGTTTGGACATAGTAGACTATTTAGTGCTCAAGCATCCCGTGTCAATAAAGCCAGAGAAGTAACATTAGACCCCAATTTAGTGGGCCATGGCAATTCTCCGAGAGGAATCACCTTAAGTTTCGCACCTTCTTTATTGTGTTTTTGAATAGCCAAATAAGGCCCTGTATGAACATCGCCGTTAGTCCAAAGCGACTTGCCTCCTGGAAAATAATCATGCAGTAATATGAGTCCACCTGGATTGAGCCTTTTCAGTGCTTTAGGGACTTCTTTGTACACGGTGGTTGCTGCGTGGTCGCCATCAAGGAAAATAAGATCATAATGTTTTTCAGGGTCTTCCATAAAGGTCATGGAATTACCTACTTGGAAATCTACCAACCCATTATAGCCTAAATATTCCATCATTTGCCTGGGAGATCGCTGAGTGCCATATTGCAACCACATTTGCTCTTCTTCTGAATTTACATCGAGGATATCTAAGGTAGTGAGCCGCACTTTGTTTTTGGATTCAAAATTATTCTGGTGCAAGGCTGTAGCAATATGCACTGTTGAGGCTCCGATATGGGTTCCAATCTCAAGTACAGATTCAGGTTTGAAATATCGGACAAGATAGTGAATAGCTCTTCTATCACCGGGATTCACACCCCCTGTAAAATCCGGGATCTTAAATTTTTCAATTACCTCTGATTGTTCTGACCAGGAAACATCAGTAACCTTATCCTTAAAAATATTTGTAAGGGATATAGCAGAGGTCGACTTTAAATTGGAAGAATCACAATTTACAGGAGCTAACTCTTGAAGTGCTTTAATATCTTTCTTATTTCTATAACCCTTTACATAGGAAACCACAAATCCGGGTGCAACTCTGCGTAACATTTTCTTGAGGCTCATACTTTTCTACTATTTTCTTTAAAAATTAATTGAAACTTATTAAAGACCAGGTATTAAGGTGGGGAGAGAGTCTAAACTAAGATATTCCAAACACTTTTTTCACAACCAGAGATAAATTTCGATCAAAGGTGTATTTATTCATAAGGGATCGCCTCTAAAATATGCTTGATCGATCCGAGTCGCGCTGTGGATTTTTTATTCGCATCAATGATGACCCAGGGCGCATCTTTGGTGTTTGTCTGCTCGAACATACGGTCTTTAAAGGCGGTATATTCTTCCCACAATTCCTGGGCTTTTTCATCCAGGGGGGTCATTTTCCAGCGTTTTAGTGGATCCTCTTTTATATTGACAAAACGCCTGGCTTGTTCTTCTTTAGTGATAGACAAATAGAATTTTATCAAGTAGGTATCACTCTGAATGAGCATCTTTTCAAAGCTGTTCACTTGCTCCATGAAAACCTGATACTCCTCTTTGGTGCAAAACTGATTTACGGGTTCTACGACAGCTCTGTTGTACCAACTTCTATCAAAAAAGACGATCTCCCCAGGCTTAGGAAGCTCATTGATATATCGCTGGAAAAACCATTGCTTTCGTTCATCTTCAGTTGGAATATTCAAGGCCACGATTGTAAAATGACGTGGATTGATATATTCTGTAATACGGCGGATGGCGCCACCTTTACCGGCAGCATCGCGTCCTTCGAAAAGGACAACGACTTTCTTATCGTTCTTGATCACCCAGTTTTGCAACTTGATCAGCTCTTCCTGATGTTTTTTAACTCGATCTCATAGGCGGTTTCTTCTAAAGCCGTCGCCAGGTTGACTTTCTTGCTACTCAACAGGGAATACACTCCTAATTTGGTGTTCAATAACGCAAGCTCCTCTTTCTTCAATTGCTTCTTCTCCATATTTAAATATCTATTTGCACGGCAGAGCGGTAATAGCGAAGAATGACATTGGGATCTGGAACCAGAGGGATCCCGGCATCCCCCTTGCCCTCATATTCAAATTGTGAGAGCACATAGCGCATACTTTCAATACGCGCTTCCCTTTTGTTATTCGTCTTGACGATCATCCACGGACTAAAGGTCGTGTGTGATTTGCTAAACATCTGTTCCTTGTAATGGGTGTATTCATCCCAGAGTTCTTGCCCTTTAAGATCTACCGGACTAAACTTCCACCGCTTTAAAGGATTTTTTAGTCGTGCCTCAAACCGCTTCTTTTGTTCATCTTTGGAAATGGAGAACCAAAACTTGATTACCTTGACATTGTCTTCATATAGCAAATGTTCAAATTCCGGTACCTGAACCATAAATTTATGGTATTGGGCATCATTACAGAATCCCATTACCGGTTCCACCACGGCACGATTATACCAGCTGCGATCGAAAAAAACTATCTCCCCGGCATTGGGTAGCACCTTGATGTAGCGCCTGAAATACCACTGGCCACGCTCCATATCAGTAGGTTTCGTTAGTGCTACAACTCGCGAAGTTCGGGGATTCAAATGCTCTTTAAATCGCTTAATAGAGCCCCCTTTACCGGAGGCATCCCGACCTTCAAATATGACGGCCACTCTTAGATTATGCTTGGCTACGTGATTCTGAAGACTAACCAGCTCACTCTGAAGTTTCCTCAATTCCACTTCATATTTTATCTTGGATAAAACTCGTTTGATATCGATGCCATCACGCTTGGCAATCTTGATCAACTCTTTGCGAGTCCTGGCTTCCAGTAAATGATCGGATGTATAAGTCATAAAAATTAATACAGTTTAGCATGGCTGCTTAAAGAGATGGAAATCATTTTAGATCCCAAAAATAGCAGGGCTAATCCCTTTAAAACATGAATAAAATCATGTTTATACTAGTCTCTCGGTCGTACACCTGCCAAAAATTATCTCAACAGACAGAAACAACTAAAGTAAATGAAATGGATGAAAGTTGCCTGCTTTCGTTCAAACTACCCACCATTATTTTTGCCTTAAATGAGGCAATTTGGATGATTAGGTAGTATTCAAATATTAAAGCTGGAACAAGGAACCATGAACTAAGAACCAAAAACTAAGAACTAAAACCCATCAATTCACTAATTTTACCCAAACTCACAGGAATGCTGATCATAGGAATCGGGGGTGGTACAGGATGTGGTAAAACAACGGTTGTTAACCAGATAGTAAATGAACTCTCCCAAGACGAAGTAGGCGTAATTTCTCAGGATGCATATTACAAAGACCTCTCACATCTTACCCGTCAGGAAAGAGAGGAGATCAATTTTGATCACCCACAAGCTATAGATTTTGACCTCTTATCAGAACACCTTAATACACTTAAATCTGGGAATCCCATTGAACAACCGGTCTATTCCTTTCTCGAGCATAACCGTACCTCAGAGACGGTAGAAATCCACCCGAAAAAAGTAATGATAGTCGAAGGCATCCTTATCATGACAAATCAACAGATCCGGGAGATGTGCGATATAAAGATCTATGTGCATGCCGATTCGGACGAGCGACTCATACGCCGACTTAAACGCGATATCAATGAACGAGGGCGTGATTTGACAGAAGTGCTAACGCGATACCAGTCGACCCTAAAGCCTATGCACGAGCAGTTCATAGAACCTACCAAGGAATATGCAGACTTAATAATTCCCAACAACCATTACAATACAGTGGCCATAGATATTGTACGTACGATCATTAACGAAAAGCTTCACGCCTGATGGGATTAAAAGAATGGCGCCAAAATAAGTGGTTCCGGTTCTTCACGAACGCCTATGTGCTCGTGCTTACTGTTTTTCTGATATGGATGCTCTTTTTTGATACGAATTCACTGTTGATCCATCGGGAATTGCAGAGAGAGGTACAGAAACTGGAAAAGCAAAAAGAATTCCTGGAAGAGGAGATAGCCAGGGACAAGGCCATTATTGAAAAATTATCCGATCCTGAAGAATTAGAAAAATTCGCCCGGGAAAAATACTATCTCAAAAAGCCTAAGGAAGAAATATTCCTGATTGAATACGAGGACAGTTTGAAAAACAAAGAGGATGAAAAAGAATAACCTCTTTTCTGAATTTGATGCTGTTTCCGAAAAACAGTGGAAACAGAAGATCCATGCAGACCTTAAAGGCGCAGACTACAATGAAGCCCTTATCTGGCAGTCGGAGGAGGGAATAGATGTCCGCCCTTTCTATATGGCCGATAATGAGGAATTCTCATATTCCAGTAAACATCCCGAGGCATGGAGAATAGGTCAAAGGATTGCCTCAGGAGAAGATTTTCCCAAGGACCTGGAAGTCATCATCATCAAAATTTCAGAGGCTGATGAAGTACCTCAAGCATTAATTGAAAAGGCAATGAGCCTGGGCCTATTCCTGCATCTTGAGATGGGATTTTTGTCCCAGGAGTATATTGGACGAGTAGAAGGAATAATAGGTGATTATGCCAATTTTGCCCTCAATGTTGATCTGCTGGGGAAAGTATCACGTACCGGGAATTGGTATAAAAACAATGCAGAAGATCATGCAATTCTGCAATTCCTGCTCCAACATTCTAAAGCGCCTTATGTCTGTTCTGTAGATACCGGGCTCTTTCAAAACGCCGGGGCTAATCGTATACAGCAATTGGCCTATGGATTATTGCAGGCTAATGAGTACCTGAACTTCGGTGAGCAGCACGGTCTGAATCCTAAACCCTTTGTTTTTAAATCCGCTATTGACGGAAACTATTTCTTTGAGATCGCCAAGCTGAGGGCACTCCGTTGGCTATGGGACACCCTGGCCGCTGAATATGGTCTCCATACCACTTGCCATATCATAGCCGAACCTTCACTAAGAAATAAAACTACTCTTGATTATAATACTAACCTGCTGCGTTCTACCATGGAATGTATGTCGGCCATAAACGGTGGAGCAGAAACAATTGTGAACCGTCCGTACGACAGCCATTTTAAATACGAGAACGATTTTAGTAGTCGCATTGCGCTAAACCAATTACGTATTCTCAAGCATGAGAGTTATTTGGATAAAGTAATTAATCCGGCAGATGGTGCTTACTATATAGAAAATCTCACCGAGCAACTCGCACACAAAGCCTTGTCGCTATTTAAAGAACTGGAGGCTTCAGGTGGCTACTATAGGCATCTCAGATCGGGCACCTTGCAAAAGAAGATCAAGGAACAAGCACAAACACAAGCAAGCGATTTTGAAGCTGGCACTAAAAAATTAGTCGGTGTGAACGCCTATATGAATGAGGAGGAATCCGTTATGGATCAATTAGATTTTTCTCCCTTTTTACAAAAAGAAGCTCGCAAGACAGAAGTAGAACCCATCGTAACCAAACGACTAGCCTCAAGGCTGGAAAAAGCACATATGAAAGATGGGTAGAAAAAATCTGCAACATATTAAACTAAAGACAGCCAGTCAACAGTCAACAGCAAACAGTCAACAGTCAACAAATAGCTTTAGTACTGCCGAAGGTATTGATGTGCAACCAATTTATGGTCCCGAAGACATTCGCGATCTGGAACATCTTGACTTTCCCGCGGGCATTCCGCCCTATTTACGAGGTCCTTATTCTACCATGTATGTGCGGCGTCCCTGGACCATCAGGCAGTACGCGGGCTTTTCCACTGCAGAAGAAAGTAATGCCTTTTACAGGCGTAATCTGGCTGCCGGTCAAAAAGGATTATCTGTAGCCTTCGACTTGCCAACGCACCGTGGCTATGATAGTGATCACGAACGTGTGGTGGGAGATGTGGGCATGGCCGGAGTGGCCATTGATTCCATAGAGGATATGAAGATCCTCTTTGACGGGATCCCCCTCGATAAGATGTCGGTTTCCATGACCATGAACGGAGCCGTATTACCTATCATGGCTTTTTATATTGTGACCGCTGAAATACAAGGCGTTAAACCCGAACAACTGGCAGGCACCATTCAGAACGATATTTTGAAAGAGTTCATGGTGCGCAATACCTATATCTATCCGCCTACACCGTCTATGCAGATCGTGGCCGATATTTTTGAGTATACCAGCAAGCACATGCCTCGGTTTAACAGTATCAGCATAAGCGGTTACCATATGCAGGAAGCAGGAGCCACTGCAGATATTGAACTGGCCTATACACTGGCAGACGGACTCGAGTATATCCGCACCGGGCTAAAGGCGGGTTTAAAGATCGATGAGTTCGCGCCCCGACTCTCATTTTTCTGGGCGATTGGGATGAACCATTTTATGGAGATCGCAAAAATGCGGGCCGGCAGGTTGCTCTGGGCGAAGTTGGTAAAGCAATTCGACCCGAAAAATCCAAAATCCCTCGCTCTCCGCACACACTGCCAGACCAGTGGCTGGAGCTTAACAGAACAAGATCCATTTAATAATGTAGCCCGAACTGCAATTGAAGCAGCTGCAGCTGGCTTTGGAGGAACGCAGAGCCTGCATACCAATGCCCTGGATGAGGCCATAGCCTTACCGACAGATTTCTCTGCTCGGATCGCCAGGAATACACAAATATTTTTGCAGGAAGAGACGAAGATCACAAAGACGGTTGATCCATGGGCCGGTAGTTATTATGTGGAGTACCTGACCGATGCGATCGCAAAAAAAGCCTGGGAGCGTATCCAGGAAGTAGAAGAATTAGGCGGGATGACCAAGGCCATCGAGGCAGGCATTCCAAAGCGCCGCATTGAAGAAGCCGCGGCCAGGAAGCAAGCACGAATTGATAGCGGACAGGAGATCATTGTAGGAGTCAACAAGTTTACCCTGGAAGAGGACGAGCAGATCCAGACATTGGAAGTAGATAATGACCAAGTGAGAAGACTGCAGCTTGATCGCCTGAAGAAGCTTAAAAAAGAGAGAGACGAATCTCAGGTAAAAAAAGCCCTCCAAAATCTTTCGGAAGCCGCAAGGGCCAAGCAAGAGGGGAATACAAAGGGTGCACAGAATTTGTTAGCTTTGGCCGTGGAGGCCGCAAGAAAGAAAGCGACCTTAGGAGAGATAAGCACTGCACTGGAGGAAGTCTATGGCCGATACAATGCACAGATCCAATCTTTTACCGGAGTTTATGCAAAAGAAATGAAAGAAGACAAGACATTTATACAAGCACGTGCCCTGGCCGACAGCTTTGCCAAATCGGAGGGTAGAAGGCCGCGAATCATGGTAGCTAAAATGGGTCAGGATGGACATGACCGTGGAGCTAAAGTAGTCGCCACAGGCTATGCCGATCTTGGCTTTGATGTAGATATTGGTCCCCTTTTCCAGACTCCGGCCGAGGCCGCCAAGCAGGCAGTGGAAAATGACGTTCATATTTTGGTAGTTTCTTCCCTTGCAGGCGGACATAAAACGCTGGTTCCACAACTTATAGAAGAGCTTAAGAAATACGGTCGGGAAGACATCCTTGTTGTCGTGGGAGGGGTTATTCCCAAGAAGGATCATACCGCCTTAAAAGAAGCGGGTGCTATGGCCGTTTTCGGGCCCGGATCCAAAATCCCTGTAGCCGCTATGGAATTGCTTGAAATTCTGATGAATGGAGGGTAAATCTTCCCATTTTTAGGGCTTTTCCGCTCAACACCCTCACTTTAACAGACTTTAACGCTAAAGCAAAAAGTTATTCACTTGGTGTTAACAAATTCCTTTTTGACCGATTGCAAATAATCGTATTTTTAGACCCTAACTTACGTTTACATGGGTAAAATAATTGCTATTGCAAATCAGAAGGGCGGTGTAGGAAAGACAACAACAAGCGTAAACCTGGCAGCCTCACTAGGTGTTTTAGAGAAAAAAGTACTGCTGATCGATGCAGATCCACAGGCAAATGCCACTTCAGGATTAGGGGTCGATTGCGATGCTGTAACCGAAGGTACGTATCAGGTATTGGAACATACCTTAACGGCTGCAGAAACTATAATAGAAACTTCCTCCCCCAATGTAGATCTTATTCCTTCGCATATAGATCTGGTCGCTATTGAGATAGAACTCGTAGACAAGCCTAATCGTGAATATATGCTGAAACAGGCCATCAATGACCTGAAGACGATCTACGATTATATTTTGATCGACTGCGCCCCTTCTCTGGGTTTGTTGACTCTAAATGCCCTGACAGCAGCTGATTCTATCATCATTCCCATCCAATGTGAATATTTCGCCCTGGAAGGCCTGGGCAAATTATTAAACACCGTAAAAAGTGTACAACGTATCCACAATCCGGATCTGGATATTGAAGGCATGGTATTGACCATGTACGATTCCCGACTCCGACTTTCCAACCAGGTGGTGGAAGAAGTACGCAAGCACTTTGGCGATATGGTTTTTAAGACTATTATCCAGCGAAATGTACGCCTTGGGGAAGCGCCCAGCTATGGGGAAACCATCATAAAATATGATGCCAGCAGCAAAGGGGCAGCGAATTACCTGAATATGGCAAGTGAACTCCTCAAGAAAAATAAGGAGCATGTATAATGGCTAAAGCAGTAAAAAAACAAGCCTTGGGACGTGGACTTTCAGCCTTATTGAAAGACCCTGAAAATGATATTCAATCCGTGGCGGATGAGAATGCTGATAAGGTAGTCGGCAGCATCGTGGAATTGGAATTGGATTCGATCGAGGTCAACCCCTTCCAGCCAAGGACGCATTTTGATGAGGAATCCTTGCATCAACTCGGAACTTCCATAAAACAATTGGGAGTGATACAGCCGATCACTGTACGCAAAACAGATTTCAACAAATTTCAGTTGGTTTCCGGTGAAAGGCGGTACCGGGCTTCCAAGCTTATCGGCCTAAAAACCATCCCTGCGTATATCCGCATTGCCAATGACCAGGAAGCGCTGGAAATGGCCCTGGTGGAAAATATTCAGCGGCAGGACCTGGATCCCATTGAGATCGCCCTTTCATACAGACGCTTGATCGAAGAGATCGGTCTGACACAGGAACAACTAAGTGGTCGTGTGGGTAAAAAACGCTCGACAATTGCTAATTATATGCGACTTCTGAAACTGGATCCCATTATTCAAACTGGTATGCGCGATGGTTTTATCAGCATGGGACATGGTCGGGCATTGGTTAATATTGACAATCGTTCAGACCAATTAGATCTCTATGAGCAACTGGTAAGTAACAACTGGTCTGTTCGTGAAATAGAACAAGCTGTTCAGCACTTCCAGAAGGGAGGGGAAACCTCACAAAAGGCAAGCAGCGGCGCTTCCAGGGAGATCCCGGGCTATGCCAAGGCCTATTTAAATGACCTGAAACGCTACCTGGATGCAGATGTTAGCCTGAGCTCAGGCGGATCGTCAAAAGGGAAGATAAACATTCCTTTTACCTCAGAAGAAGATTTCAGGCGACTGAAAAAACTGATCACAGGTGTTTAAAAAGCACATATTCCTTCTATTATTTATTTGTGTGCTCTGCACGCTTCAGGCCCAGGAGACAGCAACGGATACCTTGCGCGTAGATACGGTGCTGACCAAAAAGCAGAAGCGAAAACTGAAGAAGAAAAATGAAATTAAAGGCCCGATTGATCCCCTTAAACCTAGTAGAGCTGCTTTTTATTCAGCTGTCTTACCCGGATTGGGTCAGGCGTATAATAAACGGTATTGGAAGATCCCTCTGGTATGGGGCGCTTTGGGCGCGGGGATCTATGCATTTAATTATAATAACGGAGAGTACAACAGGTTTAGATCGGCCTTTAAACGCAGGCAAGCAGGCTTTATTGACGATGAATTCTATGACCTGAACGGGAGTGGGATAGTGCCCGGGGAACCCGACTTTTCGGATGAAGCCTTACAAGATGCCCAGGAACGCTTTCAGCGAGACAGGGATCTGTCATTGCTAATTACTATCGGACTCTATGCCTTGAATATTATTGATGCCAATGTAGATGCGCATCTGAAACAATTCAATGTAGATGAAAACCTCAGCGTGGATATAAAACCTTACTTGCACTGGGAAGAACAATACGGACAGGCCCATTTCGGCCTGGCGCTACAAATAAAATTTTAAATGCGGATCGGACTTTTTGGATATGGAAAAATGGGTCAATTGATCGGGAAGCTTGCGACAGATCAAGGCCATGAGATCGTGGCCCGTATTGATATCGATTCAGCGCTTGCACCATATGCTTCAATGGATGTTGCGATCGATTTCAGTACGCCCGAAGCTGCTTTCGACATAGTAAAAGGTTGTCTTGAAAATGGAGTGCCAGTGATCTCAGGGACTACGGGGTGGCTTGATAGGAGATCGGAGATCGAAGCCATTTGTAAAAAAAATAATGGGGGATTCCTTTATGCGTCAAACTTTAGCCTGGGGGTTAACTTATTCTTTAAACTGAATAAAGACCTGGCAAAAATGATGGACAAACATTCTCATTATCGTGTTCGGATGCATGAGACCCATCACGAAAATAAACTAGATGCGCCAAGTGGAACAGCGATCCGATTGGCTCATGACATCGCCGATAATTCCAGGTATGCCGGCTGGTCTATGGATTCTAAAGATCCCTATATGATCTCCGTAACATCTGCTCGCGAGGGAAAGGTCCCCGGAACACACGAGATCTTGTGGGAGAGTGCAGACGATGCCATACAGATCACGCATACAGCCCATAGTAGAATGGGATTTGCTGCCGGAGCACTCCTGGCAGCCAAGTGGATCGTAGGGAAAAAAGGGCTGTTTAGCATGCAAGATGTGTTAGAGGATGGGTAAAGTTTGTAACACAGTCCGTAATTTTGCGTCTTAAATCCAAATAGAACATATGAACGGTACACAATGGTTACTCTTTATCCTGCTGGTTCAGGTGGTTCATTTCCTGGGGACCTGGAGATTGTATGTCAAAGCAGGAAGGAAGGCCTGGGAGGCTGCAGTACCCATCTATAACGCCGTTATTCTCATGAAGATCATCAAGCGCCCCTGGTGGTGGGTGATCTTGCTTTTTATCCCTATTATAAATTTATTAATGTTTCCTGTCGTTTGGGTAGAAACGATCCGGAGTTTTGGCAGGAACAGTGTTTGGGAAAGCTGGGTAGTCGTACTCACTCTGGGTTTCTATATCTACTATGTGAACTATGCCATGGATGTAACCTATGTCCCGGACCGATCCTTGCACCCGCGGACAGGACTAGGCGAGTGGGTTAGTTCCATCGTCTTTGCCATCGTAGCAGCCACCTTGGTGCATACCTATTTTATGCAGCCCTATGTGATCCCAACCGGATCGCTGGAACGCACATTACGCATAGGTGACCTCCTCTTTGTTTCGAAATTCCACTACGGGGCACGCACACCCATGACTACTGTTGCGGCACCTATGGTACACGATACCCTACCAGGTTTGGGTATACGTTCGTATTTGAATAAGCCTCAACTCCCCTATTTCAGGCTTCCAGGATTTGAGAGTGTAGAGAAAAACGATATTGTCGTCTTTAGCTGGCCTGCCGATACGGTGCGCATCTTTTTCAAGAAGGAGCAAGGGGTTAGGAAACCGATCGATAAAAAATCGAATTATGTAAAACGCTGTGTGGCAACACCCGGGGATTCCCTGGAAGTCCGAGACGGTTTTGTCTATATCAATGGGGAGCAATTGGTCTTACACGATCGGGCAAAGCCGATGTATGACTATACACTGTATGCCCAAAAAGGTGTAAGCAGCCGCTTACTCAGGTCGGCCGGTGTAGATGACTTCTCCCGAAAGTATTTATCCGGACCGCTCAATCAAGAGCAATTCAATTTGATCAGTAAATATCTCATAGGTGCGAACCAGAATGATCGGGGGGAGATTGAATTATACGCAAAAGCGGCAGGCATACCTATAGAGGCGATCCGGACAGCCGGACTCAATTTGCGCGAAGAGACAGGAAGAGAGCGTATGGCTACTATGACTGATGAGATGGTAGAAATAGTAAAAGCAGACTCCCGCATCGATTCTGTCGTAAAGATCATGGAAGTACCTGGCAAACCAGGCCATAATATTTTCCCTCAGGACCCACGATTTCCCTGGAACAACGATAATTTTGGTCCCATATATCTTCCGAGGGCCGGCGACAAGGTTGCCATGAACCCGGATGTACTTCCTCTGTATAAAAAGATCATTCGCGATTATGAGCAAAACACTATTTCTGTAAGCGGAAACCAGGTTATGATCAATGGGCAGCCAGTAGATAGCTATACGTTTAAAATGGACTATTACTGGATGATGGGAGATAACAGGCATCATTCTGAGGATAGCAGAACATGGGGCTACGTCCCGGCAGACCATATCGTAGGCAAGCCTGTATTTATCTGGTTGAGTTTTGACAATTTCAATGATGGCCTTGCCAAATGGCGCCCTAGATGGAAGCGTATCTTTACAACTGTAGGTGGCTCAGGAGAACCCCGCTCCTACTTCATCCCCTTCCTTATTTTTATTGGTGCCTGGATCGTATATGCCAAGATCCGAAAACGCAAACAAAAAACTGGCTAATGCCCATTTGCCGGCATCCCACTTATTTCCCGAATGTAATGACCTTTTCGGTTATTCTTTCGAATGATATAGTCTGGGAAGTGCATGATAATTACCAAAAGCAAACCTATCGTAACCGCTGCCATATCTGTACGGATCAAGGCAGGCATGTTTTATCTGTGCCGATCAAACATGTAGGCACACATGAGGGGAGGCAGTTATATAGGGATGTCCGATTAGACGATAGCACACCCTGGCAGCGCCAGCACTGGCGTGGGATACAGACAGCCTACCGCGCTTCTCCTTTTTTTGAGTACTACGAAGATGATATCACTCCATTATTTGAGCCCAGGTTTACCCATTTGATGGAATTAAATTTTGAGATCCTAAAAGTTCTTGGAGAACTGATTGGGTTTGAAATAAGCAATACCAAAACTACTTCCTATGCACCTGAACTGGAGGACGCCCAGGATGGGCGTTATTTGGTGAATGCAAAATTAGATCTACAGGAATCGCCGGAGGCATATCACCAGGTATTCCACGATAAACACGGTTTTATTGATAAACTCTCGGTTTTGGATATGTTGTTCAACCTGGGACCACAGACCTCAGCCTATTTGAAAAAAGTATGGGATCAGTCTTCCTTCCCGGCTTTAAAGAGATAGTCTTTTTCCTCTTTGGACAGGCTTTCATAACCAGACTTACTGATCTTATCGAGTATCGTATCGATCTTGCGCTGCTTGCTTTCTTTATCGTAATCTACCGCTTCTTTTTTTGCCTTCCTGTCTTTTTTCTTTCGATAGACCGTTTTCATTGGAGCTTTGGCCGACTTCTTCGAACTAAAGAGATCGGCAATGCCATCCAGCATATTGGAGAACCATGCGCCTATGTCATTCCCCTTGGTCAACTGCCTGGCATATAGATAACCTAAGAAAGCTCCTCCCAAATGCGCCAGGTGACCACCTGCATTCCCACTCGGAAGTTGTATCAGGTCCAGTAAAACGACGAATACACCTAAATACCAGAGTTTAATGTTGAAGAAAAAGAGTCGGACTTCCTGGTTCGGAATATAGGTACAGATAAAGATCAGAACTGCTGTCACACCGGCAGAAGCACCAATAAGTGCTGTGCGGGCTCCGGCAAATACCGGGAAGACATTATAGCTCAGTAGAAATATAAGTCCGCCCAGGATCACGCCAAGAAAATAGACATTGATCAATTTGCGGCCTCCGAACAAATTCAGGAAGATGCGGGAGGAAAAGTAGAGGATGATCATATTCCAAAACAAGTGCCAGATGCCTCCATGAAAAAAGGAATACGTAACTATAGACCAGGGTTGTGTAAGAAAACGCCCAAGGTCTTTTGGCAACTCAAACCACTGTACCAATACGTCCTTGTCCCAGCCAAAGAGGAAAGGAAGGATGGCATTCACGATAAATATCAGCACATTGACTACGATGAGTTTTTGTGCAATATTCAAGCGCGCATATTGATACTTCATGTCATTCATCTAATTCCAGCGATTTTGATCAAATTGGTTTCTTTTCCAATACCACATCATCAGGAACCCAAACAAGGCTCCGCCCACGTGGGCAAAATGCGCTATTCCACTTCCAAAGATAGGGTAGCCGGTAACGCCAGAAAAAAGGTCAAGGCCTACAAGGACGGGGATAAAATATTTTGCTTTGATAGGAATTGGTAAAAAGATCAAGAAAAGTTCGCTATTCGGGTAAGACATCCCAAAGGCCACCAGAATTCCATAAATGGCCCCTGAGGCCCCTACAGCGGGTGTATTATAAGCCCCAAGGAAATTATCTATAGTACTTTGAGACGCCTCACGATACCAATCCGGACTGTATTTCCCCTCCCCAAGGATCTCCAGTAAGCGCGTTTCCGTAAGGCCTGAGTTAACCAGGGCTTCAACACCTTGGTTGAAATAATAATAATTAACGCCGGTATGGATCAAGGCCGCGCCGAGTCCCGCTGAAAAATAAAAGAACAAGAATTTATTCCTGCCCCACATTCTTTCCAAAGGTGAACCAAACGCCCAGAGGGCATACATGTTAAAAAGGATATGCATAAGGCCACCATGCATGAACATATGCGAGATGACCTGCCAAAATTGCCAATTTTCATTTTCAGGAAACCAGAGGGCAAACAACTGAAGCAATTGATCTCCGTACAATCCCGTAGCAATGAATAATAGAATATTAATGATCAAGAGGTGCTTGATGGCACCAGTGAGTCTTCCCATTTAATTGAATTTATTATCAATGTCGTTCTCAGAAATTACGACATATACTGTTTTATTAAACGGACTGCGTCCGGATTCTGAACATGCGAACAGATCATTTACCAGGCCTTGTTGTGATGCGATATCCAGGAGGGCGCCGCTCTTAACAGCCATCGCCTTGGACATAGACTGTGCCAGAAGTTCTGTGGTAGAAAATGAGGGCACAGCCCCTTCCCTTCGAGTGGCGATCAACTCGTCTATCACAATACCCACTTCCCCTTCTGTGATCTGTATTGGCACTCCGCTTAATGTCAGTTGCTCTTCTCCTATCTCATCGAACAAAAATCCATGATCAATAAGTTCCTGTTGAATTTCTTGGATCAGGTTCATATCTATTTTTGAGAAAGATAAAGACAAGGGGAATAAGAGTTGCTGGCTAACCGTATTCTGTTGGCTGAGTTCTTTAAAAAATCTATCAAATAATATTCGCTGATGCGCCCGATTTTGGTGGATGATCAGCATCCCGGATTTGATCGAAGAGACCACATACTTCTGTTTGTATTGAAATGTACGTGCCCCTGATTCTGATATAGCTGTCTTTGTGAACATGCCCGTTTGCACAGGGTCCACTTCCATTTGTGAGCTGATACGCGTTGAACTTTCCTGGTTTTCTGTTTGCAGATAAAGTGCTTCCCATGCCTCCTTAGTTGCTTTTTTAAATCCTGAAGTCGGTCTTACATTCCCACTAAACGGATTGAATTCCCGATCTACTTCAACGGTAGGAACCTCTGCTCTTTTTTGCTTGAAGGCATAAGGGGTTTCTAAATTGGGATCCTTTTCAAAGTCAAGCACCGGAGCTACATTAAACTGACCCAGGCTGTGTTTTAATGCCGATCGAAGGATGGCGTACAGGCTGTGGTCATCATGGAATTTGATCTCTGTTTTTGTCGGGTGAATGTTCACATCAATAGCAGAAGGTGCCATTTCCAGGTATAAAAAATATCCGGGAAAGGTATTGGGTTTGATAAGGCCTTCAAAGGCGTTCATTACGGCGTGATGCAGATATGGGCTTTTAATAAAGCGGTTGTTGACAAAGAAGAATTGTTCGCCCCTACTCTTTTTGCTAAACTCCGGTTTACAGAGAAAACCGCTCACTTTTACTAATTGGGTTTCTTCTGTAACAGGTACCAATTTTTCATTGGTTTTGGATCCGAATACGTGTACGATACGCTTGCGCAAGTTCGTCTTTGGTAAGTTGAAAAGTTCGCCTCCATTCGAATAATATTGGAAGGCAATATCAGGATGCGCAAGAGCTACCCGGTGAAATTCATCTGTAATGTGCCTGGATTCTACTTGTGGAGATTTCAGGAAATTTCGTCTCGCCGGGATGTTGTAAAACAGATTTTTCACAAGGATAGCTGTGCCTTCAGGCGTAGCGATGGCTTGTTGGTCTGTTACTTCACTGCCAGCTATACGGATCTCGGCACCTACCTCTTCCGCTTTTGTTCGTGTCTGGAGTTCTACATGGGCAATGGCCGCAATACTAGCTAGCGCTTCTCCGCGAAAGCCCTTTGTTTTGAGGGCATATAGTTCCTCAGCAGTACTAAGTTTGGAAGTGGCGTGGCGTTCAAAGCACATGCGAGCATCTGTTGTGCTCATTCCACACCCATTATCCACAACCTGGATCAGGGTTTTTCCGCCATCCTTTACGATAAGTTTGATCTGATCTGCCCCTGCATCGATCGCATTTTCCAAAAGTTCCTTCACGACAGAAGCCGGGCGTTGTACTACTTCCCCTGCAGCGATCTGGTTCGCTACATGATCCGGTAAAAGTTTAATTATCCCTGCCATTAACTTGTAGAGAATATGGAAAGATCAAAATCAATGATATACAAGAATATCAGTACCAATATAGATACGATGATAATGATCCTTAATCTCATATGTTTATCTCCGGTTATACTGAGGTCGTGCAGGGCATTCTGCCATTTACGTTTTATTCCGCGATTATTGCCAGTAGTTATTCTGTACTTATCAAATTTGGGTTCTATTCTAAATGGGTTACCCTCCCCTTTATCATCGTAATAGCGGGGCGAATATTTGAAAGATTTGTTCTTTCTAAGCCGATAAAACTTACCCATCTTCACCATATTCAAAGGTATCTAATTTACAAAAAACGGTCCGAAGGTTGGAACCATATTTTGTTAACATTTTCCCTTATTCCTGGAAATATCAATATTTAGAGAGTGGCCATGCGTATAGCGGCAATGGCAGATTCTACACCTTTGTTCCCATGCTTACCGCCACTGCGGTCGCGTGCTTGTTGTAAAGTATCGTCAGTTAGAACACAGAAGATCACCGGTGTATCTGATTGCACATTAATGTCTTTGATGCCCTGGGCCACTGCCTGACAAACAAATTCAAAATGCCTTGTCTCCCCCTGGATCACGCTTCCTATGGCAATGACAGCATCAGGTTTATTTTCTTTTATCATGTGCTTACAGCCCATGATCAATTCAAAACTGCCGGGTACATCTGTTTTAAAAATGTTATTCTGCCATACCCCATTTTCCAGTAAAGTGGTCTGTGCTGCCTCAAACAAACTATTTGTGATCTCAGGATTCCATTCAGAAACAACCAAGCCCACTTTTAAATGCGATGCATCGGGAAGGGAATCTTTGTCGTATTCCGATAGATTTGTATGGTCCGTGGCCACTAGTTAACTTTTTGAGCCATTCCAATGTAGGCATCAATGCTGGCTGCTTCGGCGGAATTGCTATAGGTATCTTTTATTAGCTGAAAGTATTCCAAAGCCTTGTTATGCTGACCTATCTCCAGGGAAGTGATCCCTGCTTTCAGTAAAAATCGCGGTGCTGTAAATTCATTGTCGTCATGCTTATAGGCATTTTCATAATATCCTAAAGCATCTTCAGGCTGACCCAACTGCATAAAGGCATCTCCAATTCCCCCGATGGCCAGTGAGCCGGTCACAGCATCTTTAGGCTTGTAGTCTTCCAGGTAGGATATGGCTTCCTGGTATTGCTGTAGGTTTAAATATGACATCCCTGCTGCATACGTAGCCAGGTTAGCCGCATCCGTCCCCTTATATTCTTCGATCACGTCCAATAAACCATACTTTCCATCCGCACCTTCCAATGCCAATCTGAAAAGCGAATCCTTTTCCGTGGTACTGTTGACTGCCTGATTAAAATATTCCTGTGGATAATAGAGTTCTGCAGAGGCATTTTCGTTCAAAGGCGCTTGAACGAATTGAGTATAGGCCAGATATGCGATCACACAAACGGCAACGACGCCAATAACTCCTAAAATATACTTTTGATTGCGGGCAACCCACTGTTCCGATTTGGATGCAGTTTCATCCAGGGTGCTGAATACTTCAGCCGTCGCACTCTTTTGTGCAGCCAGTTCCCTTTCTTCGGCTTTAGTCTTGGGTTTGTATCCTCGCTTTTTATATGTCGCCATTATGTTTATGAATTGGTGGCGCAAAAATAATGGATTTATTGAAAAATGAAGGTCAATTCTTTCGTTTATTTTCAATAATTTGCAAGGCTCACAAGCAATAGCACCTATCCTTGTTCATGTTTCTAAAATCCCTTTCCATCACGAATTACAAAAACTTTGAATCTGCTTCTTTCGAGTTTGACAAGACGATCAACTGTTTAGTAGGGGATAACGGCAAGGGAAAGACCAATATCCTGGATGCGATCTACCACTTATCGGTAGGGAAGAGTTATTTCAATCCAATAACCTCTCAGAATATCAGGCACGGGGAAGATTTCTTTGTGATCGAAGGAGTTTTTGAGAAAGGCAAACGTGAAGAGCGAATTACCTGCAGTGTAAAAAGAGGGCAAAAGAAAAGCATTAAACGCAATAATAAAGCGTATGACAGGCTTTCGGAGCATGTAGGCCTCTTGCCGGTTGTCATGATATCCCCGGCGGATCGGGACCTGATCTTAGAAGGCAGTGAAACACGCCGAAAATTTATGGACGGGGTTATCAGTCAGTCAGACAAAGGCTATTTAAAAGATCTTATTAAATACAATAAAGTACTTGCGCAGCGAAATTCCCTGCTTAAATATTTCGCGTTAAATCATACGTTCGACTCCGATACCCTATCTGTGTATGACACCCAGATGGCAGAACTCGGTGGGCTAATTTTTGCCAAGCGAAAGGAATTCATAGATGACTTTGCGCCCATCTTTACGGAACAGTACGCGGCCATTTCCGGGAAACAAGAAGACGTATCTCTTATGTATCAAAGTCAGCTTAACCAGGAAGAACTCGGGCCATTGCTTGAGAAACACCTGCAAAAAGATATGAACCTGCAATACACAACCGCAGGGATCCACAAAGACGACCTGGCCTTTCGGATCAAGGAGTATCCCATCAAAAAATTCGGGAGTCAGGGCCAGCAGAAATCCTATTTGATCGGGTTGAAATTTGCCCAGTTCTTCTTCTTGAAAAAAATGGCAAAAACCGCGCCCGTATTGCTTTTGGATGATGTTTTTGATAAGCTGGATGAGCAACGTGTAGGGCATATAGTTGGATTGGTAGACCATGAGAATTTCGGACAGATCTTTATCAGCGATACCCATCCCGACAGAACAGAAAAGGTCGTGCAGTCTGTACACCAATCCTATAAAATATTCCCATTATAAGATGCGAAATTCGTTGCTGTTTCTGGGAGTTTTGTTACTGTTCAATTGCAGACCAAAAAACGCAGCGTTGGAAATGCACAGTTTGAATGGGTATTGGGAGATCGAAAAAGTTTCCTTTCCTGATAAGTCCGTCAAGACCTATGATATAAGCACTGCTATAGATTTCTTCACGTATAAGGATGGCGGGGGATTTCGAAAAAAAGTTCAGCCGTCCCTGGACGGAACCTATACCACTTCTGATGATGCCATTCCCTTTCTTAAGGTAGAAATAGAAGGTGCCGTATATTTGCGATATACAAATGAGCAAGAGAGCTGGGAGGAAGAAGTGCAGCTATTACAAGCAAATATACTCCGACTACGCAATGCAGAGGGTATCCAATATACCTATAGCAGGTATGAACCCATAGCCATCACCGATGAGTAAACGATATAAAAATCAACGCAGCCTCTCAGAGGCCATGAATGAATTCATCCGTAAAAACCACTTACAAAAAGGGATGAATAAGGTAGATGCACGCCGTGCCTGGAAAGAAGTCATGGGACCGGGTGTGAACACTTATACTACCCGGGTAGAACTTAAAGACGATATCCTTTATGTGAATCTCTCTTCTTCTGTACTAAGGGAAGAACTCAGCCTGGGCAAGACAAAGATCATCAAGATCCTGAATGAAGCCCTGGGTAAGGAGTTAATTAAGAAGCTGGTTCTGCGTTAGCGTTACTTAGAAGATTTCCCGACCAGAAAAATGGAAAGCACCTTCTATCGCTGCATTCTCATCACTGTCTGAGCCGTGAACCGCATTTTCCCCGATATCTTTAGCAAACAGTTTTCGGATAGTTCCTTCTGCCGCTTCTGCCGGATTCGTAGCCCCAATTAGCATGCGGAAATCTTCTACGGCATTTTCTTTTTCAAGTATGGCCGATACAATAGGTCCACGTGTCATAAATGCGACAAGCTCTGCGAAGAAAGGACGCTCCTTGTGGATCGCAT
>Ga0265309_10000252_pt1 | contig 20205 bp, 27 predicted proteins | sample Helome_FD_192492 | JGI IMG/M metagenome (GOLD analysis project Ga0265309, IMG submission 192492) | Marine sediment microbial communities from subtidal zone of North Sea - Hel_20160524 (Illumina Assembly) | ecosystem: Environmental > Aquatic > Marine > Subtidal zone > Sediment ...
CCGTCCGTTTCGCCGTCGAGCGACGTCGCGAATCCGGACGGCTCAAGCCCGACCTTAGACACGAACGCCTGGCGCACCTCGACGCGCCCGAGCGCGACCGCGGTGATCGCGTCCAGCTCATAGAGGATCGAAGGCCCGCCCTCGATCACGACGTCGTCCGACGTCGTCGGGATCCCGCCACTGCTCCAGTTGACGCCGACGTTAGCGTGATGCGGGCCGGTGCACGCGGTCGTGTCGGAAAAATCGGTGATCGTACCGGTGCCACTCGCGACGCTGAGCACCGCCAGGAACGGCGCCCCGGCCGTATCGCCCGTGCCGGTGATGTCACCCGTCGAGCCCGACCAGGTGATCGCCGCAAAATACGGGTTGGTGCTCGCATTCAGCGCAGCGCGTAGGTTCGTCGCCGTCGTCGCAACGTCCGTATCGCCGACCACGCTCACGAGATAACCCCCGATAGTGACCGTGTACGTGGAAGCGGCGTCGTAACTGTCGACGCTGCCAGTGCTCACCTGTGCGACGGCTGCGGCGCCGCCCTGCCATACAACCGTTGCCATTTGCTTACCCTACGTTGGTGGAGTCTCAAGTCGCATCAGCTCGCCGCCTGTGCCAAAAAAGCCCGACCATAGAAACCCAGGTTCGATTGCGGACGCCGTCGTGGTTCCGTTAAACGCGGGAATAGACATCGCGGAGGTCCCGTCCCCATCTTTGTTGATGATGCCGAACGAGAATCGCCCGCCCTCCTCGCTTGCAGGCTCGAACGTCACGACAGCGCCGCTCGACGACGCATTGAACACGGAGCCCGTATTGATCGCATCCTTGAGCCCGGTCGCGCATGTCGTCGCGGTGTCGCCTGCATCGCTCGACGCGAAGTAAGAGTGAAATTCAGGATCGGTTCCGAAATTATTATTGACCGATAGAAAGAATTCCGCTTCGAGCGCAATCGGACCTACAAACGTGAACGTCAACGTCGTGGAGTAATCGTAAGCGCTGTATTTGTCGAGCCCGATCATGCTTCCCACAAACCCGGACAGAATCTTTCGCGAGCCAAACGCTGGTCGATCCGCCTTCGTGATGACATTCCCTAGCTCGTTGTACACGGGCAGGTTCGCCATAGGTTGCTGGCTATCATTCGAGAGGGACTCGCCAGGGCCCAGCCCTGGCACGAGAGAGAAGTCGAATCTTGTTTCCGACACGGTTCCCACAATGACTTTTTTCCCCGCAGTGAACTGATCGTGAAATTCTTGCACATCCGCGGCAGGTGTATCCAGTGAGATCCCCGTCCAGTAATCACCAATTCCGATCGCAAGCTCAGTCTGCCAATACTTGACTTCCACACCCGACGGCCAGCCAACGCTGACGATACGGTTCACATTCTCCCGGTAGTCTGCCATCACGGTTTATACGTGAATGTGAGCGTCCCGGCGCCACCTTGGAAAACGATTGTACGCATCCGTTCGACGTCGACAAATTGCGTAGCGTCTTCCGGATTCTCTACACGTACCGTGTCGCTGGTGCGCGATATCTCAGTCCATGACGTCGAGCCCGATGTGACAATCTCCTCGACCTCTTCCGTCGTTATTCCTGCTGTTATGTCACGCGGGCTAAATAGACTTTCATCGACTGCGTCCGCCAGCTCATTCCACAGGTTCGCCGTGATCGCCTGCCCGCGCGCCACCCGTGGCGCCTTCATGATCATATCTTTGGAAGCCCGAGCGATGAAAAATTACGGCGCGAATAGACTTGCTTCACCTGCACCCCGTCCGCGGTCAAGTCCTCCGGGATCACGCCGTCTACCGTATGGGTAAGGATCGCTTGCCAGCCCCGCCGGTTGAACGTGAAAGAATACACGACGCGGTGCTCATTCGGCCCCTGCTGCGTGCTCGAGATCGTGCACAGCCACGCGTCCTGGCTCTCATTTAGAAACGCGCCCGAGTTTACTTTTCCCGAAAATTTGCGCGTCAGCGCCAGCGGCGGGCTTTTCTCGATGCGCGTAAACTGAACGCTAAACGTCGGCACTTGCACTTCCAGCCGATGAATGTTCGAGCTTAGCGTCGCTTCCTGAATCGACCGGTTGCCGTCCGGATCGCCCGGATCGGCCGTCGAGAATCGGAAGGTCCATGTCGTGCGCAGAAAATTCCCGAAAATGTCCCTCGTAGTCTCCTCGGTGATCAGGCTCGCCGTAATGGAGACCTCGGCCCCGTCCGAGCTGCTGGATATATCCGACGCGCTCGGAACGCCATAGTCAACGTCCACGATAGCGATCGACGGATCGTTTGTAGGTCGCGCGGTGACGTCGAGAACACGCACGCCTGACAGCGCCGGATGCGGCTCGCCCTTCTGCGGCAATCCGCTTGCCTTCGCAGCCGAAACAAGGCGCGCGAAGTCGGCGCCGACAAGCTCTGTCACCTGGAACGATCGTCTAGCGCGGTCGCCCTTGGTCGACAGGACCACCTCGCCGTCTAGCATGTCTTTTGATATGCGTGTCATTGGAAGGCCGGCGCCGCGTTTCTCAAGATGTCTTCGAGCACGGTCGTCTGGCGCTTTGTCTCCTGTAGTTGCTCCTCTGAGGTGTCCTCGCCGAACTGGCCGGCAACGTCTCCGGGAATTGCAGAGAGCACCGCGCCGGCGCCGGAGAAATTCCCCTGTATCAACGCGCCCGCAGCCGCCGCAATTCCGGCGCCGAACGTCCCGATCCCCTGCAGCACGTCGACCAGGAACCCGGCCACGGTGAGCACGCCATCGATCGCGCTTTTGAGCCCCCCGAACCACTTGACAGCCGAGCGGATCCCGTTCACCAGGCCCTCGCCGAGCGTGTTAGCGAACGCCTCGCCGCCGCCCTGCGCCTGGATGAACGCGGCCGCGGAATCGAACAGTGCCGTCGCGAATTCCGCCAGGCGCGGCGCGAGCGTCGCAAACACCTTGTCACGCAACGCGGTTCCCAGCCTGGACAGCGAATCCAGCTTGTCATTGAACACCTCCACCTGGCCGGCATTCTTTCCGATCCCGAGCCCGAGCTTTGTGAATATCACGTCAGCGTCGGCGAACGCTTCCGTGCCGCTCTCGATCAACGGGTTCAGCTTGAGCCACGACTCCCCGAGCAGCGCATTACCCTTCGCCGCCCGATCCGCGAAGTTGCGGGACGCGCCTAGCTCACGCGTGACCATCTGCAGCAGCTCCAGCGGCGACGCCTTCACGACGTCGTCCATTGACAGCCCCAGATCGGTGAACTTCGCCGCGCTCTTTGCACTGCCCGCGGCCGCAAGGCCCGCCTCTCGCGTCAGCCCCGCCATCGCCGTGTTAAGCGTCCGCATCGACACGTCGCTTTGCTCTGCGGCTTGCTTGAGTCGCTGCGCCTCGGTGACGGTCAGCCCGAGCCGGGCCGCGTTCTTCGCGTGCGCGTCGATCGAACTGCGCGCGGCATTGCCGAGCGCGACCAGGCCGGCGGCGGCGCCGCCGATCCCGGCAGCCCCGAGCGCACCCGTGATGGCCACCGCCTTGCCCGCAGCACGTCCAAAACCCTTTAGCGCGCCCAGGCCCACCCGGGTCGCCTTCACCAGCCCGGACGCGTCGCCCTTCAATAGAACGTTAAGACTGGTCAGAGTCGGCACGCGGCAGGCCCTCCATGATCTTGCGGAACAGCGCGCGCTTGTCCGGCGCCATCTTTCGCTTTGGCGCCCGATACGCCATGAAATCGCCCGGGCGCTTCGCGGGCGCCCCGCGGCGCCGGTTCACGTTGTAGATCAGGCACGACACGATGGCCGCGCGAGCGTCGGCGCGATCTTCCGACCACGGCTCCATCTCGTGATAGGCCAACCATTCGAGGAACGCACGGCGCGGCATTTCGGCCAGCAAAGCGTCCACGTCCCAGCGCCCCAGCTTGAGCGCCAGGCGAAACGCAAACTGCCTCACTGGCCGGGTTAGTTTCCCCGTGCATCGTCCAGGCTCCCGCCCTCGGTGTTGAGCGTCGTCGCCGCCGGGATCAGGTAGTCGCGGACCAGGCTCACCGGCATCTTGCGCACCATATCCAGCGCGGCGTCGACCGCGTCCGGGCGCGGCTTGAACATGGGGAGGCCGTTATCGTCGCAAAGCGATAAGGCGACCATGGTCAAGGCCTGAACATACTCGCTTTGCGCGTCGTCGACGCACTCGATAGCGCCCGCGCTCAGCTCACGCAGGTGATAGACGTCCCCGCTGACCTTCACGGCCATTGTCTTGAACGCCATGCATCACCCGTGCGTGATCGCGCCGGTCAGCTTGAGGGTAGCGGTAGCGGTCACGCGGTCCTCAAGTGGCGCGTTGATCTCGAACTCGGTCATGAACCCGGACGCGGCCATGGTCGAGGCGGGCGCCGGATCGGAGTAAGTCACGGTCACCGTTTCCGCAGCCGAAGCGATCGCCGTGATCGGCGAGACTTCCGCATCAAAAAGCAGCTCGACTTGCATCTCGCCCGGATCGTAGAGCGTGCTCGGCATCGACTCGCGCGCCCCGGTGGTCGCGAAGTTTGTGGTATCGATCGACTCTCGCGAGATGCCCGACCATGTGAAGTCGAGGATCTCAGCCAGGAAGCCGGACTGATAGCTGATAGTTATCCCAGTGCCTTGAATTGCCATTTCATCGTCCTCGTTTGCGTCGGGCCTTGTTCTTTGAAATTGACCGTGACGTGCGCCTTAAGAACTCTTTCTCCAACACCTCAACATAACGCCCGCGCATCACCTCGCGCGCACGTTTCAACAATGCAGGCTCGGCCACGCCGGAAACGTCCAGCTTCGCCTCGTCGATCGGCAGGCTGCGGCGCTCCTTCGGATGGTCCCGCGCCCCGGGCCCGAACGGGATCGTCTTGCGGCGCCGCCTGAACAGGCCCCGATGCCCGCTCGGCATCTTCGCCTCGAACGCGTCCGGATTGCTTTTCCTGATCAGCGCCTCGACATGCTTCCCCGAGCTGGCGCCGGGCGGGTTCTTGAGCCCGACCCAGAGCTTTCGCACGGCCAGGCCCTGGGCGCGGCGCGTCGGGAATTGCCCCACTCGCTTGCGCCACGCCTTCTGTTTGACCCCCGTTTGCTTCGCCAGATCCTTGATCACCAGCGAGCGCGCGGTGACCGCGGCGGCACGGATGGCCGACGCCTGGGAGCGCTCGGCGTCTTTGCTTACCGCCACGAGCGCCTCGATGGTCGCAGCGCCGCCGAGCAGCTCGACGGACACAGCGCCACGGCCCCGGGAGAGAGAGAGCGTCCTGGAAGCCATCAGGAAGTATCACGCAGCACAACGTTCGCCAGGCCAAGCCCGTCGCGCTGTACCCCAGCCACGTAGAAGGCCCGCCCGCGTATGGTGATCTCTGTCCCCTGGTCGATGCCGAGCGTGTCCACGTCGCCCACCTGCAACATGACTTGCGGCCCCGCCAGCTCCCCGTTCTCGACCGAATCATCATCGAACAGTCCGCGCACGGTGACAGCCCCGACTACCACCGGCTCGGAAAATCCGAACGTGTCGAAAAACGCCGGCAGATCGGCATATGCCGCGGCGAGCGCGTCGCCGAGGTCCCAGATGGTCATCCCCTGGGAGAGCCCAGCGGCCGCTAACGCCTTCAGGGCGGTCGTGAACCCAGCCCCGCCGAAGCTCTGATTGAGCCCGTCAGCGTCCAGCGTGTTGACGCTGGTGATGAATCCGAGCGCCTGGGCGCGCTCCGTGACGGTCAAAGCGTCCAGTGCGGTGATCAGGCCAAGCGCCGCGGCCTGTCCGGCAGCGCTCAGTGAATCCAGAACGGTCGTGAACTCGCCGACCGCGCCCAGGTTCTGCTGAAGCCCCGCCGCCGTCAGCGCGTCGAGCACGGTCCCGTGACCAGTGCCAGCGGCCTGGCCGGCAGCCGTCAGCGCGTCGAGCACGGTCGCGAAACCCGCAACGCCCGGGAAACTTGCCTGAAGCCCGAGCTTCGTCAGCGCGTCGAGGGTCGTCACGTGCCCAGTCACGGCAGCCTGGCCGGTCGACGCCAGTGCATCGAGCACGGTGACCAGGCCTGTGCTCTGCACAAGCCCCGCCTTCGCGAGCACGTCGAGCGCAGAGATCAGCCCGGTGATCTGCGCCTGGTCGCCGATCGCCTTGGTTTCGAGGGTCGTGGTAAACCCGCCCGCACCCGCTGATTCGGCCGGGAAAAATACCGATTGCTCACCTTCGAACAGCGTCAGCCAGTTATCGCCATTTGTCAGGAAGCGGCCTTCGCTTGGTGTGAGCGCGCGGTCCCAAAATGCGAATAAACTAATTTCGCCGTCGAGCTCCCGATCGAACCCAGCGAAGCAGTCTCCAATCAAAAACCGCGAGATTGATGTGTTCGTTGTCGGACTTGCCTCGGTCGCCTCTGTGCCGCGCTTGCCATCTAGATAGCTGTTCAGCTTGTTAGAGACCGGATCGTATGTGAACGCGACGGTGTGCCATTTATTGAGTGTGTAGGTGGGGCTTGACGTGTAATTTGAACCGCTGTTCGAAACTGAATACCGCGCCGTAGAGTCCGCTCCCTCTAAAAACGCGTACAGCCCCGAGTTGCCTGCATCCTGGTCGGTGTACTGCATCAGGCCACCGCGCGTGGATACCGCGAGCGCCTTGAACCGGAAAACCCAGGTATGCGGCACCTGCACAATCGACTGCGCGCCAGTGTATTTGCTTCCGATGCTGTGACTTGCGTCCGAAAACCTGAAGTTGTCGCCACTCGCGGCACCGCCAAAGCGCAGCGCAGTACCTGACTCACCGCCGACAGGTTTTGCTCCGGTTCTTACCCCGTAGCAGAACGTCTTTGTAACCAGATTAAACGGTCGGTCGCCTGGTATCGTCGCAAACTGCAAGCGCCGGGCAAGCGGCTTCCCGCGGTCGATGCGCGCCTCAGTGACGCGCGGCGCAAAGCTCCAGTCATCGGTAGGAAGCTCGACGAGCATTAGGTGGCCTGCCCTTGGATGTTGTACGGCTGCAGGAAGAACAGAAAATTGGAATCAGTCGCGTTGATTGTCGCGCCGGTGTAGTTGTTGAAGCCAACGATGCTGATGTAGCGATGCGGCCAATAGAACCGTCCCCCACCAACCATCTTTGTCGTGTTCGCTTCCTCGACAACCACGCTGCCGATCTGAAGCAAATTACGCAACTGGTCCTCGTCACCGAGCGCCGCATCCGTTGCCCCGACGTCGCCCCATATCATGGTCGCATCGGCGTCGTAAGCTCCGGCTGCATAGAAGTCGATGGTCCGATACTGCGTCGGCGTTGCCTGCATCAACAGCTCGCCGTGCCACATGAACAGAAAGTCCCGCGGCGACGCGCCAAGATCGTATTGCGCAGAAACCCGCCCCGCCGCAGACGCGACAGCCTCCATAGAGAATGCAACGTCTGCGCCAGCCTCCCCGTTGAATTTGACGCCAGTGCCGACGTTGATCTGGGCTTGTGATGTTGCCATTACTAGGCCCCCAAAAGCGTATCGACCGCGTCATTTACTGCAGCCTGCAGCGTCGCATCATTGGCGGTCAATATCTGCGTCGCAGTCGCCGCAACGTTCGCGGCCAGAACGAAGTTTATGATCACTTCCGACTCTTCGCGCGGATTTGTGAGCGCGCGAACCGCCCAGGCCTTTGCCTCTGCGCTCGGAGTCGGCGCCTGGGAGACTTCGTGCGCCTTCACGCTCGAAGCTACCGCGGTTCTGTCCTTCAATCCTTGGTATGCCGGATCGGATAATAGGTTGACAATTTCTGCATACGTCGCCATCGGAACAACTCCTTCACATTAGTTCAACCCGGCACGCGCGAGCCCGTGACGCAACGCCGCGGCCACGCCGCCAGCCCACACTGATTCGAGCGCCTGCTGTAGATCGAGCTGGCCTTGCATGTAGCCAGCGATACCCGCGAGCACTGCGGCGAGCGCCAGCATGTATGTCTTTTTGCCTTGCACGCTCACGCGTCCTTCTTAGCGCGCTTCTCTAAGTTGTAACTCTTGCCCAGGTCCACGAGCGAAGACAGGAACTCGGTGCCGAGCGCCTGCACCTCGACGACCATCTCGCGCGGTACGTTTCCGTACGCGCCATCGAACCCCCAAAATTGTTGACTGACCACCTTCGCGGCCCCATCGGGCACGTCGTGCTCGATGATATTGACCGCGAACTCGATGCTGTGCGTCGATTCAATATCCACTCGGCACTCCTTTCATTTGAACAGCGTAGCGATCGAGAGATCGGCGCACGCCTGGAGGATAGAAAGCAAAACCATTCCCACCGCCACACCCAGCGCGAAGATCGGCGCGCAACGTCTCAAGTTATCGTGAACCAGCCACCCGAATTGATCGTGATGGTGAAACCCGACACAAAGCTCTGATCGGTCCCGAAGTCAAGGAACGCGAAACCGCGATTCGTGGCCAGCGTGTTGTTGTACAGGAACCCCCAACGCACCGCGGACGGGTTCGCCCCGTTCGCCGCAATCGAGATGTCCTCGGTGTCGAAATTCGCGCCCCCGGTGATCCCGTTGACCGCCTCGGTGGTGAACACGTAACCGCCCGCGCTGATCACCCCGCCGGTTGTCTCGTTGCTGATCGCCGTGGTTCCCGATCCCCCGGTGTAGTACGGAAGCGCGTCAGTCGCAACGGGCGTGAACGTGCTTGTCGTGAACGCGATCCGAATGTCATCGGCAGCGAGATCGCCCAGGTTCCCCTGCAACCACTCCGAAATCGCGGCGTCGTATACGGTGACGTCACCCTGTGCCATGTTTCATCTCCCTTAAAGAATGACCGCCCGCGCGGGGCGGTCACAAGCTCCCTACGGGGGAGGGGTATTACCGCGGGTCGCCGCCGAAGTTGATCCGCACCACGCCCGTGGTCGCCGAAGTCGCCGCCGCTTCCCAGGCGACGCCCGCGTATCCGTTGGACGTCGCGGTCTCGGTGAAGTCCCCGGTGGCGGTCAAATAGATGTCATCACCGATCACCCAGGCGCCCGCCGCCGCGACCTTCGTCGAGACCGTGAAAACGCCTTCCGTCATCAACGGAATCACGTCTCCGGTGACACCGCTCACCGTCGCGACGCCGACCATCTTCATCCCCGTACCTGCGGCCGGAAGCGCGATAAAGTCCCCGCTCGTGACGGCCGCAGCAGCGGTGTAGTTGATGGTGGCGCCGTTTTGCTGAAAATTCGTTGCCATGATTCAAGCTCCCGCGTTTTGATACATGCCGCGCCAATCGAGCGCAGCCGCGGTGCAGTCTATTCGCACCTTGTACCGCATCCCGTCGACCGTGAATCCTTCTTCCTGTTCTAAGAACGGCTCCTGTCGCCCATCGAGCCATCCGACCACAACGGTCTCTACCTCGCCGCCTGGCGCACCCATGACATACCAAGCGTTTACATCGTCAGCGTCCAGCCGCGGCTCGACCACGAGCTGCATCGAATTGGCGAACACGTTGACGTCGTTATTGCTCCCGCCGGGCGCCTGCGCGGTCGCAAGGAACACTTGCGCGACCGTCTCGATAGCAGCAGGAACCAGCAGATACGCCGGTTGCACGTTGAGCGTGGCACCACTCGGATCGGTGCGCGTGCGCAGTGCGGTACGCGCGATGCTCATGTTCGCCGTGTCAATGACCGTGGCCGATGCGGCAAGCGTGCCGTCCGTCGTGTTGAACAGCGTCGCGCCCGCCTGGTCGCTGAGCACCGCGTCGGTTGTGATGATGCTGTAAACCAAGTCGCCCACCTGACGCGCCGCGGCGCGGCCCATCTTTCTCGGCACGTCCACCATGGCGTTTAGATCATCGTTGATCAGCGCCTGGCGCGCGATCCCGAACAGCTTGCCATAGGTCGCGAGCGTCGCCGTCTCTGCGCGGTCGCTGAACGTCCCCGACTTGTACTCCTCCAGCTGTCGCACCTGTGAGAGATCGCCGAACAGCGAAAGGTTAGTGAACGTATGTTGCCTGAAATTCGCCATGTTCACGTTACGAGTCCACGCCGCGTACGTCTCCGGCGCCTCGGTGTATCCGGCGCTAAGCGCCTTCTCTGCCGAGCTGCCGAGCAGATTCGCGAAGTCCGACGTGCTGTGCGCGAAGTTTGACCGCACCAGCGCCGGCACACTCAGCGCGCGAGAAATCAGCTTCTCAGCGTTTAGACCGGTGCTCGACAGCCCACGCTGGCGCAGGTAGTCGCGTGCCATCTCGCGGAACGTCATGCCGGACAGCTCGTTCGACTGCATCTCGGTGCGGTCGTACTTGCGAAGCCCGAGCTTCACATCCAGTGCGCGCTCGCACTGATCAGTCCACTTCTCCATGGAATCCGCGCCCGCGACGATGTCGACGGTGTCGCGCGAGGTGCGCGGCGCCGCATCCGCCTTCAGCGCATCGAGCACCCGGGTTCGCACTTGGTCGACACTGTCGCCAGCGCGCAGCGCGTCGCGCTCCATGGTCAGCCACTGTTCGCCATCGAGCCCCGCGAACAGTGCGGCGATCGCCTCTCCGGTGTTTTCCGCATTGCCGGTGCCACCGGTCCCATTCGTGGGTTCGTTCATTTTCTCATGCTCCCGATTGATGCCCGCGCCGGGATCAGCCCCGCTCGCGACCAGTGAAACCTCATAAGGAGTCCAACGCGTTGCAAAAAGCGTCTCCCCCTCCTGTAACCAACTGTTCCGCGCTACCTGCGCGCCGATGCTGACGTCGCACAGGATCCCGTCAACCACGTCCTGCCAGGCCTCGCTACCGCGCGCGGATCTGGAAAATCGGGCCACACCGCGCAGCTTCGATCCGACCAGGTGCAGCCGCTCCACGCGCCCCACCGGCAGCGTCCGCGAGTCGTGCGCCACTTGCAACGGCAATCCGTTCTCAGCGCGGGAGAAATCGATCGAGTCGCTGTCGTGCCGTAGTACTTCGAGCATCCCGGACGGGCCGGGCAGCGCCGCGGCAGTACTGATGGTCACCGGCACGGTGCGTTCTTCCGTGTCGATCATCGACCGTTCCAGGGTCGCGACCAGCTCACGGTGATCCGTGACGGTCACGGTGTTCGCTTCGCGCAGGACCTCATTCATTCCGGGTGCGCTATACATTGGACACGACCTCTAATTGTGGCGGATCGTCGGCGGCGGCCGGCGTCACGACTGGTTCGGGCGCGTCGCTCTCACGCTCATCATCAACGCGTTGAGGATCGCCGCCTCGCTTGCGGATAATTCCGTGACGCGACTCGATGCCCGCGCGGATCGACGTTTCATCCGCTTTCGCCTCTTTGGCCGGGTCAATCCAGGGCGCTGGCGGCGGCGTTGTATCGAAGTCGAACAGTGTTTTCGGATCGCCACGGGTCAGCGTCACCAGGTCGCCGAGCTGCACCGCCTGCACGAAACGTTGCCATACGGGTTTGAGGAACGCGGCGCGGTAGTGCTCGCGCAGGAAGTCGTACGTTTGCCGTATCTCGACCAGCTCCTGTCGCTGTGAGCTGTACGTTCCGTCGTAATCGTGGGTCGCGGTCGAGTAGCTCACGCCGATCCCGGCCGTGGCCGCGCGCAGCATGGCACGCCGGAAGTCGCCGAGACCGGTATTCGGCCGGTTCGTGTCGAGCACTTCGATTTTCTCGCCCGGCATCAGGTTGTCGAAAATCATCCCGCCTTGCAGCTCCAGCGGCCGCTCGCCCGAGTCCGTGTCGAGGGTAGTGCTAGTGCTCGTGAAATCAGCACCCCGCGTGATCGCCGCGCACAAAGAGCTTGCGACCTTCGCGGCCAGTTGTTCGCTTTCCTCGTAATCCGAGATGTCAGCGAGCCGAGTGATCGCCGACGCCAGCACGCTTGCGCCGCGGTGCTGGCCCAGCCTTGAGCGCTGCGCGAGGTGCGTCATCTGCTCGGCGGGCACCCGCACGGTGCCCGTGGAAATGGCAGCGGATCGAAGATTGTTCCCCGGGTGCTCGCGGTACAGGTGATACGCCAGCGGGCGCCCGAATCGGTTGACCTCGACCCCATGGATGATTTTCGGGTTCGACTGGATCAGGTCAAACGGCACCAGATCGGGCTCGTGCACTTCGAGCATGTAAGGCAACGCGGTCGGATAGGCGACGTCAGCCCCAAGCACGTGTTGCGCGAACGCCTCGCCATCGCGCAGCCAGGTTCGCGCCGTGACGCTCGACAGCACGCACCACGGCATCAGGCCTGACGAGTCGAGCGCGTCCCGGAAGTCGAGCCACGCCGCGCGCAGATCGTCGTTCACCGTTTCCGCCGGGTCACCGTTGCGCAGCATAACCCGCGGCGCGATGGTCACCTGGCTCGACTGGTATGAAAGGGTATCCAGGATGCTGTGCGAGAGATCGTGATTCTCGTCGAGGTGCCTGGACCATTGCCGCAGCTTCGCCCGCGCCTGGTCCATCACAGCATCGCCAGAGCGCCAGTCGGTCGGCGTGCGGCGCGCGTTCGACGGCTGCGCGGCTTGGTAGAGCCGCTTGACCGCCAGGCGCGCAAGCTCTCGCTTGAGGTGCCAGCGCGGAGCCAGTGCGGCAATCAGCCCACCCACTTGACAACCCTCACGCCCGGAGCTTTCGCGCCCGCGGCTTGACCGCGGAAGGCCTGCACCTGGCGCTGCCAGTAGCCTATCCGCTCCGTGATTTCGGACAGGTTCGCGCGGGTCAGCGACCTATTACCTATCGCGTACGCCTGCCCTGAGCTGACCGCCTCCTCGGCATTCAGCCAGAGCTGCAAGCGCGTCTGCGCGTCCGCCTGATTGTTGACACCCGTTGTCGCAGCCATGCGCCGATGATAGGAACTCTCAACTGCAGATCCAGCGCAGTTGAGGTTCCAGCCGTTTCGTGCAATCCGGACCGGGATTGCCAGGCCACCTGCACGGGGAGGGGCGCAAAGCCCCTCCTCGACCCTATAACTTGATGATGGCCCACATGATCGCGCTTATGAGGAAGCCGTAAGCGACCCCGACAGAAACAACCTTCCACCAAAAGTTTTGCCGTTTACAGCGGGCTATATGTGCCAATTGGCGTTGACTAAAATGCTCAGGAAATAACCACTTTTCCATAGCCTTACAACTGCCTCCGAGTGAATCGCCCCGATGGTCGCCGTGGCGCTGGCTTGATCGGTGCCGCCCCGGCGCTCTCGACCTTTTTCAGCGGCCCGAGCGTGTACGTGTTCAGCGAGTGCGCCGCCGCCGTCGCCAGCGTCTCACAGTCCAGGTAATGATTCGGTCTTGAGCGCCGCGCGATCCAGACCATGTGACCGCTCGCCTTGCGCACCAGCTCCTCGGCGACCACCTGGCGCATGTAGTCCTCGGTGACGTCCCGTGGCAAATGCCACAGATCGGGCTCGTCCTCGGCGCCCTGCGAAGCCCTGCTGTACAGCCACGACTTGAAATACCCGGTATCAATCCGGAACAACAGCACCCCGTTCTTGATGGTCACGCCGCCCGCCGACACGTCGATCAAACCGGTGTCGACAGGCTTCTCGCGGCTCTCGTACCCCTTGCTCGGAAACGCGATCGGCTGCATCCGCCGGCAGAACGTGTACACCGCGTGGTCGGGTCGCTTGAAAAAGTCCGAGCCCGGCTTGTACCCGCTATCAATCAGCGCCCGATTCACCCGCAGCTCGTGCCGGCGCAGGATCTGCCCGAAGCTAACCCACACATCGTCGAGATCGGTCCGCCCGAGCACCTCGCCATGGTCAATCAGCCACGATTCATTCGGTCCGTTCTGCGCGCCCCAGCCGCGCACCACGTAGTAAATCCGGTCCTGCTGCACGTCGGCGCCGACGGTCACTCGCTGCACGCCGAATGGGATCTCACCCAGGTTGTAGTCGCCGCGGTGCTGGCTCACTTCCTGCCAGTCCGGTGCATCGCCACGCACGCGCCACAGCTCGCCGCTGTACGTGTTCAGGCACGCCTGGATGGTTTCAGGCTCGCGGGTCCGGTAGGCCGCGCACAGCTCGCGCGCCAGCTCCCGGAACGTGACCCACGGCGACGCGAAGCCCGACACCCAGAACGACCGGTGTCGGTAGTCGGCGAGCTCCATGGTGTCGGGCACGTAGTCTCCATCCGGGTCGCGCCTGTAAACCCGGAACCGCCCGCGCGGGATCATCTCGCCCTTTTGGACGTCGTCGATCACGGCCCCGCAGTGCGGGCAATGGTAGAGCGCCTCCAGCTCCGCCCGGTCCGGTGTCGACCCTTCCGGCCAGTGAAGGTACATCGTCAACGGCCTGTGATACTCCTCGCAATGCGGGCACGGCCATTCCCAGATCTCCATCGAGCCCTGGTCGAATAGCTGCTGTATCGGGCTCGCGTCCTCGATGGTCGGCGAGCTGGTCACCACGACCAGGGGCGCGGGGTAATTCTTTGTGCGCGCCTTTGCCAGCGTCACCGGGTCGCCCTCGCCAGAGACGTCGCGCCCCATGCGATCCAGCTCGTCGATCAGTACCAGGCCGCACGGATGTGCGGCCAGCTCGGTCGCCGAGCCCGCCCAGGCGAAGCGCAGCGGCACGCCGCCAAGCCACTTTTCAAACTTGGAATCCGCCTTGCCTTTGGCGTGGATCTCATCGAGCGCGTCGCACTCGCGCAGCAGCCGCGACACCCGATCCGCGCTCATCGAGCCGGCGAGCTTTTGAGTCGGCAGCACGAACAGCGTCGGCACCCGCGGACCGTCCGCGAAGCGATGGCCTATCAGCGACAAAAGACTCGCAGTCTTGCCGAGCTGGCTCGCGGTGATCGCGGTGATCTGGCGCGTCCTGGGATCCGACGCCGCTTCGAGGATTGGCCGGAAGTACGGCGTGTAATCAGTTGACCACCGGCCCGGGCGCGGACTCTCCGGCGGCTCGACGCGCTCGGCGTCCGCCCACGCCGCCGCGCTCCTGATCGGCGGCGGCTCGATTAACCTCGCCGTCAGACTCCATAGGCGCGCCCAGTGCGGCGACTCGCTTTGCAAGCTCCTGTCGTGCAGCAACACAATGCTCCCTGAGTATGGCCGCGGCTTCCGCGGTCGTGCGGGCGTTGGCGAAATCTTGAGCCAGGCGCACGGGCAGGCCCTCCAGCGAGCCCACGAGCACGTGCGCGAGCGAGAGTAGCGAGCTGCGCACCTCGTCGTGCTCGATTAGCTCGCCCTCCAGGCGCCGCGTCTCCAGCCGCTTGTGGCGCTCCTGTGCGACGTACAGTCGCGTACGCGCCTCGACCACGGCTGGCAGCTCATCCGGATCGATTCCCGAGCGCGTGGTGGCATCAGCGATGGCCCACTGCACGCATTCCGGGATGCTGTACTGACCGCGCGAGCGCCGCGGCAGGCCCCGGGTGACCAGCTTGTTGATGTGATTGATCGAGCATCCGAAGATCTGCGCCATGCCAGCGCGGTCGGTTACGAAGTCGGTTTCTATCTCACGCGCCACGCGGGTCGGCCCTCGGTCCGGACTGTAGTTTAGTGTCGGTCACTTTGGGCTCCCGGAAACACGAAAAGCGAGCGAGCTTCTTCCCCCGCACCAGAGGCGGCAGGAGTACCTTTTATGGTGAAGGCCATAGCGCGCGCTGCTCCCACTTACGCCACCCGTCCGCCTTCCTCACCGTGGCCTGGATGCTGGCGTGGCACCGCGGGCACACCGCATCGACTGAGCCGCACTCAGCGCATGGCATGCCTGAGTCTTCAGGGCAGCGAATGCCGTGGGTTTCGAGGATGGCGCGGATGTTCACCCGTCCTCCAGTGCCTTGCGCTTCCAGCAATCGCACGGTGAGCGCGGCGTGCCACTTTCCCAATATAGTAACGCGCAATCTTCATGGTGCGGTGCCTCTAAAATGATGTTCTTCAGCTCCGCGATGCGCTCACGGGCACGAATCAACGCGCACCTTCCGCATAGAGCGAGCCGCGCTCCGTCGTCTATCGGCACCTGCGAATCGTGGCACCGCGGGTCATCGCATACTGAATCCATGTTACCGCGTAGCTCGTACTCGACAATTCTCGCCACAGCATCCGCGGCCGCCTCCAGCTCCTCGATGCGCACTACCGCACTTTCTGCAAGGTCAAAGAGTAATTCTGGCTCCGGCTCGCCTTCACTTACCGCAAGGTGCCACATTTCTAGCCTGTCACGATGAGACATCTTATCCGATCCGGCATACCAAGGATTGAAGGACAGAACCGCGGTAGCTTCGAGCGTGAAGGCGCACGAAGTCTCCCAGGCGCCGACTCCGAACTCGCCCTCCAGTGCTTTGCGCTTCCAACAGTCGCATAGTTCCAAGCTCGCCCATCCTGGGGTATTCGGTTTCTGAAGACTGTGGCACCCCATCTGGTGAGGGCCTTTGCGGATGGCATCCTTCAGTTCCTCGATGCGCTTGCGGAACGGCCGCGTCATATCGTCAATGTCACGCAGCGATAGCTTTTTCCTAAGCTCAGGCCGCAATGCACGCATGGCGTCCGCAACTTCTGTCGGTATGTGTAGTTCACTAGACATCACCCGTCCTCCAGTGCCTTGCGCTTCCAGCAATCGCACGGTGAGCGCGGCGTGCCACTTTCCCAAATTAGTGACGCGCAATCTTCATGGTGCGGTGCCTCTAAAATGATGTTCTTCAGCTCCGCGATGCGCTCACGCAGCTCCTTGTGGAACTCGCACCAGCTCAGCACGGTGTCGCCGTTGTCGTCCGAGAACTCGCACGCGCATGGTCTGCCTGGATGGCGTTTCAAGTGATATAGCCCCGCGTAGTGCACTTTTTCTTTGTCTGTCATCTCCCCTCCAGCCAGGCCTGCGCCTCGCCCTGATCAAGCAACCCGTACACGTGCAACTCGCCCTGGTGCTTCAAACTGTTCAACAACGTCGATTCCATGGGCACGCCGACCTTCATGCCCCGAGCCCGAGCGAACCCGATCCAGTATTCCAGGTTCGCCCGATCGTCCTCGATGGTCCGCCCACCTGGCAGCGTGTAATCAGCGCCCCAAATGACCATCGACTTGACGCCGATCAACATGGCATAGGCCACGATCATCGGGATGCTGTTGTGCCAGTACGGATCGCCAATCGGCGCCCACTCCCGAATGCAATCCAGTATCTCGGCGGCTGGATACCGTTGCGACGTATGCACGAGCGGACTGCAACGCGTTGTAATAATAGGCTTTTCGTAACTAATGATGGCGTCGCCGTACGATTTATCGCGTTGTATTTCGGAGTCCAGCTCATCGAGAATGAACGCCATATCAGCGGCAAACAGCCGTATTCCGCGGTTCACCGTCCAGACTTCCGTGCTCAGCGGCCCGATATCGGCGCGCGGCCGGTTCTTGCGCAGCTGGTGATGCATCCAGGCCTGGCAGCTCTGCCCGAGCGCTACCATGTCCACGTGACGCGGTGCGCCGCCTGTCGGGTGCCTCCACGCCACGCTCACGCCCCCCCAGTCTTCGAGCTGCGCGAGAGTAGCTCATCGGCCACCCGCAGCGCGTCCAGGTACGCCTGATTACCTTGCCGAACCCCTTGCGCGCCCCTTGGCGCGCTGGCTCTACCAGCGCCCCGTGAGGGGCGCTCACCGATTAGCTTTGCCTGTGCATCGTCGGAGAGCGTGACCGCAGCACCGGCGCCGTCAGGCGACGTAACGGTGCTCGTCGCCATGGATGGCGACTCCTTTGGAGGGTTATCCACAGCACCCGCCCTTGATACAAAGTCAGAGGTGTGTGCTGTAAGAGGGTTAATAGGAGGTTCAAGGGGTGAAATTTCAGACACATCCAGGGGCGAAATCTTTTCGGGGGGGGGGTGAAATTCTGGACCTTCCGGATGTAAGTTATCCACAGGTTGTCCACAGGGTTGTTCACGCCCCGGCCCGACGTCTGACGGGGTCCGTGGCAGGCTCGCGTGATACTCCGCGACGCGCTGTTTCGAGCGACCGACTTCCTGGATTGTGCGGCCCCGCTCGATGTGCAGGATGTACATGTTCGACGTCTGCCGCCCGCGCTGGCCTTCGCGCTCCAGTGTCTCGACCAGGCCGTAGCGCACGAGCGCCTTCACGAGCTGCTGAACGCGTCGCTGGCTATACCCTGTGCGTAGGGATAGGTCGCGCACGGAAGGAATGCACACGCCGTCCTGGTTCGCCCTGTCAGCCAGAACGACCAGCACGAAGCGTTCGGGGGGTTTCAGATCGCACTGTTCGAAGGCCCAGGTTAGGCATAAGTTGCTCATGGTGCCGCACCCGCCGCCTTGACAAGCGCCGCCGCGCTGTGAGTGCTCATGTCCGCACCTTGCGCGACGCGGGCGGGCTGGTGGTGAACCCCTCAACCCCATCCATGGCTCTCACAAGCGCGGCCGCGTTCTCGCGGTAGGGCGCTGCATCCTCGTCCACTCGCGTCACATGCGCGATCCGGTGCTTGATGATCGGCAAGTCTTTGTTGCGTACGTAGAAAAGCCAGCCAGGCCGCTCGAGTGGCTCGATGAAAACGGAGAAATCCCATCCTCCCAGGATCAGCTGGGCAGACGTGGCATAGGCGCCCTTCAGAGAGCTTTCCTTGCACAGGTTCGTGTATTCAAGATCTTCATTCATCACCGTTTCCTCGCGGTTTCAAGCCCGATCATGCGGGCACAGCCATAATTATCAGGGCGCACAGCAGCAGGTAGACGCCCGAGAGCAGCAGGTCGCGGCCAGTCATGAGCCACGATCCATGCCAAGGATCAGCCGGATACGGTCCATGGAGACCGCAAGCGCCGCCGTCGCGGGGCGAAGCCAGGCTGACATGTTGAGCATTCCGGCGGCGCGCAGCGCGGGCGCCAGATCGACAGTCGCGCCTGACTCCAGCTGCTCGCAGATCGTGCGCAGCCGGTCATCGGGCACGCCAGCCCGACTTAACTCGTTGAAAAGCACGTGAACATCGAGCGGTGGCAGCTCGCGAAACATGGAGCCATCCAGCGACCGCTCCAGGGGGACCAGCGGGTAGAACATCGACGTTTCCTCGCGTCATGGATTGACGCCGCCCCCGCGAAGGTGGCAGGGACTGGAGACGTTCTGCCCGAGCTTGCGCCCCTGAGATCCGCCCACAGCCCCCGCCGATGCCGCGAGGAACGGCAGGCGCCAACATGCGCCAAGCAATCCAGCGCGTCAAGTCGCCGCTACGGGTCCGGACCGCCCCACCGGGAGAAACGGCTTGTGGGCGGCCGGAAAGTCGGCTGCAGCTCCCGTACGGCATCCTCCAGTGCCTGGATTCGAAGGCGCGTCGGTTCTGGTGGGAGCTGAAGCCGCAGCTCGGCACGTAGCAGTCGTAATTCCAGCTCGAAAGTCTCGCTCAACTCGGCGCGAAGCTTCTCGGCATCCGCGCCGAGGAACGGATCGGGGCGCACCACCTCTGGGATCGCGTACGGCGCGGCAATGGCGACGGCTGCGGCCGAAAGACCACCGGCGACCAGTGCCCGCAAGTCGCCCGGCGCCGGCATGGATCAGAGCTGCGTCACTTCGACAGAGCGAAGCGACGTGATCTTAGCGTCCGTAGGGATCGAGACCGTGCCCGACACCCCCGACCAGTCGGCGTCGAGCGCGCCGCCGTACAGATTCGCAGTCGTGAATGCCCGCGCGGTGCCGGCCGTCGACAATGGCAGGCTCAGCGCCCCCCCATACATCGAGATCGTCGTCCACTCCGCTCCCGCGGTGTTCTCGTGCGTATCGGTCACGTCTCCACCATAGACGTTCAGCGTCGTGATCAGGTAGTCATACCCGACGATCCGCAGCGTCCCACCTAAGCAATTAAGCGTCGTGATGGTCGCCGCCGCGCTGATCGTGCTCACGCCGCCGGATTGCTCGTATTGCGTGAGCGTGGTCCCCGGCCCGATGTAGCAATTCGACGTCGTCGAGGTGTCCACCACGAACACGTCGCCGATGGTGCTGGTTTCGCCAGGCTCGACCGCCACGCCGACCCCACTCGGAGCGCTGCGGATCACGATGTCCGCACTAGCATTCGCCGCCAGGTAGCGCACGGCCGGGCGGTCGAATACGCTGCTGGTGCCGGTGTTGACCACGTCAAGCGTGCTCGCGCCTGCCTTTTTCTGGTCAATGCAGATCCGCGCCGAGCCCGATGGCGTCCCCGGCCCGATGTGTTCACCGATCACAATCTCATCTGCGGTCAGCTCGAAGTAGGCACCTCGATACTCCGGAATGGTGTTCACCACCGTTTCGCCGTCGAGCGACGTCGCGAATCCGGACGGCTCAAGCCCGACCTTAGACACGAACGCCTGGCGCACCTCGACGCGCCCGAGCGCGACCGCGGTGATCGCGTCCAGCTCATAGAGGCTCGAAGGCCCGCCCTCGATC
>Ga0265309_10000253_pt1 | contig 20175 bp, 3 predicted proteins | sample Helome_FD_192492 | JGI IMG/M metagenome (GOLD analysis project Ga0265309, IMG submission 192492) | Marine sediment microbial communities from subtidal zone of North Sea - Hel_20160524 (Illumina Assembly) | ecosystem: Environmental > Aquatic > Marine > Subtidal zone > Sediment ...
CACGCGCGCATGGCAGATTTACTGTCGCAAAACTCGGTCTCGCAGTATGAAGCCGATAAGGCTGCGACCGAAGTCGCCATCGCGCAGATTGAACTCAACAAGGCAAACGAGAAGTGGCGCATCGCGCAATCGAACCTGGAACTGGCGCAGGCCCAGCTGGCGCTGCGCACCATCAGGAGCCCCATCGACGGTATCGTTGTCGATCGTTACGCGATGGTGGGTGAGTCGGTTAGCGACCGTACTATCATGAAGCTCGCCAAGGTCAATCCGCTCAAGGTCGAGTTGATCGCGCCGACCGAGTATTTCGGCCTGATCCAGAAGGGCATGGAAGTCGAAATCTACCCCGAGCAACCCTCCAACCAGGTGTTCATCGCGACGGTGACCGTGGTCGACCAGCTAATCGACCCGGCCAGCGGCAGCTTTACTGTGCGCATGCTGTTACCCAACCCCGAAGACAAACTGGTCGGCGGTGTCAACTGCCTGGCCAATTTCGATTTCAAGACCCCGGAGCCGTCGAACGGAGACGTTTACAGCTCGCTTTCGAGTCAGACCCTGAATTCGATCGAGTAGCGGGTAAACTGGCGATGAACGCGTGCGGCAGATCACAGTTTCCCAATTTAGCGAGCGGAATCCACCCTGCAAGCGCCACGGGCCACCTGATGCCTGCCTATACTCATAGTGTGTTTTCCCGTGTCTCTGGCACTTGTCAGCCGAATGCTTATCTCGCTGACAAACCTCCAGTAGTCCCTGTTGAAACGCGTATTTTCTATAGCGAGCGATCATAGAAGCGTTTATGAGTAAAGTATTCAAAAATAACCCGCAGCAGTCGAAGCTCATCCTCGAAGAGCTCGAGGAACGCCGCCTGTTTTCGGGTGGTATCGAGGGTTTGATCGTAAGCGACCTCGATTCCGACGCAAACGCGATTTACCGCGAATTCGAATTAAAAGATTCTCAAGCTGAAAACACCAACGGCGAAATCTCTGCTGCCGAACAACAATCGCAGGAAATCGTGTTCGTCGACGCCGGCGTCGATAACTACCAGCAGCTGGTCGACGACCTGCGTAACAATGCCGACAGCAGCCGTAACATCGAAGTCGTCGTACTCGATCGGGATAAGGACGGCATCGAAGAGATTTCCGAATTTCTTTCTCACCGCGAAGATCTCGACGCAATCCATATCATTTCACACGGTGGCGATGGCAGCGTGGAACTGGGTAACACCAGTCTCAATGCCGATACTCTCGAACAGAACAATCTCAAGATAGCACTGTGGGCCAACAACTTTGCAGATACCGGCGACATCCTGATCTACGGCTGTAACCTCGCCGCCAGCGAGATCGGGCAGAGCCTGATCGAAGACCTCGGCGCGCTGACCCTAACCGACGTCGCGGCCTCCGACGACATCACCGGTCACGCCAGCCTGGGTGGCGACTGGGACCTCGAGTACCACGCCGGTGAGATAGACGCCGGGGTCGCGCCGGGCGCCGGGTTACAGGCACGCTACCAGCACATCCTGGCGGTCATCAACGGCACCGCGGGCGATGACGTGCTTGTGGGCACCGCCGCCAGCGACGTGATTTCCGCTGGTGCCGGTAACGATGTGCTCGTATCCGGCGGTGGCAGTGACCAGATGCTGGGCGAGGCGGACGATGACATTTTCCGCTTCACTGGCGCACAGGACGGTGACGTCTACACCGTCAACGGTGGCACCGGGACCGACACGATCGACCTCAGCGGTTACGCCTCGACGGCCGTCACTTTCGGTGACGGCACGATGACGATTGACATGGGCGGCGAGTCATTCTCGATCGATTACACCCTTGTAAACCTGATCGCCTTCAGCGACATCACCGCGACGGTGCTAACGGGAAGCGCATCAGCGTCGGGCTGGAGTGGCACAGGGTTCTGGATCGACGGCGACGAGGCCTTCAAAGTCGACATGAGCGGCGCCGGCACGATCGACCTCGCCTACGACACGGGCTCGGACACGTTCTCGGTCACTGGTGCTTCCGGCGTCGACGCAACCAGTTCGCTGGCCATCACCGACTTCAACGGCAACGACCTGCTCGTCGACCAGATCACCCTCGACGCATCCTTCGGTGACCTGACGACCAACGTCGGCATCGGCAGTATCAGCCTGGCCGGAGCATCGAGCAACCTCGAGGGCACCTTCACGATCGGCGGGGACCTTGGCTCGATCAACATGTACGATCTGGCGGGTACGCTCGACGTGCAAGGTGACCTCGGCACGATCCAAATCCTCAACGACCTCGATCCCGGGGCGTTGCTGAACGTCACGGGTGATGTGACGACGCTGCTGGTCGATGACGACATCGGCGGCACGGTGGTCATCGGCGGGGATGTGACGACGTTCGACCTGACGGGTGTGCAGGGCGGCAGCAATGTTCAGGTCACCGCGAGTGTCACGGTGACTGGAAGTATCACCACCCTTCACATCGATGCGGGCGTGTTGAGCCCGTTTGCGATCGGTGGCGATCTCGGGACGTTTATCGGAGAGGACCTCGTTGCTGACATGACCGTCGGTGGCGACGTCGGCTCCGTGACGCTGGCCTCCGTGGATCCGGCTGCGACCTTCACGGCCAACCACGTTGTGGGCACTCTGGTGTTCGACGTCGGCGGCACCAATCATGGCGGCACCTACGCGACTCCCGTTGTATACGTGTTCGACGGCTCCAACCAGACAGCGAGCGATACCCCAGCGCCTAATCTTGCACCGAACTCGGTCAACGACAGCGCGACGACCAACGAGAATACGGCCGTCGTCATCGATGTGCTTGCCAACGATTCCGACCCGGACACCGATCCGCTTACTGCTCGTGTGATCACCGGGCCGAGCAATGGCACCCTGGTGCCCAGCCCGGTGGAGTTGATCAACGAGACTAATCTGACCAACGATGCTGCCAACGACCGCGAGGCACAAATGTCACCGGACGGATCGCAAATCGTGTTCCGTAGCGACCGTAGCGGTGGTAACAACGATATCTGGGTCATGGATGCCGATGGCTCCAACCCGGTTCAGCTGACTTCTGATCCCGGTTTCGATAGCCGGCCGGTGTGGTCACCGGATGGAAGCAAGATTTTATTTACCAGCGATCGCAGCGGCGATGACGATATCTGGATCATGAACGCGAACGGTAGTGGCCAGACAAACCTGAGCAATAATGCGCTCGGTGATGACACGGCAGCTTCCTGGTCAGCGGACGGTAGCCAGATCGCATTCAAGAGCACCCGGGATGGAAACGACGAAATCTACGTCATGAACGCCAATGGTACCGGCCAGATCAATATTACCAACAACTTGGCTAAAGACTCCGGAGCGGACTGGTCACCCGATGGTTCCAGGATACTCTTTGTCAGTGATCGGGGAGTAAGTACTGACGTTTGGGTCATGGATACTGACGGTTCAAACCCAATAAATCTGACCAATAATCCGACGGGTACAGATTCCAATGCCTCATGGTCAGCGGATAGCTCCAAGATCATATTCAAATCCGATCGAGACGGTGGTAATAGCGAGATTTACGTGATGGATGCCGACGGTTCCAATCAGACCAGGCTGACGGATAACGCCTTTGTCGATGGAGCGCCATCCTGGTCACCCGATGGCTCGCAGATCATATTCCAGACCAACCGGGTCGGTAATCATGAGATCTATGTGGCCGATATTTTGTCTGACGGCACCTTCACCTATACCCCGGATGCAGGATTTACCGGCACCGATTCCTTCACCTATGTTGCCAATGACGGGACATTGGATTCTGCGGTTACCACCGTGACGATTACCGTAGATCCGGCCAACAATGCGCCGACCTTCATCGATGGATCGATTGGTAACTGGCATTTTGACGAAGGCAGTGGAGACAGCGTTGCAGAATCGGCCATTGGGATCAGCACCGGCACCCTCGGTAGTACCGCCGGGGCAGATGCGAACGATCCAACCTGGACTACTGGAAAATTCGGCCAGGCGCTCCACTTCGATGGCGTCGACGATTATGTCGAGATAGCGGATGCGCCGGGCCTGGACATCAGCGGCCCTGAATTCTCCGCTTCGTTATGGATGAACCCCGACTCTGGCCCCAACCAGGAAGATATGTTGTTTATGAAGGGCGACCGGCAAGGCAATATCAATTACTACCTTTCCTGGAAGAACACCAACGAGATGACCTGGGCGTTCAAGGACAGCGCGGGTTGGCACTACCAGGACATGGCGGTAACCCTGCCGACCACGGGCCAGTGGAATCACATCGGTATCACGTTTGACCGACCTACCGTCTCGCTTTACGTCAATGGTACCAAGTATGTATTCGATGACCCTCTCGAAGTCACCGGTGGCAGCATGGACCGTGACCTGACCGCCAATAACGAAGTAATGTGGATTGGCGCAGGGCGCGACGCTGGTGCTCTCGTCGGGGTAAATCAATGGTCTGGCCCGTTTACCGGCAGTATCGACGAACTGGCACTGTTCGATCGAGCCCTGACCGACGCCGAAATCGAAGCGATTCGGACCAGCACGCCACCCGCAGTCACTGCATCGGCATTCAGTATTGATGAGAATTCTGCGAACAATACCCTGGTTGGAACCGTTGTCGCTAACGATCAGGATATCGGCGACACGCTCTCATACGCAATAACGGGTGGTAACACCGCTGGAGCATTCTCAATCGACGCCAACGGTCAGATCGAGGTCGCCAACAGCGCAGCCCTCGATTTTGAAACCAATCCAGTCTTCAACCTGACCATCGAAGCGACCGACGACGGTACGCCGGCGAAATCAGACACCACGAGTGTCAGTATCTCTTTGAATGACGTCAACGATGCACCGATATGGACCTCGACGGCGCTGGCGCCGACGTGGACCGAAAACGGCGGCCCGGTCAACCTGTTCAGCGCAACCTCGGTCGACCTCGTCGAATCGGGTGATCTGGTAAACGTGTTGACGATCAGTGTCACCGGCCTGGCCGACGGCAATGATGAAATCCTGATGGTCGATGGCCAGGCGATCGAGCTGACCAACCTGAACAGCGAAACGACCGCAGCCAACGGTTATGTCATCGACGTATCTGCCCCCGGTTCGGTTGCCTCCCTGACGATTACGCGGGTCGGTGGATTCACTGCGTCCGAGGCGCAGACGCTGATCGACGGACTCGCTTACGACAACACCAGCGATACGCCGCAGGGCGCGGCTCGCATGGCGACCCTGGGGATAATCCAGGACGACGGTGGCACCGCAGGCGGTGGTAGTAATACGACTGTGTACAACCTCGATTCGTTGGTGACCGTCGTTGCCACCAACGATGCGCCGACTGTTGATCTCGACCAGGACGATTCCGGTGCTCCGGGCATTAATTTCGCCGCCAGCTGGACCGAGGGTGGCGGTCCGGTGCTGATCTCCGATTCGGACGCGCTGATTGCCGATGCCGACCATGCCAATCTGTCGCAGATGGTAATCCAGATCACGAACATTCAAAATCCCGGCGACGAAACACTGGATGCGGACCTGACCGGCACCGGCCTTGGCAAGATCTGGTCCGCGCCCTCGGGGCAGCTCATTATTTTTGGTGGCGGGCCGATATCCGATTTTCTACAGGTACTCGAAACCGTCGAATACGACAATGCATCCGTGTCCCCTGACGAAACGACTCGTATTATCACCGTCACTGTTGACGATGGCACCGACACCAGCGTCGCCGCGCAGACTTCGCTTAGCGTGACCAGCGTTAACAGTGATCCGGTCATAACATCCGATGGTGGCGGCGATAACGCGGTCGTCGTTGTGCCTGAAAGCACGACCGTGGTGACCACGGTTACGGTGACCGATCCCGATCTTGATACCCCGACTTTTAGCATCACCGGTGGCGACGACGCGGGGCTGTTCAGCATCGATAGCAATACCGGCCTGCTCAGTTTCATTACGTCGCCGAGTTACGAGGGACCGGGCGATAATTCCTACCAGGTCCAGGTCACAGCAGACGACGGCAATAGCGGTAGCGACGTGCAAACCATCACGGTGAATGTCACCAACCTCGACCCGATTGCCAACGGCGCCTGGTTCGACGAAACCAACGGCGGTGCCGGTTATGCCGATTTCGCATCGCTCGTGACCGCGCACAACGCCTATCTCGGTACGCCCGAGCAAACCATAGATTTCGAAAGCCTGACCGAGGGCGACGTGCTATCGAATCAGTTTAGCGGCAGTCACGGGGTTACTTTCAGCAACACCGGCATCAACGAGTCGCAGATTTATGCCGAAGGCGGTCCCTGGATCCAGGACGTCTCCGGATACGACGGCAGTTATACCGCCGACGGCAGTAACGTTTACCTGAAGATGGCCAACGATGACCCGGCCTCGCCGTTTACGATCGAATTCGCCAGCCCCGTATCGAAGGTCGGCGCGATGCTCGGCATGGGCAAGGAAGGCGCCGACCACAGCCTGCAGGTGCGGCTCTACGATAGCGGTGGCAACCTGCTCGACGAGCAGATTCTCGAAGCCGAACTGTGGGAAGCCAGTGGCACCTTCCAGAACTACGAAACTTTCCTTGGTGTCAGTTACGACAGCGCGGTAATCAGCAAGATCGAAATCCTCAACTCGGCCAATGTCAATTACGCTAACGCGCTGATCGTCGACCAACTGCAGTTTTCGACTACACCCGATGTGTTCGACGAGTTCAACGCGTCAACCGGGATCGCAACCGTGACCGGCAACGTGCTCGCCAACGATATCGACCCGGCCGGCGGCACACTGACGATTTCCGGTTTTTCGCAGGGCGCCAACGGCAGCGTCGTCTACAACAACGACGGCACCTTCACCTACACATCAAACGCAAGTTTCACCGGCACCGATACCTTTACCTATACGATTGCAGACGGGCAGGGCGGCAGCGATACCGCAACCGTGACGATGCAGGTCAGCAACGCCGCGCCGACGATCACCTCCGACGGCGGGCTCGCGTCCGCGACCGTCAACGCGCCCGAAAACACGACCGCGGTGACTACGGTCACTGCGAACGACAGCGACGGCCATACGCCGACCTTCAGCATCACCGGCGGCGCCGACCAGGCGCTGTTCACTATTCTGCCGACCGGCGAGCTCAGCTTCATCGCCGCACCCGATTTCGAGGGCCCGGGCGACAATAGCTACGAGGTCGAGGTCACCGCGAATGACGGCCAGGGCGGCACGGATGTACAGACAATTACAGTTAACGTTACCGACGTTAACGAATCGTTGACTGCAGTCGACGATGCTTACAGCGTCAGTGAGGATGCTACCTATAGTTCGCATGGTATCGGCTGGTTCGACAGCAACTGGTCATACAGCCGCACGTTGAGTTTCGATAACTCGACACGGACCGAAAACCTGGTCGACTTTCCGATCCTGGTCAAGCTCGACAGCAGCGTCATCGATTACGCCAAGACTCACGACCAGGGCTGGGACCTGCGTTTCGTCGACCAGGACGGCAGCGCGCTGGCGCACGAGATCGAACACTGGGACGAGGCCGGGACTTCATACGTCTGGGTCAAGATCCCTCAAATCGACGCCAGTTCCAGCGCCGACTCGATCGTCATGTATTATGGCAATGCCGGCGTCGCCGGCAGCGGCGAGGATTCGGCCGGCGTTTGGTCCGATTACCGCGCCACCTATCACCTGAATGAAAACCCGGGCGCGACCGGCACCCTGGCCGATTCCGCTGGTAACTTCGATGCGACCAATGCGTCGAGCACCGACACCGCCGGTTTCATCGGCAACGCGCAGGATTTCAACGGCATCGATCAGTCGATCAACCTCGGCGATGACCGCAACTGGATCAACAATGCCTCCGGCGCGACGCTGTCGATCTGGATGAATGCCGACACGACGTCGGGCTTCGGCGACCTGATCGGCCTCAGCCGCAACGACCCGGCCGATACCGGCGCCTCGCGCATCACGCTGATCCGCAACGGCGACGACATCCAGATGATCGCGCGCACGATGGACGACAGCAGCGATACGGTGTCGGTATCGACGTCGACGAATCCGCTCACGGCCGGCAGCTGGCACCATATCACCGGCACGATCGACTACTCGAGCGATATCGATAACATCAACATTTACGTCGACGGTCAGCTCGAAGGCACCTTCAGCCACGATTTCACGCTCGATGCAATTCCGAATACCGATTCCAGCCATGCGGCGATCGGCTCGGACGAAGACGGCACCGATTCGCCGTTCGACGGACAGCTCGACGAGGCACGCATCGCCGACCAGGTACGTTCGGCCGACTGGATATCGGCACAGTACGCTGCGATGACCGGCAATCTTGTCGACATCGGCTTCGAGCAAACTGTTCAGGGCGTATTGATCAATGATGTCGACGAGGATGGCGATGCGCTGACCGTGACCCAGCTTAACGGCGCGCCGGCCGCGATCGGCGTCGCTACCGCGCTGCCATCGGGTGCTATCGTGACGATGAACGCCGACGGCAGTTTCGTTTACAACACCAACGGCGCGTTCGAATCGCTTGCCGCCGGATCTTCCACCACCGATACGTTTACCTACCAGGTCACCGACGGTAACGGCAGCATCGAAACCGCGATCGTGACCATGACCGTCGACGGCGAAGACGATGCGCCGTCGATCGGCGGTACCGATACTGGTGCGGTGACCGAAGATAGCGGTGTTGTTGGCGGCAATATAAGCGCTAGCGGCACTTTGACGATTAGCGATGACGATGCCGGCGAATCAAGTTTTCAGGCGGAAACCATTACCGGGACTTATGGCGATTTGACCATCGACGGCGCCGGTAACTGGAGCTATGACGCCGACAACGGCCAGGCCGCAATCCAACAACTGGACGTCAGCGAGACGCTCACCGATACGCTGACGGTAACCACCGCCGACGGCACGACCCACGATGTCGTCATTACGATCAATGGCGCCGAGGATGCTGCGCAAATCGGCGGTGTTGCAACCGGCACCGTGGCCGAGGACGGCACGCTGATTGCTTCGAACACCTTGACCATCACCGATACCGATACCAGCGATACGCCGAGCTTCGCCGATGTGACGCCCCAGGCCGGTGACAATGACTACGGCAGCTTCGAGATGACGTCCGGCACCTGGACCTACACGCTCGACAACAACGATCCCGTGGTGCAGGCGCTGGATACCGGCGAGACTCTATCCGATACCTATACCTTCACGGCAACCGACGGCAGCACGCAGCAGGTCACGGTGACGATAAACGGTGCCGAGGATACCCCGGTGTTCGACTCGACAGCGGTGACCGCGGCGACTGAGGACCTGGCTTACAGCTACACCATTACGACCAGCGATGTCGATGTCGAGAACGTCACCATCACCGCGCCGACGCTGCCGGCCTGGTTGACCTTCGTCGACAATGGCGATGGCACCGCCACCCTGAGCGGTACCCCGACCAATGCCGAGGTCGGTAACCACAACGTGGTGCTGAATGTCAGCGACGGCACCCTGAACAGTAACCAGAACTTCACCATCGTCGTCGCCAACACCAACGACCCGGCGGTGATCGCGGGCGCCGATACCGGTTCGGTGCAGGAAGACGTCGCGGTGGTAGCGAATAACATCAGTACCACCGGTACCTTAACCATTACCGATCCGGATACCGGCGAGTCGACGTTCCAGGCGGCCACCATTAATGGCACCTATGGTGATCTGACCATCGACACCGCGGGTAACTGGACCTACACCGCGGATAATACGCAGGCTGCGATCCAGCAGCTGGATGCGCTGGAAAATATCACCGATACATTGACGGTGACCAGCTTCGACGGCACCACGCACAACGTGGTGATTACGATCAACGGCAGCGAAGATACGGCCGTGATCGGCGGCACCACGACCGGCTCGGTGACCGAAGACGGCACGCTGACCAGCAGCGGTGCACTGACTATTACCGATACCGATACCAGCGATACGCCGAGCTTCGCCGATGTGGGCGCGACCGCGGGTGATAACGCCTACGGTACCTTCGAGATGACCGCGGGCACCTGGACCTACACGCTCGACAATAATGATCCTGCGGTGCAGGCACTCGATGTCGGTGAGACGCTGACCGATACGCATACCTTTACCGCCACTGACGGTTCGACCGAACAAGTCAGTATCACCATTAATGGTGCGGAAGACACACCCGTGTTCGACTCGACCGCGGTGACCGCGGCGACCGAGGACCTGGCTTACAGCTACACGATTGCCACCAGTGATGTCGATATCGAGAATGTAACGATCACCGCTCCGACGCTGCCGGCCTGGTTGACCTTCGTCGACAATGGCGATGGCACCGCCACCCTGAGCGGTACCCCGACCAATGCCGAGGTGGGCAACCATAATGTCGTACTCAACGTCTCTGATGGCACGTTAAGCAGCAACCAGAACTTTACCATTATCGTGGCGAACACCAACGACCCGGCGGTGATCGGTGGTGTGGATACCGGTGCGGTGCAGGAAGACGTTGGTGTCGTTGCGAATAACATCAGCACCGGTGGCCTGCTGTCCATTACCGATCCGGATACCGGCGAGTCGACGTTCCAGGCGGCCACCATTAATGGCACCTATGGTGATCTGACGATCGATACGGCCGGCAACTGGACCTACACCGCGGATAATACCCAGGCGGCGATCCAGCAGCTCGACGCACTGGAAAGTATCACCGATACGCTCACCGTAACCAGCTTCGATGGCACCACGCATAACGTGGTGATCACGATCAACGGCTCGGAAGATACCTCGGTAATCGGCGGCACCACCAGCGGCAGCGTAACTGAAGACGGTACGTTGACCTCGAGCGGCCTGCTGACGATCACCGATACCGACAGCAGCGATCCGACCGACTTTGCGGACCTGACCCCGCAGGCAGGCGATAACGGTTACGGCACCTTCGAGATCACATCGAACACCTGGACTTACACGCTCGACAACAACGATCCGGCGGTACAGGCCCTCGATGCCGGCGAAACGCTGACCGATACCTATACCTTTACCGCCCCCGACGGTGTAACCCAGCTAGTAACAGTGACCATCAACGGCGCCGAAGATACACCCGTGTTCGACTCGACCGCGATCACCGCGGCGACCGAGGACCTGGCTTACAGCTACACGATTACCACCAGCGATGTCGATGTCGAAGCGGTGACGATTACCGCGCCGACGCTGCCGGCCTGGTTGACCTTCGTCGACAATGGCGACGGCACCGCCACCCTGAGCGGCACCCCGACCAATGCCGAGGTCGGTAGCCATAATGTGGTATTGAATGTCTCCGACGGCACGCTGAGCAGCAATCAGAGCTTTACCATCGTCGTTGGCAACACCAACGATCCCGCCGTCATCGCGGGCGTCGATACCGGCAGTGTGCAGGAAGATGTTGGTGTCGTTGCGAATAACATCAGTACCAGCGGGACCTTGACCATCACCGACCCGGATACGGGCGAATCGACGTTCCAGGCGGCCACCATCAGTGGCACTTACGGTGACCTGACCATCGACACCGCCGGTAACTGGACCTATACGGCAGATAATACGCAGGCGGCGATCCAGCAGTTGGACGCACTGGAGAGCATCACCGATACGCTGACGGTAACCAGCTTCGACGGCACCACGCATAACGTGGTAATCACGATTAACGGTAGCGAAGATGTGGCCGTGATCGGCGGTACCACGACCGGTAGCGTGACTGAAGATGGAACACTGACCAGCAGTGGAACGCTCTCGATTACCGATACCGATACAAGCGATACGCCGAGCTTCGCCGATGTGGGCGTGACCGCGGGTGACAACGGCTACGGCAGCTTCGAGATGACGTCGGGCACCTGGACCTACACGCTCGACAATAACGATCCCGCGGTGCAGGCGCTTGACGTGAGTGAAACCCTGACCGATACCTTTACCTTTACCGCCAGCGATGGCAACAGCCAGTTGGTGACGGTCACCATCAACGGCGCCGAGGATGCGCCAGTGTTCGATTCCACGGCCATTACGGCGGCGACCGAAGACGTGGCTTACAGCTACACGATCACCACCAGTGATGTCGATATCGAGAGTGTGACGATTACCGCGCCGACGCTGCCGGCGTGGTTGACCCTGGTCGATAACGGCGATGGCACGGCCACCTTAAACGGTACGCCGACCAATGCCGAGGTTGGCAGCCATAACGTGGTGCTGAATGTCAGTGACGGTACCCTGAGTAGCAACCAGAGCTTTACCATCGCCGTTGGCAACACCAACGACCCGGCGGTAATCGGTGGGACCGATACCGGCGCGGTGCAGGAAGATGTCGCAGTGGTCGCGAACAATATCGGCACCAGCGGGAGCTTGACGATCGCCGATCCGGACGCCGGTGAGTCCAGTTTTGTAGCCGCGACGATCAACGGCGCTTACGGTGACCTGGTCATCGATAGTGCCGGTAACTGGAGTTACAGCGCCGACAACGGCCAGATATCGATTCAGGCACTGGACGCGCTGGAAAGCATTACCGATACCTTGACGGTGACTACCTTTGACGGCACCACGCATAACGTCGTGATCACCATCAACGGCTCGGAGGATGCAGCTGTCACTGGCGGTACGGCAACAGGCTCGGTCACCGAAGATGGCAGCCTGACCGCAACAGATGCGTTGACCATCGCCGATATCGATTCCTCGGACAACCCGGTCAATTATGTAGACGTTGCACCGGCCCCGGGTGGCAACGGCTACGGTAATTTCGAGATTACGGGTAACACCTGGACCTATACGTTAACCAATGGTCATGCCGCGGTGCAGGCGCTGGATGTCGGTGAAACCCTGACCGATAGCTATACCTTTCTCGCCAGTGACGGCAGTAGTCAGCTGGTGACGGTGACGATCAATGGTGCCGAAGACGCGCCGACCCTGGATAACGCGATTGCCAATCAAACCGCGACTGAAGATGTGGCGTTTAATTTCACTTTTGCTGCCAATACCTTCGGTGACGTCGATACCTCTGACTCGTTGATCTACAGCGCGACATTAGCAGATAGCAGTCCGTTGCCCGCCTGGCTCAATTTCGATGCGGCCACGCGTATCTTCTCCGGTACGCCCGCTAACGCGGATGTCGGTCCGATCGATATCAGGATTACCGCGGACGACGGCAGCAGCTCCGTCACCGATATTTTCACATTGACGGTGCTCAACGTGGACGACGCGCCGCTAATCGGTGGCGTTGATACCGGTGCGGTGACCGAGGATGTCGGTGTCCTTGGTGGAATCATAAGTACCACCGGCAGTCTGACGATCACCGATCCCGATGCGGGTGAGTCCAGCTTCCAGCCTGCAACCGTTAGCGGCAGTTACGGTGATTTGACCATCGATATCTCGGGCAACTGGATCTATGACGCCGACAACAACCAGGCCGCGATTCAGTCAATCGACGCGGGTCAGTCGATAATCGATACCCTGACCGTATCCGCGTTTGACGGTACCACCCACGATATCGTTATCACCATAAACGGCGCCGAGGACAGCGCGGTTATCGGTGGCACTGCGGTCGGCGCGGTGACTGAGGACAGCGCGCTCGTCGTCAGCGATACTTTGATGATTACCGATGTCGATAGCAACGATAATCCGATCAGTTTCAATGATGTAGCGGCGACCCCGGGAAGTAACGGCTACGGCAGTTTCGAGATGACTGGCAACACCTGGACCTACACGCTGAACAATAGCCACGCTTCTGTGCAGGCGCTGGATGTCGGTGAAACGCTGACCGATACCTATACCTTTTCCGCGAGTGATGGCAGTACACAGGTCGTCACCGTGACGATCAACGGTAGTGAAGATGCGCCGGTTATTGGCGGTACCGCAACGGGTGCCGTGTCCGAGGATGGTGCGCTGGCGGCCAGCGATACGCTGACTATCACCGACACCGATAGCAGCGATAACCCGATCAGTTTCAACGACGTCACGCCGACGCCCGGTGTCAATGGCTACGGCAGCTTCGAAATGAGCGGCAATACCTGGACCTACACGCTGAACAATAGTCATGCTTCCGTACAGGCGCTCGATGTCGGTGAAACGCTGACCGATCTGTTTACCTTCAGCGCCAGCGACGGTAGTACCCGTATTGTAACCGTAACCATCGGTGGCGCCGAAGACGCGCCAACCCTGGATAACGCGATTGCCGACCAGACCGCGAACGAAGATTTGGCGTTTAATTTTACTTTTGCCACCAATACTTTCGGTGATCTCGATACGTCCGATACGTTGATCTACAGCGCGACATTGGCGGATAGCAGCCCATTGCCCGGTTGGCTCAATTTCGATGCCGCCACGCGTACCTTCTCCGGTATGCCCGCAGACGCGGATGTCGGTCAGATCGATATCAGAATTACGGCGGACGATGGCAGCAGTAGCATCACCGATACCTTCACCCTGACCATCAATCCGGCTAACAATGCGCCACTCATCGGCGGCGTCGATAGCGGGCAGGTTTACGAAGACCAGGCTGTTTCGGGGGGCAAAATCGCGACTTCGGGTGCCTTGACGATTGCCGATCCTGATGCCGGCGAGTCGAGCTTTGTCGGCTCCACCGTCAACGGTGCGCTCGGTGTCCTGACCATCGATACGGCGGGTAACTGGCGTTATAGCGCCGATAACGGCAATCCTGAAATCCAGGCATTGCAAAGTGGTGAATCGATTAGCGAAACGCTGACGGTCACTACCGCCGATGGCAGTAGGCACGATATTGTCGTCACTATTAACGGTGCAGCGGAAGCATCGCCTGCACCTCCACCCCCGGTTCAACCTCCGCCAGTCGAACCGCCACCCGAAGACGAACCACCGCCTGCAGAAGAGGAAACACCCGATGCTGGCTCCGGACAGGATCCGATAATCGACGAAGTCGTGCGCGCTCCGCAGGATGTCACATCGCCTCCGGTGCAGGAGGAAGCCGATTATTCCGGTTATCTGCAGCAGGAGGAAGCCGAAGCCGACAAAGCCAGGTACAGCGACCAGAAAGACAAGCCCGCGGTGAAAATTATGGAATTGCCTCAGGCCCAGGCGATTCAGCAGCAGGCCATACAACAACAGAACTTAAGTCTGAACGAACTGAGTCTTCAGGTCAGCGACGATGAAACGCTCAACGAAAAATACGAACTCGAGTTACTGGCACGCATCGATAGCATGCATAGCGGCATGGACGGTGATGCGGCTCAAACCAGTGCCGATGACGTTGAGGTGCAGATCGTCATGGGCTCTACCGCGAGTCTTACCGCGGGAATCGTCAGCTGGGTACTGCGTGGCGGTTCGCTGCTGGCCAGTTTCATGTCGACCGTGCCATTACTTAACCGTTTCGACCCGCTGCCGATACTTAAGTCGAGAGAGGAAAAAGAAGACCTTGAGGAAGATTCCGATGACGACGAATCGGATACCAAATTAAAGAAACATCAACAACGTGTCGATAAGCTGTTTTCCGCAAAGGATAACGCCCGGGAGCAAAACGGGTATATGAATGATTAAGTTTCGCAAATCACTGGGGATTATTTTTCCGGCGATGCGTATCAGCATCGCGCTGTCGTTGTTGACGGCCTGTATTTTGCTCACCGCCGATATGGTTGGCTTTACCCCGGATGAAGACAGAATTCAGCTGGAGGCGCGCAAGCAGATCAGCGAGTCACTGGCGATCCAGTTCTCGGTGATGGATCCGCGACGGGACCTGAAGAAGCTGCAGAACCTGGTGCGTGTCGTGGCGAAACGTAACCCCGACATTCTGTCGACCGGTATCCGTCAAACTTCAGGTGAACTGGTGTTCAAATCGCCGAATCACGTGCAGCTGTGGCAGGGTTTCAATGGCGAAAAATCGACCCCTTCGCATGTCATGGTGCCGTTGCTGAGTAACGGTAAGCTCTGGGGTAATGTCGAGTTGTCTTTTAAGCCCCTGAAAAGCGATTCGTTCCTGGGATTTGTCGACCGCGCCGTGTTCAAGCTGCTGGTCTTCTTTGTTGTTATCGGCTTCTTCGTTTATCTCGTGTTCATGCTGAGAACCCTGCGCCAGCTCGACCCCAGTGCGGTTATCCCGGAAAGGGTCAACGCGGCTTTCGACACCCTGTCTGAAGGTGTCATGATCGTCGACGAGCAGGAGCAGATCCTGCTCACCAACAAGGCCTTCAGCGAGAAGGTCGGCATGGACAGCCTGTCGCTGCTGGGTATGAAGGCATCCGAGCTGAAGTGGGAGCGGGTGTCGAAGCAAAAGTCCGGCAGCGAGCTACCCTGGGCCGAAGTGTTGAAAAGCGGCAAGGCGGTAATTGCCGCGCAGTTCAATCTGACCCCGCAATCGGGACAGATGATCAAGTTCGCCATTAATGCGTCACCGATTCTGAGCCCGGAAGGGAAGTCGCAGGGTGTGCTGATCACGCTGGATGATATTACCGAACTCGAAGAGCGTAATACCGAGCTGCAATCCATGGTACAGCGTCTCGAGCTAACCCAGGCCCAGGTAAAAGAGCAGAACAAGGAGTTGTCTTACCTGGCGACGCGGGACGCACTCACGGGTTGTCTGAACCGCCGTTCATTTTCTGAACAGTTTGAGGTTTTGTTCGCGGCCTCGCGCGAGAATGACTCCGAACTCTCCTGTATCATGGTCGACCTCGATCACTTTAAACTGGTCAACGATAATTTCGGCCATGCCGTCGGTGACGAGGTGATCAAGATGCTCGCCGAGATACTGAAAAAGAGTACCCGCAAAGATGACCTGGTCGCACGCTACGGCGGTGAGGAATTTTGCCTGGTGTTGCCGGGTATGGCGGTGGATGTGGCGGTCAAGCTAGCAGAACGTATTCGTCTGCGCGTCAAGGATGAATCGACCAAACGCTACGCAGACGGACCGCGTGTGACCGCGAGTCTCGGGGTGGCAAGTCAGCTCGACAATCCAGCGGATCCCGGCGCGCTGAATAATCTCGCCGACGAAGCGTTATATGCCGCCAAGCAAACCGGACGTAACCGGGTTATGAGCTGGGCGGCGATGAAAGGCGATGAGCATCTGGCTGAAGTTGATCAGGCGCAAGCGTCAGTGGAGGCCTCGGCTGATGATCCCACCGTCATGAATTTACAGCACCGTATTACCGAGCTGGAAGATATTGCCACCCAGTTTTCATCTGAACTCGAATACAGTAAGAGCTATGACGGCCTGACCGGGCTGCCTAACCAGATGTTGTTTTACGATCGTATTCACCAGGCCATCGAGCGCGGCACCCGCCACGATCAGCTCGCCGCGGTGCTGATTATCGATATCGAGATGTTCAGCCAGGTCAATGCCAGCCTGGGCAGGTCCGGGGGCGACGAGTTGCTCAAGCAGGTTGCTTACCGGCTGAACTCGATCGTACGCAAATCCGATGGCGTATCGCGTCTCAGCGTTTCGCGTTTTGCCGGCGATGAGTTCGCCGTGCTGTTTACCGATCTGCCGGAAAAAGAACAGGTTACCTGGGCAGTGAAGCGAATTCTCGATGTCATCAATCAGCCGGTTGAAGTCGAGGGTAATACGGTATACCTGACCAGTCATGTCGGCGTCAGCATCTATCCGACCGATGCGGACAGTGTCGAGTCGCTGCTCAACAATGCGATGAGTGCCAAACAGTACAGTAAAAAGCATAAATCGGAGCTCGGTTACCAGTTTTATGATCATCATGTGCAGGAGCTTTCGGTCAGGCATCTGCAGCTCGAAGTCGAACTGCACCAGGCCGTTACCAATGAAGAATGGATACTGCAGTACCAACCCAAGCTGGATGTCGTTCAACAGAAGATCGTCGGCGCGGAGGCACTGATCCGCTGGAATCACCCCGAACGAGGCATAGTCTCGCCTTATGAATTTATCGAGTTTGCGGAACAGCGGGGATTGATCGTGCCGATTGGTGACTGGGTCATTCGCGAGTCTTGCAAGCAGTTGCGCGCCTGGCTCGACCTCGGCATCCGCGACTGCAAGGTCGCGATCAACCTGTCCAGCGTACAGCTGGTTCAATCCGATATCGTGCAACGAATCCTGAGTAGCCTGGATGAATTCGAGGTTCCGCCGCGAATGCTCGAGGTTGAAATTACCGAGACCATCCTGATGGAAAATGTGCGCCTGGCGATCGAGTCACTCGAACGGCTACATGCGCGCGGCATCACCATTGCGATCGATGATTTCGGTACCGGTTACTCGTCATTGAGTTACCTGAAAACGCTGCCTATCGATAGCCTGAAAATTGATCGTGGTTTCATTAATGATATTTGTAGCGACGAAAACGATCAGAAGATCGTGCAGACGCTGATAACGATGGCGCATTCGATGAATATGAAAGTGGTCGCCGAGGGGGTTGAAGATTCTGCGCAATTCGAACTGCTCAGCAAATATGGGGTTGACGAGATCCAGGGTTACCTGCTGAGTAAACCGGTCGACCCGCAGGCGCTGGAAACGATACTACGAAACCCGGTACCGCAGCTGGATGCGCCGGCAAATGTAGTGCAACTGCGACCTTGAGATGGCTGCTGGGATTATTGCCTAATCATCCAGTTGAAAACCAAGCTCGGATAAAATAGCGCCACGCAATTTATCATTGACCTGCCTGATCCTGAAGCGCTCGTACTCGAGCCGATCGGGGTAGACCTTGCGCAGTCCGTCAAAATGAGCCGCAAACGCATCATCATCCAGATTGGCTCCGCCAACGAAGGCGTCGTGGTCGCGCCAGATATTGCAATGCTGCTGCAACAGGTTCTGCCAGAATTCGAGGCTGGAGCCGCTTGACCCGCAATAAAGCTCTGCTGCCGCCGGCAGCTGTTGCGACATATGCCAGCCGGGGGCCAGCTTGAAATGTTTACCGGCGGCATCGAGCACCATCTGCGTGCCGCGCAAGCGGCCTTCGACGCTATAGCCGGCGATATGCGGGGTGGCCAGATCGACGCGTCGCAACAGTTCGCGTGATACTAATGGCTCATGTTCCCAGGTATCGAGAAACAGGTGCAGATCATCGCGTCGGTTTAACAATTGCAGCAAAGCCTGGTTGTCGACTATCTCACCGCGCGCCGCGTTGATCAGCAGGCAACCTTCGCTTAACGATTCCAGGCGGGGGCTGTTCAACAGGTGGAATGTCGGGTGCGGACCACTGCGCGTCAGCGGCACGTGCAGGCTGATTAAATTGCATTCCCGCAGAATGGTGTCGAGATCGACGAAATCCTGGACGGTTTGGCCTGCTTGCTGCAATGGCGGGTCGCAGACCAGGCACTCGATGCCGAGCGCATCGAGTTTTTGCTGCAGGCGCGAACCGACGTTACCAAGGCCGACAATACCAGCCCGCATCTGTAATGGATCGAAGCCCTTGCGCTTCGATAGCGCAAACAGTCCGCTGATCACGTACTCGGCTGCGCCTTCGGCATTGCAGCCGGCTGCGTTGCTGAAGCCGATACCGGATTTGGCCAGGTAGTCGAGGTCGATATGATCGGTGCCGATCGTTGCGGTGCCTACGAATTCGACCGGGCTGTTGTGCAGTAATGCCGCGTCAACCCGGGTGACGGTACGCGTGATCAGGCAGCGACAGTCTATTAAATGCCGGGGGCGGATTTCCCGTCCCGGCATCAGTTCAACCTCACCGAGGTCGCGAAACGCTGTGGCTACTTGCGGAATATTCTGGTCCGCCAGGATTTTCACGTCAGGCAGAAACGGTCGATCAGGTTCTCCAGCATATTGATGGTGGGGTCGATTTGTGCCACTGGCAGGAATTCATTCGGCTGATGGGCCTGGTCGATGGATCCAGGACCGATGACGATAGTTTCGGTTTGCATCATGTTGTAGTAGGGCGCCTCGGTGCCGAAGGCGACGCTGCTGGATTTTTTGCCGGTTACCTGCGTCAGGTACTGCGCTATTTCGCTGGCTTGCGCGGTATCCATCGGTGGCAGTCCCTCTCCGAAGACGCGAGTTTTTACCTTGAGCCCACGCGTCCCGGCAATGTCGGCGCCGAGTTGATCAATATCCGCGTGCAGTTGTTCGAACGACATTCCCGGCAGGTAGCGGATATCGATAAGCAGGGTGCAGGCCCCGCATATCCGGTTGGAATTATCACCGCCGTGGATATGGCCGAGGTTCATGGTCGGTGTCGGGATCTTGAATGCCGGGTCGTTGAACTGCTGCTGGATGCGGTCGCGGTACTGGTAGAGCGCAGTCA